>Ga0256839_1000317_pt1 | contig 61591 bp, 67 predicted proteins | sample 354166metaG_FD_185968 | JGI IMG/M metagenome (GOLD analysis project Ga0256839, IMG submission 185968) | Hydrothermal vent microbial communities from Mid Atlantic Ridge, Atlantic Ocean - 354-166 | ecosystem: Environmental > Aquatic > Marine > Hydrothermal vents | place: Atlantic Ocean: Mid...
ACGGCTCTAGTGGATCAGCCCGCCGGGACTTTTTCAACAGCCCCACCCGGCAGCGCTGCCACGTCGCCCCCAGCACCTGCCCGACCGCCTTCCTCAGCCCCTCGGGGGCATCCGAGACCACCAGCCGCACCCCCCTCAGCCCTCGGGTGATCAGACCCCGCAGAAAGGCCTTCCAGAACCCGTGCGTCTCGGCCGGGCCCACCGCCAGCCCGAGCACCTCGCGCCGGCCCTCGCCGTTGACCCCCACCGCCACCACGCAGGCCTTCGAGACCACCCGGCCCGCCTCCCGGCACTCGAGATAGGGCGCATCCAGCCACAGATACGGCCACACCCCCTCCAGCGGACGCTCCAGAAACGCCCGCACACGCTCGTCCAGCTCGGCACACAGCCGCGAGACCTGGCTCTTGGAAATCCCTGTCATCCCAAGGGCCTGCACCAGATCGTCCACCTTGCGCGTCGAGACCCCCAGCACCCACGCCCGCTGCACCACCGACACCAGCGCCTGCTCCGACAGCCGCCGCGGTTCCAGAAAGCTCGGGAAATAGCTCCCACGGCTGCGGCTTCGGGATCCGCAGCTCCAGCCGCCCAACCCGCGTCTCCAGCGCCCGATCCCGGTAGCCGTTGCGCCACGTCACCCGCCCCGGGCTGCGCTCGTGTCGCCCCGCACCCACCTGCGCCTCGACCTCCAGCTCCATCAGCCGCTGGAGCAAAAACTCGGCGGCCTCCCGCAGCGGATCCGTCGCCTGGGCCTTCTCAAGCAGCCGCTCCAGTGCCATTCTCTCCTCGGTCTCGGTCACCGTGCGTCCCTCCTCTCGCTGGTCCGCCTTCTGTCACCAAACCAGTCTACGGGAGGACCACGGTGACCTCCTTTAGAACCCTTCTACACCACGCCCAGGGACACTAACTGGCCAAGCTGTCCTGGGAGGCGCGTATGAGCATCGAGGTGCTGGCGGACAAGGGGGTGTCCAACCGTGAGGTGGCTCGGCTGCTCGGGGTGAGCGAGGGCACGGTGCGCTACCACCGTCGCCGGCAGGCGACGGGTGCGGTCGACGGGCGCCGCCGCCAGGCGCGCAAGGCGGCGGCCTGGCGGGAGGCGATCGAGTGCTGGCTGGCTGGCCGCGGCGAGGCGGCACCTGCGAACGTGGCTGAGCTGCATGCCTGGCTGGTGGCCGAGCACGGCGATGGGGGGAGCCTGCGCTCGCTCCAGCGCTACGTGCGCGAGGCCTGGCCGGCGCCGCCGCGGCGGGCCCGGCGGCGCGTGGAAACACCCCCCGGGGCCCAGGCGCAGGCCGACTGGGCGGTCTTTCCCGGGGTGTGGGTCGGCGGGCGGCGGCAGGATCTGCTGGCCTTCGAGCTGAAGCTGTCGTGGTCGCGCTATCCGGCGGTGGTGGTCTGGTCGGATCGCAAGCATGCGCTGGCCTGGCTGGCGGTCCACAACGAGGCCTTCCGGCGCCTGGGCGGGATACCGGCCTGCGTGCGGATCGACAACGAGAGGACGGCCGTGGTCCGGGGCGCCGGGGCCTGGGGCACGCTCCATCCGGCCTACCGCGCCTATGCCCGCATGGTGCGCTTCCACGTCGATGCCTGCCCGCCGCGGGCGCCGCAGGCCAAGGGCAAGGTGGAGCGGCGCATCCGCGACCATCGCAGTGCCCTCGACCCCTACGGGTGCCACTGGGCGAGCCTCGCCGAGCTGCAGACGGCCACCGACGCGCGGGTGCGCCGGCTGAGCCGCCGGCGGCGCTCGCGGCCACGGGCACCGACGTCGAGACGGCCTGGCGGCGCGAGCTGCGGTATCTCGCCCCGGTGCCCGTGCTGCCGGAGCCCTTCGACGTGGCCGTCGAGCGGCGGGTGGGGGCCGACTGCCTGGTCGCCTTCGAGCACCGGCAGTACTCGGTCCCGTTCCGGCTCGTCGGCCAGCGGGTCGAGGTCCGCGGCTGTGCCCGCACCGTGCAGATCCTGGCCGAGGGCCGCGTGGTGGCGAGCCACCCCCGCCATACCGGGCGCCGGCTCCTCATCGACCCGGCCCATTACGAGGGGCCCTCGACGCCCGAGGTCCAGGCCCCGCCCCCGCTGGGCCGCATGGGGGCGCGGCCGCGAGCAGATCGCCGCCCTCGCCCCCGAGCAGCGCCCCCTGGACCTGTATGCGGCGCTGGCGGAGGTGGCCCGATGAGCGCCCGGCCGCGCCCCCGGGTGGACCTCGATGCCACCGCCGAGCGGCTGCGGCACGCAGGCCTCGTGCACGCTGCAGAACACCTGGCCGAGCGGCTGGCCGAGGCCAACCGCGAGGAGCTCGCCCCCCATGCCTTCCTCGACCGCCTGCTGGCCGACGAGCTCGCCGAGCGCGAGCAGCGGCGCATCCGCACCGCGCTCAGGCTCTCCGGCCTGCCCACCGGCCAGACGCTCGGCAACTTCGACTTCGCCTTCCAGCCCCTCCGTCGAGCGCTCGCGCATTGAGACCCTGGCCACCTGCGCCTGGCTGCGCGCCCGCGAGACCCTGCTCATCCAGGGGCCACCGGGTGTGGGGAAAACGCATCTGGCCGTCGCCCTCGGCATCAAGGCCGTCGAGCACGGCTTCTCGGTGCTGTTCCTGCGCATCGAGGAGCTCATCGCCGCCCTCAAGCGCGACGCCGAGCTCCCGCCCACCCGGCTGCGCCGGCGCAAGTACCTCAACGTGGCACTCCTCATCATCGACGAGATGGGCTTCGAGCCCATGGACCGGCAGGCCGCATCGCTGTTCTTCCGGCTCGTCAGCTACCGCTACGGGCGAGGCGCCATCCTCATCACCACCAACAAGGGCATCAAGGACTGGCCCGAGCTGCTCGCCGGCGACGAGGTGCTGGCCACCTCCATCCTCGACCGGCTGCTCCATCACAGCCACGTCCTCAACATCAAGGGCCGCAGCTACCGGCTGCGCGACCTGGAGCAGGCCCTCAGCCTGAGAGACTGACCATGGAGCAGAATCCACCACAGAGCGGGTGCGTAAGAGTAGGTGTCGCCTTAGCGCGTAAGACTGGATGTCGTGTGACAGCTGTAAGAACTTCCCCGCGGCCATGGACGGCCGCGGGAGGGTTCATGCATAGGGAAGTGCATGACGACTCAAGGAAAATCAGAATGACCGCGGAGCACCTCAGTGCTGATCAATCCGCGCGGCGGATTGATCAGAGTTTCCATCAGAGGTTCCGCAGATGGATGACGGGGGTATGACGGGGGCTTCAGCCCCGGCGGCTCAGGAGGGAGCGTGCAGCCGATTCGATGGCTTCGAGGGCAGGGCCCATGATCAGCCCTGCCTGGAGGTGATACAGGCGGAGCTCGCAGGCGACAGGCAGGTGCAAGGCCGCTCCGCGCGGCTCGAAGGCCGTCCAGGCCATGAATGGGACGCTACCCGCACGCGGCGCCCACACCACCCATGCGCGGTCGTCGAGCTCACACTCCACCCCTCTGAAACCCGGCATCGACAGGTGCAGCGGGTGGCCGTGGCGGCGCAGCGCCAGCCGCACGGAGTTCCAGCAGGGGGCGGGCACGCGCTTGGGGAGGATACGCAGCGGCTCGAAACGCTCCAAGTCGCGCGGGTCGGCCACGGCGGAGGCTGGAGGCTGCGCACCCGAGTGCTAGGGAGTGCCGGTGCCGGCCTCATGGCCGGTGCCGTCCGGCGCCCCCTCGGTGAACACCCGGCTGGCAAGTATGTCTTCAGGCTGCAATGTGACCAGATCTTCCCTACTCAGCAGCCTCCCTCGATTGGCGAACAGGCGATTGGCCTGGCGCAGGCGCGCCCGGTCGAGCGCGTTGCGTATGGAGCGCGCGTTGGCGAAGTGGGGCATCTTCATGCGACGGCGAATGTAGTCCCGGAAGACCTCCTCGGCCTCGGGGCTGAAGCGGTAGTTCATCTGCGCGAGCATGAGCTTTGCGATGGCGAGGAGTTCGTCCTCCGTGTAGTCGGGAAAATCGATGTGGTGGGCGATACGCGAGCGCATCCCCGGATTGCTCTGGAAGAAGCGGTCCATCTTGGACTTGTACCCGGCCAGGATCACGACCAGGTCGTCGCGCTGGTTCTCCATCACCTGGAGCAGGATCTCGATCGCCTCCTGCCCGTAGTCGCGCTCGTTCTCGGGCCGATAGAGATAGTAGGCCTCGTCGATGAACAGCACGCCTCCCATCGCCTTCTTGAGCACCTCCTTGGTCTTGGGCGCGGTGTGGCCGATGTACTGCCCGACGAGGTCGTCGCGGGTAACGGCCACCAAGTGCCCCTTGCGGACGTAGCCGAGGCGGTGGAGGATGTCGGCCATCCGCATGGCCACGGTCGTCTTGCCCGTACCGGGATTGCCTGTGAAGCACATGTGCAATGTGGGCGTCTCGGCGCTCAGCGCCAGCTTGCGGCGCAGGCGGTCGACCAGAAGCAGCGCCGCGATCTCGCGGATGCGCGTCTTGACGGGGGCCAGCCCCACCAGCTCGCGGTCGAGCTGGTCGAGCACCTCCTCGACGTTCGATTCGCGCAGCTCGGCCTCGAGGTCCACGCTGACCGTGCCGGCTGCGGTCTGCTCAGTCGTCGTCATGCATCGTCCTCCGCTGGCGGGCGGTCCGGTTCCGCCCGAATGGCGCCGGGGGCGGGCCCAGCCCGCCCCCGGCGGTTCGGATCACGAGCCGTAGCGCTCGTTCTCGGGCCGCTCCGTCGCATAGGGCCGCAGTGTGTAGACGATATGGCGGTCGTTGGTCTCGGTCCTGACCAGCCCGAAGCCGGGCTCCTCCTTGGGACGGTTGACGATGAAGGACATGCGCGGCGTCTCCCAGCCCCGTGTGGAGTCGTAGGCCGTCACCCGGATGTAGTGGTTGGGATATGCCTTGCGGCACTCGTTGACCTCGTAGAGGATGCCGGCCGGGTCCTTGAGGTCGAACATGGGCAGGCCCCACATCTCCCAGTAGGTGTTGCGCGGGTGGGGGTCGTCGGTGAACTCCACGTTGAGCGCCCAGCCCTGATTGAGGGCGTACTCGATCTGGGCGAGGATCTGCTCGTCGGTGAGGTCGGGCAGGAAGGAGAACTGGCCCTGCGTGATCCGGTTGCCGTAGTTGGTCATCATGGCGGTATCCTCCTCAGGCCACGGGCGTCTCGGTGACCACGAAGTCCGGCGTGTCGGTGGACTCGAAGTTGAAGGTGATGTCCTTCCAGACATCAAGCGCGGCGCGCAGCGGCTGGCACCACTTTGCCGCCTTCTCCAGGATCTCCGGGCCCTCCTTGAGGTAGTCGCGCCCCTCGTTGCGGGCCTGGATCATCGCCTCCAGCGCCACCCGGTTGGCAACCGCGCCGGCCTGGATGCCCATGGGGTGGCCGATGGTGCCGCCGCCGAACTGCAGCACCACGTCCTCGCCCAGGTAATGCAGGAGCTGATGCATCTGGCCGGCATGGATTCCGCCGGAGGCGACCGGCATCACCTTGCGCAGGCTGGCCCAGGGCTGCTCGAAAAAGATGCCGCGCGGGAGGTCCACCTCGTTGTGGGGCTCACGCAGCACGTTGTAGAAGCCCTGGACCGTGAGGGGGTCGCCCTCCAGCTTGCCCACCACGGTGCCGGCATGAATGTGGTCCACGCCCGCCATGCGCATCCATTTCGCGATGACGCGGAAGGAGACACCATGGTTCTTCTGCCGCGTATAGGTTCCGTGTCCTGCCCGGTGCAGGTGAAGGATCATGTTGTTGCGGCGTGCCCACTTCGACATGGAATGGATGGCGGTATAGCCCACCACCAGGTCGATCATGATGATGACCGAGCCCAGCTCCTTGGCGAACTCCGCGCGCTCGTACATGTCCTCCATGGTCGCCGCCGTGACGTTGAGATAGTGGCCCTTGACCTCGCCGGTCGAGGCGGCGGCACGGTTGACTGCCTCCATGCAGTAGAGGAAGCGGTCGCGCCAGTGCATGAAGGGCTGGGAGTTGATGTTCTCGTCGTCCTTCGTGAAGTCGAGCCCGCCTTTGAGCGCCTCGTAGACCACGCGCCCGTAGTTGCGGCCGGACAGGCCCAGCTTGGGCTTGACGGTGGCACCCAGCAGCGGACGGCCGAACTTGTCGAGACGCTCGCGCTCGACGACGATGCCTGTCGGCGGTCCGTCGAAGGTCTTGAGATAGGCGACCGGGATGCGCATGTCCTCGAGCCGCAGCGCCTTGACCGCCTTGAAGCCGAAGACGTTGCCGATGATCGAGGCGGTGAGGTTGACGATGGAGCCGGGCTCGAACAGGTCCAGGTCGTAGGCGATGTAGGCGAAATACTCGCCCGGACGGTTGGGCACCGGCTCCACCTTGTAGGCCTTCGCCCGGTAAAGCTCGCAGGCGGTCAGCCGGTCGGTCCAGACGACGGTCCAGGTGGCGGTCGAGGACTCGCCCGCCACCGCGGCGGCAGCCTCCTCGGGTTCCACGCCCTGCTGGGGCGTGACGCGGAACAGCGCGAGCACGTCGGTGTCCTTGGGTTCGTAATCGGGCTCCCAGTAGCCCATCTTCTTGTACGGAATCACGCCTGCCTTGTAGCGCTCCTTGGGGTCGGTGATGGTCTCTGCCATGTCGCGGCACCTCCTGACTTTATTCCACAATTCTTGAAAGGTTCATGCGGTGTGCTGTTAAACCCCGCACGCCGCATGCTTGCAGGATGGCGCCCTGGTGCGATAAAGAGAAATCGAAAGTGTCGAAGGTTCATATAGACGATCTTCGGCCGAACACGCCAGGAGGTGCCGGCCATGGCGGAATCAGCATCAGCCCCGGCGCGACTCATGCGACGAGCGACTTTCCGGCAGCTCGAAATCTTCGACGCGGTCGCGCGCAGCGGCAGCTTCAGCCGTGCGGCTGAGGCGTTGCACCTGACGCAGCCGACCATCTCCATGCAGATCCGCAAGCTGTCCGAGGCGGTCGGGATGCCGCTGTTCGAGCAGGTGGGCAAACGTGTTTTTCTGACGCATGCGGGGCGTGAGCTGTATGCGGCCTGCCGGGAGCTGTTCCGCACGCTCGACGGTTTCGAGATGTCCATCGCCAACCTGCGCGGGCTCAAGCAGGGTGCGCTGCATGTCGCAGCCGTGACCACGGCGGAATACTTCCTGCCGCGCATCCTCGGGGAGTTCTGCCAGCGCTATCCAGGCATCGACGTCTCGCTCGAGGTGACGAACCGCGAGCATGCGCTCGAGCGTCTGCGCCAGAACCTCGATGACCTTTACATCTTCGGTCAGCCGCCGCACGATCTCGACGTCGAGGCCGTTCCCTTCCTGGAGAATCCGCTGGTGGTGATCGCCGCGGCGGGTCACCCTCTCGCGGGACAGAGGCGCGTCACGCCGGAACGCATCGCCCGTGAGCCTTTTCTCATGCGCGAGCCAGGGTCCGGCACGAGGCTCGCCGCCGAGAGCTTCTTCGCGGCCCGCGGGCTCTCGCCGAAGGTGCGCATGGAGCTCGGCAGCAACGAGGCCATCAAGCAGGCGGTGGCGGGCGGTCTCGGGATCTCGATCCTCTCGGGGCATGCGCTGCGCAAGGGCGAGGACGGCCTTGCGGTGCTTCCCGTGCAGGGCTTCCCGCTGCGCAAGAGCTGGTACCTGGTCTACCCGCGTGGCAAGCAGCTTTCGGTGGTCGCACGCACCTTCCTGGAGTTCTCCCTGCGCCAGATAAAGAATAAGTGTTGATTTATGAAGGACATCAGAAATATTTAGTAGACCTTATCTATAATTTCTATTACTCTGCCCGCCGTAAGGTGATTGGGCCATACGGCCACACAGTGCGCGCGCCCCGCGCGGGCGGTGCAGGCCAACCATTCCAGACGAGGAAAGGCAGCAATGGGTACGCAGAAATTCCAGGCAGGCGTCAAGGAATACCGCGAGCGGTACTGGGATCCCAACTACACGCCCAAGGACAGCGACATCCTCGCGTGCTTCAAGGTCGTCCCGCAGCCGGGCGTCCCGCGCGAGGAGGCGGCCGCGGCCGTGTGCGCCGAGTCCTCCACGGCCACCTGGACCACGGTGTGGACCGATCTTCTCACCGATCTCGACTACTACCAGGGCCGCGCCTACGCCATCGAGGACGTTCCCGGCGACGACGAGGCCTTCTACGCCTTCATCGCCTATCCGATGGGGCTCTTCGAGGAGGGCTCGGTCGTCAACGTCTTCACCTCTCTGGTGGGCAACGTCTTCGGCTTCAAGGCGGTGCGCTCGCTGCGGCTCGAGGATGTGCGCTTCCCGCTGTGGTTCGTGACCACCTGCGACGGTCCGCCGCACGGTATCGACGTCGAGCGCGACAAGCTGGACAAGTACGGGCGCCCGCTTCTCGGCTGCACCATCAAGCCGAAGCTGGGGCTTTCGGCGAAGAACTACGGGCGCGCCATCTACGAGTGCCTGCGGGGGGGGCTGGACTTCACCAAGGACGACGAGAACGTCAACTCGCAGCCCTTCATGCGCTGGCGCGACCGCTTCCTCTTCGCCATGGAGGCCATCACCAAGGCCGAGGCGGAGACGGGCGAGCGCAAGGGCCACTACCTCAACGTCACCGCGCCCAACGTCGAGGAGATGTACAAGCGCGCCGAGTTCGCCAAGGAGATCGGCGCGCCCATCATCATGAGCGACTACCTCACCCTCGGCTGGGCCGCCCACTCGAGCCTCTCGCGCTGGTGCCGCGACAACGGCATGCTGCTGCACGTGCATCGCGCCATGCATGCCGTCATCGACCGCAACCCCAAGCACGGCATCAACTTCCGCGTGCTGGCCAAGCTCCTGCGCCTCCTGGGCGGCGACCACCTGCACTCCGGCACGGTGGTGGGCAAGCTCGAGGGCGACCGCGAGGCCACGCTGGGCTGGATCTCGCTCATGCGCGAGCGCTATATCAAGGAGGACCGCTCGCGGGGGATCTTCTTCGACCAGGACTGGGGCCACACGCCCGGCGTGTTCCCCGTCGCTTCGGGTGGCATCCACGTCTGGCACATGCCCGCCCTGGTGGATATCTTCGGCGACGACGCCGTGCTCCAGTTTGGCGGCGGCACCATCGGCCATCCCTGGGGCAACGCTGCCGGCGCAACGGCCAACCGCGTGGCGCTGGAGGCCTGCGTCAAGGCGCGCAACGAGGGCCGCGACATCATCAAGGAGGGCAAGGAGATCCTCACCGAGGCCGCCAAGAGCTGCCCCGAGCTCAAGATGGCCATGGAGACCTGGAAGGAGATCAAGTTCGAGTTCGAGACCGTGGACAAGCTCGACGTGGCGCACCGCTGAGTGCCCCCGTCCCTGCCAGTCCACGACCCGAACTCAGAGGAGAGCTGCACGATGAGCGAGATGAACGACTTCCCGTCGCGGATCAAGGACCCGGCGAGCCGCCGTCTGGGCACCTTTTCCTACCTCCCCGGGTTCACGGAGGAGGAGATCCGCAAGCAGATCAAATACGTGATCGACCAGGGCTGGGACTGCGCCATCGAGCACACCGAGCCCGAGTTCGCGCGGCTCCACTACTGGTACATGTGGAAGCTGCCGATGTTCGGCGAGACCGACGTAGACGTGATCATGCAGGAGATCGAGGCCTGCAGGAAGGCCAATCCCGGCCATCACATTCGCCTGATCGGATACAACAAGTACCGGCAGACCCAGGGGCTGAGCCTGGTGGTCCACCGCGGCGACATCCCGCAGGAGTCCACCACGGAGACCTGGATGCACCTCAAGACCAAGGCGCCCGACTGGGTGCTGCGCTGACGCGCGCACGGCCCCGTCCGCCGGCGGGGCCCTTTCCCGGCCCGGCGTGCACGCCGGGCCGGGAAAGGGGGCTGCATCTCCTGACGAGCCAACCGCTAGCCACCGAGCTGAACGGACACGTCCATGACTGCAGCGATCGATACCGACCAGTACCTCATCCGGGAAGAGCCCTACTACCGGGCGGTGGGCGATGAGATCGAGCTGTTCGAAGCCGCCTACTCGGTGCGCATGCCCATGATGCTCAAGGGTCCGACAGGCTGCGGCAAGTCGCGCTTCGTCGAGTACATGGCCTGGCGGCTCAGGCGCCCGCTCATCACCGTGGCCTGCAACGAGGACGTGACGGCCTCCGACCTGGTAGGGCGCTTCCTGCTGGACGCGCAGGGCACGCGCTGGCAGGACGGCCCCCTCACGGTGGCCGCGCGCATCGGCGCCATCTGCTACCTGGACGAGATCGTCGAGGCGCGCCAGGACACGATGGTTGTCATCCATCCGCTCACGGACCACCGCCGCTTGCTCCCGCTGGACAAGAAGGGTGAGGTGGTGCAGGCCCACCCGGACTTCCAGCTTGTCATCTCCTACAATCCGGGCTACCAGAGCCTGATGAAGGACCTCAAGCAGTCCACCAAGCAGCGTTTCGGCGCCCTCGACTTCGGCTATCCGGAGCCGGAGGTCGAGGCCGAGATCGTGGCGCAGGAGTCGGGCGTGGATCCCGCCATCGCGGCGAAGCTGGTGCAGGTGGCCGAGCGCTCGCGCAACCTCAAGGGCCACGGGCTCGACGAGGGCATCTCCACGCGGCTGCTGGTCTACGCCGGCCAGCTCATCGCCAAGGGGATCGCGCCCGTGGCGGCCTGCCGGCTCGCGCTGGTGCGCCCGCTCACGGACGACCCCGACATGCGCGACACGCTCGACGCCGCGGTCCAGACCTTCTTCGGTTGAGCGGGCGGCCTCGGGCGGCCCGCGCTGCGCCATGACGGTCAGCGTCGACGAGTTCCGCGAGCAGCTCGAGGCCTGTGCGCCCGAGCTGCGCGACACCCTCGACGGCATCGTCCACGAGGCGAGCCGCGTGATGTCGCCCCAGGGGCTGTCGGACTTCCTCTCGGGCGCACGCGGCTTCTGCGAGCTCGGCCGCGGCAAGGATCTCGTGATGACCTACCTCGAGGAGATGCCCACGGTCGTGCGCGAGTGCGGCGAAGACGTCATTCGCGACTGCGTCAGCGCCGCCATGAAGCTCTCCTCCATGACCTCGGGCGCCGTGCTGGCGCTGCTCTTCGCCAGCCTGCCCACCGCCGCGCGCCGCCTCGGCGATCCCGAGCTCCTCCGCGGCTACCTGGCGCTGGTCCACCGCCTCGCCTCCAAGGCCCCGCGCGGCGTGCGCCCCATGCTCGAGCACGTCGACGAGCTCCTCTCCAAGGTCACGCTCACGGGGCTGCGCCAGTGGGTGGACTTCGGCGCCGAGGCCTACCGCAGCGACCTTGCCGGCCAGGCGCGCTACTTCGGCCTGGAGACCGAGGACAGCCGCGCCATGCTGCGCCAGGTCCGCCGCGGCACTCTCTTCGTCGACGTCCAGCGCAAGCTCAACTTCTACCTGCGCGCCCTGTGGGGCCGCGACTTCTTCGTGCGCCCGACCATCGCCGACTACGAGGGCTTCCGCCCCTACATCGAGACGGGCGTGCTGCACGTGCCGGACGCGGTGGACGCGGTGGGCGAGGTGGGCGGCCTGGAGCTCTACCGTGCCATGGTCGCCCACATGGCCGCGCATCTGGTCTACACCCCCCGCCCCCAGGAGGGCGCGCCGCTGAGTCCGGCCCAGCGCTGGTTCGTCGGTCTGCTCGACGACGCGCGCGTGGAGCACTGCGCCGTGAGCCGCTTCCCGGGCCTGCGCACCCTCTGGCGTGCGCTGCTGGGCCTCGAGCGTCCCGGGGAGGTGGAGCACCCGAGCCTGCCCGTGCTCGAGCGCGTGGCGCTCGCCCTGCTCGACCCCGAGGCGCGTGTCGGCGACGAGGCGCTGGACGCGCTGGTACGGCGTTTCCACGCCGAGGTGCCGGAGCACGCAGAAGAGCCCGAGTTCGCATGGCACCTGGGGCTCGAGCTCCACAATGTCTTCGCCCGGCGCAAGGAGCTGCCGAGCCTGCGCATCCTCGAGAAGCTGCGCGTGCCCTACCGCGACGACAACCGCTTCATCTGGGAACGCGACAGCGAGTGGTGGGCGCAGCAGATCGCCTATGTGCCCGAGAGCCAGCGGCAGGTGCGCAAGTACGTCTCGGCGGTGGACATGGCCTTCGAGGTGGACGTCGAGACCGCCGGCGACGACGCCCAGGAGGTCTGGATCTGCCGCGACGAGTTCTTCGACGACGACGGCGTCAGCTTCAACGAGCGCTTCGGCAAGGAGCCGGTCTCGGAGCCCTTCCACTACCACGAGTGGGACTACCGCGTGCAGCTCTACCGTCCCGACTGGGTCACGGTCTACGAGCGCCGCCAACCCCGGGGCGATCCCGAGGCCATCGACCGAATCCTCGTCGAGCACAAGCCGGTCAGCTTCCGCATCCGGAGAATCATCGACCGGCTGCGGCCGCAGGGGCTGATCCGCGAGCGCAAGCTCGAGGACGGCGACGAGATAGACCTCAACGCCGCGGTGGACGCGATGGTGGAGCTGCGCATCGGACGCTCGCCCGACCCGCGCATCACCTACCGCAACGTCATCCGCCGGCGGGATCTCGCGGTGGTGGTGCTGCTGGATCTTTCCGAGTCCACCAACGACCCCATCGACGGCGAGGAGGGCAAGACCATCCTCGACCTCACGCGCGAGGCCTGCGCCCTGGTCGCCACCGCCATCGAGGGCATCGGCGACGCCTACGCCATCCACGGCTTCGCCTCCGACGGCCGCCACGATGTCCACTACTACCGCTTCAAGGACTTCGACCAGCGCTTCGACGACGAGGTCAAGTCGCGCCTGGCGGGCATGAAGGGCGGGCTCTCGACGCGCATGGGCGCGGCGCTGCGCCACGCGGCGCTCGCGCATCTCGCGCGCCGCTCCGAGCGCCACCGCCTCATCCTGCTGGTGACCGACGGCGAGCCCGCCGACATCGACGAGCGCGACCCCCAGTACCTGCGCGTCGACACCAAGAAGGCGGTGGAGGAGCTCCATACCATGGGGGTCATCACTTACTGCCTCACGCTGGATCCCGACGCCGACCAGTACGTGCAGCGCATCTTCGGGCCCAGCCACTACACGATCATCGACCACGTCCAGCGCTTGCCGGAGCGGCTGCCGCTGCTCTTCGCGAGCCTGACGCGCTAGCGGGGCGCGGCCCGTGGGCTCGCGGCTGGAGGGAGTCCCCGCGCTGGCCCGCCGCCGCGACCAGGTCCCCGCGGCCTGCTGGAACCTCTGGCGCCGGGCCCGCAAGCGCCTGCCGCTGCCGCTGCGCCTGCCCCTGCCGGGGCTGCACGCCATGGCGCTGGAGCTCGAGCGCGAGGCCTGGATCTGCCTCGAGCGGCGGGCGGCGGAGGTGCCCGTCATCGCCTGGGTGGCTTTCGACGAGGCCGCCCGCGCCGGCATCCACGAGCCCGTGCCCTGCGAGGTGCTCTACTTCCACTTCGCCGCGAGCAAGCTGCGCGCGCGGGTGCTCGAGCTCATGGTGCGCGAGCTCGGTGCCGCCCTCGACCGGGTGCGCTGACCCCCGGCCGATCGAGGCGGGGCGCCCGGGAGGCGGGGTTGGCAGAGGATTCTTATATGATAAGGGCTTATCATCAGATGTATCTTATGGTAAAAGCGGCCTCATGGCCCTCAGCCTGACGCTGCGCCAGCTACAGGTCTTCGAGGCGGTCGCGCGCCACCGCAGCTACACGCGCGCGGCCGAGGCCCTGTATCTGACCCAGCCGGCCGTCTCCATGCAGGTGCGCCAGCTCGAGCAGCAGGTGGGCCTCGCCCTGTTCGAGCACGTGGGCCGCCGCCTCTATCTCACCGCTGCGGGTGAGGAGGTGCTGCGCCTTGCGCGCAGCGTGCTCCAGCAGGTGGGCGAGGCGGAGGCCGCCATCGAGGCTCTGAAGGGCGTGCGCCGCGGGCGGCTGACCATCGCCGTCGCCAGCACCGCCAACTATTTCGCCCCCCACCTGCTGGGGCGCTTCGCCGCCCGCCACGCAGGCATCACCGTCAGCCTCGACGTCACCAACCGTGAGGGGCTGCTGCGCCACCTCCATGACAACGACGTGGACATGGTCATCATGGGGCGGCCGCCCGAGGGGCTGGATCTGGAGGCCGAGCCCTTTATGGAGAACCCGCTCGTGGTGATCGCTCCGCCCGACCACCCGCTGCTGGACGAGCGGCCCGTGCCTCTCGCACGTCTGCAGGAGGAAACCTTCGTGGTGCGCGAGCCCGGCTCCGGCACCCGCATCGCCATGGAGCGGCACTTCCAGGCTCACGGTGTGCGGCTCAGCACCGGTATGGAGATGTCGAGCAACGAGGCGATCAAGCAGGCGGTGGAAGCGGGGCTGGGCCTCGGCATCGTCTCGCTGCACACGCTGGGCATGGAGCTCGAGCTCGGGCGGCTGGTCGTGCTCGAGGCCGAGAGCTTCCCCATCGTGCGCCACTGGCACCTGGTGCACCGGCGCGGCAAGCGGCTCTCTCCGGTGGCGGCAGCCTTCGCCGAGTTCGTGCGCGCGGAGGGGGCACGTGCGCTGCCGCTCCCGCGCCTCGAGGTGGGAACCCGGCGTCGAGGCGGTGGTCGAAGGCACCGGAACCGGCGGGACGGCGCCAGAAGTTGATCCTGGTCATGCACGGCGCGCCCGAAGCTGGTATGCTGCCCGAGCTGTGGGGCCCGCCGGGGGTGGGCGTAAGGGCAGGAGGGGTGAGATCGATGCGGCCCGGACACGGCCAGACGCGCAGCCGACGCAGGACCGCCCTGCTGGCGGGGGGGCTGCTCGTGCTCGCCTGGCTGGCTGTGCCTGCGGAGGCCTGCCTCGGGGCCCTCGCGCAGCTTGCGGCGGCTACCGCCGGTGACGAGGCCGGCAGGGCCTGCCAGTCCTGTGGCGGCGAAGACATCGCTGCCATGGGGGCGGGCCATGGCCAGTGCGACGCGGCCGGCTGCGTGGCCGAGGCCATGCCGCCTTGCCCGGCCGGACTCGACACCGTGCCGGCCAGCGGCGGGCAGCCACCACTGGCGGTGGCGCGTGCGGGGCTGCGTCTGCCCGTGAGCGACCCCCATGGCGCCCCGGTCCCGCCCGAGCCGCCGCCCGACAACGAGCCTTCCTATCTCCGCTGCTGCATCCTGCTGATCTGATCGCCCCTCCCAGCTGATCCCTTGGGCCGGCGGGGCGCCGTGCGTGCGTCCCGCCCCGGGAACCGACGACGGGAGGAGCGTGATGGACCCTTCTGGACGATTCTGGCGCGTGTGCGCGGCCGTGCTGCTGGCCTTCGCCACGCTTGCCCCACCGGACCTGCGCCCGGCGCAGGCGGCCGAGGACGCCGATGCGCTGGACGTGGACGAGGCGGTCTCCATCGCCCTGGAGCGCAGCGCCGCTCTGGCCTCCGTCCGACAGCGGGCGCAGGCGCTGGCAGCCGTGCCGCCACAGGCGGGCTCGCTCCCCGACCCTATGATCAACCTGGGAGCCATGAACCTGCCGGTCGACAGCTTCGATCTCGCCCAGGAGGCGATGACGCAGCTCCAGATCGGCTTCGCCCAGGTCATCCCCTTCCCCGGCAAGCTTGCGTTGCGGCGCGAGGCGGCCGAGCGGGAGGCCGAAGCGGCGGCTGTCGACGTCGATGAGGCGCGCCTGCGGCTCGAACGGGACGTGCGGGTTGCATGGTGGCAGCTGCACTACCTCGACCGCGCCCTCGAGGTGGTCGATCGCAACCAGGCGCTCCTGCGGCAGCTCGTCGACGTCGCCCAAGCGGCCTACCGGGTCGGCAAGGGTCTCCAGCAGGACGTGCTGCTCGCCGAACTCGAGCTCTCGCGCCTCATGGACATGGAGCTCAGGCTGCGGCGGGCGCGCCGTACGGCGGAGGCCCGCTTCAACGCTCTGCTCAACCGTCCCGCCGACACGCCGGTGCGCCTGCCGCTGCGTACGGGAGGGCGGTTCCCGCCGCCGCCTGACGAGCGTTCCCTCTACGGGAACGCCGAAGCGGCCCGGCCGCTGCTGAAGGCGCTGCGCGCACGTGTCCAGGCGGCCGCGACGCGTCTCGCCTTCGCCCGGCGTGATCTGATGCCGGACTTTCGGATCGGCGCAACCTACGGCTTCCGTCAGGGCAGCGGCCCGGGGGGGCGAGAAAGGCCGGACTTCGCCTCGGTGATGGTGGGCATCAAAGTGCCTCTCTACGCCGAGGCCAAGCAGCGCCGCGCCATCGACCAGCGCAACGCCGAGCTGATGCGCGCGCGCAGCCTGCTTGAGGACGCCTGGCAGCGAGTGCGGGCCGAAATCGGCGATGCCCTGGCCGTTTACCGCGAGGCGCTCGACCAGATCGAGCTGCTCGAGCGCGGGATCCTGCCCCAAGGGCGCCAGACTCTGGCTGCCATGCTCGCCGCCTACCAGGTGGGCAAGGTGGACTTCCTCAATGTCGTGCGCGCCCAGATCACCCTGTACAACGACGAGCTGCGGCACTGGGAGGCGTATAGCCGGGCCCACCAGGCGCTGGCCCGCCTCGCCGCGGCCACCGGAAAGGAGATCGAGCCATGAATGCGAGGGCCATCCTGATCGCGGCGGCCGCCCTCGCCGCCGGAGCTGGCGGCGGCTACTGGTACGCACTGCGTCAGCATCAGGCAGCCGCCCCCGCGGCCGGCCAGCAGGCAGAGGGCCGGAAGATCCTCTTCTACCGCCATCCCATGAATCCGAGCATCACCTCGCCGGTGCCGGCCAAGGACGAGATGGGGATGGACTACATCCCGGTCTACGCCGACGAGGCCAAGCCGGCGAAGAAGGAGCGCAAGATTCTCTTCTACCGCCATCCCATGAATCCGAGCATCACCTCGCCGGTGCCGGCCAAGGACGAGATGGGAATGGACTACATCCCGGTCTACGCCGACGATTCCGAAGGAGAGGACGAGCCCGCGGGCACAGTCAAAATCGATCCCGTGGTGGTCCAGAACATCGGGGTGCGCACCGAGCGCGCCCAGCAGCGTGTGCTCGCCCGACGTATCGTGACGGTCGGGCGGGTGGACTACGACGAGCGCCGCCTCGCGCGGCTGAGCCCCAAGGTCAGCGGCTGGGTGGAGCGGCTCGCCGTCAGCGAGACGGGGCAGCCGGTACGGCGCGGGCAGGTGCTGTTCGAGATCTATTCGCCGCAGGTCGTGGCCAGCGCGGAGGAATATCTGCTTGCCCTGGACAACCGCGACATACTCGGCGCGAGCGTCTATCCCGAGATCCGCCAGGCCGCGGAAAGGCTGGTCCGGAGCGCACGTGAGCGCCTGCGCCTGCTGGATGTGCCGGAAGGCGAGATCCGCCGCATCGAGCGCACCCGCAAGGTGAGACGCACCGTGCCGCTGAAGGCGCCTTTCGCCGGAATCGTCACCCGCGTTGGCGTACGAGAGGGTCAGCATGTCACGCCAGGGACCGTCCTGTTCGAGATCGCCGACCTCTCCCGCGTGTGGGTCTACGTGGACGTCTTCGAGCAGGACCTGCCCTGGGTGCGGGTGGGCGACGAGGCCGAGCTGCGCCTGAAGGCTCTGCCTGGCAAGGTGTTCCGGGGGCGCATCGCCTACATCTATCCCTACGCGGAGCAGCGCACGCGTACCGTGCGGCTGCGTCTGGAGTTCGACAACCCCGGGCTGGTGCTCAAGCCCGACATGTACACCACGGTCCATATCCTCGCAGGAAGGCGCGAGCGCGTGCTCGCCATCCCTGAGGAGGCCGTCGTGCGTACAGGGGTGCGCGAGCAGGTCTTCGTGGCCCGCGGCAAGGGCAAGTTCATACCGCGGCCGGTGCGTCTCGGCCTGTCGGCTGACGGCTGGGTCGAAGTGCTGGAGGGCCTGCAGCCGGGCGAGCGCGTGGTCACCTCGGCCCAGTTCCTGATCGATTCCGAGTCCAAGATCCGCGAGGCGGCGGCAAAGATGATGGAGCCGAAGCCGGCTGAGGGGGAGGGGCACGCAGGCCACGGTACGGCCGGTGCCGCCGTGCCCGCCGCGGGGCATGAGGCCGGCACGGGCGAGGACCGCGATGCAGGCGGCCACGGGGCCGCCGGGGAGGGCGGGCGATGATCAAGGCTGTCATCGACGCCTCCACCCGCAACGCCTTCATCGTCATGGTCGCGACCGGCCTGCTGGTAGTCGCCGGGCTGTGGGCCGTGCGCACGATACCACTGGACGCCATCCCGGATCTTTCCGACGTGCAGGTCATCATCTTCACGGAGTATCCGGGACAGGCGCCGCAGGTGGTGGAGGACCAGGTCACCTACCCGCTTACCACCGCCATGCTGGCCGTGCCCAATGCCAGTGTCGTCCGCGGGTACTCGTTCTTCGGGTTCTCCTTCGTCTACATCATCTTCGAGGACGGGACCGACATGTACTGGGCGCGCTCGCGCGTGCTCGAGTACCTGAACTATGTGGCCAACAAGCTGCCGCCGGGTGTGACGCCTGCGCTCGGCCCGGATGCGACGGGCGTCGGGTGGGTCTATGAATACGCCCTCGTGGACCGCAGCGGCAGGCACGATCTCGCCGAGCTGCGCTCCATACAGGACTGGTACTTGCGCTACGCACTGCAGACGGTGCCGGGCGTGTCCGAGGTCGCCTCCGTCGGCGGCTACGTCAAGCAGTACCAGGTCGTGGTGGATCCCAACGCGCTGCTGCGCTACGGCATCCCGCTGGGCAAGGTGCGCCACGCCCTCATGCGCTCCAACAACGACGTGGGCGGGCGTCTGGTGGAAATGTCCGAGACCGAGTACATGGTGCGCGGTCTGGGCTATTTCCGGTCGATCGCCGATATCGAGAGCGTGCCGGTCGGTGTGGACCGGGACGGCACCCCGGTGCTGCTCAAGGATGTCGCCACCGTCCGCCTGGGCCCGGAGCTGCGGCGGGGGCTCGCCGAGCTCGACGGTGAAGGTGAGGTCGCCGGCGGCGTGGTAATCATGCGCTACGGCGAGAACGCGCTCGATACCATCCGTGCCGTGCGCGCCAAGCTGGAGGAGCTCAAGGCGGGTCTCCCGGAGGGTGTGGAGATCGTGCCCGTCTACGACCGGGGTGCGCTCATAGAGCGGGCGGTAGCCAACCTCAAGGACAAGCTGATCGAGGAGTTCATCGTCGTGAGCGCAGTGTGCGTGCTGTTCCTGCTGCACGCGCGATCGGCGCTGGTGGCCATACTCTCGCTTCCCGTCGGAATCCTGATCGCCTTCCTCGTCATGCGGTGGCAGGGCATCAACGCCAACATCATGTCGCTCGGCGGCATCGCCATCACCATCGGCGCCATGGTGGACGCCGCCATCGTCATGATCGAGACCGCCCACAAGTATCTCGAGCAGGCCGCCCGCGCCAAGGGCGGGCCTCTAAACTCCGCTGAGCGTGCCCGGGCGGTGACGGACGCAGCCAAGGCCGTGGGGCCCGCGCTCTTCTTCTCGCTGCTCATCATCACCGTCTCCTACATCTCCATCTTCGCTCTGCAGGGGCAGGAGGGCCGTCTGTTCAGCCCCATGGCATTCACCAGCACCTATGCGCTGGCCGCTGCCGCGGGCCTTGCGGTGACCCTGGTGCCGCTGCTCATGGTGTGGTTCATCCGTGGCCGCATACTGCCGGAGGCGAAAAACCCCATAAACCGCTTTCTCCATTTCGTGCATCGACCCGCCCTGCGCATGGCCATGCGCTTCAAGGTGGTCACCATCGTGGCGGCCATCGCGCTGGTGGCGGCAACGGCCTGGCCGCTCTCGCGGATCGGCTCGGAGTTCATGCCGCCCCTGGACGAGGGCGACATCCTCTACATGCCCACGGTCTTCCCCGGGATCTCCATCACCAAGGCCAAGGAGCTGCTGCAGCAGACAGACAAGATCCTGCGCACCTTCCCCGAGGTGGAATCGGTCTTCGGCAAGGTGGGGCGCGCCGAGACGGCCACGGACCCGGCGCCGCTGTCCATGATCGAGACTATCGTGCGGCTGAAGCCAAAGGATGAATGGCCCGACCCGACCAAGACTACGGCGGATCTGATGAGGGAGATGGACCAGGCGATCCGTTTCCCCGGCGTGGCCAACGCCTGGACCATGCCCATCAAGACCCGCATCGACATGCTCTCGACCGGTATCAAGACGCCGGTGGGCATCAAGATCTCGGGCCCGGATCTGGAGACGCTGGAGCGGATCGGAAAGGACATCGAGAACATCCTGCGCAAGCTGCCCGACACGCTCTCGGTGTTCGCCGACCGCGCCGCCGGCGGCTATTTCCTCGACTTCGAGATTGACCGCTTCGAGGCTGCGCGCTACGGGCTCACCGTGGGCGACGTGCAGGACGTCATCAAGACCGCCATCGGCGGCATGAACGTGACCTGGGTGGTCGACGGCCTCGAACGTTATCCGGTCAACCTGCGCTACCCGCCCGAGCTGCGGGACGATCCCGATCAGCTCGCACGCGTGCTCATCCCCACGCCCACGGGGGCCCAGATACCGCTCGGCCAGGTGGCCGACATCCGGCTGCGGCGCGGGCCGCCTGTCATCAAGAGCGAGGACGCGCGCCCCAACGCCTGGGTGTACGTGGACATCAAGACGTCGGACATCGGGGGCTATGTGACGAAGGCGAAGGCCGCGCTGGCCGAGGAACTCAGGCTGCCGCCCGGCTACACCCTCTCATGGTCGGGGCAGTTCGAGTACATGGAGCGGGCCGCGGCGCGGCTGCGCATCATGATTCCGGCCACGCTCCTCATCATCTTCGGGTTGCTCTACTTCAACTTCCGCAATCTGGTCGAGCCCGTGGTGGTGATGCTGTCGATTCCCTTCGCGGTGATCGGCGGCATCTGGCTCGTCTGGTACCTCGGCTACAACATCTCCGTGGCGGTGGCGGTGGGCTTCATCGCGTTGGCCGGCGTGGCGGCCGAGATCGGCGTGCTGGTGCTGACCTTCATCGACCACGAGGTCGAGCGGCGTCGCCACGAGAAGGGCGCGCGCGAGGGCGCCCACGCCGAAGGCGCCGAGCACCACCATCCGCACCGCGCCGTGCCCGCCATGGTCCGGCTCACCGCACGCGAGATCATGGAGGCGGTGGAGGCCGGCACCGCCGAGCGCGTGCGGCCCATCGCCATGACGGCCACCGCCGTGATCTCGGGCCTGGTGCCCATCATGTGGGGCTCCGGCACGGGCTCGGACGTGATGAAACGCATCGCCGCCCCCATGATCGGGGGCATGGTGACCACCACCATCCTGTGCCTGGTGGTGCTGCCGGTGATCTACGGGCTGGTCCTGCAGGCGAAGGAATGGCTGCGGTTCCGTGGGGCCCACGCCTGAGGCGCACGGGCACCTGCTCAGGCAGGGAAGCCGGCCATGGTCCGCCGCGCAGGCGCGGCAAGCACGACAACGACAGAGGCAGAGAGACGAGGAGGACGCACGATGAGCAAGGTGAGAAGGCTGGACAGCGCGCCCGACGCGGGCCGGCGTCGGCTGCTGCGTGGAGCGGCGGCGCTCGGTCTGGCCACCGGGCTCGGCCGCCTGCTGCCGGCCTACGGCTGGAGCGCGAGCGGCAACATCGAGGCGCCCAAGCGCAGCGAGGGCAATCTCGACATCTTCGAGCTCACCATCGAGCGCCGGCCCCTCCGCTTCGGGCGGCGTATCGGCCATCCCATCACGATCAACGGCACCGTCCCAGGCCCGCTGCTGCGCTGGAAGGAGGGCAGGGAGGTGGAGCTGCGTGTCACCAACCGCCTAGACGAGGACACCTCCATCCACTGGCACGGCATCCTGCTCCCGCCCGAGATGGACGGAGTGCCGGGAGTCAGCTTCGCGGGCATCAAGCCCGGGGAGACCTTCGTGTATCGCTTTCCGGTGCGCCAGTACGGCACCTACTGGTATCACAGCCATTCGGGCCTGCAGGAGCAGCTCGGCCACTACGCCCCGCTGGTGGTGGAGCCGGCCGGGCCGGAGCCCTTCGAGTACGACCGCGACTATGCGGTGGTGCTGTCGGACTGGACCTTCCATGACCCGCACTGGGTCTTCTCGCGTCTAAAGAAGTCCGAGGGCTACTTCAACTACCAGCAGCGCACGGTGGGCGAGTTCCTGCGTGAGGCACGCGAGAAGGGCTGGGCGCAGGCCTGGCGTGATCGTGCCATGTGGGCGGTGATGCGCATGAGCTCGCGCGACATCCTCGACGTGACCGGCGCCGAGTATACCTACCTCATCAACGGCCGCCCTGCCGAGACCGAGTGGAGCGCGCTGTTCCGACCCGGCGAGCGGGTACGCCTGCGCTTCATCAATGCCGCGGCCATGACCTTCTTCGACGTGCGCATACCCGGCCTCAGGATGACGGTGGTGCAGGCCGACGGCCAGCACGTGGCGCCCGTGACCGTGGACGAGTTCCGCATCGGCGTGGCCGAGACCTACGACGTGATCGTCGAGCCCGACGACCGGCCCTACACCATCATGGCCGAGGCCATGGACCGTTCCGGGTTCGTGCGCGCGAGCCTCACGCCGCGCGCGGGGCTGCGCGGTCCCGACGTGACGCCCCGCCCGGGGCCGGTGGAGCGCGACGCCGCCGCCATGGGGCACGCGGGCCACGGCGGGCATGGCGGCCACGGCATGCAGGGCGTTGGCGCCGGCATGCAGGGCGGCAGCTCCGAGGCCACGGGCGGGGACGGCGGGATGGCCGGCACGGGCCATGCAGCCGGCAAGTCCGCCCCGGACGGCGCCCACGCGGGCCACGCCATGCCCGGCGGCCACGGAATGCACCGCCAGGCCGACGCCATGAAGGGCATGGCGGACAGCGAGGGCATGCACGGCATGAAAGGAATGCACGGCATGCACGGCCACGGGGGCATGGCCCACGGCGCGGCAGCGGCCCCGTCGGGCTGGGTGCTCGCAGGACGCACCGTCAAGCACCCGCCGGGCGGCCACGGCCCGGGCGCGGCCATGGTCACCGACAACCCCCAGTACCGCATGGACGAGCCGGGCGTGGGGCTGGCGAGCACGCCGGGCCACCGCGTGCTGGTCTACGACGACCTGCGCGCGCTCGCGCCCTGGCCCGACCGGCGTCCGCCCCAGCGCGAGATCGAGCTCCACCTCACGGGGAACATGGAACGCTACATGTGGTCCTTCGACGGCAAGAAATTCACGGAGGTGAGGGGCCCGATCCATTTCCGCCACGGCGAACGCCTGCGGCTGATCATGGTCAACGACACCATGATGGACCACCCCATCCACCTGCACGGCATGTGGATGGAGCTCGAGAACGCCCAGGGCGAGCTGCGCCCGCGCAAGCACACGGTGGTGCTCAAGCCGGGCGAGATGCTCTCGGTGCTGATCACCGCGGATGCCCCCGGCGACTGGGCCTTCCACTGCCATCTGCTCTATCACATGAAGGCGGGCATGTTCCGCGTGGTCTCGGTGTCCTGAGCTGAGGGAGGATTCATCATGGCCAGCAAGACGATCCGTGCGCTCGCCCCTCTCGCGGCCGGGGCACTGGCGCTCCTCACTGCGACGCAGGCCGCCCGGGCGGCCGGGGTCGGGCCCAACGCGCAGCCGGGCTGGCCTCTGCCCGTGAACGATGCCGTCACATACGGCAAGGTGCTGGTCGACCGGCTGGAGTACGCCCGCGGCGACGACGAGGACGTCCTCGAGTACGACCTGCAGGCCTGGTACGGCGGCGACTACCAGCGCCTGTGGATCGAGACCGAGGGCGAGGACGTCCGCTCCGGCGGCGGGGGCGGCGACATCGAGAACTTTGACATCCAGTACAGCCGCCTCATCCGCCCCTTCTGGGACGTGCAGGCCGGCGTAGGCTTCCGCCGCGCCTACGGCTCCGGCCCGGACCACAACCAGGGCTACCTGGTCCTCGGCGTCCAGGGGCTCGCCCCCTACCTCTTCGAGGTGGACGCCAATATCCGCGTGAGCGAGGCCGGCGATGCCTGGTTCGACCTGGAAGCCGAGCACGACATGCGCCTCGGGCAAAGGCTGTACCTGCAGCCTCGCTTCGAGACCGTGGTGGCCGCCGGCAGCGACGAGGATTTCGGCATGGGGCCGGGTCTGAACAGCCTCCGGCTGGGGCTCAGGCTGCGCTACGAGTTCCGCCGCGAGTTCGCCCCCTACATCGGCGTGCGCTGGTGGCGGCTCTTCGGACGCACGGCCGACATGGCGCGTGACGACGGCGAGCCCACGGACGACTTCGCCGTGGTGGCCGGCATCCGCGCCTGGTTCTGAGCGCGGCACCCGGGGCGGGCCTGGCCCGCCCCGGTGCCTTCACACCGGCTTCGATGGAGATGCGAACGATGGCGAATGCGCGAGCGAAGCTCATGGTCCTGGGCGCGGCCCTGCTGCTGGCCGGCTGCAGCGGCGGCGAAGAAGGCGGCAGCAAGATGGGCGGCGGCAGCGGCGGCCCGCCTGCGTCCGGTGGCGAAGGCGCCGCCCCCGTGGCGCGGATTTTCTCCGATCCGGAGATGATCGCGCGCGGGCGGCAGCTCTACCGGGCGAACTGCGCCCGCTGCCACGGCGAGAACGCCCAGGGCGCCTTCAACTGGCGCCGGCGCGGGCCCGACGGCAAATGGCCGCCGCCGCCCCTCGACGGCTCGGGTCACACCTGGCACCATCCGCTGGCCGCCCTGCGCCACACCATCCGTAACGGCACCCTGACGATGGGCGGCAGCATGCCCGCCTGGAAGGACAAGCTCGGCGACGAGGAGATCGACGCCATCATCGCCTGGTTCCAGTCCCTGTGGCCGGACGAGATCTACCGGCAATGGCTCGCCATCGATGAGCGCGCTCGGCGGCGCAACGCCCGTTGAGGGCGGTGCTGCCTGAAACGTAGATGCCGTGGCGGGGAGCGAAGCCTCTGTCGGCGATCCGCCGAGGGGCCTGCCTACCGCCGGGGCGGGCTTTCTCCGCCCTCTCCCGCTGGCCTGGCCTCGCGTGCGGCCGCGCCTCCGTATCGACGAGTGAATCTTCAGCGCTTTCCTCACGGTGTTCGCATGTTTGACGCAGATCAGCGAAAGCCCCCCCATCCTGTCCTAAGCTGGCTTGAGAAAACGGCTAGCCGCCCCAATAGTAAGTTAGATACCTGCAACCGGCGGACAGAAAGGGTGTAGCAAATGTACGGTTTCTCAATCGTGCTGGACCGACCCTTCGAGGACGCGGTGGCGGCAGTGACCGAGGCGCTCAGGCAGGAGGGCTTCGGGGTGCTCACCGAGATCGACGTGCAGGCCACCCTCAAGGCCAAGCTGGGCGTGGACCATCCGCCCTACCGCATCCTGGGGGCCTGCAACCCGCCACTGGCGCACCGCGCGCTCGAGGCCGACCCCGACATCGGCCTGCTGCTGCCCTGCAACGTGGTCGTGCGGCAGGAGACCGACGGCCACGTGACCGTGGCCTTCATGGACCCCAAGGCGGTGCTGCAGCTCGTGGACAAGCCGGAGATCGCCGAGCTCGCCGCCGAGGTGCGCCAGCGCCTCGAGCGCGTGCGCGACGCGCTGGCGCGGGAGGCGGCGGCCTGAGGTGGCCATGCCCGGGGCGGCCCACCGGTTCGCTGCATTCTGCCGGCGCATCGCGCCGGTCGTGGCGCTGGTTTGGGCGCTGGGCTTCCTCGGTCCGCTGGCCGATCGCTGCTGTGAAGCGTGGGCCGCCGAGGCTGGCGGGGTAGCGGCCGGCCATTCGCACGATCATGATGCCGCCCGGGTCCCCGGACATGACACACGCGAGCCCCCGCTCTGCCTGCCTGATCCTTCCAGGCTGCCGACGGTCGCCGCCACGGCGCGCGCAGAGGCGCCCGAGCCGGGCGGCGCCGCACCTTCCCCGTTGATACGGCCTTTCCTCGTCCATAACGGGGGGCCGGTGCCACGCGGCCGGATATCGTCTCCCTCCGGTTCGCCGCGCCGGCTCCTGCTGCTCACCCGCAGGCTTCTCATCTAGCGCTGCGTCGAAAAGGGTGCCGCGGGCTGTCCGTGGTCCCCCGCCCTGCCGGCGCTTCCGGTCCGGGATGGACGTCCGGATCCGGTGCCCGGGCCCTATTCGGCGAGGGACGCCGGCGGCCATCCGCGACGGCGTCCGGTCCTTCCCTTTCGGAATGGCCGACGCCATCGGGGTGGTCCAGGGATGGCTCCGGGTATGTCGGCGCACGGTCCCCCACGGCGGGTGTGGCCGCGGGAGGGCCCACGCACAGGGAAGTGCATGACGACCCGAGGAAAATCAGAATGGCCACGAACTGCTTCGGCGCTGATCGATCCGCGCGGCAGGTTGATCGGAATTTCCAGATTCGATAACGCCGAACGAGGCAGAGAGACGCCAGGAGGTCCACCATGAGGTTGAGAACCGTTTTCGCGGCAATCGGCATCGCATCGATGGCTAGCGTGTCCCCCCCGGCGCCGGCCCACGGCAAGGCATCGATGGCACATGGCACCCACCGGCATGCGGAGTGGGTGGATCCGCCGCCCGAATATGCCGGCCGGCATGGCACGCGCTGGGCGGACCTCGAGGCCGCGCTGCGCGGCCAGCGCCTCTACCGGCAGCATTGCGTGCAGTGCCACGGCGAGGACGGGCGGGGCACGGGTGCCGCCGCCGCAGCGCTCGCCCACAAACCGGCCGATCTCACGAACCACTTCCACAAGCCGCCCCATGATGGCGACGCCTACCTGTTCTGGCGAGTCAGCGAAGGTGGCACGGTACCCCCCTTCAGCGGCATGGGTTCGCAGATGCCGGCCTTCAAGCACGTGCTGAGCGAGGACGAGCGCTGGGACGTCCTCACCTACGTGCACGTCTATTTCCATCTCGGTCTCGCGCGCTGGCGCATGGCCGGGGCGGCCGGTAGCGGCGCAGATGGCGGGGCCGGGCCACGCCGGGAGGAGGACAGCCATGATGGCCATGAACGTCACTGAGCTGGCGCGGGCTGCGGGTGTGCCGCCGCATGTGGTGCGCTATTACGCCCGGATCGGCCTGCTGCATCCTGCGCGCAATCCGGTGAACGGATACCGCCTCTTCGGCGCCGCCGATCTGGAGCGGCTGCGCCTCGCACGCGGCCTGCGCGCGTTGGGCTGCGGCCTCGACGAGGTGCGGCGTGCCATCGAGGCGATGGAGCGCGGTGAGGAAGCGGGCGAGCGCACGCTCTACGAGATACTCGAGCGCCAGCTCGAGCGGACCCGGCAGGAAATGGCCGTGCTGCGCATGCGCGAGCACGTCCTTGCGAGGCTGGTCGGACGCCGCCCGCGCCGCAGTCCGCGGCGGGTGGTGCGGCGCCGTGTCTCGGAGCTGGGCGCCTAGCGGCGCGCAGGCGAGCGCCACGCGCCGCGTCCGGCCGGATCGAAGGCTCCAGGCTGAGGGGGCCGCGCTGCGGTCCCCACGTGACAGAGAGGAGGTACAGAGCCATGGCAGAGAAGCGACGTCGGCTGAAGGAGGCCGCGGCAGCGGTGGCGCTCGGTGCAGCCCTTGGGGCCGCGCCGGTGCAGGGCGCCGATACGGCGCGGGTGGCTGAGGCGATCCGGGCCGAGCTCGAGGCCCTCAAGTCGCGCATCCGGGAGCTGGAGAAGCAGCTCGCCGAGCAGCGGCGTGTCGAGCAGGAGGTGAAGGACCTCAGGCGCGAGGTCAGGTCGGCCGCCGAGTGGAAGAGCCCCAACACGCTCATCCATATGGCGGGCTACGCGGACGTCGGCTACACCGACACCCGTTCCCGCACCGGCACCTTCGGCTCCGGCACATTCAATCCCATCCTCCATTACCAGTACCGCGACGTGGTGATGCTCGAATCCGAGCTTGCCATGAGCGTCGACGAGCTCGGCGAGACCACGACCGAGCTCGAGTACCTCACCATCGACTGGTTCGCCAACGACTACGTCACCGTCGTGGCGGGCAAGTTCCTGAGCCCGCTCGGCTGGTTCCGGCAGAACCTGCATCCGTCCTGGATCAACAAGCTGCCCTCGGCGCCGGCGGGCTTCGGCCACGACCAGGCAGCGCCCAATGCGGAAGTGGGTGTGCAGGTGCGCGGCGGCGTGCCGGTATCCGGCAACGGCAACCGCCTCATCTACGCATTCTACGTGGGCAACGGGCCGGCGGCCGAAATCGAGTCCGGCGAGATCGAGATGATCGAGACCCCCGGCCTCGGCGGCGACGCCGACGGCAAGAAGGTCTTCGGCGGGCGGCTGGGGCTCTACTTCCCCGGCCGGCGGCTCGAGCTCGGTCTCTCGGGCGCCGCGGGGCGGGTCGGCGAGATCGAAGAAGTCGGGAAATCCAGGAAATACACCGGCGTGACACGCGACTACGACTTCCTCGGCGCCGACTTCACCTGGCGGCCACGCCAGTTCGAGGTCCGCGGCGAGTGGGTGCGGCAGAAGGTGGGTGACCAGCCCGCCAGCTCGGCGCCGGAGGGCGGCACCTGGCAGGCGTGGTACCTGCAGGGCTCCTACCGTTTCATGCCGCATAAATGGGAGGTGGTCGCCCGGCTCGGCCGCTACCGCACGCCGCACAGCGAGGTGGAGCAGAAGGCGTTGGGTCTCAATTACATCTTCGCGAGCAACTTCGTCGCCAAGCTCGCCTACGAGTTCAACGACGACCGGGGTGCGGAGTCCTCGGGCTACGAGGACCGGCTGCTGCTTCAGGCGAGCTACGGCTTCTGATCCGAGAGGAGGACACCACCATGGGCAAGCGAACAATGGCCGTCCTGGCCGGTCTGGCAATGGGGCCGGCCCTGCTGATGGGGCATGCAGGTGCCGTGTGGGCCGAGTACCCGCCGGAGGGAGACTTCGTGCGGGGTGCGCGGCTGTGGGCGGAGAACTGCGGCCGTTGCCACAACATCCGCGATCCGCGCGAGCTGCGCGACGACCAGTGGATCACCACCGTGTACCACATGCGGGTCCGCGGCGGCCTTACGGGCCAGGACGTACGCGATATCTATACCTTCCTCAAGCAGAGCAACTGAAGCCGGAGGGGCCGGCGGGCGGTGCCGCCCGCCGGCCCGTGCCGCTGGGGGAGCACAAGTCGGGAGATGCGTCGCCGAACGGCGGGGCGGAAGCCCTCGGCAGCGCGGCCGGAACGGTATCCCCGCTCGCTGCCGGGCTGGGCGTCGCACCCGCGTGGCTCGATACTACGCCCGCACCGGCTTCCTGCTGCCTGCCCGTGACCTTCGCAACGGCTGCCGCCTCTTCGATGGGCGGGAGCTGGCGCGACTGCGCTTCATGCGCGCAGGACCCAGGCACCTCGCTTCAGACTGGGCGAGATTCGGGCCATGCTGGCCGACGCCGATCGGAGCAGATTCCCTTGCCCGCGGGTGCCCAGGGTTCCGGTCCGGTGGATCGCGGAGAACTGCCGGTGCCTCGAGGCCATGCGGGCCCTGGAGGAGCGCAGGAGAAGGCCTTGGCGGAATGGAAGCGTGAGCCCGATGTGTTGAGACGGGCGAGTCCATCCGCCACCTGATCACGTCCCGTTCTCCCTGGACCGGCGGCCCGCGTGACGGGCCCGGCACGCCCTGTCCGGGAGGTGGCGATTAGGTCTTGACCTGTACGCCGTGCACAGGTGTGCAATGGGGCGACGTCGGCAGGGGTGTGGCCAGGGAGCGGGAGCCGCCATGGACCGCGATCGCAGACGATGGCTCGCTGGTGCGGCCGTCCTGATGGGCGGCGCGGGGGTGGCCGCCCTGGCCGTGCCCTTCATCCGCTCGATGGGGCCGAGCGCCAGGGCGCGGGCGGCGGGGGCGCCGGTGCAGGTGGACTTCTCCCGCCTCGAGCCCGGCCAGCAGATCACGGTCGAATGGCGCGGGCGGCCCGTCTGGGTGATGCGCCGGACCAAACGCATGCTGGCCCGCATGCGCGAGCCCGAGCACCTGCGGCGGCTGCGCGATCCCGGCTCCCGTGTCGAGACCCAGCAGCCGCCCTACGCGCGCAACGCCACGCGCTCCATCCGCCCCGAGATCTTCGTGGTGATCGGCATCTGCACCCACCTCGGGTGCGTGCCCACCTACCGGCCGGAGGAGTCGCCGCCCGACCTGGGTCCCGACTGGATCGGCGGCTATTTCTGCCCCTGCCACGGCTCGCGCTTCGACCTCGCGGGGCGGGTCTACAAGGGGGTGCCGGCACCCACCAACCTGGTGGTGCCGCCCCATCGCTATCTGTCGGATACCGTGGTCGAGGTGGGGGTGCATCCGCAGACGGAGGGTGGATGAGCGGCATGCGGGAGGCGGACGCGATGGCGACGATCAGGGCGCGCGTGCTCGCCACGGGCCACGCGACGAGCCTCTTCCTCGTGGTGAGCTATCTGGCCTGCGTGGCCTGGGACCTTCTGTTTCCGCAGTACGCCATGTTCGAGGCCTGGCGGGCGCTGCTGCCGGGCTTCTCGTGGAGCTGGGGCGGCTTCCTGGCCGGGCTCGCCGGCAGCTACCTCTACGGCTGGTGGTTCGCCCTGCTGTGGGTGCCTCTGCACGCGCATTTCCTGCGGCGGGTCGGGAGCGCCGGCGATGCCTGAGGCGCGCGGCGAGGGCGGCGCGGACTTTCTCATCCGCGATCCCGTCTGCGGCATGGGTCTGGACCCCCGCCGGGCCGCCGCGACGGCCGAGCATGGCGGGCGGCTCTTCTATTTCTGCTCCGAGGGCTGCCGCATGCGGTTCCTGCGCGATCCGGACCGTTTCGCAGGTGGGGGTGCGACGCCGCGGCTGTGCGTGGGCGTGATGGGCTCGGCCGCCGGAGAGGTCCCGCCGGAGGCGAGGGAGCGGGCCTATGCGCTGGGGCAGGCCATCGCGCGCCGCGGCTACGTGCTGGTCACCGGCGCCTGCCCGGGCCTGCCCTACGAGTGCGCCCGCGGCGCGCGCAACTTCGGTGGCCTCTCGGTGGGGATCTCGCCCGCCCTCAGCCTCGACGAGCACCTGCACAAGTACCACTCGCCCGCGGACGCCTACGACGTGATCGTCTACACCGGCAGCGGGCTGATGGGGCGCGAGGTCACCAACATCCGCTCCAGCGACCTCGTGATCATCCTCGGCGGCCGCTCGGGGACGCTCGGCGAGTTCGCCATCGCCTATGACGAGGGCAGGCTCATCGGCGTGCTGGAGGGGACGGGCGGCATCGCCGACCATCTGCGGGGGATCGTGGCGGCCCTGGACAAGGAGACGGGCGCCCGGGTGCTCTACGACTCCGATCCCGTGCGTTTGCTGGAGCGCCTCGCCGAGGCCTACCGGCGGGGACACTACCGTCGCCCTTCCTGCTTCTGCGCGGAGATGCCGGCGGCCGGGGGCTGAGCGCTCAGCGGCGGCGGAAGGTGGTGTGGTGGCAGCGGGGGCAGGGCGGGAGGCGGCCCGTGCGCTCGAGCCGGATGGTCTCGCCGCAGCGCGTGCAGACGAAGGTGCCGGCGTGGGCCACCTCGCCCGTGTGGTAGGCGAGCGCCGCGTCCAGCCGGTCGCCCAGCTCCTGCGCCCACTCGCCGAGCGCGCGGGCGGCGAGCGCGGCCAGGTGGCCGCCGCGGTCGCGCAGGGTCTCCAGCAGGCCGCCCGCGGTGTCGGTCAGGCGCTCGACGCCGGGCCTGAGCTCACGGGCGGCCGACAGCAGGTCCTTGCGCACGGTCTCGGCCGCGCGCCCCAGGGTCCCGGCCGTGAAGCGGCCGGCCTCGCGCAGACGGCGCACGCCCTCGTCCACCGCGCGCCGCATCTGCTCCGGGCTCAGGCGCTCCTGCGCCTCCTCGAGCAGCGCGCGCACCTCGCGCCGCAGGGCCTCGTAGGCCGCCTGCGCCTCGCGCGCCTCCGACGTCTCCTCACCGGTGCCTTCGCCCTTACCCGGCGCGGCGGGCGCCGCGGCGGTGGTCGCTTCGGTGTCCTGCTGCTTTTCGTCTTCGGCCATGGTCGGCTCCCGCGGCTGGGCGACGTCCCGGCCGGACCGGGCCGTCACATGATGAAGAAGGCCTCGTAGATCATATAGAGGCCGGTCGCCACGAGCACAAGGCCGGCGGCGAGGTCCAGCCTCCGGCTCCAGGCGGTGGCCGCGCGCAGCCGTTCGAGCCAACCCACCGCCAGCGCCCCGGCCAGCAGCGGCACGGCCCGCCCCAGGGCGAAGGCGGCGAGCAGCGCCGCACCGAAGGCGACCGAGCCGGCCCCGGCCGCCGCCGAGAGCATCACCAGGAGCGCGGGCGTGCACACGGGGCAGACGGCGACGGAGAAGGGAACGCCGAGCAGGAAGGCGCCCCAGGGGCCCGCCACCGGCCGCCCCCGCACCGTGAACCATGGTATCGAGAGCCGCAGCCACCCTGCCCAGGCCAGGCCCAGCGCGACGAGCAGCGGCCCGAGCGCGAGCCCCCACCAGCGGCCGAGCAGCGCCCTGGCCCATCCGCCGCCGAGGGCGGCCGCGACCCCGAGCGCGACGTGCGCGGCCAGCATGCCCGCGGCGAAGGCCAGCGCCAGCGCGAAGGTCCGGCGCGGCGCCCGCGCCGGCGCCACGTAGGCGAGAACGACCGGTATGGAGGCGAAGACCAGCGGGTTGAAGGAAAAGAGGAGGCCTGCGGCGAAGCCCAGCACAAGCCCCCACAGGGAGGGCTCCTCGAGCACGAAGGCGAGGCTGTCGAGGTCCGTGACCAGCTCCATGGCCGTGCCCTCACGCCCTCGCCGGCCGTGTCCAGGTGAAGTGCTCGAAGACGCCGGACCAGTACATGCCGAAGGCCACGGCGAAGCCGAGCTCCTCGACCGGCATCCCGAACAACTGGATCCCGCTCAGCGCTTCCAGGTTCCACACCCGCTCGATGTAGCCCGGCGAGAGCCATTCGAGCCCCTGCAGGAAGACGACGTAGTAGCCCAGGAAGACGAGCCCGCCCACCCAGGTCTTGCGCGCGAGATCCGGACGGCAGGCGACATTGGCCGCCGCCCCGATCGCCAGCGCGAGGATGGCGGGATAGATCGGGTTCCACGGCAGCAGGAGCAGGGGCGGGAAGGCGAGGAAGGGTGCGGCCAGCGCCCAGCGGTGGAAGCGGTGACGGGGATGGCAGCGCTCGTGGGCCGGCAGGGGGGCCGGCGCGCGTCCCGTGAGCACGTTGTAGAGCACCGCGCCCACGCCCCCGATGCCGAAGCAGAAGATCAGGCTCTCGATGTCGAACCCCGTGCGCAGGGCCAGGTCGAACAGGCTCGGCGGCGCCCAGTACTCCGGCACGAACAGCGGCTCGCTGAGCCCGAAGGGCGTGGTGTACAGGCTCGCCCAGAGCATCGCCCTGCGGTTCGCGGGCGACAGCCACCAGGCGAGCGCCCACGGCACCAGGAAGGCGCTCGACCATACGAGCCATACATACTGGTCGGGGACCATACGCTTCCCGTACGCGCCGTCATTCCCCTGCTCATGTAAACCTGCAAGCAGGTGCCAGCTTCAAGCGCCCCCCCAAGGTTCCCAAGGGCGGGGGCGGCGGGGCCCGCGGGGCGGGCGTCGGCGGCCATGGACGGCCGCCGCCGAGCCGCAGGGACGCATTTGGCGTCCCGCACCGCGGGCCCCGGCGCAAAACCGCCCCGCGACCGTCGCAGGCGCACACGCTCCCGCCGCCACCGGCCCCACACTGCCTTCGCGGCCGCTTCCGCTGCGTCCGTGGAGCGGGCGCCGCATTCCCCCATAGGCGCGGCTTCCTGCCGCGCCGGGACCGGCTGGAAGCCGGCCCCACGGGGGAGGCGGCCGATACGCTCAGGTGTTGCCGAGGACGGCGAGCCAGAAGGGCACCTTGCCGGGCTCGATCCAGCCCGTGACCTCGAGCTTGCCGAGGTCGATCACCGCCACCTTGCTGAGCCCGGTGACCGCCACGTAGGCCTTGTGCCCGTCGGCGCTCGCGCGCACGCCGTGCGGGCCCTGGCCCACCTCGATGCGCTTGACCACCTCGAGCGTGCCGGCGTCCACCACGGTGACGACCTTGCCCGCGATGCCGGTGACCAGCACGTAGCGCCCGTCGGGCGTCACGTCCACCCCGTAGTGCGGCGGGCTGAGCGGGATGCGCTTGACGATGCGCCGGCCGGGGATGTCGATCACCGTGAGATCCATGCTCGCGTTGTTGGCCACGAACAGGCGTGTGCCGTCGGGCGAGATGTCCACGTTGTGCGGCGCCTTCCCTGCGGGGAGCTCGCCGACCTTCTCCAGCCGCTCCATGTCCACCACCGCGATGCGGTCGGTGCCCTGGAGCGTGACGTAGAGGGTGCGGTTGTCGGGCGAGAGCACGCTGTTGTGGGGCATGGGACCCACGGCGATGGTCTTGACCGGCCGCAGGCGCTCGACGTCGATGACGGTGATGGTGCCCGCCCCCTCGTCGGCGGCGATGGCGTAGCGGCCCTTGCGGTCCACCTTGATGCCCTTGGGCGTCTTGCCCACGGGGATCCTGGCGAGGCGCTTCCCGCTGTGGGCGTCATAGGCATAGATGGCGTCCTCGGCAGCGCTGGTGGCGAAGACCACCTTGCCGGCAGGGTCGGCCGAGACGTAGGTCATGGCCTTGCCCGCGGGCCACTTCTTGGCGTGACCCTTCATGTGACCGTGGTCCGCCATCGCCATGAGCGGGGCCACGGCGTTCTCGCCCTTGAGCGTCACCCAGGCCAGGTCGCCGTCGGCGGCAGCGGGCCGGGCGGTGCCGATCAGGGGGGCCGCGCAGGCGGCGGCCAACAGGGCGAGGGTGCTCCGAATGGTGCGGTTGCGCATGCGTGCCTCCTTCATGGTCAGGCCTCCTCCAGGTGGGGTTGGCTGTCGTTGGGGTGGCGCGGACGGGCCGGGCCGTGCAGGAGGGCCCGCCCCAGGCCCGCCAGGGCCTCGGACGCCTCCGGCGGGCCGAAGGCGAGCACCGTCACGGCGCCGCGCGCCGCGACGCGCCAGGCCCGCCCGCCGGTCCTGCCCCGGCTGGGCAGGCGGCCCTGCCAGCGGCCGCCGGTCTCGACCAGCACCTCAGTCACGGTGCCGTCGGCGAGCACCAGACGCAGATGCCGGACGAGCACGCCGGCGACCACGCAGTTCTTGGTGAGCAGCAGATGCGCGCCCGGCGGGAGCGTGAGCCCCGCCCGGGCGAGCCAGCGCAGGGGTGGGCCGGTGCGCACGCCCTCCAGAGAACGCTCCTCCTCCAGGTGCCGGAGCGCCGCCTCCACCAGCGGCGCCGGCTGCCGCTGGGCGGGCAGGGCCAGCCAGAGGCCGGCCGCCAGCGCGCCGGCGAGCGCGGCGGCGAGTGCGCGTGCCCGCAGGCGCCGGCGGGCCTGGCGGCGCTGCTCGGCCAGATTGGCGCGCAGCCGCGCGGCGAGATCCGCCGGCACGGCGGGACGCCGCAGCAGCGTTCGCAGCCGTTCGTCGTCCAGTCCCGGCATCGCTCGTCTACCTCCTTCTGCCGACGGGCAGCGGCACCACGCGCCCTCCTGGGGCCGGCCCTGCCAGCGCGGTCTCCAGGGCCCGGCGTGCCCGTGCGATGCGGCTCATCACGGTGCCGATCGGGATGTCCAGCAGCCTGGCGATCTCACGGTAGGAGAGGCCGTGCAGGGCGTGCAGCAGCAGGATCTCGCGCTGTGCGGGCGCGAGCCGCTGCAGGGCCGCGGCGAGGTCCAGCATGAGCGCCGTGTCCTCGTCGTCCCCGGCCGCGCGGGTTTCCGGCGCGGCGATCTCCAAGGGCTCGGCACGCCCGAGCGCATCGCCGCTGGCGAGATGCCGCGCGAGCCGCCGACGCAGGATGGTGAGCAGCCACGCCAGCCCCGCGCGCTCGGCGCGCAGGCGCCCGAGCCCTTTCCAGGCCTCGTGGTAGGTCTCCTGCACCAGGTCGTCGGCCAGGTGCGGGTCACCCGTCATCCACAGGGCGTGGCGATAGAGCGCCGCATGGTGGCGCTCGATCAGCCGCTCCATCAGGGCATGCCGCCCGAGCCGCATCCGGCCCTCCCCGTCAGCGTGTCCTGGAAACTCAATCCGCGGCGCGGATTGATCAGCATCGAGGCGCTTCGCGGTCCATTTTGATTTTTCTTCGCATTGTCATGCACTTCCCTGTGCATGGGTCGTCCCGCGGCCGTCCCCGGCCGCGGGGAAGGCCTGAAAAATCCGCGATTTTTCAGGCCTTCCTCCTGAGAGTGCGCCGCGCGGGCGCTGTTATTCCCGCACGGGCGCATTTGCCGGCGCTTCTGTCGTCTCATGGGTGCCGCGATTCGGATGGCCGCACGCCGGTAAGGCGTGAGCGCCTGCGATGGCCGCGGGTCGGTTGGCGCGGGGGTCCGCGAAGAGGCGCGGCTTCGGCGACCCTCGCAGGCCGCACCCCACCTCGCCGGCGCCGTCCCGCCGCCCTCGCGGCCGCTTCACCTCCGTCTGCGGGTGAGGCTTCCAGGACACCGCGCCTCTCCCCCCAGGCGCGGTTTCCAGCATGCGACCCTTCCTCCGTAGGCGCGGCTTCCAGCCGCGCCGGGGTCGGCTGGAAGCCAGCCCCACGGGGGGGTCGGGCGCCGGGCCGGCTGGAAGCCGCCCAACGGGGAAGGCCGGCGCTGCAGAGGCCGGCGTGCCCTTCCGGGCTGCACCGGGTGGTCTGAGAGGCTCTCGGCCCTGTGCGTGCCAGCTTCCATGTGCCTTGTCCGCGCATGCCGGCTGCGATACGCCTCGACGACAAAGGGGATCCCCCGAGAATGCGGAAGAACCCGATGGAAGGCCTGCGAAATCTCGATCTTTCGGGGCTTCCCCGCGGCCAGGGACGGCCGCGGGGGGCCCATGCACAGGGAAGTGCATGACAGCTCAAGGAACATCCGAATGGCCGCGGAGCACCTCAGCGCTGATCGATCCGTGCAGCGGATTGATCAGAGCTTCCCGATTTTTGACCTGTGCGCCGCTTGCATGTCTATAAAGAGGGCACGAGGGTCGCCTGCGCACGCTGTGATGACGGGTCGTGGGGCCCGGGAGGTGCGAGGATGGAGAAGGATCCGGTCTGCGGCATGGAGGTGGCGCCCGAGCGGGCGGCCGCCAGGGTGGAGCACGGCGGACGGACCTGGTGGTTCTGTTCGGAGGCCTGCCGGCGGGCCTTCGAGCAGGATCCGGACCGCTACGTCCAGGCGGCCGGGGCCGCCGCGGGCCACCACGGCGAGGGCCGGCCCGGCCGCTGAGCGCGTGCGCCACGTCCCGGCCACGGGGCAGCGGAGCTGCCATGACGCCCGGGGACGCGAGCGCCCGTGCGCGGGCACGGGGGAGGATGCCGAGCTGCGACGGGGCGTGCCCTGGCCCGAGCCGCGCTTCGCGGCGTCGGGTCCCGTGGTCGAGGACCGTCTCACCGGACTCGTGTGGAGCCGCGACGCGAACCTGCCGGGCTTCCCCCTCACCTGGGCGGAGGCGCTGGACTTCGTCGCCCGGCTCAACGCCCGGGGGGTGATGGGCTTCGGGGACTGGCGCCTGCCCAACCGGCGCGAGCTGCGCAGCCTGGTCAGCCACCAGGCCCGCCGCCCGGCCCTGCCCGAGGGTCACCCCTTCGAGAACGTCTTCTGCGGCTGGTACTGGAGCTCGACCACCTACGCGGGCGCGCCGGAGCATGCCTGGTGCGTGGACATGGACGGCGGGCGCATGTTCTACGGCGGCAAGGACCAGTCCTTCCTGGTCTGGCCCGTGCGCGGGCGGGGCAACGGGCTGCTCGCGCGCACGGGGCAGTCGCGTTGCCACGGCCCCGACGGGCGTTCGACGGGCTGCGCCGGGACTGGTCAGGATGGTGAGCTGCGCATGGGCGCGCCCTGGCCCGAGCCGCGCTTCGTCCCCCGGGGAGAGGCCGTGCTGGACCGGCTGACGGGGCTCGAATGGCACCGCCGCGCCGATCTCCCCGGCCGGCCCTGCACCTGGCAGGAGGCGCTGGATCTGGTCGCCGCGCTCGGCTCGGGCGGGCCGGGCGCCGCGCGCTGGCGGCTGCCCAACGTCAACGAGCTCGAGTCGCTCACGGACTGCGCCCGCGCAGGGCCTGCCCTGCCTGCGGGACACCCCTTCGAGGGCACGGGGGTGGAGGGCTGCTGGTCGTCCACCACGAGCCTCTACGAGCCGGACTGGGCGTGGGCGCTCTACCTGCAGAAGGGTGCGATCGGCGTGGGGCAGAAGGCGGGCGCCCATTTCCACGTCTGGCCGGTGCGCGAGGCCGGCCCTTGACCTGTGCGCTGCATGCAGGTTCAGGTTGTCGGCAGACTGGGGGCCTTGGCCCGCCGCCCGGCGCGGCTGGCCCCTGAGGATGGGAACGAAACGGAGAGGAGGGAGACGAGATGGGAAACGGGCATGAAATCGGGCGCGGCCGCGCCCCGGCTGCCCTGGCCGCCGTCCTGGCGGCAGGGGCGATCCTGATGTCGTCCGGAATCCACGCCCAGCAGCCGGCCGGCACCATGCGGCACGGCATGTCCGGCATGGATGCGATGGGCGGCATGGGCATGGCGGGCGGCGGCATGATGGGCATGGGCGGCATGATGGGCATGATGCCCATGATGATGCGCGGCATGATGGGCGGCCGCGGCATGATGCCCGGAGCCATGGGCGGGATGATGCCCATGGGGCCCATGGGCATGATGGGCGGCGGCATGATGGGCATGGGCGGCATGATGCCCGGGATGATGGGCGGCCCCTTCGCCATGCTCGACCTGAGCGACGACCAGCGCGGGAGGCTCCGCGCCATCCAGCGCGAGACGGCCTCGAAGATCCGCCGCCTGTGGGTGCAGATGGCCGACGAGGCCGACCGGCTGCGCGACCTGTACGCGGCCGAGCGGCCGGACCCGAAGGCGATCGGCCGCGCCTACGGCAGGATCTTCGACATCAAGCGGCAGATCATCGAGGCCCGGGTGGCGGCGCGCAACCGCATGATGGACGTGCTCACCCCCGCGCAGCGCAAGCGCCTGCGCGAGATGCGCCGCCGGATGCGGCAGGGGGCCATGGGAATGATGGGCGGTAGCGGTCAGGGCGCCGCCGGTCCCGGCCCGATGGGAGGCAGGAACGGCGCCCCTGACCACCGGCGGATGATGGAGGGCCGGTGACGCGAACGGCGGGTGCTGCCGCGGTCATGGCGCTGGCGCTGGCCGCGCTGGCGGGCTGCGGCGAGGGCGGCGACGGGCGCGGCCGGCTCCACCTGCCGGGGCCCGGCTTCGTGCCGGACCCCGGACGGGGGCAGGCGCTGTTCCGCGCCCACTGCGCGGAATGTCATGGCGTGGACGCGCGCGGGACCGCGAAGGGGCCGCCGCTGGTCCATCCGGTGTACCGGCCTTCGCACCATGCCGATCTCGCCTTCCACTTCGCCGTGCGCGACGGCGTGCGCCAGCATCACTGGCATTATGGCGACATGCCGCCCGTGCCGGGGCTCACGCCAGAGGCGGTGGGGCACATCGTGGCCTGGGTGCGGGCCGAGCAGCGCCGCGCCGGCATCCGCTGAACCGTCCGGATCGGAAAGGAGGATCCAATGGCGAAGGAGGTGATGCTCCTGGCCACGCGCCGGTGCAGCCACCGGCCCAACCTGGAGCGGGAGCTGCGCGAGCTCGGCGTGCCCTTCCGCACGTGCTTCGTCGAGGACGAGCCGGAGCTCGCCCGCCGGCTCGGCGTGCGCGGCTCGCCGTGCCTGGCCGTGGACGGACGCATCGTCTGCGTGGGCCAGCCCACCGAGGGGGAGCTGCGGGAGCTGCTGGCGCGCCATGGGTGCACGCCGGATGCCTCCCTGCCCGGCACTTAGCCGAAGAGCAGGGTGTGCGCCTCCTCGAGCCGCTCGCCGGCCTGGGCGAGCAGGGCCTCGGCCGATTCCTCCGGCAGGCCGAGCCGGCCCCAGGGGTCCTCGGCGAGCAGGGGCTGAGGCGGCGCCGGTGGCGGCTCGTCCCGGTGGGCGAGCACGTTGGCCAGGTGCGTGATGAGCGCGTCCTCGCGCCAGAGTTCCGGGGCGAGCTCAGGGGCATGGTGCCAGCGCGCCGCCACCACCAGCGGTTCCGGCAGCCGCCAGGCCTCCAGCAGGGCGCCGCCCACCTCGGCGTGGTCGAAGCCCAGGGCCTCGCGCTCGGCCTCCGGCAGGGGGATCTGCTCGTAGGTCGCGCGCGCAAGCGCGTGGCGGGCGAGCTCGGGCACGCGCCGGCAGAGCAGGAGCTTGCCCACGTCGTGGAGGAGGCCCGCCACGAAACGCGACTCCGCGGCGCCGTCCCGCCGGGCCTCGGCGATGCCGCGGGCCACCAGGCCCGCCGTCAGGCTGTGGCGCCAGAAGCGCTCCATGTCCATGAGCTCGGGCGGTATGCCCTCGAAGATGCGCACCACCACGGTGGCGAGCGCCAGGTCGCGCAGCTCGCGGGTGCCCACCACGGCCACCGCGTGGCTTATGGTCTCGATGCGCGAGGGGAAGCCGTAGAAGGGGCTGTTGACGATGCGCAGGAGCCGGGCGGCGAGCCCGGCATCGGTCTCGATGACGCGGGCGATGTCGCCGGTGGTGCTGCGCGGGTCCTCGACCAGGACGTTGAGCCGCACCAGGACCTCGGGGAGCGAGACCAGCTCCACGGTGCCCCGGACCAGCTCCGCGGCGGTGAGGCTCACCCGCCGCCTCCTCCCTCGGTGGTGCCATCGTGCCGTGCCATCGGCGTTCCTGCCCGCGTGACCCCGGGCCACGCCATCCTCCTGGTTGTGGTGACTTTTGCGCCATTCTAGCCGGGGAGCCGGGGAGGGGCCAGGCGCGCTTGCCCGGCACACGACCCCGTGCCTATGCTGGGTGCGGGTGCGCCGCACCGCCGGCGCCCGTCCCGGGGAACCCGGATGATCGCCCTGCCCGATGGCCTCCTGCCTGCGGCCTGGACCTGGACGGCGCTCGCCGCCTACGCGGCTGCGCTCGCCTGGGCCGTGCGGCGCGCACCCTGGACGCGGCTGCGCGACGGCGAGATGCAGCATGTCTTCCTGGGTGCCTCGGTGCTGCTCATGTTCCTCTGGACCCTGCGGGGGGCCGTGGCGCCCGGCCTCGGGGTCCATTTCCTCGGCGCCACGGTGCTGACGCTCATGTTCGGGCCCGAGCTCGCGCTCGTGGCCCTGGGGCTGGCGCTCGCGGGCTCGGTGCTCCAGGGCCTGGGCGGGTGGGGCACGCTGGGGGTCAATGGCCTGGTGGCGGGGGTGGTGCCGGTGGCGGTGAGCCAGGGCGTGCTGCGCCTCGTCGAGCGGCACCTGCCACCGCACCTGTTCGTCTACATCTTCCTGGCCGCCTTCTGGGGCGCGGCGCTGGCGATGGCGGCCAGCGTGATGGTGCAGGTGGGCGTGCTGGCGGCCGCAGGCGTCTATTCCCTCGGTGCGATGGCGGGCGAGTACCTGCCCTTCCTGCCGCTGCTGATGCTGCCCGAGGCCTTCCTGAACGGCGCGCTGGTCACGGCCCTCGTGGGAATGCGCCCGGGCTGGATCTGGACCTTCGACGACGCGCGCTATCTGCGCGGACGCTGACCCGGATCAGTTTGCGACGGCGCATCGTTCAGCTTTCGTTCAGCCCGGCTGTGCAAGATTTGCTCCTGACGGCGACGCTCTGACAGAATACGCGCCCGGTGCCGGCCGGCGTGCCGGCTGGGTGCAACCCCGGGGCCATACGAGCAATGGAGGAACGACAGTGAAGAGACGGCTGATCCTGGCTGGGGCAATCCTGGGGCTCGCTGCGGGCGGCCCGGCGATGGCCGGCGGCGCCGATCTCGCCGCGGGCAAGAAGGTCTATGACGAGGCGTGCTTCGCCTGCCACAGCACGGGTGCGGCGGGTGCGCCCAAGCTGGGCGACAAGGCGGCGTGGAAGGACCGCCTGGCGCAAGGGATGGATGCGCTGGTGGCGAACGCGATCAAGGGCAAGGGCGCCATGCCGCCCAAGGGCGGACGCATGGACCTCAGCGACGAGGCCATCCGCAACGCCGTCGCCTACATGGCCTCCCAGGCGAAGTAGGCCGGCGGTTGGAGGCTGCTGGCTGGAGGGCGCGGGGCACGGGCTCCGCGCCCTCTTTCCGTCTGGAGGCTGAATCCCGGCGGGCGGTGGGACGTGCGCGCCGCCGGCTGTCAGGGGCGCCGCAGCGCGTGGCGCCAGGCCAGGAGCAGGGTCAGCAGCACCAGCGCACCCGCCTGGTGGGCCGAGGCCAGGGGCAGCGCCACGTAGCTCAGCAGCGTGGCGATGCCCAGCGCCACCTGCACAACGGCCATGCCGAATGTCAGATGGGCGAGCCACTGACCGCGGGCAGTGAGAGGCGCCTGGCGCGCGGCCGTCCACAGCCCCGCAACCAGGGCCAGCGTGGCGAGCGCGAGGGCCCGGTGGTCGAACTGCACCGCGGCCACGTTGTCCACGAGGTTGCGCCACCAGGGCTCGAGCGCCAGGTAGCCGGGCGGGATCCATTGCCCCGCCATGAGGGGGAAGGTGTTGAACGCATAGCCCGCGCGCAGCCCCGCCACCAGCCCGCCCGAGAGCAGGGTCACGAAGGCGAGACCGACCGCCACGGAGACGCCCCGGCGCAGGCGCGGGGCGTCACGCTCGAGCGCAGGATGCGGCCACAGCAGGCCGAGCAGGATCCACACCATGAAGCCGTAGATGAGGACGGCGAGCCCCAGGTGGGCCGTCAGCCGCAGGTGGCTCACGCGCGGGACGTCCACCAGCCCGCTCTTGACCATGTACCAGCCGAGCAGCCCCTGCAGGCCTCCCAGGACGAACAGGCCCCCCAGCTTCCAGGCGAGCGGACGATCGATGCGGCCGCGCGCCACGAACCAGACCAGCGGCAGCAGGAAGACGATGCCGATGACCCGCCCCAGCACGCGGTGGGCGTACTCCACGTAGTAGATGCGCTTGAATCCCGCCAGGTCCATACCGCGGTTGACGAGCCGGTACTCCGGGGAGGCGCGGTACTTGGCGAAGACCTCCTCCCACTCGGTCTGGTTCAGCGGTGGGATGATGCCGAAGATGGGATCCCACTCCACCATGGAGAGGCCGGAGCCCGTCAGCCGCGTGATGCCGCCCAGCACCACCATGGCGAAGACCAGCGCCGCACACAGCCCGAGCCACAGGGCCACCGCTCGCCGGCCGGGAGGGGCGGGCGCTTCCGTGGCGGGGGCGTGAAGGGCGGGTGGCGGGGTCAAGGTTCGGTTTCGCGTTCGGGACGTGGGCAAGGCGGCCATGGAGGCCGTCGTGGAGGTATCCCGCCGCGCCCGCCGCACGTGGCCGGGCGGGCCTGCGGGACGGCCCCTATTTTGCCCTGCTCGTGGGCGGGGGGCAAAAGCCGCGCACCGGGCATGCTTGCGCCGTGCCGCCGCGGCCGTTACCGTGCGGCGGCCATGGCAGCGTCGGGACAGGCCCTCGGCGGCGGCCGCCTGGAGGCGGCGGGGCTCGCATGCGTGCGCGGGGGTCGGGTGCTCTTCCGCGACCTGGACCTCGCCGTCACCGCTGGGCGCATGCTGCTCGTCGAGGGGCCCAACGGCAGCGGCAAGACCACGCTCCTTCGCGTGCTGTGCGGGCTGCGCGAGCCCGAGGCAGGGGAGGTGCGATGGAACGGCCGGCCCCTGCGCCGGTGGGGGCCCGCCTTCCGGGCCGCAGTGGCCTACGTGGGCCATGCGCCGGGGCTCAAGGACGACCTCACCGCCGTCGAGAACCTCCGCATGGCCGCGGCCCTGGGCGGTCACGCCCCCGCCATGCCCCCCGGGGAGGCGCTCGAGCGGGTGGGGCTGTCCGATCGCGCCCAGGTGCGGGCGGGCGCGCTCTCGGCCGGCCAGCGCCGCCGGCTGGGGCTGGCGCGCCTGCTGGTGCGCCCCGCCGTTCTGTGGGTGCTGGACGAGCCGCTCAGCGCGGTGGACCGGGCGGGCGAGCGTCTGGTGGCGGGGCTGCTCGCCGCCCATCTCGCCGCGGGCGGCCTGGCGGTGGTGACCAGCCACGCCCCCATCGGGGTGGAGCCCGGTCGTGTGGCGACCTTGCGGCTGGGGGCGGCGCCGTGAGCGTCGAGGCTTCGGCGGGTTCGGCCTTCGCGGCGCTGGTGCGCCGCGACCTGCTCCTCGCCTGGCGCCGCCGCGGCGACCGGCTGGTGCCGCTCGCCTTCTTCGTGATGGTGGCGGCCCTCTTCCCGCTGGGTATTGGTCCCGAACGGGCGGTGCTGTCCGGCATAGCCCCGGGGGTGGTATGGGCAGGGGCGGTGCTGGCCACCCTCCTCGGCATGGACGCGCTGTTCCGATCCGACCTCGAGGACGGCACCCTGGAGCAGCTGCTGCTTTCGCCCCTGCCCGCGCCGGTGCTGGTGCTGGCCAAGGTGCTGGCCCACTGGCTGGCCACGGGGCTGCCCCTGGTGCTGGCCGGGCCGGTGCTGGGCGCCGCGCTCCACCTCCCCGCAGCGGCCCAGCCGGCGCTGGTGGGCGGCCTCCTGCTGGGCACCCCCGCCCTGAGCCTGGTGGGCGCGGTGGGGGCGGCGCTCACGGTGGGCCTGCGCCGGGGCGGGATGCTGCTGCCGGTGCTGCTGCTGCCGCTGTACGTCCCGGTGCTGGCCTTCGGGGCGGGCGCGGTGGCCGCGGCGGCCTCGGGCCTGTCGGCGGCGGGCCACCTGTATGCCCTGGGTGCGGTGCTGGCGCTGGCGGTGACGCTGGCGCCCGTGGGTGCGGCCGCGGGGCTGCGGGTGAGCGTGGCCTGATCCGGCCGGAAAGGCGACAATGTGGCATCCGGGGCCGCGGTCCAGGCGGGGAACCTATACCCGCCGCGGGCATCTGAGGAGAACGGTATGGTGGCACACCTGCTCACACCCCAGGGGCTCGACGGCTTCGCTGCGCGGTGGGCGCCCCGCCTGCTGTGGACGGCGGGCCTGATGATCGCGGCAGGCCTCTACGGTGGGCTGGTGCTCGCGCCGGTCGACGAGGAGCAGGGGGAGGCCTACCGCATCATCTATGTCCATGTGCCGGCGGCATGGCTCTCGCTCTACGGCTACATGGCGATGGCGGCCGCCGGTGCGGTGGCTCTCATCTGGCGCATCCGCGTGGCCGAGGTCCTGCTGGGGGCGGCCGCGCCGGTGGGAGCGGCCTTCACGGCGCTCGCGCTCGCCACGGGCGCCATCTGGGGCAAGCCCATGTGGGGCACCTGGTGGGTATGGGACGCACGCCTCACATCGGAGCTCATCCTGCTTTTCCTCTACATCGGCGTGATGGCGTTGCGGTCGGCCGCCGAGGATCCCCGCGCGGGGGCACGCGCCGCGGCCATCCTGGCGCTGGCCGGGGTGGTGAACGTGCCGATAATCCATTTCTCGGTGGAATGGTGGAACACCCTGCACCAGGGCCCCACAGTGACCCGGCTGGCCGCACCGGCCATCCATCCAGCGATGCTGGTGCCGTTGCTGCTGATGGCGGCGGCGTTCATGGTCTATCACGCCGGGGCCGTGCTGCTGCGGGTGCGCTGCCTGCTGGCCGTCGAGCCGGCCGCGGCCCTTGCGGAGGAGCGCGCATGAGCCTACTGGACTTCCTCTCCATGGGGGGATATGGCGCCTACGTCTGGAGCGCCTATGCGCTGATGGTGGCGGTGCTGGCCTGGAACGTCGCGGCGCCGCTCGTCTGCCTGCGCCGCCGGAGGCGGCCATGAGCGTGGCGCTGCCGCACATGCCCCGCGGAGCCCGCCGCCGCGCCATGGGCGTGCTGGCGCTGCTCGTCGGGGTGGGCGTTGCGGTCGCGCTCGCGCTGCTCGCCCTGCGGGAGAACATCAACCTTTTCTACAGCCCGAGCGAGGTGGCCGCGGGCGAGGCACCCACGGGCCGCGTGGTGCGCGTCGGCGGGCTCGTGCAGGCGGGAAGCGTGAGGCGTGCCGAGGAGGGGCTTGACGTGGAGTTCGTGCTCACCGACGGAGCGGCCACCGTGACGGTGCGCTACCGCGGGATCCTGCCCGATCTCTTCCGCGAGGGGCAGGGCATCGTCGCCCAGGGGCGGCTCGGGCCGGAGGGGGTGCTGGTCGCCGACCAGGTGCTCGCCAAGCACGACGAGAACTACATGCCGCCCGAGGTCGCCGACGCGCTGCGCGAGGCACATGAGCGCAGCGTGCGTGGCGCCGCCCCGGGAGGTGCGCCGTGACCGCCGAGCTCGGGCACCTCGCGCTGGCACTGGCGCTGGCCCTGGCGGCGCTCCAGGCCGTGCTCGGCCTGGGCGGCGGTGCCCGGGGCGATGCGGCCTGGATCGCTGGCGCGCTCGGTGCGGCCCGGGGCCAGGCGCTGCTGACGGTGATCGCCTTCGCCGCCCTCACCTGGGCGGCGGTGCGAAGCGACTTCACGCTGCTCTACCTGGCGCAGAATTCCAACAGCCAGCTTCCCCTGCTCTACAAGATCACGGGGGTGTGGGGCGCCCACGAGGGCTCGCTCCTGCTGTGGGGCATGGTGCTCGCCCTGTGGGGCGCCGCGGTGGCCATCCAGGGCCGACGCGCCCTGCCGGCCGCCTTCCTCGCCCGCCTGGTCGGTGTGCTCGGCCTGGTGGGCACGGGGTTCCTCGCCTTCCTCCTGCTCACATCCAACCCCTTCGAGCGGCTGTGGCCGCCGCCCCCCGAAGGTCGCGATCTCAACCCTCTGCTGCAGGATCCCGGCCTCGCGGCGCATCCGCCCCTGCTCTACATGGGGTATGTGGGGCTGGCCGTGCCCTTTGCCTTCGCCGTGGCGGCGCTGCTCGAAGGGCGCATGGAAGCGGCCTGGCTGCGCTGGGCGCGCCCGTGGGCGGCGGTGGCCTGGGTGTTTCTCACCCTCGGCATCGCCATCGGGAGCTGGTGGGCCTACTACGAGCTGGGTTGGGGCGGCTGGTGGTTCTGGGATCCCGTCGAGAACGCCTCGCTCATGCCCTGGCTCGTCGCCACCGCGCTCATCCATTCGCTGGCCGTGAGCGAGAAGCGCGGGGCCTTCAAGGGCTGGACCGTGCTGCTCGCCGTGCTCGCCTTCGCGCTGAGCCTGCTCGGCACCTTCCTCGTGCGCTCGGGCGTGCTCACCTCCGTCCATGCCTTCGCGAGCGACCCCACGCGCGGGGTCTTCATACTGGTGCTCCTGCTGGCGGTGGTGGGGGGATCGCTTCTCCTCTATGCCCTGCGGGGCGAGCGGCTGGGTGTGTCCGACGTCCGCTTCGCCCCGGTCTCGCGCGAGGGTGCCCTGCTCGCCAACAACGCGCTCCTGCTCGCGGCGGCCGGCGCGGTGCTGATCGGCACACTCTATCCGCTCGTGCTCGAGGCCCTGGGCGGAGCAAAGATCTCCGTCGGTCCACCCTATTTCAACGCGGTCTTCCTTCCCCTGGTGGCGCCCCTGGTGGCGCTGACGGCCGTGGCGGGCGTCCTGCGATGGAAACGCGACGCGGTGGGGCGCCTCGCACGGCTGCTCTGGCCGGCGGGTCTTGCCGCTCTCGGCGCCGGCGCAGCCGCCGTCCCGGCCGCGCGGGCGCATCTGGCAGCCGCCGCGGGGGTGGCGCTTGCCGCTTGGCTCGCCGGCGGGATCGCCGTCGCCCTCTGGCAGCGGGCGCGTCACCAGGGTCTGCGTGGGCTCGCGCGGATGGGCCGGGCGGAGGCCGGCATGCATCTCGCCCATCTCGGGCTCGCCGTCACGGTGGTGGGGGTGAGCCTGGCCGGGCCGCTCGAGCTGGCGCGCGACGTGCGCATGGGAGCGGGCGATGCGGTACGTCTCGGCGGCTACCTTTTCCGGCTCGAGGGCTTCACGCGGGTGCAGGGCCCGAACTACGAGGGCGTACGCGCACGGTTCCGGGTGCTCGACGGCGATGGTCGCATGGTCGCCCGCCTCTTCCCGGAGAAGCGCCGCTACGGCTCGCGCACCGACATGCCGATGACGGAGGCCGGCATCGAGGCCGGTGCCTTCCGCGATCTCTACGTCTCGCTCGGCGAGCCCATCGGGAAGACGGGGGACTGGGCGGTGCGGGTGCACGTGAAGCCCTTCGTCCGCTGGGTATGGGGGGGCGCGCTGCTGATGGCACTGGGTGGGCTGTGGGCCGCCTCCGACCGGCGCTACCGCATGGGCGTGCGCCTGCGACGTGCGGCCGTCGCCGTGGAGGAACCGGCCTGATGGGCGCCGATACGTGGCCTCACCGGTCGCCGAGGAGGCGGGTGCCGTGAGGTTGGGCCCGCACCTGCGCTACGGTCTGCCCCTGCTGGTCTTCGCCGCCCTGGCGGCGCTGCTCTGGCAGGGGCTCGGGCGCGACCCCAGGCTGGTTCCCTCTCCCCTGGTGGGCAAGCCCGCGCCTGCCTTCAGCCTCCCTTCCCTGCGCGAGCCATCGCGCGTGGTGGGCACCGACGATCTCCGTGGCCGCGTGGCCCTGCTCAACGTGTGGGCGAGCTGGTGCACCGCCTGCCGTCAGGAGCATCCGCTGCTGATGCGTGTGGCGCGGGAGGAGAAGGTGCCCATCTATGGCCTCAACTACAAGGACCGCCGCGAGGATGCGCTGCGCTGGCTCGACGGGCTGGGCGACCCCTATGTGTGGAGCGCGCACGATCTCGAGGGCAGGGTCGGCATCGACTGGGGTGTCTATGGGGTGCCGGAGACGTTCGTCATCGATCGGCGGGGCGTGATCCGCTACAAGCACATCGGCCCGATCGACGAGCGGGCCTGGCGCGAGCGCATCGCGCCCCTGCTGGCCGAGCTGCGCCGCGAGGAGGCCGCACCGTGAGACGGCCCCGGCGGGGAGCGGCGCTGGCGGCCGTGGCGCTCTTCTGGGCGGGGGCGCTGCCTGGGGCGATCGAGCCCCGAGACTTCCCCACCGCCGAGCAGGATGCGCTCTATCACGAGCTCATAGAGGAGCTGCGCTGCCTGGTGTGCCAGAACCAGAACCTGGCCGAGTCGAACGCACCGCTCGCCAAGGACCTGCGTGACGAGATCGCCGCCATGGTGACGGCCGGCAAGGGCCGCGAGGAGGTGGTGGCGTTCCTGGTCGCGCGTTACGGTGACTTCGTCCTCTACCGCCCGCCGTTGCGGCCCGATACCTGGCTGCTGTGGGCAGGCCCCTTCGTCCTCCTGGTGGCCGGGATTGGCGCCCTGGCGCTGGTGCTGCGGCGCCGCTCGACCGCCGCCGGCGCTCCGGCGCCCGACCCGGGCAGCCTCGAGCGCGCGCGGGCGCTCCTGCGCGGGTCTGCGCCGGATACCACCGAAGGCGGGCCACGGTGAGCACCGCGGTCTTCTACGTTCTCGCCGCCGCGCTCGCGGCGGGGGCGGCGGCGACGGCCCTGGCTCCCCTCCTGCGGGCGCGGCACGGCGGGGCAGACCACCTGGACTCGCGGGCCCGGGCCCACCGCCGCCGGCTGGCCGAACTGGACGCCGAACACCGCGCCGGCCTGCTCTCGGCCCAGGACCATGCCGAGGCGAGGCGGGAAGTGGAAGCGGCGCTCGCGCGCGAGCTTGAGGCTGGCGAGGGCCCGGCACCATCCCGCCGGGGGCGGGCTGCCGCGGCAGCACTCGTCGCGGTCGCCCTCGCGGGAGGAATGGCTCTCTACGGCTGGCTGGGGCGTCCCGACCTCGCCGATCCCTCGCTCGCGGGACGCCTGCCGACGCCCGAGGCGCCGCCGCCCTCCGTCGAGGCCATGGTGGCACGGCTCGAGGCGCGGCTCAGAGAGCGACCCGAGGACGCGCAGGGCTGGATGATGCTCGGCCGCTCCTACCGGGTCCTGGGGCGGGCCGGAGATGCCGCGCGCGCCTATGGCGAGGCCCTCCGGCGGGTGGAGGCCCCGTCTGCGGACCTGCTCGTGGCCTATGCAGAGGCACGCATCCTCGCGGCGGAGGGACAGGTGGACGGGCAGGCCGCCGGGGCGCTCTCCCGCGCCCTCACCCTGGAGCCGGATCACGCGCTGGGGCTGTGGCTCGACGGGCTCGCCGCCTTCCAGCGCGGCGACTACGCGCGAGCGCTCGCGCGCTGGGAGCGTGTGCTGAACACCGGCGGGGCTGCCGATCCCCGGGTGGAGTCCATGCTGCGCGAGCAGATCGCCGAGGCGCGCCGCCGCCTCGACGGCGCCGGCGCCTCATCGGCGCCGGCCGATGGCCAGCCCGAGCAGGAAAAGTAGCTGCGCCCCGGTCCCGTGGGCGGTGGCGAGCGCCGCCGTGGGCACGGCGGTGGCCAGGAAGGCGCCCGTCGCAAGCTGGGCGGCCGCCGCCGCCGCAACCCCGGCGGCCAGGCCCGGACGGGCGGCGCGCAGGAGCCGCCATGCCAGCATTCCGGCCGCGAGGGCGAGGCCCACCGCCACCGCCCGGTGGGCCAGATGGAGCGGGGCGGCGGGTCCCGCATCCGCGCCGCACAGAGGCAGCCCCGGGCAGTCGGCCACGGAGAAGCCCGCCGCGATCGTTCCCCCGTTCACGGCCGCGAGTCCCGCGAACGCGGCCACCAGCAGCCCGAGGCGCCGGACGCCGGGCTCCGGCGTCCCCGGCGCGGCGAGCCAGGCGAGGGCACCCGCCAGGGCCCAGCCGCCCAGCAGGTTAGCCAGCGTCACCGCATCGCGTGCCGCATCGCCCGAGAGCGGCCCGATGAGCGCGAGCCCCGCCACGGCGCCGGCCGCCAGCGTGGCGGCGGCGCGCCCGTCGCGCGTGCGCCACGCCCGCACCAGCAGCCACGCCACCAGCACGAGGACGAGGAGGGCGAGCATGCGGTGGGCGGGGCGCAGCCCGGCAGGTATGGTGAAGACCGCTTCGCCGTAGCATGAGGGCCACGGCTGGCAGCCCAGCCCCGAGCGCAGATGCCGCACGTATGCGCTCAGCGCACCCAGGACCACCGTCGCGGCCGCCGCCGCTGACGACCATTCTCTCAGCGACATGACGGCTCGGGACAGGGCGGGTGGCACCGAACGGCCCGCCGCCTGATGCCGGGCCGCCTGGGGGCTGCTCCTCTCCCGTCTCTCATCGCGTGCCGTGCGCGCGCGCCTCGCGGCTCCCCGGGGGCAGGGGTGAATCCCGACAGGCGGCCTCCTCCGGACCTGTGCCTTCTCCGAACACGACAGTGCAAGCCCTGCAGGGTGCGGCGGGCACGGCCGCCGGAGGGCCCCGCAACTGACATCGCGCAGAAGACGGCAGGTGCGGCCGCCGACTCCTGCGCGCCGCGGCATTGTGGCGCAATCACTTGACCTCCATCAAGGAGATGTCTGCGTCCGAAAACTAGAAAACCTGACATGATCCATCCGGAGGCGATGCACGATCGTGGATTCGGGGCCCTTACAGAGAGAGGAGCGGAGCGATGGCAGAGCACGAAGACCAGGCGCGCAAAGAGGAAGGGGGGTCGATGGATCAGTTTGGGGCCGACGTGCCCGTCATGCAGCGCATCCTCGACAGCCCATTCCTGCTCCTGTTCCTGGGAATCACGATCCCCACCGTCTTCTATCTCGTCTGGGGAATCATGGAGATCATCAGCATCCCGATCGCGAAATGAGGGGATGGGACGGGGGTGACGCCGGCAAGCGGCCGCGGAACGACAACAACCACGAGGTACGGTCATGAGCGCGATTCTACCGCCTGCACAGCGGCTCTGGTGGAAGGAGCCGGTCGAGCGCATCGAGATCGTCTGGATCGTCCTGGCGTTCGTCTGGTGCCTGATCCTCACCTTCATGATGCCCTACTGGCACGTCTTCGGTAAGCAGAACCTCTCCAACGAGGCCTACCGCACGACGCCGCAGGCCTTCGCCGCGAAGGCGCAGGCCGTGGTCGACAAGTGGAAGGTGCGCGAGGTGGGCGGCGTGCCCGTGGTCAGGCCCCCCGCCGGTGCCGATATCTACCTCGTCGGGAGGCTGTGGCAGTGGTGGCCGGCCTACGAGCTCAAGAAAGGCGAGAGCTACCGTCTGCACCTGTCGTCGCTCGACTGGCAGCACGGCTTCTCTCTCCAGCCGGTCAATATCAACACGCAGGTGCTGCCGGGGTACGAGATGGTGATCACGATAACGCCGAACGAGGCGGGCGAATACACCATCGTCTGCAACGAGTACTGCGGTATCGGGCACCACAACATGCTCGGCAAGATCTTCGTGGTGGACTGAGGGGGGAGCAGCCATGGCCGTCGATCGCACCTTCCGCATCTGCCCCCAGACGGGGCTCGCCTACCATCGGTCCGCCGAGCAGCTCATGAAGGCCCATGCCGTCGCCGGCGTGGTGGCCCTGCTGGTGGGCGGTGTGCTCGCGCTGTTCGTGGCGCTCACCCGCTGGCCGGCCGTGCACATGCTGCCGGCGGACAGGTTCTACCAGGCGCTCACGGCGCACGGCATCGACATGCTGATCTTCTGGATCATCTTCTTCGAGATCGCCGTGCTCTACTTCACCTCCTCCACCCTGCTGCGGGCCCGCCTGGCCTCGCCGCGCGTCGGGTGGGCCGGGTTCGCCCTTATGGTGATCGGCGCCTTGATCACCAACTGGGCCATTCTGCGCGGCAAATCCAGCGTGATGATGACCTCCTACGTGCCCATGCCGGCCGAGCCCAGCTTCTACCTGGGGCTCATCCTGTTCGCGGTGGGGGCGCTGATCGGCTGCTTCATCTTCCTCGCCACGCTGGTTATCGCGCGCTACGAGCGCACCTATGAAGGCTCCATCCCGCTGGTCACCTTCGGGGCGCTCACGGCCTGCATCATCGCCATCCTCACCATCGCCAACGGCGCCATCATCCTGATCCCCACCTGGCTGTGGTCGCTGGGATACATATCCAATATTGACCCCCTCATGTACCGCGTCGTGTGGTGGGCCTTGGGGCATCCTTCTCAGCAGATCAACGTCTCGGCCCATGTGGCAGTGTGGTACGCCATCGCGGCCATCGTCTTCGGCGCCAAGCCCATGTCGGAGAAGGTCAGCCGGATGGCCTTCCTGCTCTACATTCTGTTCCTGCAGCTCGCCTCGGCCCACCATCTGCTCGTCGACCCCGGGGTGAGCGCGGAATGGAAGATGTTCAACACCAGCTACGCCATGTATCTGGCGGTGCTGGCGAGCATGATCCACGGGCTGACGGTCCCGGGCTCGATCGAGGTGGCCCAGCGGCGCAAGGGCTACACCAAGGGCCTGTTCGAGTGGCTGCGCAAGGCGCCGTGGGGCAACCCCGTCTTCTCGGGGATGTTCATCTCGCTGGTGGTGTTCGGTTTCCTCGGGGGTATCTCCGGGGTGGTGATGGGTACCGAGCAGATCAACATCATCATCCACAACACCATCTACGTGCCCGGTCACTTCCATGCCACCGTGGCCACCGGCACCACGCTCGCCTTCATGGCGCTCACCTACTTCCTCATCCCCACGCTGTTCCGGCGTGAGCTCATCATGCAGGGCCTTGCCAAGTGGCAGCCCTACATCTTCGGCATCAGCATGGCGGTGCTGTCGCTGTTCATGATGGGCGCAGGCACGCTGGGCGTGGCCCGCAGGCACTGGGACATGGCATTCGCCGGCAACCCACTCGGCTTCGAGTATCCCACCACCGCCTATCTGATGATGGGTCTGGTGGGGATCGCGGGCGTCGGCGCGGTGATCGGCGGCGCGGCCTATATCCTTATTACGGTGGGATCGATCCTCTTCGGGCGGAAGCTCCCCGCCGGCGAGATCACCACGCAGCCGGAGCCGGTGCGCGCCCCCGTATCCGAGGCCTTGGAGGGCCATGGCGGCGGGGTGGGTGTGCTGGAGGCGCGCGGCACCTTCGCGCTGGCCATGCTCCTGCTCGTGAGCTTCGTGATCTACTACTTCATCAACTGGAAGTACCTGGCCTCGGTCTGGGGCCTGAGCTGAGCGAGGCGCGAGGCGGCGGGGCCCGGCCCCGCCGCCTCATGCCGGGGGGCCTCCATGCGGGCGGGATCGGCGGCACGGGTGCAGGCGGAAGCAGATGCGGGCAGGCTGCAGGCCTTCCTCGGCCTCTGGAAGCCCCGCATCGGAATGGCCATCGGCTTCACCGGGGTCACGGGCTACGCGCTGGCCGCCGGTCCCGCCTTCGATCCCGTGCTCGCCGCCTGGCTGTTTGCGGGGATGATGCTCGCGGCGGGAGGTGCCGGCGCCTTCAACCAGTATGTGGAGCGCGACCTGGACGCGCGCATGCGCCGCACGCGCTCGCGTCCCTTCGTCACGGGCGAGTTCCGTGCCGGACCGCACTGGCTCATGGCCATCGCGCTCGTCACGGGCACCGGGGTGGCGCTCACCGCCTGGCGCGCAGGCCCGTGGGCCGCCGTGGGGACGGCGCTCGGCACGCTCGTCTACGCGGTGGTCTACACCCTGTGGCTCAAGCGGCGCACGCATTGGAACATCGTGATCGGGGGGCTGGCGGGGAGCCTGGCCCTGCTCGCGGGCGCGGGGGCCGTCTCGGGCCAGGCCATGGGTGCGCCGCTGGTGGTGGCCTTCGCCGTGGTCCTGTTCCTCTGGACCCCCTCGCACTTCTGGAGCCTCGCCATCGCCCTGCGCAGCGACTACGAGGCGGCGGACGTGCCCATGCTGCCGGCGGTGGCCGGCCCGCGGCATACCGCGCGTGTGGTGCTCGCCAACACGGTGGTCCTGGTGGCGGCCAGCTTCGTCCCGGCCGCCCTGGGGCTCGGCCCCGTCTACGGTCTGGTGGCCGCGGGCGCCGGGGCACTGTTCCTCTGGCACAATCTGCGCCAGGTGCGCGCACCCACGCCCGCGTCCGGGCGCGCCAACTTCCGCGTCTCTCTCGTGCATCTCGCCCTGCTGCTGGGGGCGGCCACGCTCGCCGCCACCGGTATCTGGTAGGCGGATCCGCCATGCGTGCGCTGGCGACGCTCCTGCTCGCGGCCGTGGCGCTGCCGGCGGCGGCGCTCGACCCCGAGCGCGCGCTGGCCGTGAGCCAGGCCGCCATCGGCCGGCAGGTCTCCGACCACGTGCTCGTGCGCGCCGACGGCACCACGCTGCGGCTCTCGGAGCTCGCCGGCGTGCCCCTCGTGGTGAGCCTGGTCTACACCGGCTGCTACCGGATCTGCCCCACCACCACGCGGCATCTGCTGCGGATGGCGCGGCTTGCGCGCAAGGCCCTGGGGCCCGGGCGCTTCAAGGTGCTGGTGATCGGCTTCGACACCGCACAGGACACCCCCGAGGCCATGCAGGTCTACGCGCGCAAGCAGGGCGCGGCAGGCGAGCCGGACTGGCTCTTCCTGAGCGCCGACGCCCGCACCGCCCGGGCGCTCGCCCGCGAGCTGGGCTTCGTCTATGAGCCCTCCCCGCGCGGATTCGACCACCTGCTCCAGGTGAGCGTGCTCGACGGCGAGCGCCGCGTCTACCGCCAGGTCTACGGCGACGCCTTCACGGCGCCCCAGCTCGTCGAGCCCCTCAAGGAGCTGGCCCTGGGCCGGCGTGCGGACAAGGGCCTGCTCGCCCACCTCGCGGATCGCGTGCGGCTCTTCTGCACCACCTACGACCCGTCCACGGGGGCGTACCGCTTCGACTACTCGCTCTTCATCGGCCTCACCATCGCGGCCCTCATCCTCCTGTCCACGCTGGCCTTCCTCGTGCACGAGCTGCGCCGCCGGGGCGCTTCTTGACCCGGATCATGGTTGGGCCGCTCACGCGGGCCCTAGCATCATCGGTATGAGATCCATCCCGTGCGCACCCCCATCCGGAACCGTGGCGGCCGCCGCAGGTGCGGCGCGGTTGCGGACGCGCGGGATGGGGTGCGGGCGGCGATGCGGTCTGCGCGGGACGCGAGGACCGACGCTCGCGCTCGGCGCCGGGCCGCGCTGCCTGCGACTGGCCTTCGCGCCGCTGCGCGGCGCTTCGGCCCCGTGTCCGCGCGGCCGTCCCCGGCCGGCGACGCCCGCGCATCCCGCCTCCCCACACGCACGGGGGAGGGTGTGGGGGTGAGCGAGGCGCGCCGCAGCGCCCTCAGGTGGGGGGATCTGATTCTGTCGTCGCGCTCGAACCCCATCCGCCTGCGGTGGAATCCGGCAGGGAGGGCAGCGCCGACGCGGGGCGAGGAGGAGGGCAGGTGCAGGCGCTGCTGAGGCTGCTGCGGCGGGGATTCGAGCCCCTGGAGGCGGTCGGCTACCGCCTCTTCGGCGGCGAGAGCCCCTTCCACCATCTGGGCGCGCTCACCATCTACCTGTTCTGGATCGTGCTGGTGAGCGGCATCTACGTCTTCGCCTTCTACCACACGAGCGTCGCGGGGGCCTACGAGTCGGTCCAGCGCCTGACCGAGGAGCAGTGGTGGCTGGGCGGGGTCATGCGCAGCCTCCACCGCTACGCCTCGGATGCGGCCGTGCTCACCCTGGGGCTGCACATCTTCCGCGAACTCTCGCGTGACCACCACCGCGGGCCGCGCTGGTTCTCCTGGATCACCGGGGTGCCCAACCTGTGGATGGTCTACATGCTGGGCATCACGGGCTACTGGATGGTGTGGGACGAGCTCGCCCAGTACATCGCCGTCGCCACCGCCGAGCTCCTCGACTGGCTGCCCATCTTCACCGACCCCATGGCGCGCAACTTCCTCACGGAGGGCAGCCTGGGCGACCGCTTCTTCACCCTGCTCGCCTTCCTGCACCTGCTGGGCCTGCCCCTCATTCTGGTGGGCACCGTCTGGCTCCACATCCAGCGCATCAGCCGCCCGCGCATCAACCCGCCGAGGCGGCTGGCGCTGGGGACCCTGCTGGCCCTGCTCGCGCTTTCCTTCGTGCAGCCGGCGTCGAGCCACGCTCCGGCAGACCTCACGCGCGCGCCCCAGGTGCTCAGCCTCGACTGGTTCTACCTCGCCATCTATCCGCTCTACGACCTGTTCGGTGCTGCGGTGGTGTGGGGGGTGCTGTGGGGCGGGACGCTGCTGCTGTGCGCGCTGCCGTGGCTGCCGCCGCGGCGGCGCGAGTCCGTGGCCGAGGTGGATCCGGCCTGGTGCAACGGCTGCCGGCGCTGCTTCGGCGACTGCCCCTATGGCGCCATCGAGATGGCGCCCCATCCCGACAAGCGCGGCAAGGAGATCTCGGTGGTCGACCCTGCCCTGTGCGTGAGCTGCGGGATCTGCGAGGGGGCCTGTCCCTCGGCCACCCCCTTCCGCAGCGTGCGAGAGCTGGTGAGCGGCATCGAGCTGCCCCAGTACCCGGTGCAGGTGCTGCGCGAGCGCGCGCGCGCTGCGGCCCGGCGCCTGAGCGGGCCGGTGCGCATCGTGGTTTTCGGGTGCCGGCATGCGGCCGACCCCGCGCAGGTGACGGGGCCGGACACCGCCTCGGTCCCTCTGGTGTGCGCAGGGATGCTGCCGCCTTCCCTCGTCGAGTACCTCATCCGCCGCGAGGGCGTGGACGGGGTGGTGATCTCCGGCTGCCGCGCCGGGGACTGCGAGTACCGTCTCGGCACGCGCTGGGTCGAGGAGCGGCTGGCGGGCACGCGCGAGCCGCATCTGCGGCGCAACGTGCCGCGCGAGCGCATCGCCGTGTGCTGGAGCGGCCCAGACGCGGCCATGCTGCGTGCGTGCGTGGACGGGCTGCGCGCGCGGCTGGCCGCGCGGTCGCGCGCGGACGAGGCCGGCGGCGGGGCGCGTCCACCCGCGGCGGCGGCCGGAGGCGGCCATGGCTGAGCGCGCTGCGGCGCGGATGCTCGGGCAGGCGCTGGCCTATGCGGCATTCGCCGCTTTCGTGGGCCTTTTCGCCGTGCGCCCGGCCTGGACCCGCCTCCCGCCGGATACCGCCGAGCTCAAGGTGAGCATCGTGCACCGCGGCCAGCCCGTGGGCGAGTGCCGTGAGCGCACCGAGGAGGAGCTCGCGCGCCTGCCGCCCAACATGCGCATCCGCGTGGTGTGTCCGCGCGAGCGGTCGCCGCTCGAGCTCGAGATCTACCTCGACGGGCGGCTGCTGCACCGTGAGATCAAGGCTCCCAGCGGGCTCCGGCACGACGGGCCGGCCTACATTTACCACCGCTTCGCCGTGCCGGCAGGGGAGCACATCGTGCGAGTCCGCCTGCGCGACAGCGTGCGCGTGGAAGGATATCCCTACGAGCGCGAGGAGCGGGTGCGGCTCGACCCCGGACGCTCGCTCGCTGTGGATTTCGATCCCCTCCAGGGTATCCGGTTCCGCTGAGGTGCACAGATGGAGGAGGTGAGCGGCATATTGCGGACGGGGGAGCGCGTGCCCGCGCGCACGCGTGTCGTGCAGGCCTACGCGCTGCCGGTGCCCGCGGGCGTGGCCGCAGCGCTCGCGCGCGGCTGGCTCCGGCTGGGTGTGGGGGCGCTGCTGCTGTCGGGGCTCTTCTCCGTCCTCATCGTGCTGTCCCGCGCCCCGGGCGTGGCCGAGCGCCTGCCGTGGACCAACCTCTTCCACACGGCGCTGGTCGTGCATGTGGACCTGTCGGTGCTGGTGTGGTTCCTGGCCTTCGCGGGCGTGCTCTGGAGCCTGCACGGGGCCGAGCGTGCGCCCGCGCTCGGACGTACGGCGCTTGCACTGTCCACTGTCGGCACGGGGGTGATGGCCGCCGCCCCCTTCCTGGGCGCGGACCGGCCGCTCATGAGCAACTACATCCCGGTGCTGGACCATCCCCTGTTCCTGGCGGGGCTGCTCCTCTTCGGCGCGGGCTGCCTCGTGCAGCTCGCGCGCGCGCTGACGCTGGCTCCACCCGTGGGGCCTGCCATCACGGGTGAGGGTGCGCTGCGCTTCGGCATCAACACGGCCTCGGTAGCGGCGGGCATGGCCGTGCTGGCCTTCGCCTGGTCCTGGCTGCTGCTGCCGGAATTTCTTGCCGGCAAGGAGCGTTACGAGCAGCTCTTCTGGGGCGGCGGGCACGTGCTGCAGTACGTGCACACCCAGCTCATGCTGGTGGCCTGGCTGTGGCTCGCCCAGCAGGCGGGCCTGCGCCTCGCGCTCACGCCCCGGGTGGTGGTGGTGCTGTTCGCCTGGGGGCTGGTCACCGTCTTCCTCACCCCGCTCATCTATCTCGCCTTCGAATTCGGCTCGGTCCCGCACCTGCGGGCCTTCACCTGGATGATGGCCTTCGGCGGAAGCCTCGCCGCCGCCCCCATCGGGCTCGCCGTGCTGGTGGGGCTGGCCCGGGCCGGCCCTGCCACGGGCGATGGGTCCGTCGCGCGCAGCGGGCTTGCGGCCTCGCTGCTGCTCTTCGGAGTGGGCGGGCTGCTCGGCTTCGCCATCGAGGGCGGAGACGTGCGCGTGCCGGCCCATTACCACGGGAGCATCGTCGGCATCACCCTCGCCTTCATGGCGCTCGCCTACCTGCTCATGCCGTGCCTGGGGCTCGGCCGGCCGCCGGTGCGGCTGGCGCGCTGGCAGCTGCGCCTCTACGCCGGCGGGCAGCTCCTGCACGTGCTGGGGCTGGCCTGGTCCGGCGGCTACGGCGTGCCGCGCAAGACGCCCGGCGCCGCCCAGGGGCTCGACACGCTGCCCGAGATCCTCGGCATGGCGGTGATGGGCGTGGGCGGGCTGCTCGCCATCGTCGGCGGCATGCTCTTCGTGGTCGCGGCGGGCATGGCCCTGGCGCGTCACACGAATTGATCCAGATCAATACTGGCGGTGGGGGTGGCCCGCATGCTGGGCCGCACGGGACTGTTTTCTGCGCAGGATCATGCCCCGGCCCACGCGAGCCACCGCGAGCGGAGACGCCGGCACCACGCTGCGTTGCCGGCGCTGCTGCTTCGGCCCCCTGTGCCTGCCGGGCGGTGTCCAGCCCGCCGAGGTCGCGCTGCTGGACGGCGTGGTGGAGGCGCGACGCACCCTCGCCGCAGGCGAGGTCCTGGTGCAGGCGGATGCCCCTTTCCGCGCCCTCTACGCCGTGCGCTCCGGCTCGCTCAAGTCGCAGGTCCGCTGCGGCGAGCGCGTCCAGGTGCTGGCGTTCCATTTTCCGGGCGAGCTCGCCGGGTGGGATGGCATCGGCCATGGGCGCCACCGCGTCGAGGTGGTGGCCCTGGAGCCGTCCTCGGTGTGCTTGATCCGCTATCACCGCCTGATGGGGCTCGCCGACCGCATCCCGCGCCTCTACCGCCGCCTTCTGGCGCTGATGGCGGGCGCCACACAGTGCGACTGGACCGTGGCCGTGGCCGGGCCGGGTGGTGACGCCGAGCAGCGCGTGCTCGCTTTCCTGCTCAACCTGGCCGAGCGCCGGCTGGCGGCGGGGCTCGCGGTGGACGAGGTGCGCCTCGGCATGTCGCGCGACGACATCGCCAGCTACCTCGGCCTGGCCCCGGAGACGGTCAGCCGCGCCATGGTGCGCGTGAGCCGCAGCGGTCTGGTGCGCATCCACCGCCGGCGGGTGCGCTTCGGCGACCTCGAAGCTCTGCGCGCCGCCGTCCTCTCCGGGTGCCCGGAGCTCGCCGCCGCCGAATGACGGCGGTGGGAGGGTGGACAAGGCCCTATGCCGGCGATGGCCGTCAAGCGGTGCCCCTGGGATTTCGGCAAGGGCAAGCTGGCGTCGGGCAGATATCGCAGGACCCTGCGCTGCTTGCCGCCGCAGCCACCCGTTCTCGCGCACCCGCAGGCAGGCGCCGTTGAGCACACGTGCCTGCCAGGCACGCCCCGCCGCGCCGCGGACATCCAGTCACGCCAACATGCGACGGCCGTCTGGCAGGTAGTGCCGCTGGCAGGGCCGTTTGACCAGCCCTGAGGCGCTTCGTGTTCCATCCCGAGGTTTCGTTTATCTTCATGCGCAGGGAAGTGCATGACGACACGCGGATAGTCGAAATGGACCGCGAAGCTCCATTGCGCCGATTGATCCGCGCAGCGGATTGATCAGAGCTTCCAATTGATCTCGGTCATTTATCCGGGTGCGGCGTGCGCCTAGGGTTGGACACGGGGCGCCGCGTCCCTACGGCCGTCTCCTCGGCGCGGACCAGCATGGCATGGCTCCTCGGAGCCGAGCCGGGGAGGGGTGTTCTGGAAGTCGGCGGCCGGCCGCGCTCCCCGCGACTGAGCGCTGCGCGTTCCCGTGTCCGCGCGGCCGGCGCAGGAGACCGCGATCCATGAACGAGTCCAGCAACGTGACGCCGCTGCTGACGCCGGCCAACCGCCGGCGCTTCCCGCCCTACTGCCCGCCGGTCGAGTGCACCGCGTGCACACTGCTCGCGCTGTGCCGCATGGCGGGGCTGGGTGTGGACGAGCGGCGTCTGGCCGACACGGTGGGGCGGCGCCGGCCCGTGGCCCGCGGCGCCGAGGTGCGCCCGCGCCGGGTGCGCTCGGTGGTGGCAGTCCGCTCCGGGGCCCTCAAGAGCGAGATGCTGCGGCCCGGGGGCGAGCCCCAGATCGTGGCCTTCCACCTGCCGGGGGAGCTGGTCTCGCTGCCGGCGGCGGACGAGGCCGGCGAGCCCGAGCTGCGCACGGTGGCGCTGATGCCCTCGGAGGTGTGCGAGCTGCCGGTGCAGGAGCTCCACGGCTTCGACGCCGAGGAGTCCGCCCGTTTTCATCTGCGCCTGGCCCAGGAGGCCACAGGGGCGCTGCTGGCCGCCCAGCGGACGCTCGCCTGGACCCGCAGCGAGGGTGCCGAGGCGCGGCTTGCCGGCTTCCTCCTCGACATCGCCGCACGCTTCGCCAGCCGTGACCTGCCGGCGCAGGCCTTCCGGCTGCCCATGCCGCGGCGCGACATCGCCAACTTCCTCGGGCTGGCGGAGGAGACGGTCTGCCGCCTGTTCCGGCGCTTCCACGGCCGCGGCTGGATCGCCGTCAGCGGCAAGCGCATCGTCATACGCGACCCCTCCAGGCTGCGGGCGGTGGCCGCCGGCGCAGCCCCGCGCGAGGGCGACAGGGGCTGAGGACGGGCGTCAGTCGCCCACCACCCGCACGGTCCCCCGCATCTCTTCATGGGGGCCGCAGCGATACGTGTAGCGTCCGGGCCGCTCGAAGCGGCGTTCGTAGCTCTCTCCGGGAAAGAAGTACTCCGGCTCGGGCTCACCCGACTCCTCGAACCAGACGCTGTGATACTGGCGCCGTTCCCGGTTGATCCAGCGGACGGTTGTTCCAGGTCTGATCACGATCTCCGCGGGCTCGAAGGCGTAACGCCGTATCTCCACGATCACGACGTCGCCGTGACCGTCACCGGCTGCCCCAGCCCACGCTGGTGTCGATGCCCATCCGAGC
>Ga0256839_1000318_pt1 | contig 61585 bp, 54 predicted proteins | sample 354166metaG_FD_185968 | JGI IMG/M metagenome (GOLD analysis project Ga0256839, IMG submission 185968) | Hydrothermal vent microbial communities from Mid Atlantic Ridge, Atlantic Ocean - 354-166 | ecosystem: Environmental > Aquatic > Marine > Hydrothermal vents | place: Atlantic Ocean: Mid...
CGGTCCGCGGACGGGATCCCGCCGATCTTCCGTCGACGCCGTCCCGGAGCCGGCCCACCCTTGTTCCACCGGCTCCCGCCCGCCATCTCCGCCCGGGTCCTGCGGGGAGCTCGCGGACGGTGCTGGTGGAGGTTCGGGAGGTGGCGCTCACCCTCGCCGGTCCCTCCGGACCGGTGCCGGTGCTGCGCGGCGTCGACCTCGCGGTGGCGGCGGGCGAGGCGGTGGCGGTGGTGGGCCGCTCCGGTGCCGGCAAGAGCACGCTCCTCGCCGTCGTCGCCGGCATCGAACGCCCGGACCGCGGCCTCGTCCGGGTGGCGGGGGTCGATCTCGCCACCCTCGACGAGGACGCCCTCGCCCGTTTCCGCCGCCGCCACGTGGGGCTGCTGTTCCAGAACTTCCATCTGATCGACGGCCTCACGGCGGAGGAGAACGTGGCCTTGCCCCTGGAGCTGGAGGGACGGGACGATGCCCGTCGGCGCGCCCGCGATCTCCTCGGCGAGGTGGGACTCGCCGACCGCACCCGCCATCGGCCGGCCCAGCTCTCCGGCGGCGAACAGCAGCGGGTGGCCCTGGCCCGTGCCCTCGCCCTCGATCCGCCGCTGGTGCTGGCGGACGAACCCACGGGCAATCTCGACGAGGAGACGGGCGCGCGGGTGCTGGATCTGCTCTTCGATCTGCGCGCGCGCCGCGGCACCGCGCTGGTGCTGGTCACCCACGACCGCGAGCTGGCACGCCGCTGCGACCGCGTCGTGCGTCTGGAGGCCGGGCGCACGGTGACCCCGGTGCGGCCGGAGGCGGCGGCGTCGTGAGCGGCTGGCGCCTCGCCCTGCGCCTCGCCCGCCGCGGCGTCGCGCGCAGCGGACGGGCGGGTGTCGCCGTCTATCTGCTGCTGGTGGCGGCGGTGGCGGCGGTGACCGCCGGTCCCGTCGCCCATCGCAGCCTCTTGGAGAGCGCCCGGGAGCAGGCCCGGGCGCTCCTCGGCGGCGATCTGCTGCTGGAGGTGACGGGGACACCCCTGGACGGCGCCACCCTCGCGGCGCTGCTCCCCGAGGGGGCGCGGGTGGCCACCGTCGCCCATCTCATGACCTTCGCCCGGGCCGGCGGCCGGACCGTCACCGTCTCGCTGGAGGCGGTGGACGCCGGATGGCCGCTGGTGGGACGGCTGGAGACGCGCCCGGCCGGCGATGCCCGCGCCGCCCTCGCCGCCGGCCGCGTGTGGGCGGAGCCGGCGCTGCTGGCCCGTCTCGGTCTCCGCCCCGGCGACACCCTCCGGCTCGGCCCACGCCGCTTCACCCTCGCCGGCACGCTGGAGCGTCAGCCGGACCGTCTCGCCGGGGGCCTCGCCCTCGGCCCGCGGGTGCTGGTGGACCGACGGTTCCTGGAGGACACACCGCTCCTGGGACCGGCCGCCTTCGTCCGCTGGCGCCACGCCGTGCTGCTGCCGGCGGGCATGGACGTGGAGGCCTTCGCGGCGGCGCTGCGGGCGCGGGGGGCGGAGGCCCGTTTCCGCGTCCGCACCGCCGGCGAGATGCTGCCGCGCCTCGCGCGCGTGAGCGGACGCCTCGGCACCTTCGCCGGCCTCGCAGCCCTGGCGCTGCTGGTGCTGGGCGGCCTCGGCCTGCACCTGGCCGTGCGCACCCACGCCCGCCTGCGCCGTCATCCGGTGGCGGTGCTGCGGGCCCTCGGCGCCGAGGCGAGACTGCTGGACCGCTGGCTGCTGCTGGAATGTCTGCTGCTGCTGGCGGCGGCGGCCACGCCGGGGTTGCTGCTGGGGATCGCCCTGCCGGCGCTGCTGCTGCCCCTCGCCACCGCCGCCCTGCCGTTGGAGGTCCGCCTCCATCTGGCCCCGGCCGATCTGCTGGCGCCGCTCGGGGTGGCCGTGGGAATGACCGTGGCGGCGGTGCTGCCGCCCCTCGCCGCCAGCCGACGGACGCCGGCAGCGCGCCTCTTCCGCAGCCTCGGTGCGCCGATGCCGCCGGCTCCGGCCGGCGCCCGGCTGCTGGCCGCGGCGGCCCTCGTCCTGGCCGCGGCCGCCGCCGTGGTCGCCCAGCCGGATCCCGGAACGGGCCTCGCCGCCGTCGTCGTCCTCGCCGCTTCCGTCGGCCTGCTGATCCGGGGCGGCCACCTCCTGGTCCGGCTCGCCCGCGCCCGGGCCGCCGGGGGAGGTTCCGTCCGCGGCGCCCTCGCCTGGCGCATCCTCGCCGCCCCGGACGCCGCCACCATCGGCCTGGTGACGGCGCTGGGGCTCGCCGTCGCCCTCGCCACCGCCGCGCTGCCGGTGGCCCAGCGGCTGCGGGCAGAGCTGACCGAACGGCTGCCCGCCCGCGCCGCCGCCCTCTTCCTGCTCGACATTCGCCCCGAACAGCGCCTTCGGCTCGGGGAGATCCTCGCCCGCCACGGCGCCACCCTGCTGCAGGAGGCGCCGGTGGTGCGGGCCCGGGTGGTCCGGATCCGGGGCGTGCCGGTGACGCGGGCGACCATCGCCGAAGGCGTGCGCTGGACGGTGCGGGCGGACCGGGTCGTCACCTGGCGGCGGGAGGTGCTGCCCGACGACCGGCTGCGGGCTGGCCGCTGGTGGGCGCCCGACCACGACGGCCCGCCGCTGGTGGCGGTGGAGGGGCGGGTCGCGGAGGGCTACGGTCTCTCGGTGGGCGACACCCTCACCTTCAACGTGCTGGGCCGCACCCTCACCGCCACCGTCGCCGCCATCCGCCCGCCGGTGGACTGGACGCGGGGCCGGCTCGACTTCGTCTTCGTCCTCTCGCCGGGCGTGCTGGAGGGTACGCCGCACGCCTGGATCGCCGCCGTGGACGTGCCGGCCGCGCGGGAGGCCCCGCTCCTCGCCGAGCTCGCGGAGGCGCTGCCCGGGGTGAGCGCGGTGCCGATGCGCGAGGTGGTGGCGCGTCTGCGGGAGGCGGTGGACGGTCTCGGGAGGATCCTGCTGGCGGTGGGACTGCTGGTGGCCATGGCCGCCCTCGTGGTGGTGGCGGCGAGCGTGCGGGCGGGGGAGGCCGAGCGCCGGCGCCAGCTCCTGGTGCTGCGGGCCGTGGGGGCCACCCGGGGCGAACTGACGGCGCTGTGGCTGCGCGCCTTCACCGCCCTCGGCGCGGTCGCCGCCCTGCCCGGGGCGGTGCTGGGTACCCTCCTCGCCGCCCTCGCCACCGTCGCCGTCTTCCGCCTCGATCCGGCATTCCCGCCCTGGACCCTGCTGCTGCCGGCGACGGTGGCGGTGATCGCCTGTGCCCTCGTGGGCATCCTCGCCACGCGCCGGCTGCTGACCGTGCCGGTGGGACGCCTCTTCGCCGAGGCCTAGCCGCCGGCCGCCGTCTCGAGCCCGCGGAACAGCGCCTCCACGTGGGCCCGGCAGCAGAGACCGGTGCCGGGGGTGAGTGCCGTCGCCGCCCCGGCGGCGACGGCCCAGCGGAAGGCCTCCGCCACCGGCCGCCCCCGCGCCAGCGCCCACAGCATGGCGCCGAGGAAGGCGTCGCCCGCGCCCACGGTGGAGACCGTCGGGACCCGCGGGGCGGAGAGTCTCCGCACCGTGCCGTCACGTGCGGCCAGCACGGCGCCGCGATGGCCGAGGGTGAGGGCCACCAGCTCGGCCCGGCCCCGCGCCACCAGTTCGCGGGCCAGCTCCTCTTCCGCCTCCGGCGCGGTGGCACGCCGGCCCAGCAGCGCCTCCGCCTCGGCGAGATTGGGCTTGACCAGCCACACGCCCTCGGCGAGGGCGTGGAAGAGGGCCGGGCCCGAGGCGTCCACCGCCACCCGCACCCCCCGCGGCCGCACCGCCCGCACGCAGCGGGCGTAGAAGTCGGCGGGGATGCCCGGGGCCAGCGAGCCGGAGAGGACGAGGACATCGGCGTCGAGGGCGGCGACGGCGTCGAGACAGGCGCGCCATTCCGCCTCCGTCACCTCGGGGCCCCGCGGGGTGAAGCGGTACTCGTGACCGGTGGCGGTCTCCCGCACCACGTGGGCGATGCGGGTGTCGCCGGCGATGGGGATGCGGCTGCCGGGGATGCCGGTGCGGGCGAGGAGGCCCTCGAACACCGGCCCGGTGACGCCGCCCGCCATGTACAGGGCCGCCACGTCCACCCCGCCCAGCTCGCGGATCACCCGCGCCACGTTGATGCCGCCGCCGCCGGGATCGAAGCGCTCCTCGCGGGTGCGCAGCTTGAGGGTGGGCAGCAGGTGATCCACCACCGAGGCGTAGTCGATGGCCGGATTGACGGTGACGGTGCGGATCCTCATGCCGCCTCCGGCGCCCGCGGCGGCCGGCCCAGCCGCCGCTCCACCTCCAGTACGTGCCGCAGGGTGCGCAGCACCGCGTCCGGCACCAGGCTGATGCTGTCGATGCCGAGCTCCACCAGGAACTCGGCGATCTCCGGATAGTCGGAGGGGGCCTGACCGCAGATGCCCACCCTGCGGCCGTTGCGCTTCGCCCCCTCCACCGCCTGGCGCAGCATGGCGAGGACGGCGGAATCGCGCTCGTCGAAGTCGGCGGCCACCAGCGGGCTGTCGCGGTCCACTCCCAGCACCAGCTGGGTGAGGTCGTTGGAGCCGATGGAGAAGCCGTCGAAGCGGCGGGCGAATTCGTCCACCAGGATCACATTGCTGGGGATCTCGCACATGACGTGGATCTCGAGCCCCTTCTCGCCGGCCACCAGACCGTGCTCGCGCATGAAGGCCAGCACCCGGTCCGCCTCCTCCGGGCGGCGGCAGAAGGGGATCATGAGCCGGACGTTGTCGAAGCCCATCTCCTCCCGCACCCGCCGCATGGCCGCGCATTCGAGGGCGAAACCCTCGCGATAGGCCTCGTGGGTGTAGCGAGCGGCGCCGCGGAAGCCGAGCATCGGGTTCTCCTCCGTGGGCTCGAACCAGCGACCGCCCAGCAGCCTGGCGTATTCGTTGGACTTGAAGTCGGACAGGCGCACGATCACCGGCCGCGGCCAGAAGGCGGCGGCGATGGTGGCCACCCCCTCGGAGAGGCGTTCGACGAAGTAGCGGGCGGGATCCGCGTAGCCCGCCACCAGCCGCCGGATCTCGGCCCGCTCCGCCTCGTCCGCCACCCGCTCGGGATGGAGCAGGGCCATGGGATGGACCCGCACGTATTCGGAGAAGACGAACTCGATGCGGGCGAGGCCCACCCCGTCCACCGGCAGCAGGGCCGTGCGGAAAGCGGTCTCCGGATTGCCGACGTTGACCATGATCCGGGTCCGCGGGCGCGGCAGCCGGCTCAGATCCACCGTCTCCACCTCGAAGGGCACCCGCCCCTCGTAGACGCGGCCCACCTCGCCCTCGGCGCAGGAGACGGTCACCTCCATGCCGGTCTCCAGCACCTCGGTGGCCTCCTCCGCGCCCACCACCGCCGGAATGCCCAGCTCGCGGGCGACGATGGCGGCATGGCAGGTGCGGCCGCCGCGGTTGGTGACGATGGCCGCCGCCTTCTTCATCACCGGCTCCCAGTCGGGGGTGGTGGTGTCCGCCACCAACACCTCGCCCGGCCGGAAGGCGGGCAGTTCCTCGGTGCTGCGGATCACCCGCACCGCGCCCTGGGCGATCTTGGTGCCCACCGCCCGCCCGGTCACCAGCACCTGGCCGCGTCCGGTGAGGCGGTATTCCTCGTAGCGGGTGACGCCGCGCCGGGAGACCACCGTCTCGGGGCGGGCCTGGACGATGTAGAGGCGACCGTCGATGCCGTCCCGGGCCCATTCGATGTCCATGGGCGTGAAGCGGCCGTGCTTCTCGGAGTAGTGCTTCTCGATGGCGATGGCCATGCCGGCCAGTTCCAGCACCTCGGCGTCTCCGAGGCAGAAGGTGCGCTGCTCGCGGCGCGAGGTGGCCTTGGTGACGAGATTGTGGCCGAGCCGGCCCTCGGCGAAGACCATCTTGATCTGCTTGCGGCCCAGTACCCGCCGCACCACCGTGCGGAAGCCGCGGGCGTAGGCGGGCTTGTGGACGTACCATTCGTCCACGTCCACCGCCCCCTGCACCACCGGCTCCCCCAGCCCCCAGGCGCCGGTGACGAAGACGAAGTCGGGATGGCCGGATTCGGTGTCGACGGTGAACATCACCCCGGCGCTGGCGAGGTCCGAACGGACCATCTTCTGGACGCCCACCGAGAGGGCGACGGAGAGGTGGTCGAAACCGTGATCGATGCGGTAGGAGATGGCGCGATCGGTGAAGAGGGAGGCGAAGCAGCGGCGGATGGCGTCCAACAGCGCCTCCTCGCCGCGGACGTTGAGGAAGGTCTCCTGCTGACCGGCGAAGCTGGCGGTGGGCAGGTCCTCGGCGGTGGCCGAGGAGCGCACCGCCACCGCCACCTCCTCGCCGTAGCGGCGCTGCATCTCGCCGTAGGCGGCGAGGATCTCCTCGCGGGCCCGCGGCGGCAGGCCGGCGGCGTAGACGATCTCGCGGCAGCGCCGGCCGGCCCGGCGCAGGGCGGTGACGTCGTTCTTGTCCAGTCCCTCCAGCTCGCGCCGGAGCTTCTCGACGGCTCCGGCCCGTTCGAGGGCGTCGCGGTAGGCGCGGGCGGTGACGGCGAAGCCGCCGGGCACCCGCACGCCGGCGGCGGAGAGCTCGCGGACCATCTCGCCGAGACTCGCGTTCTTGCCGCCCACCAGCGGCACGTCGTCGATGCCGATCTCCTCGAACCAGCGCACGTAGATCCGCTCGGCCACCGTGATCCTCCCCGTCTCCACCGTTCCGCATATGGGCACGGCGGGCGGGGGGCCCAAGCCGCGGTCAGCGGCCGCGGGCGGCCAGTTCGCGGTCGAGACGGGCGCGATGTCGGGGATCGAGGGCCACGCGCAGGCGGATGCCGTCCTCCCGCTCCTCCCGCTCCAGCACGTGGCCGTGGGCGTGGAGCCAGGCGAGGAGCCGCCCTTCGTCGTAGGGCAGGGTCAGTTCCACCAGCCGCTCGCGGGCGGCGAGACGGGCGTCGACGGTGGCGAGCAGCCGGTCCAGGCCCTCGCCGGTGAGGGCCGAGACGGCCACCACGTCGGCCCGGCGAGAGGCCTCGGCGAGACGGGCCTCGCGCGCCTCGGGATCGAGGCGGTCGATCTTGTTCCAGACCTCCAGCAGGCGCCGTTCGCGGTCGGCCTCGTCGATGCCCAGCTCGTCCAGCACCCGCAGCACGTCCTCCCGCCGGGCCTCGCACTCGGGATCGGCGAGATCGCGCACGTGGAGCAGCAGATCCGCCTCCACCACCTCCTCGAGGGTGGCGCGGAAGGCGGCCACCAGGGTGGTGGGCAGGTCGGTGACGAAGCCCACGGTGTCGGAGAGGATGACGCGTCGGCCGGAGGGCAGCGCGCGGGCGCGCATGGTGGGATCGAGGGTGGCGAAGGGCTTGTCCGCCACCTCCACCGTGGCGCCGGTGAGGCGGTTGAAGAGGGTGGACTTGCCGGCGTTGGTGTAACCCACGAGGGCCACCACCGGATAGGGCACGCGCCGGCGGGCCCGGCGGTGGATCTCGCGGGTGCGCCGCACCTCCTCCAGTTCGCGGCGGATGCGGACGATGCGTTCGTCGATGCGGCGCCGGTCCAGCTCGAGCTGGCTCTCACCGGGGCCGCCCACGAAGCCGTAGCCGCCGCGCTGCCGCTCGAGATGGGTCCAGGAGCGCACCAGCCGGCCGCGCTGATAGACGAGGGCGGCGAGTTCCACCTGCAGGACACCCTCGCGGGTCCGGGCGCGGGCGCCGAAGATCTCGAGGATGAGGCCGGTCCGGTCGATGACCTTGGTGGCCCAGGTCCGCTCCAGATTGCGCTGCTGGACCGGAGTGAGGGCGGCGTCCACCACCATCAGGTCGACGGGCTTCACCGCGAGCCGCTCCCGCAGCTCCGCCACCTTGCCCCGTCCCAGCAGGGTGGCGGGCGTGGGGCCGCGCAGCGGCACCAGCTCCGCCTCCACCACTTCGAGGGCGATGGCCTCGGCGAGGCGGACCGCCTCCTCCAGCCGGGCCCGCGGGTCGCGTCGCCGGTCGCGTGGGTCGAAGGGATGGAGCACCCACGCCCGCCGGGCGGGCGGTCGGGTCCCGACGGGTCGTCGCCGCGTCTCGCGTGTCGCCGCCACCTCCTCCCGGGTCACTTGGCCTCGGCGGGCTGCGGACCCTGGGCCTGGGCCTGCGCCTGGACCTGGTTCGGGTCGTAGAGACGTACGGCGGCCGTCGGCATCACCGTGGAGACGGCGTGCTTGTAGACGAGCTGCACGTGGCCGTCACGCCTGAGCAGCAGGCAGTAGGGATCGAAGGAGGTGATCACGCCCTGCAGCTTGACGCCGTTGATGAGGAACACGGTCACGGGCACCTTGCCCTTGCGGATGTGGTTGAGGAAGACGTCCTGAAGGTTTTGTTGTTTTTCCGCCATCGCCTCGGATCCTTGTTATGTGGTCGCAGCGCCCGACGGTCAGGCTCGCGGAGAATGTCGTACGGAGACGTGCCGGGTCAAGACGCGCCATCGTGCCGCGGGACGCCTTTCAGCCCTGGGCGTAGTCGCCGGCGAGATCGGCGAGACCCGAGTGCTCGGCGTAGAGCCTTCCGAGGAGACGGGTGACGGGGCCGGGACGGCCGTCGCCGACGGTGCGGTCCTCCACCCGCACCACCGGCAGCACCAGCGAGGTGGTGCCGGTGAGGAAGGCCTCGCGGGCGGTGGCCAGCTCCTCCACCCGGAAGGGGCGCTCCTCGACGGGGATCCCGGCGGCGCGCGCCAGTTCCAGCACCACGGCGCGGGTGATGCCGCCGAGGATGCGGCGGTCGGCGGGATGGGTCACGAGCCGGCCGGTGCCGTCCACCAGGAAGACGTTGGCGGCGGTGGCCTCCGTCACGGTCCCGTCGGACTCCACGAACCAGGCCTCGCGGAAGCCGCGCTCGACCGCCCGCTGCCGCGCCAGCAGATTGGGGAGCAGATTGGTGCTCTTGATGTCGCGGCGCTGCCAGCGGAGGTCCGGGGCGAGCGCCACCGCCACCCCCCGGGCACGCTCCCCGGCCGCGGGGAAGAGGGCGCGGCGCACCGCCACCACCAGGGTGGGCCGCACCCCGGCCGGGAAGGGATGGGCGCGCGGCGCGGTGCCGCGGGTGATCTGGAGGTAGAGGGTGGCGCGGGCGAGGGGATTGCGGCGGATCACCTCGCGGGCCACGGCGCGCAGCACCGCCGGGCTCGTGGGCATGGTCATTCCCAGCTCGGCGAGACTGCGGGCGAGACGGGCGAGATGGCGGTCGAGGTCGCGGGGGATGCCGTCCACCACCTTCACCATCTCGTAGACGCCGTCGCCGAACTGGAAGCCGCGGTCCTCGGCCGCCACCGCCGGCTCGTGCAGGCGGACGAAGCGGCCGTCCACGTAGGCGATCCGGGTCATGCCCCTCTCCTCAGCCGAAATAGTCGGCGCGCACGGCGAAGAGCTTCTCGATCCTGGGGATGGCGTCGCCGCGGGCGAGCAGAACCACCCGATCGCCGGGGGCGATCGTCGTGTCGGCGCGCGGCACCACCACCTCGCCGTCGCGGACGATGGCGCCGACGATGGCGCCGCGGCCCAGGCGCAGGTCGCGCAGGGTGCGACCGACCACGGGCGAGGTCTCGAGCGCCTCCAGCTCGTACACCTCCGCCGCGCCGTCGAGGAGGGTGTGGACGGCGCGGATGCGCCCGCGCCGCACGTACTGGAGGATGGAGGAGACGGTGATCTCGCGCGGATCGAGGGCGACGTCGATGCCGACGTGGGGCATGACGCGGCGGTAGTTGGGATTGTTGTGGAGGGCGATGGCGCGACGGCAGCCCATCTGCTTGGCCAGCACCCCCACCATGATGTTGATCTCCTCGTCATTGGTGACGCACACCACCGCCTCGGCCGCCCCCACGTGGGCCTCCTCCAGGATCTCCTCCTCGCGGGCGTCGCCGCAGAGCACCACGCCGTGGGCGAGATGCCCCGCCACCCATTCGGCGCGGGCGCGGTCCCGCTCCACGAGGCGCACGCTGGCGCGGGCGAGCTCCCGCTCGAGGTCGCGGGCGAGATAGAAGCCGATGTTGCCGGCGCCCACGATCACCACCCGCTCGCTGGCGCGGATCTCGAGGCCGAAGGCGTGGAGCACCCGCTCCATGTGGTCGGTGGCCGCCACGAACCAGACCTCGTCGCCGGGCAGCAGGCGATCGTCGGCGTCGGGCACGAAGAAGCGTCCCCCGCGCACGATGCCCACGACCACCACCCGGAGCCGCGGGAAGAGCTGGGTGAGATGGCGCAGCGGCTGGTCGACGATGGGAGTGTCGCCGGTGCAGCGCACCGCCACGCAGCGCACCCGGTCGTCGGCGAAGGGAATGACGGCGAGCACGCCCGGCAGCCGGAGCAGGCGGGCGCAGGCGTGGGCCACTTCCACTTCCGGCGAGATCACGAGATCGATGGGCATGTGCTCGCGGCGGAACAGGTCCTGCCAGCGGGGATCGAGATAGGCCTGCTCCCGCACCCGCGCGATCTTGGTGGGGACGCCGAAGAGGGAGTGGGCCACCTGACAGGCCACCATGTTGACCTCGTCGCGGTGGGTGACGGCGATGAGCATGTCGGCGTCGGCCGCTCCCGCCTCCTCCAGCACGTGGGGCAGCGAGGCGTGGCCCTGGACGGCGCGGATGTCGAGGGTCTCGCCGATCTTCTGGACCAGTTCCGGGCGCTGGTCGATCACCGTCACGTCGTGCCCGGCGCGGGCGAGATAGCGGGCGATGTTGAAGCCCACGAGCCCGGCGCCGCAGACCACCACCCGCACGGGTCCCGCTCCCGCCGGCCCTCAGTCGGCCTCGTGGAGGCCGAGGGCCTTGAGCTTGCGGTGGAGGGCGGAGCGCTCCATGCCGACGAACTGGGCGGTGCGCGAGACGTTGCCGCCGAAGCGCTGGAGCTGGGCGCGCAGATAGGCACGCTCGAACTCCTCCCGCGCCTCCCTGAGCGGCAGGGCGAGGAGGGCGCCGTTGGCGCGGGGGTCCATGCCGGCCACCGCACTCTTCGTGATCTCCGCCGGCAACTGGTCGGGGCCGATGGGCGAGCCGGGTTCGCCCGGCGCCATGATCAGCGCCCATTCCACGGCGTTCTCGAGCTGGCGCACGTCGCCGGGCCAGTCGGCGGCCTGGAGCACCGCCACCGCCTCCGGGGTGAGGGGGCGCGGCGGCACGCCGAGGCGGCGCGCCGCCTTGTCCACGAAATGGGCGACCAGCTCGGGGATGTCCTCGCGGCGTTCGGAGAGCGGCGGGATGCGAATGGGCACCACCGCCACCCGGTAGTAGAGGGCCTCGCGGAAGCGGCCGGCCCGCATCTCCGCCTCGAGATCGCGGCTGGTGGTGGCCAGCACCCGCACGTCCACCTCCACCGGCCGCGTCCCGCCGACCCGGACGAAGCGCTGTTCCTGCAGCACCCGCAGGATCTTGCCCTGGGTCTCGAGGGGCATGTCGCCGATCTCGTCGATGAGCAGGGTGCCGCCGTCGGCGCGCTCGAAGACGCCGGGCCGGCGCCGGCCATCGTCCCGCTCCTCGCCGAACAGCTCCACGTCCACCCGGTCCGGCTCCAGCAGCGCGGCGTTGACCACCACGAAGGGGCCGGCCGCCCGTCGGGAGCGCTCGTGGATGGCCCGCGCCACCACTTCCTTGCCCGAGCCGGGCGGGCCCGCCACCAGCACGCGGGCGTTGGTGGGCGCCACCCGCTCGATGGTCTGACGCAGCCTCGCCATGACCGAGGAGGAGCCCACCAGCTCCACGCCCGGCTCCTCCCGCGCCCGCAGCTCGGCGTTCTCCCGCCGGAGCCGCGCCGCCTCCAGGGCATGGCGCACCGCCAGCAGCAGCCGGTCGGCCTTGAAGGGCTTCTCGATGAAGTCGTAGGCCCCCTTCTTGATGGCGGCCACCGCCGTCTCGATGGTGCCGTGACCGGAGAACATGATCACCGGCACCTCCGGATGGCGCTCGCGGATACGATCGAGGATCTGGATGCCGTCCAGCTCCGAGCCCTCCAGCCAAATGTCGAGCAGCACCAGCCCCGGCACCCGCCGCTCGATCTCCTCGAGGGCCTCGCGGGAGTCGGCCGCCTGGCGGACGCGATAGCCCTCGTCCTCGAGAATCTCCCCGACGATCTCGCGGATGGCGAGTTCGTCGTCGACGATGAGAATGTCCCGCGTGCTCATCCCGTCCCGTCACCCGCTCGCACGGCGGCGGGCATCCTCGGGCCTCCCGCTGCGGCCGTCAAGCCTCGCTGTGCCGAATCGGCAACAGGAGGCGGGCGCGGGCACCGCCCCCGGGCCGGTCGCACAGCTCCACCCGCCCGCCGTGTTCCTCCAGGATCTTGCGGACGATGGCGAGGCCGAGGCCGGAGCCGCGGCGCTTGGTGGTGACGTAGGGCTCGAAGAGGCGGTGGCGCTCGGCGGCGGGCAGGCCGGGGCCGTCGTCGTCGATGGTCACCACCGCCGAATCCCCCTCCCGCGTCGCCCGCACCACCACGCGGCCGCCCCCACGGCCGCCCTCCCCCACCGCCTCCACGGCGTTCTTGAGGAGATTGGTGAGGGCCTGGACGATCTGGTCGCGATCGCAGAACAGCGGCAGCGACTCCGCCGGCGGCGTCCAGTCGATGGCGACCGTGGGCGCGCGCGCCCGCTCCAGCTCCACCGCCTCCCCCACGAGCTCGCCCAGGTCCGCCGCCGCCGGTCGCGGGCGCGGCATGCGGGCGAAGGCGGAGAACTCGGAGACCAGCCGGCCGATGGCGTCCACCTGGCGGACGATGGTGGCGACGGCACGTTCGAAGGCGGCGCGATCGTCTCCCAGCCGGTCGGCGTATCTGCGCTGGAGGCGTTCGGCGGAGAGGCGGATGGGGGTGAGGGGGTTCTTGATCTCGTGGGCGATGCGGCGCGCCACCTCGGCCCAGGCGGCCTGGCGCTGGGCCGCGATGAGCTCGGTGATGTCGTCGAAGGTGAGGACGTAGCCCTGGATCCGTCCCGCCTCGCCCTGGGCGGCGAGGCGCACCAGCAGCACGTGATGGTGGCCGCCGCGCACCAGCCCGATCTGGTCCTCGGCGGTGGCGCCCGGCCGGTCGAGACGCGCCAGCAGCGCCGTCGCCTCCGGCATCACCGCCGCGAGCGCCCGTCCCACCGGTTCGGTGCCGTCGGCGGCCAGCAGCGCCCGGGCACGCGGGTTGACGAGGCGGACGGTGCGGCGATGGTCGAGCCCCACCACCCCGGCGGAGACGCCGGTGAGCACCGCCTCGATGAAGCGGCGGCGGGCGTCGAGCTGACGGTTGGCCTCCAGGAGTTCCCGCTGCTGCTGCTCGATGCGGGCGGCCATGCGGTTGAAGGTGCGGCACAGGACGCCGATCTCGTCGACGGCGTCGGCCTCGGGCACGCGGGCCGTGAGATCGCCGCGGCGCAGGCGCTCGGCGGCGCCGGCGAGACGCGCGAGCGGACTCGCGAGGCGATCGGCGAGCTGGAGACCGGTCCAGACGGCGGCCAGCACGATCAGCAGCACCACGGTGGCGAAGACCAGGGTGAAGCGGATCTGGATCTCGCGCCGTTCGCGCCGGAGGGTGTCGTACTCGCCCACCACCTCTTCGGTGCGGGTGACGAAGCCCAGCACCTGGGGGTCGACGAAGCGCCCCACCACCAGATAGAGGCCCCCCAGCCCCTCGAGCTTGAGCAGCGCCCGCACGCGGTCGTCGAGGGCGCTGGTGAGCACCACCACCTCCCCCCGTTCGGCCCGCTCCAGGGCGTCCAGCGGCAGCCGGTCCACCTCGAGCGTGAAGGCGAGCCCGCTGCGTGCCAGCACACGACCACCGGCCTCGAAGACCACCGCCTCCGAGAGATCGCGCAGGGCCGCCTGGGCGTCCACCAGCCGCTGCAGCCGCACCGGGTCGCCGAAATAATAGGGCAGCTCGCGGGAGAGGTCCGCGGCCATGGCGAGGGCGTCGGCGCGGATGGTGGCCTTGTGCTCCTCGAGATAGGCGCGGGCCACCCGCAGGGAGTTGTCGAGGGCGGTGGCCATCCGCTGGCTGAACCAGGCCTCGAGGCCGGCGGAGAGGAAGCCGGCGGCGAAGGCCGCCACCACCACCCCCGGGGTCGCCGCCAGCACGGCGAAGAGAGCGACGAGACGGGCGTGGAGGCGCGAGCCGGCGAGACCGTGGCGGCGCCCGCGCAGCACCGTCCACAGCCGTCGCCCCACCACCGCGCCCAGCGCGAGCAGCACCATCAGATCGAAATTGAGCAGCCGCAGCACCCGATCGAGGCCGCCGCCGGTGGGCGGACCGGTGGCGATGGCGAGGAAGGTGAGGGTGCCGAGGAGAATGGCGGCGCCGGTCAGCACCAGGGCGATGCGCCGCTCCAGCTCGAAGGTGGCGAGGCGCTCACGGAGCGCCGGTGCGAGGCGACCGAGGCCGTTCAGCAGCCGTGCCGGGCGCACGGTTCAGCCCTCCCCCGCACCCTGATGGAGGCCGTGCTCGCGGAGCTTCTTGCGCAGGGTGTTGCGGTTGAGGCCGAGGAGTTCGGCCGCCCGCAGCTGATTGCCGCGGGTGGCGCGCATGGCCCGCAGCAGGAGCGGTCGCTCCACCTCCTGCACGAGCCGCCGGTAGAGATCGGTGGGCAGACCGTCGCCGGCGGCGCGGAAGCGCTGGTCGAGCCACCGTTCCACCGCGGCGGCGAGATCGGGTCCGCCGACGGACCTCCCGCTCTCCCCCTCCTCGGCGGCGGAGCGGGCCAGTTCGTGGGCCACCACCTCCTCGTCGATGGGATCCTCGGCGTAGAGGACGGCGAGACGGCGGACGAGATTGCGCAGCTCGCGCACGTTCCCGGGCCAGTGATGGTCCTGCAGACGCCGCAGCGCCGCCGGCGTCAGCATCTTCACGGGCAGGCCCTCGCGCGCCGCCTCGGCAGTGAAGTGGTCCACCAGCGCCGGGATGTCCTCGACGCGCTCGCGCAGCGGCGGCAGGCGGATGGGGACCACGGCGAGACGGTAGTAGAGGTCCTCGCGGAACAGGCCTTGGCGGACGAGGGACCGGAGGTCGCGGTGGCTGGCGGCGACGATGCGCACGTCGGTGCGGACGGGCCGGGTGCCGCCCACCGGCACGAACTCGCCCTGCTGGAGCACCCGCAGCAGGCGGGTCTGGGCCTCCAGCGGCATGTCGCCGATCTCGTCGAGGAAGAGGGTGCCCCCGTCCGCCTGTTCGAAGCGTCCCACCCGGCGGGCGACGGCCCCGGTGAAGGCGCCCTTCTCGTGGCCGAAGAGCTCGCTCTCGATGAGATCGCGCGGGATCGCGGCCATGTTGACGGCGACGAAGGGACCGTGCCGGCGGCGGCCGAACTCGTGGAGGGCGCGCGCCACCAGCTCCTTGCCGGTGCCGGACTCGCCGCTGAGCAGCACCGTGAGGTCGGTGCTCACGAGGCGGGCGACGATGCGGTAGACCTCCTGCATGGCCGGCGAGCGGCCGACGATGGGCAGCCTCTCGCCCTCCTCGCGGGGAACGCTGGGGCGGGCCGGCGTCCTGCGGCTGCGCAGGGCCCGCTCCACCACCGCCACCAGATGGTCGAGGTCGAAGGGCTTGGGCAGATAGTCGAAGGCGCCCGCCTCGTTGGCGCGGACGGCGGTGGTGAGGGTGTTGTGGGCGCTGGTCACCACCACCGGCAGATCGGGCCTGAGCCGGCGGATGCGCGGCAGGAGATCGAGGGCGTCGCCGTCGGGCAGGCGGATGTCGGTCACCACCACGTCGCCCTCGCCCGCCTCCACCCGCCGCCAGAGCCCGCTCACCGTTCCGGTGGCGTCCACCCGGAAGCCGCGGCGGGCCAGCGCCCGGCCGACCACCGTGCGCACCGCCGCATCGTCCTCGGCCACCAGCACGCAGACCGGTGAATCGCTCATGTCTCCTCCCGGAAGGCCGGCAGTCGCACCCGGAAGAGGGCGCCTCGCGTGCCGTCGGCGAGGGCCACGAGGCCGCCGTGGCGGGCGGTGATGGTGGCCACCAGCGCGAGGCCGAGGCCGCGCCCGCCCGGCCGCCCGCTCACGAAGGGCTCGAAGAGATGCTCGCGCAGATGCTCGGGCACGCCGGGACCGCTGTCCTCCACCTCGACGCAGATGGGCAGCTCCAGCCGCTCGCGATTCTCGGGCACGGTGACACGGATGCCGTGGTGATAGCGGGTGCGCAGCACCACCCGTCCCCCCTCCGGCGTCGCCTCGCAGGCGTTCTTGACGAGATTGAGGAAGAGCTGGACCAGCCGCTCGCGGTCGCCGGCCACCGGCGGCAGCGAGGGATCGTATTCCTCGACGAAGCGCAGGTGTCGGCCGAAGCCGGCCTCGGCGACCCGCCGCACGTGCTCCAGCACCAGATGGATGTTGACGGGCCGGCGCCGCAGCGGCCGCTCGTCGGCGAAGACCTCCATCTCCTCCACCAGGCGGGTGATGCGTTCGGTCTCGGCGACGATGAGGTCGAGGAGCGGCCGCTCCGGCTCCGGCACCACCTCGTCCAGCAGCTGGGCGGCGCCGCGGATGCCCGAGAGGGGATTCTTGACCTCGTGGGCCAGGGTCATGGCCAGCGAGGCGACGGAGCGGCCGCTTCCGGCATGCCAGAGATGGCGGTCGATGCGCTCGGCCATCGAACAGGGGAGCAGCATCAGCAGTCGTGTGTCCGGCGCCTCGGGGATGGGGGCGACGTGGACGTCGACGGCGAGCTCGCGGCCGCGGACGAGGGCGAGGGCGAGGCCGCGCTCGGAGAGGGACTGCAGCCCCTCGCGCAGCCGCGCCAGGAGACCGAAGAGAGGGGAATCCGCGCGGACATGATCGGTGAGCCGGCTGCCCAGGAGGCGGCCGCGGCCGACGCCGAACAGCTCCTGGGCGGCGGCGTTGACGGTACGGATGCGGCCGTCGCCGTCCACCACCAGCACGGCGGCGGGCAGACTGTCGAAGAGGGTGTCGAGGGCGGGGGCGCCGCGCACGGTCTCCTGCTCGAAATTCGGGCAGGATATAGGCCGCTGCCGTCCTCTTGGGCAAGGCCGGGCGCGGGCTTCACGGCCGCGTGAGATCGAAAAGCCCGTGGCTCCTTCCGCGTGTCCATGGAGCTATCGTGACGCCGATCCATCGGATGAGGGAGGAGCCCATGGTCCCGACCGTCCGCTTTCTGCTCCCGGCCGCCGCCCTCGCGGCCGTCGTGACGGCGGCGCCCGCGTCCTTCGCCTTCTATCACGACATGGGGGTGGACGATGCGACCGGCGCAGCGGTGGTGGACGTCACCCTCGACGAGTGGCGGGTGGCCCTGTCCACCTCCCGTCTCGCGCCCGGGCGCGTGGTCTTCCGCCTCACCAACAGCGGTCGCTATCCCCACGCCCTGGCCCTGGAACGGGCCGACGGAGCGGTGGGGACGCCGAGCGTCACCCTCCGAGGCGGCGAGCGGACCGAGTATGCCGTCGACTTGCCGGCCGGTCGCTACCGGCTCAGCGCCTACTGTCCCATTCCGGGACATCGGGAACGGGGGATGGTGGCGGAGCTGGAGGTCGGCTGAGCCGGTTCCCCCCGTGCGGTGGGGATCCGCGGACCGCCGGCGCGGGGGTGCGCACCGCTTGCGCACCCCCGTGTCGCTTCCCAGATTGCGCCCGGGGAGGCCTTCCGGATCGGCGTTCCGTCCGACCGTACCCCGATCGAGGGAGGATGCGAGGCGCATGAGGATCGGCATGGTGGCTCCGCTCGTGGAGTCCGTGCCGCCGCGCCTCTACGGCGGCACCGAGCGGATCGTCCATTATCTGGTCGAGGAGCTGGTGCGGCTCGGCCAGGAGGTCACCCTCTTCGCGAGCGCGGATTCGCGCACCTCCGCCCGTCTCGTCCCCTGCGCCGAGCGGGCGCTCCGGCTGGATCCGCGGGTGCGCGAATATCTGCCGCACCACGTGGCCATGCTGCGGACGGTGCGCGAGCGGGCGCACGAGTTCGACGTCCTCCACTTCCATCTCGACTACGTCCACTATCCCCTCTTCCGCGATCTCGCCCCCCGCACCCTCACCACCCTCCACGGCCGCCAGGACGTGTGGGACCTGCGGGTGGTCTACGCGCGCTTTCCCGAATACCCGCTGGTCTCCATCTCCCATGCCCAGCGGGCACCGCTGCGCGACCTCCCGCTCACCTGGGCCGGCACCGTCCACCACGGTCTGCCGCCCGATCTCTACCGTCCCGGACCCGGCGGCGGCGACTACGCCGTCTTCCTGGGCCGCATCTCGCCCGAGAAGCGGCCGGACCGGGCGATCCGCATCGCCCGCCGCGCCGGCGTGCCCCTCAAGATCGCGGCCAAGGTGGACGCGGTGGACCGTCCCTATTTCGAGCGGGTGATCGCGCCGCTCCTGGCCGAGGGGGACGGCGTGGAGTTCGTGGGCGAGGTGGACGACGCCCAGAAGCAGGACCTGCTGGGCCGTGCCCGGGCGCTGCTGTTCCCCATCGACTGGCCCGAGCCCTTCGGCCTCGTGATGATCGAGGCCATGGCCTGCGGCTGTCCGGTGGTGGCCTGGCGCTGCGGGTCGGTGCCGGAGGTGGTGGAGGACGGGGTGAGCGGCTTCGTGGTGGCGAGCGAGGCGCAGGCGGCCGAGGCGCTGGCACGCGCCGCCACCCTCGACCGCGGCCGCGTCCGCGCGTGCTTCGAGGCCCGCTTCACCGCCGAACGGATGGCCCGCGCCTACCTTGAAATCTACGCCCGTCTCGCCGATTCTGCCCGCGCGGTCGCCGCCGCCTGAGGGCCGGTGCGCGGCCGCACGGACCTGCGGAGCGGACCATGGTCGGGTCGGGCGCGCGCGACGGTGCGGGCATCCAGTTCTACATCCCCGCCACCACCTCGCTGATGGAACGGCGTCCCCGCACCCTCAAGCACGGGGACGCCTTCGGTCTCTTCGACCATCACGGCGACATCCACGACGGGCCCGGCAGTCCCGAGGGGCTGTTCGCCCGGGACACCCGCCATCTCTCCCGCTTCCGGCTGTGGATCGACGGCGAGCGGCCCATCTTCCTGAGCTCGACGGTGAGCGACGACAATCTGCTGCTGCAGGTGGACCTCACCAATCCCGACCGTTTCGACGAACGGGGTCGGCTGGTGCTGGCCAAGGACACGATCCACCTCATGCGCTGGCGATTCCTCCATGCCGACGGACTGTTCGAGCGCATCCGGGTAGAGAACTTCGACGTCGAGGTCCGCACCGTCGAGATCGCCCTCGACTTCGACGCCGACTTCGCCGACATCTTCGAGGTCCGGGGGCATCGCCCGCACGGCCGCGGCCGGGTACGGCGGAGGGTGGACGCGGTACGGGGCCGGGTGGAGCTGGAGCACCGGGCCCGCGACGGGGTGGTGGATCGAACGGTGCTGGCCTTCGAGCCGCGACCGGCGGAGCTCGGCGAGGGTCGGGCCGTCTTCCGCCTCACCGTGCCGCCGGGCCGCCGCCGGCGGCTCTACCTCTGGGTGGGGGTGCGGCGAGACGTGACGGCGCCGCCGGAGCCGCCGGCCGCCTTCGCCCCCTGTTACCGCACCGCCCGCCGGAGCTTCCGGGCCCGCGGCCGGCGCGCCGCCACCGTCGCCACCTCCCACGAGATCTTCAACGAGGTGCTCTGCCGCGCCGTCTCCGATCTCTACATGCTGGAGACGGACACGCCCCACGGCCCCTACCCCTACGCGGGCATCCCCTGGTTCTCCACCGCCTTCGGCCGCGACGGGCTGATCACCGCCCTCGAGACCCTCTGGCTCGATCCGGAGATCGCCCGCGGCGTGCTCGCCTTCCTCGCCGCCACCCAGGCCCGCGAGACGGATCCGGCGCGCGATGCCGAGCCCGGCAAGATCCTCCACGAGATCCGCTTCGGCGAACTCGCTCGTCTCGGCGAGGTCCCCTTCGCCCGCTACTATGGCAGCGTCGACTCGACACCGCTGTTCGTGCTGCTGGCGGCCGAGTACCATCGCCGCACCGGCGACGACGCCATGCTCGGGGCGCTGTGGCCCCATCTGGAGGCGGCCCTCGGCTGGATCGACGCGTGGGGCGATCGCGACGGTGACGGTTTCGTCGAATACGCCCGCGCCCGCGAGAGCGGTCTCGCCAACCAGGGCTGGAAGGACTCCGGGGATTCCGTCTTCCACGCCGACGGACGCCTGGCGGAGGGGCCCATCGCCCTCTGCGAGGTGCAGGGCTACGTCTATGCGGCCAAGAGGGCGGCCGCCGCCCTCGCCCGCCGACTCGGGCACACGGCGCGGGCCGAGGCCCTGGAGCGGGCGGCGGCGGAGCTGCGCCGGCGTTTCGACGAGGCCTTCTGGTCGGAAGAGCTGGGCTGTTACGCGCTCGCCCTCGACGGCGACAAGCGTCCCTGTCTCGTGCGCACCTCCAACGCCGGTCAGCTCCTCTTCACCGGCATCGTGCCGCCGGCGCGCGCCGCCCGCCTCGCCGAACTGCTGCTCTCCGAACGCTTTTTCTCCGGCTTCGGCATCCGCACCGTGGCCGCCGGCGAGGCCCGCTACAATCCCATGTCCTACCACAACGGTTCCATCTGGCCCCACGACAACGCCCTCATCGCCCTGGGCCTCGCCCGCAGCGGCCATCCCGAGGCCGCGGTCCGAGTGCTGGGCGCGGTCTTCGACGCCGCCGCCTACATGGACCTGCGGCGTCTGCCCGAGCTCTACTGCGGCTTCCGCCGCCGCCCGCGCATCGGCCCCACCCTCTATCCCGTGGCCTGTGCCCCGCAGGCCTGGGCGGCGGGCTCGATCCTGCTGCTGATCCAGGCCGCCCTCGGCCTCGAGGTGGACGGTGTGGCCCGGCGGGTGGTGCTGCGCCATCCGCGCCTGCCGGCCGGCGTGGAGGAGATGCGCATCCGCCGTCTCGCCGTCGGCGACGCCTCGGTGGACCTGCTGCTGCGTCGCCACGGGGACGACGTGGCGGTCAACGTCCTGCGCCGCGAGGGCGATCTCGCCGTGGCGGTCACTCTCTGAGCGGACGGTGCCGCGCCCGGATACATGTACAAGTTGTGAACTTGACGAGTATAACAACTCATGGTAGAGAGCTTCCCGGTCACGACCCGGGCGCGCCTTCCCGCCCGGGCGAGCCGGGAGACGAACGGTGCGTGACGGCGATCCGGAGACGGTGATCCGCGGATGGCGCGGGTCGCGGGCCTCGGCCCTCGCCCTCGCGGCGGTGCTGGCCGGCTGTGCCACGGCGGTCCCGGTGGTGGATCCGGCCCGCCTCGCCGTCCTGGAGCGACGGCTGGAGCGGGAACTGGCCTTCGGCTTCGCGGACGGAGCGGGCCTGCTGCGGGTGGATGCCCGCACCCGGACGGTGGAGATCCGCGAGGGCGATCTCGAACGGGCCCTCGAAATCCTGGCCCTCGAGCGGATGCGGGAACAGGGCGGGGTCGCGTTCGCCCCTTCCGAGAGCCGATCGCTGGCCGCGGCCCGCACCCGCCTCGCCCGCGAGGCGGATCGTCTGACGACCCTGGTGGCGGCGGGCTATCGGGTGGTGGTGGTGCCGGACGGGAGCGGGAAGACGGGCGAGACCCTCCTGACCTGCGTGTCGGCCCGGAACCCGCAGTTGCGGCTGGACTGTCGGGGACGCGGCCTCCGGCCCGGCGCGGGCGAGCCGGTCTCCCCGGCCGAGGTCCTCGATCTCCTGGTCCGCGGCGGCATGGACGAACCGCCGGGAACGCGGCCGGAAGAGGACGACGGGGATGCCCGCCGACGCGTGGCCGCCGTCGACGAGCCGGAGGGAACGGGCGACCGGAGGCCGCCGGACGCGGAGGTGGGCGGCGAACCCGAGGACACCCCGCCGGACGATCCCTCGCCGGATCCGGAGGCCGACGAGTCCGATGGGCCCACCACCGGGATCGCCGCCGGCGACGGTGGGATCGACCCGGAGACGGTGTCGTCGGAGAGCGGGGACGGCCCCGTCGATCCCGAGCTGGTATCCACCGGGAGAGACGCCGGGCGAGGTCCCGTCGATCCGGAGATGGCCTCCGCCGGCGGCGGAGCCGGGCGCGTCGATCCCGAGCTCGCCTCCTCGGGCCGGGCCGGCGGTGACGGGCGCGACGTCGATCCCGAGATGACCTCCGCCGGCGGCGACGGCCGGGGGATCGATCCGGAGATGGCGCCGGCGGGGAACGGGCGTCCCACCGCGCCCGCCGACTGGCGGGTGATCGCCGCGGCCGAGACCCCGGGCCGGCGGGGGGATCCGGAGATGGAGGCCGGGAGCTTCCGTCGCATCGATCCCGCCGGTGCCGGCGAGTTCCGGCGCGTGGGCGCGGCGCCCGGCACCGGCTCGGAGATCGGCTCGGAGAAGCCCGGCCGCGGCGGGGGCGGGTTCGTGGAGATCCCGCCCGCCCAGGGGGACGAGGGCGGCCGCCGGGTGGATCCCGAACTGGCCTCCGCGGGTCGGGCCGGCGGCGGCGTCGATCCCGAGATGGCCTCCTCAAGGGGCGTGGGCCGAGGTGTCGGGCGCGAGACGGGATCCAACCGCGGCGGAGCCGGGCGCGTCGATCCCGAGCTCGCCTCCTCGGGCCGGGCCGGTGGTGACGGGCGCGACGTCGATCCCGAGATGACCTCCGCCGGCGGCGACGGCCGGGGGATCGATCCGGAGATGGCGCCGGCGGGGAACGGGCGTCCCACCGCGCCCGCCGACTGGCGGGTGATCGCCGCGGCCGAGACCCCGGGCCGGCGGGGGGATCCGGAGATGGAGGCCGGGGCGCCGCTCTGGGCACGGCTCGCCGCCCTCGGCCGGGCGCGGCTGGAGGAGCGACGCACCCTTTCCCGCATCCGCGAGGCCCTCGCCGAGTATCGGGAACTCGCCGGTCGGGGAGACCGGGGACCGGAGGAGGAACGGCGCCTGCGCCACCTCGCCGCCTTTCTCGGGAGCGACGAGGTGCGCGGGCTGCTCGGTCCCCTGGTGATCGATCCCGACCTCCGGCGCAGCCCCGAAATCCCCTACGCCGACGAGGGCGGCGGTTCCGACGAGGCCGATACGGAGGAGTGAGGGACGAACGGCACGGATCGTCGCCCGGTGCGGCGATCCGTGCCGGCTCCGGCGGTTGCGGCCGGCGGCGGCGCGTGCTATCTGGCGCGCGCCTTCGCGGTTGGGAGCGGTCGTGCGCGGGTCGGCGCGCGGCCATTGTTGCCGGCTGAAATCTGGAGAACGCGGGTTGGCAGCGACCAGAGGCACGCCGTCCAGCCTGGCGGCACGCTATGCGACGGCGCTCTTCGAGCTGGCCGAGGAACGCGGGGAACGGGACGCGGTGGCGGAGCAGCTCGCCCGCGCCCGCGACGCCCTCGCCGAACCGGAACTGCGCCGGCTGGTGCGCAGTCCGGTGGTGGCGCGGGAAGCGCTGACGCGGGCGGTGGAGACCCTGGCCGAGGGTCTCGGACTGGGCGAACTCGTCGCCAATCTCCTGCGGGTCCTGGCGCGCGGGCGCCGCCTGTTCCTGCTGCCGCACATCGTCGATCACTTCGAGGCGCGGCTGGCCGGGGCGCGCGGCGAGGCGCGGGCGGAGGCGGTCTCGGCACTGCCTCTCACCGACGACCAGCGCCGGCGGCTGGTGCGGGCCCTGGAGGCCGGCATCGGCCGTCGCGTCCGGCTGGAGACGCGGGTCGATCCCGCGCTGCTGGGCGGACTCGTCGTGCAGGTGGGATCGCGCCGCATCGACGCCTCGCTCCGGCACCAGCTGCAGCAACTCGAGCTCGTCATGAAAGGGGTCGCGTGATGGACATCCGGGCCGCGGAAATCTCCTCCATCATCAAGGAACAGATCGCCCGCTTCGGCGCCGAGGCGGAGATGGCCGAGGTCGGCCGGGTGATCTCGGTGGGTGACGGCATCGCCCGTGTCTACGGCCTCGACGAGGTCCAGGCCGGCGAGATGGTCGAGTTCGAGGACGGCACCCGCGGCATGGTGCTGAACCTCGAGACCGACAATGTCGGCGTGGTGATCTTCGGCGAGGACCGCAACATCCACGAGGGCTCGCTGGTCAAGCGCACCGAGGCCATCGTGGACGTGCCGGTGGGCAAGGGCCTGCTGGGCCGGGTGGTGGACGCCCTCGGCAACCCCATCGACGGCAAGGGGCCCATCGAGGCCAGCGAGCGGCGCCGGGTGGACGTCAAGGCCCCGGGCATCATCCCGCGTCGCTCCGTCCACGAGCCCATGGCCACCGGCCTCAAGGCCATCGACGCCCTCATTCCCATCGGCCGCGGCCAGCGCGAGCTCATCATCGGCGACCGCCAGACCGGCAAGACGGCCATCGCCGTCGACACCTTCATCAATCAGAAGCGCTACAACGAAGCCGCCGGCGACGACGAGAGCAGGAAACTCTACTGCATCTACGTCGCCATCGGCCAGAAGCGCTCCACGGTGGCGAAGATCGTCAAGACCCTCGAGGACTACGGCGCGATGGACTACACCATCGTCGTCGCCGCCACCGCCAGCGATCCCGCGCCGCTCCAGTACATCGCCCCCTACGCCGGCTGTGCCATGGGGGAGTGGTTCCGCGACAACGGCATGCATGCGGTGATCGTCTACGACGATCTCTCCAAGCAGGCCGTGGCCTACCGCCAGGTGTCGCTGCTGCTGCGTCGGCCGCCCGGCCGCGAGGCCTATCCCGGTGACATCTTCTACGTCCACTCGCGGCTCCTGGAACGGGCGGCCAAGCTCAACGAGCAGTATGGCTCGGGCTCGCTCACCGCGCTGCCCATCGTGGAGACCCAGGCCAACGACGTCTCGGCCTACATTCCCACCAACGTCATCTCCATCACCGACGGGCAGATCTTCCTCGAGACCGATCTCTTCTATCAGGGCATCCGCCCGGCCATGAACGTGGGCATCTCGGTCTCGCGGGTGGGCTCGGCGGCCCAGATCAAGGCCATGAAGAAGGTGGCCGGCCGCATCAAGCTGGAGCTGGCCCAGTACCGCGAGATGGCCGCCTTCGCCCAGTTCGCCCAGGACCTGGACGCCGCCACCCGCCGCCTGCTGGAACGCGGCGCCCGCCTCACCGAGCTCCTCAAGCAGCCCCAGTATCAGCCACTGCCGCTGGAGGAGCAGGTGTGCGTCATCTATGCCGGCGTGAACGGCTATCTCGATCCGATCCCCGTCGCCGAGGTGACCCGCTTCGAGCGGGAGTTCCTGGACGTGCTGCGGGAGAAGGGGCGGGACATCCTCGAGGCGATCCGGACCACCGGCGATCTCTCCGAGGAGACGGAGAAGAAGCTGCGGGCGCTGCTGGACGACTTCGCCAAGACCTTCGCCTGAGGGTGGATCCGTGCCGAGCCTCAAGGACCTCAGGAACCGCATCAACAGCGTCAAGCAGACGCGCAAGATCACCAGCGCCATGAAGCTGGTGGCGGGTGCCAAGCTGCGCCGTGCCCAGGAACAGGCCGAGGCGGCCCGCCCCTATGCCCGGCGCATGTACGACATGCTGGGCCGTCTCGCCGCCGGCGTGCGTGACCTGCCGGAGGCCCCGCGCCTGCTCGCCGGCACCGGCGAGGACCGCGTCCAGCTGCTGGTGGTGATGACCGCCGACCGCGGTCTCTGCGGCGCCTTCAACAGCCAGATCGTCCGCGCCGCGCGCCGCTGGATCCACGAGAAACGCGACGCCGGCAAGGAGGTGCGGCTGATCTGCGTGGGCCGCAAGGGCCGCGACATGCTGCGGCGGGAGTTCGAGGAGCTGATCGTGGACGCGGTGATCGGCGTCGCCGGCAAGCGCCGCATCGAATATGCCGACGCCGAGGCCATCGCCCGCGGCCTCGTCGAGCGCTTCGACAAGGGCGAGTTCGACGTCTGCACCATCGTCTTCAACACCTTCCGCAGCGTCATGCGCCAGGAGGTCACCTTCCGCCAGCTGATCCCGCTGGAGCCGCCGGCGGCGGAGGGGCGAACGGAGGACGAGCCGCGGGCGGTGTGGGAGTTCGAGCCGGAGGCGCGGCTGATCCTGGACGAGCTGCTGCCGCGCAATCTCGGCGTGCAGATCTACGGCGCCCTCCTGGAGAACGCCGCCGGCGAACAGGGCGCGCGCATGGCCGCCATGGACAACGCCACCCGCAACGCCGGCGAGATGATCGAGAAGCTGACCCTGTTCTACAACCGCACGCGCCAGGCCATGATCACCAAGGAGATCATCGAGATCGTCTCCGGCGCCGAGGCGCTGTGACGGGCGGGACGCGAGCTGGAGCTGGACGATGAGCGAGGCCACGAGCAAGGAGAACGTCGCGGTCGGCCGCATCACCCAGGTGATGGGTCCGGTGGTGGACGTCCATTTCGACGGGCCGCTGCCCGCCATCCTCAACGCGCTGGTCACCGAGAACCAGGGCCAGCGGCTGGTGCTGGAGGTGGCCCAGCATCTCGGCGAACGCACCGTCCGCACCATCGCCATGGACACCACCGACGGCCTCGTGCGCGGCCAGGAAGTGATCGACACCGGCGCCCCCATCACCGTGCCGGTGGGGCGCGAGACCCTGGGGCGGATCCTCAACGTCATCGGCGAGCCGCAGGACGAACGCGGCCCGGTGGAGGCCAAGGCCTGGGCCCCCATCCACCAGCCGGCGCCGGCGCTGGTGGACCAGTCCACCGAGGAGCAGGTGCTGGTCACCGGCATCAAGGTGATCGATCTGCTCACCCCCTACCCCAAGGGTGGCAAGATCGGCCTCTTCGGCGGCGCCGGCGTCGGCAAGACCGTGCTCATCATGGAGCTCATCAACAACGTCGCCAAGGCGCACGGCGGCGTGTCCGTGTTCGGCGGGGTGGGCGAGCGGACCCGCGAGGGCAACGACCTCTACCACGAGATGATCGAATCCAAGGTCATCGACCTCGAGAACCCCGCCAACTCCAAGGTGGCCCTCGTCTACGGTCAGATGAACGAGCCGCCCGGCGCCCGCGCCCGCGTGGGCCTCACGGCCCTCACCATCGCGGAGTATTTCCGCGACCAGGAAGGCGCCGACGTCCTGCTCTTCATCGACAACATCTTCCGCTTCGCCCAGGCCGGCTCGGAAGTGTCGGCGCTGCTCGGCCGCATTCCCTCGGCGGTGGGCTACCAGCCCACCCTCGCCACCGACATGGCCGCGCTGCAGGAGCGCATCACCTCCACCCGCAAGGGCTCCATCACCTCGGTGCAGGCCGTCTACGTGCCGGCCGACGACCTCACCGACCCGGCGCCCGCCACCACCTTCGCCCATCTCGACGCCACCACGGTGCTCTCGCGCCAGATCGCGGAGCTCGGCATCTATCCGGCGGTGGATCCCCTCGATTCCACCTCGCGCATCCTCGACCCCCGCATCGTCGGGGAGGAGCACTATCGGGTGGCGCGGCAGGTGCAGGAGATCCTCCAGCGGTACAAGGCGCTGCAGGACATCATCGCCATCCTCGGCATGGAGGAACTGTCGGAGGAGGACAAGCTCGTCGTCGCCCGAGCCCGCAAGATCCAGCGCTTCCTCTCCCAGCCCTTCCACGTGGCCGAGGTCTTCACGGGCACACCGGGCGTCTTCGTGCCGGTGGAGGAGACCATCCGCGGCTTCAAGGGTATCTGCAACGGCGATTACGACGATCTGCCCGAGGCCGCCTTCTACATGGTGGGCACCATCGACCAGGCCATCGAGAAGGCCAAGAAGCTCGCCGCCGAGGTGGCCTGAGCCGGGAGGAGCGCCGTGGCCGAGAAGGTGGCCTTCGAGCTGGTGGCCCCCGAACGGGTGCTGGCCAGCGAGGAAGTGGACATGGTGGTGGTGCCGGGCGCCGAGGGCGATTTCGGCGTCCTGCCCCTCCACGCCCCGCTGGTCTCGCTGGTGCGCCCGGGCGTGGTCCGCGTCTTCGAGGGGGATCGGGTGGTCCGTCGCCTGTTCGTGGCCGGCGGTTTCGCCTCCGTCGACGAGAAGGGCGTCACCCTCCTGGTGGAGGGGGCGGAACCGGTGGAGGCGATCGATCTCGAGGAGGCCCGCCGGCGCCTGCGCGACCTCGAGGAGGACCTCGAGGACGCGAAGACGGAGGCCGAGCGCCGGCGACTGGAACGCCTCGTCGCCGTCGCCCGCGCCCGGGTGGAGGCGGCGGAACGGCCGGATCTCTGACTCCCGCCCTCCGCCGGTCGATCTCCGGCGACGGCGAGGGATGGCGCCCTCTTCGGGCGGGTCGGGAGATGTACGCATCCCGCGCGGCGCCGGGAAACGTGGCGCCGGCGGTGTTCGGGCTCCGTTCCGCCCGTCCGTCCGGTTTCGAGACCGTCTCGCGGAGAAGGGCCGACGTCACGACCGTGACGTTCGCCCGCGGCCTCGTCCCGCCCCGCCCGCGAGAGGCGGCCACCGCCTTCACCCGCCGGCGAAATCGGGACGAATCCTTACGGAGAGCGAGTATCGGACCTGCATCCGCCGCTTCCGTCCGCCGTCGCCTTCCGATACACTTCCTCCGATCACGGGCGGGTCGGGGTCGCTTGACGGGCCCCGCCGGTGCGCCTAGATGCTCGCGCCTCGAAGAGCCGGGCCGACGGCTGCCTCCCGCGGAGGCGACCCGACCCGGAAGTCCGCGCCCTGCGCGGACGCAGCGGGAGCCGTACCCGATGCCCGAACTCGGCGACTTGCTCACCCGCGACCGCATCGCCCTCGACGTCCCCGCCCGGAGCAAGCGGCAGATCCTCCGCGAACTGGCCGAACTGGTGGCGAAGGATCTCGGGCTCGATCCCGAGACCATCCTCCGCGCCCTGCTGGAGCGGGAGAAGCTCGGCTCCACCGCCATCGGCCAGGGGATCGCGATTCCCCATGCCCGTGTGCCCGAGCTGGAGGAGCTGGTGGGCGCCTTCGTCCGCCTCGCCGACGCCGTCGACTTCGACGCCCTCGACGAGGAGCCTGTGGACCTGATCTTCCTGCTCCTCGCCCCCGCCGCCACCAGCAGCGCCGAACACCTGCGCATGCTGGCCCGCCTCGCCCGGCTGCTGCGCGATCCCGAGACGCGCCGGCGCCTGCGTGAGGAGAAGGACGTGGAGCGGGTGCTGAGGCTCCTCGGTCGCGGCCGCGAGAGCCGTGCCGCCTGACGGGACCTCGATCCGCCGCCTGCATGCGAGCTGTGTGCGCTGGCTCGAGCGCGGCATCCTGGTGCGGGGTCCCTCCGGCGCCGGCAAGTCGGCGCTGCTGCTGCGTCTCCTCCACGCCGGCGCCTGGCTCGTGGCCGACGACGTGGTGGAGGTGCTGGCCGAGAACGGCCTCCTCCACGCCCGCGCCCCGGCACGGCCGGGACTGGTGGAACTGCGGGGCCTCGGCATCCACCGCCTCGCCCACCTCCCCCGCACCCGCCTCCATCTCGCGGTGCGTCTCGTCTCCGGCCCCGGCCCCGAGCGCTTGCCACCGCCGCGGCGGACGGCCATATGCGGCGTCGAACTGGCCGAGATCGCGCTCGACCCCGACTTTCCGGCGGCCGTCGCCTTTCTCGGCGTCCATCTCCTCGCCCAGCGGGTCGATCGATGACGCCCCTCGTGGTGGTGACCGGCATGGCGGGCGCCGGCCGGACCAGCGCCCTCAAGATCCTTGAGGATCTGGGCTTCGAGGCGGTGGACAATCTGCCGCTGGGGCTGCTTTCGCGCCTCGCCGCCGAGACGGAGACGGAGGATCCCTCGCCGCTGGCCCTGGGCATCGACAGCCGCGCCCGCGCCTTCGACCCCGAGCGGCTGCTGGCGGTGCTGGCCGATCTCCGTCGCGGCCGTCGGCCCCTCCGTCTGCTGTTCCTGGATGCCGACGACGAGGTGCTGCTGCGGCGCTTCGTGGAGACCCGCCGCCGTCATCCGCTGGCGCCCGGCCGGCCGGTGGCGGACGGCATCGTGCGCGAGCGCCAGATGATGGCGCCCCTCAAGGCCGCCGCCGATCTGGTGGTGGACACCGGTCGTCTCACGGTGGCCGATCTCCGCCGCATCCTCGAGGGCCACTTCGGCCCCCGCGACCGCCCCGGGCTCACGGTCACCGTCGTCTCCTTCGCCTTCCGCCACGGTCTGCCCCGCGAGGCGGATCTGGTCTTCGACGTGCGCTTCCTCGCCAATCCCCATTACGTGGAGGCGCTGCGGCCGCTCACCGGCCGCGATCCGCGGGTGGCGGCGCACGTCCGTGCCGATCCGGACTACGACGCCTTCGAGTCGCGCCTCTTCGGCCTTCTCGAATTCCTGCTGCCGCGCTATCGCGCCGAGGGGCGGCGCTATCTCACCGTCGCCGTCGGCTGCACCGGCGGCCGCCACCGCTCGGTGACCGTGGCCGAGCGCCTCGCGGCGCATCTGCGGCGGCTGGGCTACACGCCCCATCTCGTCCACCGCGACCTGCCGGGAGGGACCCGCATGGCGGATCCGGCGCCATGATCGGCATCGTCCTCGTCACCCACGGCGACCTCGCCCGCGAGTTCGTCACCGCCCTCGAGCACATCGTCGGCCCCCAGGAGGCGATCCGCGCCGTCGCCATCGGTCCCGAGGACGACGTGGAGCGCCGCCGGGCCGAGATCCTGGAGGCCATCGCCGCCGTCGACCGCGGCCGCGGCGTGGTGGTGCTCACGGACATGTTCGGCGGCACCCCCTCCAACCTCGCCCTCACCGCCCTCGACCGTCCCGGCGTCGAGGTCGTCGCCGGCGTCAATCTGCCCATGCTGATCAAGCTCGCCAGCGTTCGCCGTCAGCTCCCCCTCGCCGAGGCGGTGGAGGCGGCCGCCGAGGCGGGCCGGCGCTACATCAAGCTGGCCAGCCGCTATCTCGGTGAAGTCGACCGCCACGGCCGATGAGCGAGTCCCGGCGCGATCCCCCCGTCGCCCGCACCCGGGTCACCGTCGTCAACGCCCGCGGCCTCCATGCCCGTGCCGCCGCCCGCTTCGCGCGTCTCGCCGAGGGGTTCGCCGCCGAGGTGACGGTGAGCCGCGACGACCTCGCGGTACCGGCCACCTCCATCCTCGGCCTCATGATGCTGGCCGCCGCTCCCGGCACCGAGCTGGAGCTGGAGGCGCGGGGCGCGGACGCCGAGGCCGCCGTCGCCGCCCTCGCCGACCTTGTGCGCCGCGGTTTCGACGAATAGACCCGGCCTCGGCCGAGTCGCCGTGCAACCCATCCGGAGGATCCGTTCACGATGACCGAGCACAGCGAGTTCCGCGATTATCGCGTCGCCGACATTTCCCTCGCCGAATGGGGTCGCCGGGAGATCGCCATCGCCGAGCGCGAGATGCCCGGTCTCATGGCCGTGCGCGCGGAATACGGCGACGCCAAGCCGCTGCGCGGGGCCCGCATCGCCGGCTGTCTCCACATGACGGTGGAGACGGCGGTCCTGATCCGCACCCTCCGCCATCTCGGCGCCGAGGTGCGGTGGTCCTCCTGCAACCTCTTCTCCACCCAGGACCACGCCGCCGCCGCCATGGCCGCCGAGGGCGTGCCGGTCTTCGCCTGGAAGGGAGAGACGGAGGAGGAATACTGGTGGTGCGTGGAGCGGACCATCTTCGGCCCCGACGGCTGGCGCCCCAATCTGCTCCTGGACGACGGCGGTGATCTCACCTGGCTCATGCACGAGAAGTATCCGGAGCTGCTGGCCGACGTGCGCGGCGTCTCCGAGGAGACCACCACCGGGGTCCACCGCCTCTACGAGATGGAGCGGCAGGGCCGGCTCCTGATCCCCGCCATCAACGTCAACGACAGCGTCACCAAGTCCAAGTTCGACAACCTCTACGGCTGCCGCCAGAGTCTGCTGGACGGCCTCATGCGCGCCACCTCCACCATGATCGCCGGCAAGGTGGCGGTGGTGTGCGGCTACGGCGACGTGGGCAAGGGCTGTGCCCAGGCGCTGCGCGGCCAGGGGGCGCGGGTGGTGATCACCGAGATCGACCCCATCTGCGCCCTGCAGGCGGCCATGGACGGCTACGAGGTGGCCACCATGGAGGAGATGGCGCCGGTGGGCGACATCTTCGTCACCGCCACCGGCAACATCGACGTCATCACCCTCGATCACATGCGGGCGATGAAGGACGGGGCCATCGTCTGCAACATCGGTCACTTCGATTCCGAGATCCAGGTCTCGGCTCTGCGCAACTTCCGCTGGCGTGAGATCAAACCCCAGGTGGACGAAGTGGAATTTCCCGACGGCAAGAAGATCATCGTCCTCGCCAAGGGGCGACTGGTCAATCTCGGCTGCGCCAAGGGTCACCCCAGCTTCGTCATGAGCGCCTCCTTCACCAATCAGGTGCTGGCACAGATCGAACTCTGGACCAATCCGGGCAAGTACGAGCGCAAAGTCTACATGCTCCCCAAGAAACTGGACGAGAAGGTGGCGCGGCTGCACCTGGACAAGCTCGGCGTGCGCCTCACCCGGCTCACCCCCGAACAGGCCGCCTACATCGGCGTCGATGTCGACGGACCGTACAAGCCCGACCACTACCGCTACTGAGCCCGTGCGGGCGGTCCGGCGTCTCCCCTCCAAGGAGGCCACGCGCCGCCTGGCCGCCCGCCTCGCCCGCCTGCTGCGGCCGGGTGATCTCGTCTTCCTCGAGGGCGATCTCGGCAGCGGCAAGACCACCCTCGCCCGCGCCCTGATCCGCGCCCGTGCCGGCGCCGACATCGAGGTGCCGAGCCCCACCTTCACCCTGGTCCAGCGCTACGAGCTGCCGGACCTCACCCTGGTCCACGCCGACCTCTACCGTCTGAGCGCCCCCGAGGAGGTGGAGGAGCTGGGGCTGGAGGAGGCGCTGGAGACGGCGGCGGTGCTGGTGGAATGGCCGGAGCGGGCGGCCGACCTCTTGCCGCCGCCGACCCTGGTGCTACGCTTGCGATTCGAGCCGCGGGTGGAGGAGGCGCGGGTGGTGGAGATGGAGGCCGCGGAGGGCTTCCGCGACCGCCTGTCGGAGCTGGCGGCGAACTAGATCATGGCCGGAGCCGGTCTGCCGCCGCCCGGGATCTATCACGTCCCGGCCGGCGTGCCCCTGCTGGACGTCCTGGTGGACCGGCTGCTCGACCTCGACGTCGAGACCCTCGGCCGTACCCGTCTGCTGCTGCCCTCCCGCCGCACCTGCGAGCTGGCCCGCCGGCGGCTGTTGGAGCGCTCGGGCGGCCGGCCGCTGCTGCTGCCGCGGATCGAGCCGGTGGGCGAGGTGGACGCCGGCGAGATCGCCGTCGATCCCGACCTCGCCGCCGAGGTGCCGCCGGCGATCCCGCCCCTCCACCGCCTCCTCGCCCTCGCCCGTCTGGTGGCGGCGAGCGGCGTGGCCCTCGAACAGGCGGTGCGCCTCGCCGCCGAGCTCGCCCGCCTGCTGGACGAGCTGGCCACCGAGGAGGTGGCCCTCGACGTCCTCGACCGGCTGGTGCCGGAGGAATTCGCCGAACACTGGCAGCGGGTGTTGGCGTTCCTCGCGGTCCTGCGCGACCGCTGGCCCGACTTCCTGCGCGCCTGCGGGCGGATCGAGCCGGCGGAGCGCCGTCGGCGGCTGCTGGACCGGCGGGCCGAGCGCTGGCGGCGCGATCCACCCCGCGATCCGGTGATCGCCGCCGGCATCACCGGCACGGTGCCGGCGGTGGCACGGCTGCTGGCGGTGGTCGCCCGCCTGCCGCGGGGCTGGGTCATCCTGCCGGGCCTCGACGTGGACATGGACGAGGAGAGCTGGCGGGCGGTCCGCACCACCCCCTCCCATCCCCAGTGGGCGCTCGCCCGGCTGCTGGAGGAGCATCTCGGGCGGGACCGGGCGGCGGTGCCCTCCTTCGTGGCCGACGGAGATCCCACGACCCCGGCCCGCCGGGCCCGCGCCCGGCTGTGGCGGGAGGTGATGCGCCCGGCGGGCGCCTCCGAGCGCTGGCGGGAGCTGCCCCCCTTTCCCGCGGAGGCCTTCGACGGCCTCCACCTCCTCGAGGCCGAGGACCGGGCGGAGGAGGCCCTCGCCGTCGCCCTCGCCCTGCGGGAGGCCCTGGAGACGCCCGGGCGCAGCGCCGTCCTGGTGACCACCGATCGCCATCTCGCGCGGCGGGTCTCGGCCGAGCTCACGCGCTGGGGGCTGGAGGTGGACGACAGCGCCGGCGTTCCCCTCGACCAGACGCCACCGGGCGCCTTCCTCCTCCACCTCGCCCACGCCGCCCTCGAGGAGGCGCCGCCGGTGGCGCTGCTCTCGGCCCTCAAGCATCCGCTCGCCCGCGGCGGCCTGCCCCCCGGCGTCTTCCGCGCCCGGGTCCGGTGGCTGGAGCGAGCGGTGCTGCGGGGCCCGCGCCCGGCGGGCGGTCTGCCCGGCATCCGCCGACGGCTCCTCGACCTCACCGAGGACGGGGGCGAGAGCGCCCCGGACGGAGGCGTGGGGGAACTCCTCGCCTGGTTCGACGACCTCCTCGCGGCCCTCGCCCCCCTCACCCGCCTCGCCGGCGCCCGCGTGTCCCTGGCGGAGCTGCTCGACGCGCATCGGGCGGTGGCCGAGCGGCTCGCCCGCGACGAAGGGGGGCGCTGCATCCTGTGGGACGAGGCGGCGGGACGCCACGCCCGCCGTTTCTTCCACGAGCTGCGGGCGGCCGTCCTCGCACCCGGGGAGCGGTCACCGACCGACGATCCCGGTGAGGGGGACCGCGGATCGCCGGCCGGGACCGCCCTTCCCCTCGCCCTGGATGCCGGGGCCTATCCCGCCCTCCTCGCCCATCTCATGGCCCAGCAGACGGTGCGACCGCCCCCGCAGCGCCGCCATCCGCGTCTCGCCATCCTCGGCCCCATCGAGAGCCGGCTCTATCCCGCCGACCTGGTGGTGATCGGCGCCCTCGACGAGGGCCACTGGCCGCGACCCGCCGAGGCCGGTCCCTGGTTCAGCCGGGCCATGCGCGAGGAGGCGGGGCTGCCGCCGGTGGAGCAGAAGATCGGCTTCGCCGCCCACGACTTCGTGCAGGCGGCGAGCGCCCCCCGGGTGCTGCTCACCCGCGCCCGCCGCGACGAACAGGGGCAGCCCACCGTCCCCTCCCGCTGGCTGCAGCGGCTGGAGGCGGTGCTGCGCGCCGCCGGATGCGACCGGGCCGGCCCGGAGCCGGTCTCCCATCTCGACTGGGCGCGGGCGCTGGACCGGCCCGCCGGCTACCGGCCAAGGGGACGGCCACGGCCGGTCCCACCCCGTGCCGTCCGCCCGCGGGAGCTGCGGGCCACCGAGATCGAGTGGCTGATGAAGGACCCCTACCGGTTCTATGCCCGCCGCATCCTGGGCCTGGAGCCCCTCGACCCGCTGGACGCGGATGCCACCGCGCTGGAGCGCGGCGTCCGGATCCACGAGATCCTGCGGGCCTTCGTCGCCGAGGGCCCCGATCCGGTGACGGCACCGGAGGATGCCCGCCGCCATCTCCACACCCTCGCCGACCGCCACTTCGCCGCCGTCCCCGCCTCCCCCCACCTGAGCCTCCTGTGGCGGGCGCGCTTCCTCGCCCTCCTCGACGATCTCCTCGAGAAGGAGCGCGAACGGCGGCCGGATCTCGCGGCCGTCCACACGGAGATCGCCGGCCGCCTCGAGCTGTCGCTGCCGGTGAAGGTGGATCCGGTGATCCGCATGCGCGCCGATCGCATCGAGCACGCCCGCGAGGGCACCTACCGGATCGTCGACTACAAGACCGGCGCGCTGCCGCGAAGGGAGGAGGTCCGGCGCGGGCTCGCGCCCCAGTTGCTGCTGGAGGCCCTCGCCCTCGAGGCCGGAGGTTTCCGCGGGCTCGACGGCGGACCGGTGGCGGCGGTGGAGTACTGGCGGCTCGGCGGGAAAGGCGAAGTGGAGGTCCTGCGCCTCGACGGCGAGGTGCTGCGGCAGGCGCTGGAGGATGCGCGCGCGGGCCTTGCGCGTCTGCTGACGCACTTCCTGGGCGAGAACGCGCCCTTCCCCGCGGTCCCGCGGCCGGAGGTGGCCGAACGCGCCAATCCCTACGCCCATCTCGCACGGGTGCCGGAATGGTGGGGCCATCCGGAAGCCTGAGACCGACGCCGGCCCAGCGGCGGGTGGCCGATCCGCGGCGGTCGGCCTGGGTGGTGGCCAATGCCGGGACCGGCAAGACCCGGGTCCTGACGGACCGGGTGCTGCGACTGCTGCTGGACGGTGCTGATCCCGCCGGCATCCTCTGTCTCACCTTCACCCGCGCGGCCGCCGCCGAGATGACCGCCCGCATCGAGGCCAGGCTCGCCGCCTGGGCCACCGCCTCCGACGAGGATCTGGCCGCCGATCTGGAGGCGCTCCTCGGTACCCCTCCGGACGGGCCGACGGAACGCCGCGCCCGGCGCCTCTTCGCCCGCGTGCTGGAGCTGCCCCGCGGCCTCGCCATCCAGACCATCCACGCCTTCTGCGGCGAGCTGCTGCGCCGCTTCCCGCTGGAGGCGGGCATCCCGCCCCACTTCGAGACGGCGGACGAGGGCAGGGCCCGCGAGCTGTTCGCCGAGGCCCGCGAAGAGGTGCTGGCGGAGGCGGCGGCGCGGCCGGAGAGCCCGTCCGGGCGGGCCCTGGCACGCCTCGCGGCCGAGTTCTCCGACGGTTCCCTGTTCGAGGCGCTGGACGAACTGCGACGGCTGCGGCGCCCCCTGCTGGCCGCCGTCGAGGCCCACGGCAGCCTCGACGGGCTGCTGGAGGCCCTCGCCGCCGCCCTCGGCGCGGATCCCGACGAGGAGGAGACGGACATCCTCGCCGCCGCCTGTGCCGAGGAAGCCTTCGACCGCGAGGCGCTTTCCTCCCTGTGCGCCTGGTGGGAGGCCCACGGGAGCGATCGCGCCCGCCGTGCCGCCGCCACCCTGGGTGCCTGGCTCGCCCGCGATCCGGCGGCCCGGCGGGACACCCTCCACGAACTGTCCGGGGACGTCTTCCGCAAGGACTGGAAACCGAACGGCAACCTCCTGCGTCTCGGAGGCTTCCGGAACAGTGAGGTCGCCGCCGTCTACACGGCCGAGGCGGACCGCTGGCAGACGGTGTGGGCCCGCGTCCGCGCCCGCAGCACCCTCGCCCGCAGCGAGGCCCTGCTGCGCATCGGCCATGCCGTGCTCCTCCGCTACGATCTGCGGATGCGACGGGAGGCGCTCCTGGACTTCGACGATCTGATCGCCCACGCCCGCCGGCTGCTGGAAGGCGGGACCGCCTGGGTACTCTACAAGCTCGATGCCCGCATCGAACACGTGCTGGTGGACGAGGCCCAGGACACCAGCCCGGAGCAGTGGCGCATCGTCGAGGCCATCCTCGACGAGTTCCTCGCCGGCACGGGCGCCCACGACCGGCCCCGCACCTTCTTCGTGGTGGGCGACGAGAAGCAGAGCATCTACAGCTTCCAGGGGGCCGACGTGGAGAACTTCCGCCGGGTGCGTGCCCGTCTGCTGGAGCGGGCCCGCGCCGGCGGCCATCCCCTCGTCACCGAGACCCTCGCCGAATCCTTCCGCGGCACCGAGGCGGTGCTGGGCCTCGTGGACCGTCTGTTCGCCGCCGTCCCGGAGGTGCGGTCGGGCGTGGTGGCGGAGGGCGAGGCGCTGCGGCACGAGGTGCGTCGCCGGGGCGAGGCGGGTGTGGTGGAACTGTGGCCGCTCTACCGCCCCCCGGACCGGACCGGGGACGACGGGCCCTGGCCCCTGCCGGAACCGCGCCAGTCGCGGAGTCCGGAGGCGGTGGTGGCCGAGGTGGTGGCGCGCACCATCCGGGACTGGATCCACCGCGGCGAACCGCTGGCGGCGCGGGGGCGGCCGGTGCGAGCCGGCGACTTCCTGCTGCTGGTGCGACGGCGGGGCGTGATCCAGGAGCTGGTGGTGCGGGCCCTCCAGCGCCACGGCGTGCCGGTCGCCGGCGTCGACCGCATGGCCCTCGACGCCCATCTCGCCGTCATGGACCTGGTGGCTCTCGGCCGGGCCGTTCTGCTGCCCGAGGACGACTACACCTTCGCCTGCCTGCTCAAGAGCCCCCTCCTCGGCCTCGACGAGGACCAACTCTTCGCCCTCGCCCACGACCGCGGCGGACGGTCCCTGTTCGCGCGGCTCGGGGATTTCGCCCGCAGACCCGGGGCCGAGGGCGAGCCCTGGCGACGGATCCTCGAGCGCTTCCAGCGATGGCGGGCCCGTGCCGACTTCGTGCCGCCCTACGAGTTCTACGCCTGGGTGCTGGGGGCCGAGGGCGGGCGCGCGCGACTGCTGGAACGCCTGGGGCCGGATGCGGCCGAGCCCCTCGAGGCCTTCCTCGCCAAGGCCCTCGCCTTTGAAGAAGGGCATCCGGCGAGCCTCGAGGGCTTCCTCCACTGGTTCACGCTCGGCGCCGGCGAGCTGGTGCGCGATCCCGGCAAGGCACCGGACGCGGTACGGGTCACCACCGTCCACGGCGCCAAGGGGCTGGAAGCGCCGGTGGTGTTCCTGCTTGACGCCGGCCCCCACGGCGCGCCGCGCGAGCGCTGTCCCCTGCTGTGGCTGGAGGCGGAGGGGCGCCCGCCCCTCCCCGTCTGGCGCGGAAGCGGCAGGGACCGACCGCCGCCGGTGGCCGCCGCGGCCGAGGCGGAGGCCCGGCGCCGGGCGGAGGAGGAGAACCGGCTGCTCTACGTGGCCCTGACCCGCGCCGCCGACCGGCTGGTGGTCACGGGCTGGGCCGGGAGCCGGACCCGCGACGACGCCCTCGACCGCTGTTGGCACGACTGCATCCGGCGGGCGTTGGAGACCCTGGAGGGCGTCGAGCGGGAGCCGGTCCACCTGGCCGAGGGCTTCACGGGCGAGATCCTGCGCTGGCGGCGCGGCCAGCCGCGGCCGCGGGCGGAGACGGCGGCACGACCCGCCTCGTCCTCCGTGGAACTCCCGGCCTGGATCCACAGGCCGGCCGCTCCCGAACCGGTGACGGCGCCCTGTGCGCCCAGCGGGCTCGCGGCCGCGGACGAGGACGAGAAAACCCCTCCGGCCCCCGACGACCGAGGGCGGGACCGCGGCCTCGCCCTCCATCTGCTGCTGCAACACCTGCCGGCGGTGCCGGAGGCGCGGCGCCGCGAGGTGGCGACGGCCCTGCTGCGCGCCGAACATCCGGAACTCGCCCCCGAGCTGGACGGACTGCTGGCGGAGGCGCTGCGGGTGATGGCGCTGCCGGAGATCGCCGCCGCCTTCGGCCCCGGATCGCGGGCCGAACAGCCGGTCGCCGGCATGGTCGACGGCCGGCCGGTCGCGGGACGGATCGATCGCTTCGCAGTGGAGGACGGGCGGGTCTTGCTCGTGGACTTCAAGAGCCATCCGCGACCGCCCGATCGGGTGCCCGACGGGATCCTCCACCAGATGCGGCACTATGCCCGCATTCTCCGCGGGCTGTATCCGGACCGGCGCATCGAGGCGGCGGTGGTGTGGACGGCGCTCCCGCGGGTGGACGTGCTCGATCTTTCCGGGGATCCATCCGCCGGACCGGGAAGTCCGACGGGATCCGCGGCCGCGGATCCCGTCGACGACGATGCACGCTGAAGTCTAGGGCCGGATCACGCCGACGGTGACGATGGCACCGTCCCGGATCTCCCACTGTTCGTAGAGCCCGGGCACGTCACCGTGCGCATCGAAGTCCTGCGGGCCGGCCGCCCCCTCGTAGTCCACCTCGCCGCCTCCGGCGAGGATCTCGCGGGCCTTGGTCCACGCGCCCGGCAGGATCCGCTCCCCCGGCGGACCGGCCACCCGGTGGAGCGCGTCACGGATGGCGGTCCCGTCCGTCGACCCCGCCCGCTCGATGGCGAGCGCCAGCAGATAGAGGGCATCGTAGGCCGAGTCCATGAAGGGCTGGGGCGGCAATTCGCCGAAGCGGGCCTCGTAGGCCCTGCGGAAACGCTGCGCCGCCTCCGCCTCGGGATCGCCGGTGGGAGCGGTGCCGAAGGCACCCTCCAGCGGCGCGCCGATGGCGTCCACCACCTCCTGCGCCTTCATGCCGTCGGTGAAGACGAAGCGGGTGAAGAACCCCTCCTCCAGCGCCTGTCGCAGCATGGGAATGCCGTCGCCGGGATAGGCGATCATGACCAGCGCTTCCGGATCCCCCGCGGCCGCCCGCTGCAGTTCGGCACGATAGGAGGCCTGCTTCTCTTCGTAGGCCACCGAGGCCGTCACCTCACCGGGATAGGCGGCGGCGAAGGCCTCCGCCAGCCCCTTGCCGTAGTCGTTGTTGACGTAGATGACGGCGACCCGGCCGAGCCCCCGCTCCGCCACCAGCCGGCCGAGGATGCGCCCCTGCAGGGCGTCGCTGGGCGTGGTGCGGAAGAGGAAGCCCCGATCCTCCAGGGTGGTGATCACCGGCGAGGTGGAGGCGGGAGAGATCTGCGGCACGCCCTCCACCGCCGCCACCGTGGTGGCGATGGGTATGGTCACGCCGGAGGAGAGGGCGCCGATCAGCGCCACGGCACCGTCCACCGCCACCAGCCGCTTGGCCGCCTCGACGCCCACCTGGGGATTGGTGGCGGTATCGGCCACCACCAGCTCGAGCTCGCGGCCGAGGACGCCGCCCTGGGAGTTGATCTCCTCCACCGCCAGCTGCAGCGCCCGCACGATGGCCTCGCCGTAGACCTGCAGCGGACCGGTGGTGGGAATGGCGCCGCCGATCCGGATGGTCTCGGCCGCCGGCGCCCCGCTGCCGAGACCCGCCCAGGCCGCCAGCACCATCGCGATGGCGCGCCACCTCCGTCGCGTACCCATGGTCTCCCTCCCCGGAAGGCTGCCCGGGAAGGATCCTAACGCGCTCCTGGTCCCCGTGGAAGCCGGCAGCGGCGGCCGGACACGCGTCACTCAGTTGTGATAGTATTTTTGATATTTGCCGTAGTACTGGCCCACGTCACCATAGCCGTACTGGGCGTGCTTGCGGACGTCCACCAGCGTCAGCACCGCGCCGGCGATGTCGGCACGCACGTCGCGCAGCGTATCCAGCGCGTTGCGGGCCGTCTCGGCATCCGTCTTGTCCCAGCGCACCGCGAAGAGGACCTTGTCGGCGAGCCGGGCGAGGATCCGCGAATCGGTGACCCCCAGCAGCGGTGCCGAGTCGATCACCACGAAGTCGTAGTGCTCCCGCAGCTCCTGCAGCAGCGCCTTCATCTTGCGGCTGCCGAGGAGGTCGGTGGGATTGGGCGTCTGCCGACGGATGGGCAGATAGTCGACCCCGGTCTCGTCGTGGTGGCGGATCACCTCCTCCAGCGCCCGTTCGCCGGCCATGTACTCGACGAAGCCGGCCTCCGGCTCGAAGCCCAGCTCGCGCTGGATGCTGGGATGGCGCAGGTCGAGATCCATCAGCAGCGTGCGCTGGGAGGAGCGTGCCGCGAAGACGGCGAGGCTCACGGCGAGGGTCGTCTTGCCCTCCTGCGGAATGGAGGAGGTGACGAGCACGATCCTCGGCGGCTCGTCCACGTCGGAGAGCTGCAGCGAGGTGAAGATGGAGCGGACCGCCTCGGCATAGGCCGAGAGCGGTTTCTCCATCAGATACTGGTGTGGCTTCTGCCCGCGCTTGAGCTTCTCGAGCCTGGGCACGAGCCCGAAGAAGGGCAGACCCAGCTCGCTCTCGATCTGGCGGCCGCTGCGCAGCCCCGAATCGAGTCGCTCCAGCAGCAGCGCCAGCAGGATGCCGAGCATGCCCGAGGCGGTGAAGCCGACGGCGGCGAAGAGCGTGGGCCCGGGTGTGCTGGGGGATTCGGGTGGTGCGGCCTCGGAGATCACCCGGGCGTCTGACTTGACCACCTGGGCCTGTTCGCTGGTCTCCTTGAAACGCTGCAGGAAGGCCTCGTAGAGCTGGCGGCTCGCCTGGGCCTCGCGTTCGAGCTGCCGCAGGCGCACCAGCTTCCGGCGCTGTTCCTCGGTGAGACTGGTGAGTTTCTCCAGATCCTGCTCCAGCGAACGCACCCGGGCGGCGGCGACGTTCACCTCGTTCTGGAGGTTGCGGACGATCCGGTCCACCTCGTCCTGGATCTTGCGCCGCAGGCTCTCCTTCTCGTTGAGGAGCTGCTGCATCTTGGGATGCTTCTCGCCGTAGAGGGTGCGCATCTCCGCCTCGGTCTTGAGCAGCATCGCCTCCTGTTGGCGGAGATTGATGATCACCGGCGAGGCGATGACGTCGGCCACCGCGTCCAACCCCTGTCCGCGCATGGCCCGGATCTGCTGCAGCTTGGCCCGCTTGGCGGCGAGATCGGCGCGCGCCTGGGCGAGCTCGCGGTTGAGATCGGCCACCTCCTGTTCGGTGAGGGTCCGTCCCTTGGCGGCCACCAGGCCGTAGCGGGCCCGGAACTCCTCCACCGCCTTCTCCTTGGCCACCACCTCCTGCCGCAGCGTCTCCAGCCGCTCGGCGAGCCAGCTCGACGCTTCCCGGGTGGCCTCCACCTTCGCCTGACGCTGGCTCTCCACGTAGAGCCGCGCCACGGTGTTGGCGACGCGTGCGGCCTTGGCCGGATCCACCGAGGTGAAGCTCACCGCGATTACGTAGGAGCGGCCTTCCTGGCGGACCCTGAGATTGTCCATGAAGGCGGCGATGGCCGCCTCCCGCTCGAGAATGGGCCGCAGCGCGAGGTCCTCGCGGGTGGGTTCCTCGGCGATGCCCACCGCCACCAGGAAGCCCTCGGGCAGATAGTTGGCGAGCTTCTCCCAGATGCCGCCGAAGCGGAGCTGGAGCTCGCGGCTGTTCCTGCGGGCGGCGACGTTGAACTCGGGATCGTCGAACAGCCCCAGCCGCGCCATCACCTGTTCCGCGTGGGCACGGGAGGCGATGAGCTTGATCTGCGTCTCCACCACGTAGGTGTCGGGATTGAGCCCCTGCAGCACCTCCTCGACGTTGAGGATCTTCTCCTTGCGTGGATCGATCATCACCAGCGCCGTGGCGGTGTACCTGGGCGTGATCAGCAGGCCCGCCAGCGTGGCCAGCGTGGTGATCAGCAGCACGGTGGAGAGGATCACCGCCCGCCGCCGGCGGAGGATCCCGAGGAGCTGCTTGATGTCGAGACCTTCGGGCTCGCCGTAGTAGGGCGGGGGTTCGCCGTAGGGATAATAAGGATGGTCGCGCGAAGGCGTCGCCTCGCGGGTGGGCTGCTCGCGGGAAGCGGCGTCGCTCATAATGGACCGGTGCTCCTTCGGGTCTTCGAGAGCTATGGACGGCCGGCGCCTCCGCCGTCCCGGGGACCGCCACGAAGGCATGCCCGCACCGGAACGCTTATTGCGCGCGGAGCCCCCCTCGCGTCAAGGTCGCACGTTCCGCTTTCCCGTTCCGCTCACGGGCGGGCGCCTCCACATCCGGGGAAGGCGTCGCGCACCCGCACCGCGAGGAAGGTCCGCCCTCCGCACCCTCGCGCTCGCCAGTCCGCGCCCTCACCGCCACCCACGCGGCGGCGCCACCGGTGATGCGGTCCCCCGTCGAACCGGGTTGCTGACGGACGAAGGCTCCGGCCTATATGCCGGAGCCGTCCCCACCCTTTCCCGGAGTCCCGATGGAGCTGCGCAACGTCGCGATCATCGCGCACGTGGACCACGGCAAGACCACCCTCGTCGACCGGCTGCTCCAGCAGTCCGGGGCGGTGCGGGCCAACCAGCGGCTCAGGGAGCGCGCCCTCGACTCCCACGAGCTGGAGCGGGAGCGGGGCATCACCATCCTCGCCAAGTGCACCAGCGTGGTGTGGCACGGCGTGCGGCTCAACATCGTCGACACGCCGGGGCACGCCGACTTCGGCGGCGAGGTGGAGCGCATCCTCGCCATGGTGGACTCCTGCCTGCTGCTGGTGGACGCCGCCGAGGGACCCATGCCCCAGACCAAGTTCGTGCTGGGCAAGGCGCTGGCGCGGGGACTGCGGCCCATCGTGGTGATCAACAAGGCGGATCGGCCGGACCAGCGGGCCGAGGCGGTGCTGGGGGAGGTGTTCGACCTGATGGCGGCGCTCGGCGCCGACGAGACCCAGCTCGACTTCCCGTGGGTGTTCGCCTCGGCGAAGGAGGGCTGGGCCGTGCGCGACCTCGCCCATCCCCGCCGCGACATGACCCCCCTCTTCGAACTGATGGTCGCGCACGTCCCCCCGCCGCGGGTGGACCCGGCGGGTCCCTTCCGCCTCCTCGCCACCATCCTCGAATACGATCCCCACCTCGGCCGGGTGCTGACCGGCCGCGTCGAGTCCGGGCGGGTCGAACCCGGCACCCCGGTTCGTGTCCTCGATCCGGACGGGCGCGAGGTGGAGCGGGGCCGGGTGGTGCGCGTCCTCGCCTTCCGCGGCCTCGCCCGCCGGCCCGTCCCGCGGGGGGAGGCCGGCGACATCGTGGCCGTCGCCGGTCTCGAGCGGGCGACGGTGGCGCACACCCTCTGCGCGCCGGAGGTGACGCGGCCGCTGCCGGCACGGCCCGTCGATCCGCCCACCGTCGCCGTCACCTTCACCGTCAACGACAGTCCCCTCGCCGGTCGCGACGGCGATCGCCTCACCTCGCGCCAGCTCCGCGAGCGGCTGCTCAGGGAGGCGGAGGGCAATGTCGCCATCCGCGTGCGCGAGCTCGACGGCGAGGCGTTCGAGGTGGCCGGCCGGGGCGAGCTCCAGCTCGCCGTCCTGATCGAGCAGATGCGGCGGGAGGGCTTCGAGATGTCCGTCTCCAGGCCGCGGGTGCTGGTGCGGGAGGATCCGGCCGGCGGCCGCCGCGAGGAACCCTACGAGGAGGTGGTGGTGGACGTGGACGACGCCTTCGTGGGAGCGGTGGTGGAGAAGCTCACCGCCCGTCGCGGCGAACTCGTGGAGATGCGCCCCGGCGGGGCCGGCCGCACCCGCCTCGTCTTCACCGCCCCCTCCCGTGCCCTCGTGGGCTACCGCAGCGAGTTCCTGGGCGACACCCGCGGCACCGGTGTCCTCCATCGCCTCTTCGCCGGCTACGGGCCGTGGAAGGGCCCCATCCGCGGCCGCGAGCGCGGCGCCCTCGTCTCCATGGAGGCGGGTCGGGCCGTGGCCTACGCCCTCTGGAACCTGGAGGACCGCGGCAGTCTCTTCGTGGCGCCCGGCACGGAGGTCTATTCGGGGATGATCGTGGGCGAGCACAACCGTCCCGGCGATCTCGAAGTCAATCCGGTGCGCGGGAAGAAGCTCACCAACATCCGCGCCGCCGGCCGCGACGACAATGTGATCCTGACCCCGCCGCGCCGCGTCACCCTCGAGTTCGCGCTCACCTGGATCGCCGACGACGAGCTGGTGGAGGTGACTCCCCGCCACATCCGCCTCCGCAAGCGCGAGCTCGACGCCGCCCTGCGCCGCAAGGCGCTGCGCCGGCGTGCCCGGGCCTCCGTCTGAGCGCGTCACGGAGCCCCTCGCCAGCGCCCGCCCGCATGCCTACACTCGCGTCGGATGCGTCGGGGGAGGAGGTTCCGTGCGCCGCTGTCAGATCGTCGCCTGGGGAGCGCCCCTCGAGATGCGCGAATATCCCACGCCGCGCCCGCAGGGCACGGAGGTGCTGCTGCGGGTCACGGCGGCCGGGGTCTGCCATTCCGATCTCCACATCCACCGGGGCCATTTCGATCTCGGCGGCGGCCGCCGCCTCCGCTTCGAGGAGCGGGGCATCCGCCTGCCCTTCACCATGGGCCACGAGGTGGCGGGCGAGGTGGTGGAACTGGGCCCGGAGGCCCCGCGCGACCGCGTCGTGCCGGGCCGCGAATACGTGGTCCATCCCTGGATCGGCTGCGGCCGCTGCCGCACCTGTGCGCAGGGTGTGGAACACCACTGTCCGCAGCCGCGCTTCATCGGTACGGTGGTGGACGGCGGCTACGGCGACTTCCTGATCGTGCCCCATCCCCGCTATCTCGTCCCCTTCGACGGGCTCCCCCGGGAGCTCGCCTGCACCTTCGCCTGTTCCGGCGTCACCGCCTGGAACGCGCTGCGCAAGGTGCGCGACCTCGACCGGCCGCTGCTGCTGCTCGGGGTGGGGGGCGTCGGCGGGGCCGCCCTCGCCATGAGCCGACTGCTGGTGGAGGTGCCGGTGGCGGTGGCGGACGTGGCCGCCGACAAGCGCGCCCGCGCCCTCGAGGCGGGGGCGGTCGCCGCCTTCGATCCGGCCGATCCGGGGGCCGCCCGGGCGGTGCGGGAATGGTCGGAGGGCGGCGTCGGCGCGGTGATCGACTTCGTCGGCCGGCCGGAGACGGTGGCCTTCGCCCTCGACTGTCTGGTGCCCAAGGGCGGCACGGTGGTGGTGGTGGGTCTCCACGGGGACCGGCTGGAGCTGCCGGTGCCGTTCCTGCCGCTGCGGGCGCTCACCCTGCGCGGCTCCTACGTGGGAGGCCTCGACGATCTGCGCGCGGTGATCGACCATGCCCGTGCCGGCCGCATCCCGCCCATCCCCGTCACGCCCCGACCGCTGGAGGAGGCCAATGCGGCCCTCGCCGACCTCGCCGCCGGACGGGTGGCGGGTCGGCAGGTGTTGATCCCCTGAACCCGTCGCGGGAGATCCGGCCATGGACGAGCGTCCGCACGGCATCTGGGCGGCCAGCGTCACCCCCGTGGACGAGCGGGGCGACGTGGATGTCCTCCGTCTCGTCACCCATCTGCGACGGCTGCTGGCGCGGGGCTGCCACGGCGCGGTGCTGTTCGGCACCACCGGCGAGGCGCCCTCCTTCACCGTCGATCAGCGCCGGCGGGCCCTGGATGCGGTCCGCGAGGCGGGGATCCCGGCCGAGCGGCTGATGGTGGGCGTGGGCTGTCCCGCCCGCGACGACACCCTCGCCCTCGCCCGCCACGCCCGCGCGCACGGCGTGCGCTGGCTGCTGGTGATGCCGCCGCACTTCTTCAAGGGAGTCGCGGACGAGGGGCTGTATCGCGCCGTCGCCGAGGTGCTGGACGGTCTCGACGCGGAGGCGCGCCTGCTCCTCTACCATTTCCCACAGCTCTCCGGGGTCCCGATTCCCTTCCCCGTGATCGAGCGCCTGCTCGCCCGCGATCCCGCCCGCGTGGTCGGCATCAAGGACAGTTCGGGCGATCTCCGCCACACCCTCGCCCTGATCCGCACCTTCCCCGGCCTCGCCGTCTTCTCCGGCAACGACGCCCATCTCCTCGACGTCCTCCGCGCCGGCGGCGCCGGGGCCATCACCGCCGGCCACAATCTCGCGGCCGACCGGGCGCGCGAGGTCTGGGACGCGTTCCGCGCGGGCGACGCGACCCGGGCGGAGCGGGCGATGGCCGGGCTCGCGGCGGTGCGCCGCGTCCTCGAAGGCCATCCCATGATCCCGGCCCTCAAGGCGGTGCTGGCCGACGGCCTCGGCGATCCGGTCTGGGCGGCGGTGCGCCCGCCGCTGGTGGCCCTCGACGGGACACGGGCGCGCGGCCTGCTGGAAGAGCTGGCGGCGGTCGGCTACGTCTTCGAGCCCGGGGACTTCACCGCGGTGGCGGACTGAGGAGCGGACGGTGCAGGTGGTACGGGCGCTCACCGAGCTCCGGCGGACCGTCGAGGAATGGCGGCGGGCGGGCGCGCGCATCGGCTTCGTGCCCACCATGGGCGCGCTGCACGAGGGACATCTGGCGCTGGTGCGGCTCGCCCGCGCCCGCGCCGACCGGGTGGTGGTGTCCATCTACGTCAATCCCACCCAGTTCGCGCCCCACGAGGACTTCGCCCGCTATCCCCGTGACGAGGCGGGCGATCTCGCCAAGCTGCGCGCGCTCGCCGTGGACCTCGCCTATCTGCCGGCCCACGAGGACATGTACGCGCCGGACCATGCCAGCTGGGTGATGGTGGAGGGGCCGAGCGAGGGGCTGTGCAGCCTCACCCGTCCCCACTTCTTCCGCGGCGTGGCGACGGTGGTGGCCAAGCTGTTCCACCGCGTGCGGCCGCACTTCGCCGTCTTCGGCGAGAAGGACTTCCAGCAGCTCCGCGTGGTGGAGAGAATGGTCCGCGATCTGGACATGGACGTGGAGGTGGTGCCGCATCCGGTGGTCCGGGAAGCGGACGGCCTCGCGCTGTCCTCCCGCAACGTCTATCTCTCGCCGGACCAGCGACGCGTCGCCCCCGCCCTCTACCGCACGCTGGTGGAAACGGCCCGCCTCCTCGCCGACGGCCGGCCGGCGGCGCCGGAGCTGGCGGCGGCGACGGACCGTCTGAGGGCGGCCGGCTTCGACCGGGTGGACTATCTGGAGCTGCGCGAGAGTGCCACCCTGCGGCCGCTCGAACGCATCGGGCCGGCGGTGCGGGGCCGGCTGCTGGCCGCCGCCTGGCTCGGCGGCACGCGGCTCATCGACAATGTGCCGGTGCCCCCCGACGCGCCGGGTGCGGGGTGAGCCATGCCGCTGCCGGTGGAGCTCCGCAGCTTCGACGACGTGCGGGCGCTGATCCGGGTGCTGCCGCGGCCCGACGGCGAGAGCGAGGCGCGGGCCCGGGCCCGCCAGCGGCGCCTCACCAAGCCGCCGGGTTCCCTCGGCCGGCTCGAGGATCTGGCTTGCTGGCTCGCCGCCTGGCAGCGGCGGGATCCGCCCCGGCTCGCGCGCGTGCGCATCTGCGTCTTCGCCGGCAATCACGGCGTCGCCGCCCGCGGCGTGTCCGCCTATCCGGCGTGCGTCACCGCCCAGATGGTGGCGAATTTCGAAGCGGGCGGCGCCGCCATCAACCAGCTCGCCCGCATCTTCGGCGCCGAGCTCCGGGTGGTGCCGCTGGCGCTCGAATCCCCCACCGCCGACTTCACCGTCGCCCCGGCGCTGGACGAGGCCGCGTGCGTGACCGCCATCCGCGCCGGCTTCGCCTGCGTGGAGCCGGGGCTCGATCTGGTGGTGGGCGGCGAGATGGGCATCGCCAACACCACGGCGGCGGCAGCGGTGCTGGCGGCGCTCTCCGGCGAGCCGCCGGAAGCGGTGGTGGGCCCCGGCACCGGCCTCGACCGCGCCGGCCTCGCCCGCAAGGTGGCGGTGGTGCGCGAGGGCCTCACCCGTCATCGCGCCGCCCTCGGCGACCCGCTGGAGGTGCTGCGCCGGCTCGGCGGTCGCGAGATCGCCGCCCTCTTCGGCCTCTATCTGGGCGCCCGCATCCGCTCGGTGCCGGCGGTGCTGGACGGCTTCGTCACCACCGCCGCGGCGGCGGTGCTCCACGCCCTCGCCCCCGGCCACGGCCTCGCCCACATGGTGGCGGGCCACCGCTCGGCCGAGCCGGCCCACCGCCGCCAGCTCGAACGGCTCGGACTGGTACCGCTGCTGGATCTGGGCATGCGCCTCGGCGAGGGGTCCGGAGCGGCGGTGGCGTTGGGGATCCTGCGGGCGGCGGTGGCCTGCCATGCCGGCATGGCCACCTTCGAGGAGGCCGGCGTCGACGATCGCCGCGAGGGCTAGTCGCCGGCCCGCGCCTCCGCTTCGCGCACCGCCTCGAGGAGCGCCTCCACCGCCTTGGCACGGTGGGAAAACCGCGCCTTCTCCTCGGCCGACATCTCGGCGAAGGTGCGGGCATCGCCGCACGGCACGAACACGGGATCGTAGCCGAAGCCGCCGCGTCCCCGGGGCGGCCACACCAGCTCGCCCGCCACACGTCCCTCGAAGGTGACCGCCCGGCCGTCGGGCCAGGCCAGCGCCAGGACGCAGACGAAGGCGGCCCGGCGATCGGCGTCGGCGAAGCGGCCGGCGCGGGCGGCGAGGGCGTCGTGGATGCGGCGCATGGCGCGGGCGAAGTCGCGCGCCGGCCCGGCCCAGCGGGCGGAATGGACGCCCGGGGCGCCATCCAGCGCCGTCACCGCGAGACCGCTGTCGTCGGCCAGGGCCGGAAGCCCGCTCGCCCGCGCCGCCGCCCGGGCCTTGATGCGGGCGTTGGCGGCGAAGTCGCGCCCGGTCTCCGCCGGCTCCGGCAGGCCGAGCTCGCCCGCCGCCACCAGCTCCACGTCCAGCGGCCGCAACAGTGCGGCGAACTCCCGCAGCTTGCCGGGATTGTGGGTGGCCAGCACCAGACGGCCGCCGCGCAGCCGGGCCAGACGCGCCCGCACCGTCATGCCAGCCCCGCCGCCGCCAGGGCCTCGCGCTGGCGGGCCACCAGCTCCTGCACGCCGGCCTCGGCCAGCCGCCGCATGGCCTCGAAGCGTTCGGGAGCGATGGGGACGGACTCCGCCGTCACCTGGATCTCGACGATGCCGCCGGAGGCGGCCAGCACGAAATTGCCGTCGGCCTCGGCGAGGCTGTCCTCCTCGTAGTCCAGGTCGAGGACCGGCTCGCCCCCGTAGATGCCGGCAGAGACCGCCGCCACCGCCTCGCGCAGCGGCAGCCGCGGCAGCTCGCCGTCGCGCACCAGCCTCGCCAGCGCCTGGTGGAGGGCGAGATAGCCGCCGGTGATGGCGGCGGTGCGGGTGCCCCCGTCCGCCTGCAGCACGTCGCAGTCGACGATCACCTGGCGCTCGCCGAGGGCGTCCAGATCGCACACCGCCCGGAGGCTGCGCCCGATCAGCCGCTGGATCTCGTGGGTGCGGCCGGAGGGGCGGCCGCGCGCCACCTCCCTGGGCGTACGGGTCTGGGTGGCGCGGGGCAGCATGGCGTATTCGGCGGTGATCCAGCCGGTACCCGAATTGCGGAGAAAGCCGGGCACCTTCTCCTCGACGGTGGCGGTGCACAGCACGTGGGTATTGCCGAAACGCACGAGACAGGAGCCCTCGGCGTAGCGGCTGACGCCGAGTTCGAAGCTCACCGGGCGCAGTTCGTCGGGGCGCCGTCCGGACGGTCTCGCCATGGTCTCCGATCCCGTTGGCCGCGGGCTTCCTAGCTCCGGGCCGGCGCGCAGGGAAGCGCCGGTGGGAGGCGTCCTCGCCCCTTCCCAGCCCGGTCCCGGCGCGCTAGATAGAGCGCGCGGGCGCCCGTAGCTCAGTCGGATAGAGCGTCGGCCTCCGGAGCCGAAGGTCAGAGGTTCGAATCCTCTCGGGCGCGCCATCTCCCCCGGACCGCAGGAACGCTGGATCGGCGGTCGACGTCGTCTATAATACGGATCACGTCCCGCTCGCGGTGCGGAGGATCCTGTGCGCATCACCGCCATTCTCCTGTTCCTCGCCATGGCCGCCGTCGCCGTGGTGCTGCTGCTGGGCGTCTGGGGCTTCTATTTCGACCGGCCCTGGTACCGTCGCCACGCCAACGATCTCATGCGGGCCCGCGTGGTGCTGCAGGCGGTGGCGGCGGTGCTCCTGGGGGTGCTGTTCCTGACGCCGTCCTGAGCGGATGGTCCGCCTCACGCGCATCTACACCCGGGGCGGCGACCGCGGCCGCACCTCGCTCGCCGACGGCACCCGCGTGCCCAAGCACCATCTGCGGGTGGAGGCCTACGGCACGGTGGACGAGGCCAACGCCGTCCTCGGCCTCGCCCGGCTCCACACCTCGGGCGAGGCCGATGCCATGCTCGCCCGCATCCAGAACGACCTCTTCGATCTCGGCGCCGACCTCGCCCGCCCGCCGTCGCCGGACGAGGAGCCGGGCGGGACCCTGCGCGTCGTCGCCGCCCAGGTGGTGAGGCTCGAGCGGGAGATCGACGCCATGAACGCCGATCTCGCGCCCCTGGACTCCTTCGTGCTGCCCGGCGGCACGCCGGCCGCCGCCCATCTCCACCACGCCCGCACGGTGGTGCGACGGGCCGAACGGCTGGTGGTGGCGCTGGGCGAGCGCGAGCCCGTCAATCCCGAGGCCATCCGCTATCTCAACCGTCTCTCCGACCATCTCTTCGTCCTCGCCCGCCGGCTCAACGACGGCGGCCGGCGTGACGTGCCGTGGGTGCCGGGACGCGGACGCGACGACAGCGCGGGACGGGACGGCTGAGGTCCGCCCTCCGCCGGCTGCGGCGCGCCCTGCTGCGCGCGCTGCTGATCCTCTTCCTGCTGCAGCTCGCGGTGGTGGGCCTCTATCGCACGGTGGATCCGCCGGCGACCCCCCTCATGCTGTGGTGGCGCCTGCAGGGCCGGCCCGTGGACCACCGGCCCGTGACCCTCGCGCGGGTGAGCTCGTCCATGCGCCGCGCCGTCCTCGCCTCCGAGGACAGTCGCTTCTGCCGGCACCACGGTTTCGACTGGCGCGAGCTGCGCCCGCAACTGGTCCGGCTGCTCAGGGGCGAGCCCGCCCGCGGCGCCTCCACCGTCACCATGCAGACCGCCCGCAACCTCCTGCTGTGGCCGGGGCGCGATTTCGTCCTCGTGCGCAAGCTGCTGGAGGCGGTGGTGACGGTGGAACTGGAGCTGCTGTGGCCCAAGCGGCGGATCCTGGAAGTGTATCTGAACGTGGCCGAGTTCGGGCCCGGCATCTTCGGGGTGGAGGCGGCGGCGCGCCGCTATTTCGGCATCGGCGCCGAGGCCCTCGACGCGCGACGGGCGGCGCTGCTGGTCTCGGTGCTGCCGGCCCCGCGGGTACGTCGGCCCGACCGCCCCTCCTCCGCCCTCGCGCGGCGGGCGGCGGTGATCCGCGCCCGCATGCGCACCCTCGGCGACCTCGCCGACTGCGTGCTCTGATCAGTCCTCCAGCACCACCAGATCGGCGACGGCGAGGCCCAGCCACACCCGCGCGCCCGGGACCAGCCGGGGATCGCCGCCGCGGCGGGCGTTGTGCACCACCGCCACCAGCCGCCGCCCGCCCGCTTCCAGATGGAGGCGGCTGGTATCGCCGTGATAGGCCATCTCCACGAGGCGCGCCGCCACCGCCAGATCGGCCGCGGGCGGCCGCTCGGGATCCACCCGCCACTTTTCCGGACGCAGGGCGAGCCGCAGGTGCGTGCCGTTCCCCACCGACTCCGCGGGCAGCCGCACCTCGCCCAGATCCTCCATCCGCACCCGTACCGTTCCGTCGCAGCGGGCCACCACCCGTCCCTCGAAGAGATTGGCGGTGCCGATGAACTCGGCGACGAATCGGGTGCGGGGCTGCTCGTAGAGGGTGCGGGGATCGGCCACCTGCAGCACCCGCCCGGCGTTCATGACGGCGATGCGGTCGGCCATGGAGAGGGCCTCGTCCTGGTCGTGGGTGACCAGGAGGAAGGTGATGCCCACCTCGTGGCGCAGCCGCACCAGTTCCATCTGCATGTCCTCGCGCAGCTTGCGGTCGAGGGCGGAGAGGGGCTCGTCCAGCAGCAGCAGGCGCGGCCGCTTGACCAAGGCCCGGGCGAGGGCCACCCGCTGTTTCTGCCCGCCCGAGAGCTGATGGGGTCGGCGCGCTTCCATCCCCTCGAGGCGCACCAGCGCCAGGGCCTCCTCCACCCGCCGGCGGATCTCGCCCTGGGGCACGCCCGTCACCTCGAGCCCGTAGGCCACGTTCTTCCACACCGTCATGTGGGGAAAGACGGCGTAGGACTGGAAGACCATGTTCACCGGCCGCCGGTTGGGCGGGACCCGGGTCATGTCCTCGCCGTCGAGCAGGATGCGCCCCTCGTCCGGCTGCTCGAAGCCGGCGATCATGCGCAGGAGCGTGGTCTTGCCGCAGCCGGAGGGCCCCAGCAGGGCGTAGAAGGCGTTCTCGGGAATGTCGAGGGAGACCCGGTCCACCGCCACCACCGGGCCGAAGCGCCGGGTGACGCCCTCGATGCGCACGAGGGGAGGACCGCTGACATCGACGCGCGGGCTCACGGCAGCATCCCCTCCCGGGCACTGCTGCGGCGCTGCAGGTTCATGGCGATCACGGTGAGCAGGACGGTGACGGCGATGAGCACGGTGGAAGCGGCGTTGACCTCCGGCGTCGCTCCGAAGCGGACCATGGAGTAGATCTTCACCGGGAAGGTGATGGTGTCGGGGCCGCTCGTGAAGAAGGTGATGACGAAGTCGTCGAGGGAGAGGGTCATGGCCAGGAGCGCCCCGGCCACCAGTCCCGGCCGCATGTAGGGGACGAGGATCCGTCGGAAGGTCTGCCACTCGCCGGCACCGAGATCGCGCGATGCTTCCTCCAGCGACCGGTCGAACCCCTCGAGACGCGCCCGCACCACCACCGCCACGAAGGGGAAGCTGAAGGTGACGTGGCCGATCAGCACCGGCAGCAGGCTCCACGGCCATCCCATCCCGCCCATGAGATCGAGCCGGCTGAAGAAGACCAGCAGCGCCACGCCCATGCAGATCTCGGGGATGACGATGGGCAGGGCGTTGGCCCCCTCCACCGCCGCCTTGCCGGGAAAGCGGAAGCGCCAGAGGGCGAGGGCCAGGAGCGCGCCGAGCACGGTGCTGAGCAGGGTGGACGCGACGGCGATGACGAGGCTGTTGGTGAAGGCCTCGATGAGGGAGTCGTTGTGCCAGGCCTCGAGGTAGTACTTGGTCGTGAAACCGCGCCAGACGATGTTGCGGCGGCTGTCGTTGAAGCTGAAGACGACCAGAATGACGATGGGGGCGTAGAGGAACAGGAAGGTGGCCGCGAGCCAGGCCCGCAGCCACCAGCGACGCGCGTAGTCGAGGGGTCCCCGTTCAGCCCGCACGGCGCCGCATCCGCTCGTTGGACCAGGCCCACAGCGCCAGGGCCACGAAGGTGGCGTAGAGCAGCAGGAAGGAGAGGGCCGCGCCCAGCGGCACGTTGTTGGCGGCCTTGAACTGGCGCTCGATGACGTTGCCGATGAGCTGGCTCGACGGGCCGCCCAGGAGATCGGAGATGAGGAAGGTGCCGAGGGCGGGGACGAAGACGAGGATGACGCCGGAGACGATGCCGGGACGGGCCAGTGGTACGATCACCCGCCAGAAGGTCCGCCAGTGGGAGGCGCCGAGATCGAGACTCGCCTCCAGCAGGCTGCGGTCGAGCCGCTCCAGGGTGGCGTAGAGGGGCAGGACCATGAAGGGCAGATACACGTAGACGATGCCGAAGATCACCGCCGGATCGTTGTAGAGGATCTCGAGCGGCCGGAAGCGGTCGCCGAACAGCTCCCCCAGTCCCAGCGGCGTGGCCACCGTCTTCGCGGCCATCCACAGATATTCGAGGCCGGAGTTGAGATATCCCCTGGTGCGCAGCACCGCGATCATGGCGTAGGTGCGCACCAGCAGATTGGTCCAGAAGGGCAGCACCACGAGCATCAGCAGCAGCGGCTTCACCCGCCCGTCGGCGAAGGTGACGGCGAGGGCCACGGGAAAGGCCACCACGAGGCAGATGGCGGTGGCGACGGCGGCGATCCGGAAGGACTTCCAGAAGAGGCCGAGATAGAGAGGGTCGAGGGCCTGGCGGTAGTTGTCGAGGGTCCAGGTGATGTCGATGGCGACGGGTCCGGCCCGCTCGCCGAAGGCGAGCAGCCAGATCAGCGCCAGCGGCGCGAAGAAGAAGACCAGCAGCCAGACCACGCCGGGCACCAGCGTGATCCAGAAGACCGCCGGAGCCGCGCGCCAGCTCTCCATCCCTCCCTCGCCTGCCGGACACCGGCCGGCAGGATGGCGGCGCCCGGCCGCCGGTCAAGAGGGCGACGGTCCTCCTCGGCCGGGGGGGTCGCGCGAGAGACCGCGCGCCTCGAGGGCGCGCAGATAGGCCTGCCAGATCTCCTCGCGGCGGCGGCCGAGGTCGTAGAGATAGTCCCAGGCGTAGATGCCGGTGTCGTGGCCGTCGTCGAAGACGATGCGCACGGCGTAGTTGCCCACCGGCTCCACCGCCTCGATGCCCACGTGACGCTTGCCGGCGACGATCACCTTCTGGCCCGGGCCGTGTCCCTGCACCTCGGCCGAGGGACTCTCCACCCGCAGCAGCTCGGCCGGCAGGTCGAAGGTGCTGCCGTCGTCGAAGTCGATCTCCAGCCGGCGCTCCGCCCGATAGACGCGGATCTCCACCGGCCAGGGGCCATCGCGGCGCGCCGCGCTCATGCCGACGTCCCTGGGTTCCTCGCCCCGCCGGGTGCGGGCGGCGTCTCGTCGAGACGGCGCGCCTCCTCCACCAGCATGATGGGGATGCCGTCGCGTACCGGATAGGCGAGGCCGGCCGCCTCGCTCACCAGTTCCCGCCGCTCGGGATCCCAGCGCAGCGGCTTCTTGGTGAGGGGACAGACCAGGATCTCGAGGAGACGCGGATCCAGCTCCGCGGTGGTTCGCTCGCCCATCGCACCCTCCACCTCAGTGGGGCCGCTCCCTCGAAGTATCACCGGCGAGTCCGATTTCGAGGAGTCCCTCCAGCACCGCCGCCTGGGCGGCGAGGTCGCGCGCCTCCAGCACCGCCTGCTTCTCCTCGGGATCGAGGGGCAGCACGGTGGTGAGCATGGCCACCAGCACCGGGAAGGGCATGCGCCGCAGCGCCGTCCGGTCCACCTCCGCCCCCAGCAGATCGAGATAGCGGTCCACCAGCGGCAGCAGGCGGCCGGCGAGATGCGGGGCGTCCTCCACTGGCGCCAGATCGGCGAGCCAGCGGTCGAAGGCGGCCTCCACCTGGCGGTAGGGGGTCTCCACCTCCAGCTCCTCCACCAGGTCGAAGCGGCAGATGCCGGCCAGCACCACCAGGAAGCGCCCGTCGGGCAGCGGCCGGTGGGCGGCGACGCGACCGAGACAGCCGGTGACGTAGAGGGGCGGCCGGGGATCGCCCTCGTGGCCCGGCCGCGGCTGGATCATGCCGAACATGCCCTCGCCCGCCAGCACGTCGCGGACCAGCACCCGATAGCGCGGTTCGAACACGTGCAGCGGCAGGCGACCGTAGGGCAGGAGGACCGAACCGCGCAGCGGGAACACCGGGAAGTGCCGGGGCAGGTCGTGCGCGGCCGCGGGCATCAGGCGAACAGCAGCGAGGAGAGCTTCGCCCGTCCCCGCCGGGCCGCCGGATGATCGGCCCCGAGGGCATCGAAGAATTCGAGCAGCCGCTTGCGGGCCGCGTCGTCTCCCCAGCCGCGGTCGCGGCGGACGATGTGGAGGAGATGGTCGAAGGCCTCCTCGTAGCGCCCTTCCAGGAACAGGCGGGTGGCCATCCGGCTGCGCGCCTCGAAGTCGTCCGGATCGGCGGCGAGGCGCCGCTCCAGCTCCTCCCGGGGCGGCAGCGCGCCGGCCTCGCGGGCGATGCGCAGTGCCGCCTCGGCCCCGCGGATGGCGGCCTGTTCCGGTGCCCGGCGCTTGCCCTCCTCGAGAAAGCGCTCGGCGTCCTCCGGCCGGCCCAGGGCGAGGGCGGCCCGCACCAGTCCGGCCCACGCCTCGGCCCGGTCCGGCTCCTGTTCCACCACCCGACGGAAGTGGACGAAGGCCTCGCTCGCCCGTCCCCCGGCCAGGGCCTCGCGGGCCGCCTTCAGCTCCGCCTCCAGATCGGCGGCCAGCGGACCGCCCAGCAGCCGCTCGATCAGGGCCCGGATCTGGCTCTCGGGCTGGGCACCGGCGAAGCCGGTGACGGGTTGGCCGTCGACGAAGGCGTAGACGGTGGGGATGGACTGGATGCGGAGCTGCTGGGCCAGCTCCGGATTCTCGTCGACGTTGATCTTGACCAGACGCACGCGCCCGCGGGCGGCACGCACCACCTTCTCCAGCACCGGTCCGAGCTGGCGGCAGGGCCCGCACCAGGGGGCCCAGAAGTCCACCAGGACCGGCACCTCGCGGGAGGCCTCGAGGACGTCCCGCACGAAGGTCTCGGTGGTCCCGTCCTTGATCCAGGCCTCGCCCGTGTCGCCGGCGGGTCCGTCGGTCTTGGCGCCGATGATCCGCATGGAAGGTTCCCGATCCGTGGGTGGGTGCGACGCATGCCGGCCGTACCGGCCGTGGGCTTAGATGGATGGCGGACGCGGAGGGTGCAAGGGTACGGGCCCGCCGGGGCACGGTGTCGCGCTTGACTCCGGATGGTGACGGTGGACTCTGATCGCCGGTCAATCGGAGTCTTCCGATGGAGACGATCCGCATCCCGGTGGACCCGGAGGTGCTGGCGGAGCTGGCCCGACGGCTCCGGAGTCCGGAAGAGTCCTTCAACGGCCTGCTGCGGCGTTGGCTGGGACTCCCGCCGCGTCGGCCCGAAGAGTCGAACATGGACTCCGAGCAGGATTCCGAATGGCCAGGGGAGTCCGCCGGTTCACCGCCGGATGAGTCACACACGGAGTCCCACGGAACGGTATCCCAAGGAGAGTCTCCCCGGTCCCCGACTCCCGCGCCCCGGTCCCCCCTACCCCTGCCCGACGGCAGCGAGCTGCGCGCCCGCCACAAGGGACGGGAGATCCGTGGACGGGTGCGGGACGGTGCGGTGGAGCTGGCGGGTCGGTGCTTTTCCAGTCTCTCGGCGGCCGCCCGCCACATCACGGGCCATCCCGTGAACGGCTGGCGCTTCTTCGCCGTGCGCCCGCCCGGTGCCCGGGACTGGGTGCCGGCCGACCGCCTGCGCCGGACCGCGGCCGGCTCCTCCGGCCGTCAGTAGGCGTATTCGTGGAAGAGGGGATCGACGGAGCCGCGCCAGGGGCCGTGGAAGCGGGCCAGCTTCTCCTCCGCCGGCGTGCGCCCGCTCTCCACGATCTCCTCCACCCGCCGCAGGTACTGGCGCTCGTCGTTGCCGTCGAGGTCGGTGACGCTGCGCGCCCGCAGTCCCTCCCGCGCCAGCTCCACCATGGCGCGGGCGAGATCGCGGACGGTCCCGCGGCGGAAGGGGGCGGCCAGCGCCAGCCGCGGCACCTCGCGGCGCAGCTGCAGGTGCTCCTCCGGCGTCCAGTCGCGGCAGAGCGCCCAGGCCGCCTCCAGCGAGGGACGGTGATAGAGGATGCCGGTCCACAGCGCCGGCACGCCGCAGATCTCGCGCCAGGGACCGCCGTCGGCGCCGCGCATCTCGAGATAGTGTTTGAGGCGCACGTCGGTGAAGATGGTGGTGAGATGGGCCTCGAAGTCGGCGAGGGTGGGCCGCAGTCCCTCGAGGCCGGGCAGCCGGCCTTCGAGGAAGTCGCGGAAGCTGTGACCGGCCACGTCGATGTAGCGGCCCTCGCGGTAGACGAAGTACATGGGCACGTCGAGGGCGTAGCGCACGTAGCGCTCGAAGCCGAAGCCGGGCTCGAAGACGAAGGGCAGGAAGCCGCAGCGGTCCGGGTCGGTGTCGCTCCAGACGTGGGCCCGGTAGCTGAGATAGCCGGTGGGACGGCCGTCGGCGAAGGGGGAATTGGCGAAGATGGCGGTGGCCACCGGCTGCAGCGCCATGCCGACGCGGAACTTGAGCACCATGTCGGCCTCGTCGGCGAAGTCGAGATTGACCTGGATGGTGCAGGTGCGGAGCATCATGTCGAGGCCGTGGCGGCCGCGCCGCGGCATGTAGCGCCGCATGATCGCATAGCGTCCCTTGGGCATCCAGGGGATCTCCTCGCGCCGCCACCGGGGCTGGAAGCCGATGCCCAGCATCCCCACGCCCAGGGGCTCGGCCACCGTGCGCAGTTCGTCGAGATGGCGGTGGACCTCGCAGCAGGTCTCGTGGAGATGGGCGAGGGGCGCGCCGGAAAGCTCGAACTGGCCGCCCGGCTCCAGGCTGATGCCGGCGCCGTCCTTGCGCAGGGCGATCACGTGTTCGCCCTCGAAGATCCGCGTCCAGCCGAAGCCGCGGGCGAGCCCCTCGAGCAGGTCGCGGATGCCGCCCGGCTCGTCGTAGGCGAGCGGGCGCAGCGTGTCCCAGTGGAAGCCGAACTTCTCGTGTTCGGTGCCGATGCGGAAGTCCTCCGGGCGCTTGCAACCCCGCTCCAGCCAGGCGACCAGCTCGCCCTCGTCGGTGATGGGCGCCCCCGCTTCGGGCGGCGGTCCGGACATGTTCGCTCCTCCCCCGATCACGCGGCCCGCCGGTGCCGGTGCCCGGCCCCTCCCGCCGCATCGCCGGCACCCGCGGCCGCCACATAGACCACGGCATCGCCGAGTGAAGCCGCGGCGGCGGTCTCCCCGTTCACCGCCTCAGTATCCCCGCGCCCGGTCCACGCGGTGGCGTAGCGGTTCGCCGGCGCGCAGCCGGCGCAGGTTCTCCACCACCACCTCCGCCGCCGTCTCCGGATGGGTCCAGGCCGCCGCATGCGGCGTGACGTGGATGCGGGGATGGCGCCAGAAGGGATGGTCGTCGGGCAGCGGCTCCTCGGCGAAGACGTCGAGCCAGGCGGCGCGCAGATGGCCGCGGTCGAGGGCATCCAGCAGATCCCGTTCCACCAGATGGCGCCCGCGGCCGACGTTGATCACCACCGCGCCCCGCGGCAGGGCGGCGAAGAGACGGGAATCGAGGATGCCCTCGGTGGCGGGGGTGAGAGGCAGGAGACAGACGAGGACGTCCACCGCCGCGGCGAAGTCGGCGAGGGCGTCGGGCCCGGCGAAGGTCTCGACGCCCGGAATCGTCTTCCCCCGGCGGCTCCAGCCGCGCACCCGGAAGCCGAGACCGGCGAGGGTGCGGGCCACGTCGCCGCCGAGCACGCCGAGACCCATGATCCCCACCCTGGTGGCGGCGGCCGGCCGTGGCGGTTCCAGCCGCCAGCGGACCTGCCGCTGGCGGCGGGCGTAGCGGTCGAGTCCGCGATGGAAGAACAGCACCGTGGCGGCGACGAACTCGCGCATGGTGACGGTGAGCGACTCGTCCACCATGCGGCAGAGGGGCACGTCCGGCAGGGTGGGATCGGCCAGGAGCGCCTCGATGCCGGCGGAGAGCGCCTGGATCAGGCGCAGATTGGGCAGACCCGCCAGCAGCCCCGGCGGCGGCCGCCAGACCAGGGCCACCTCGATGTCGGCGGGATCGCCCACCTCGGGCCACACCCGGAAGTCGAGATCGGGCAGCCGGCGGGCCAACTCGCGCCGCCAGGCCACCGGGTCGTCGATGGCGCTCACGAAGAGGATGGCCACGGCTCTCTCCCCCGCACCACCGGCGTGCTACCAGAGGGCGGCAGGTTGCGGAAGCGGAGCCCGACCGTGAGCTCACCCCCTCCCCTTGCCCACGTGCTGGAGACCGTCCTCTACGCCCGCGATCTGGAGGCGGCGGAGCGCTTCTACGCCGGCATCCTGGGGCTCGCCGTCCACGCCCGCCGGCCCGGCCGTCACGTCTTCTTCCGCCTCCCGCGGGCGATGCTGCTGGTGTTCGATCCCGAGGCCAGCGCCCGCGGTGGGACGGTGCCCGCCCACGGCTGTCGGGGGCCCGGCCACGTGTGTTTCGCGGTGCCGGCGTCGGCCCTCGAGGCCTGGCGGCGCCATCTGGAGCGCCACGGCGTCGCCGTGGAGCACGAACAGCGCTGGCCCTCCGGTCACCGCTCCCTCTACGTGCGCGATCCCGCGGGCAACAGCGTCGAATTCGCGCCGGCGGCGATCTGGGATCTGCCGGAGCTCACCGGTTTTCCACAGGAAGATCCGCCGCCGGCCGTGCCGCTGAGAAGGGACTGATACTCGCGCTGACGATCCTCAGCCGGCGTCGGGCCGCCAGGGCTCGTAGTCGCCGGTGGCGGGCGCGCGCCGGCCGCCGCGCAGCAGATGGCCCGGCGGTAGCCACGCCTCGGGCGTGCCCGAGAGATTGGGCACGTACGGCTTCTCGAACCGCTTGCGGGGCAGCGGCCGGTGGCTCGGGGGATGTTCGAGGGTGTGGTGGAGCCAGGCGTGCCAGCCGGGCGGCACGGTGCTGGGCTCGATCTCGCCGTCGCGCTCGGCATAGACCACCCACCGTCGTTCGCGCCGCCAGTCGCGGGCGCCGCGCTCGCGATAGTAGCGGTTGCCGAACTCGTCCTCGCCGACGAACTCGCCGCGACGGCGGGTGAGGAGCCGGGTGCCCAGCCGGTTCCAGCTCAGCCACTCGAACACGCGAGACCTCTCCCCGTGGGCGCGGGCGGAGTATGGACGGCCGCCCCCTCGCCGTCCAGATGGGACGGCTGCGACCGCCGGTCCCGCCGCCGTGGCCCCGAGGCCACAGGTGCGGCGGGATCGCCTGTGGACAACCGCGGGACGACATCGGGGCTGATCGTCGATCAACAGAATCAG
>Ga0256839_1000319_pt1 | contig 61413 bp, 58 predicted proteins | sample 354166metaG_FD_185968 | JGI IMG/M metagenome (GOLD analysis project Ga0256839, IMG submission 185968) | Hydrothermal vent microbial communities from Mid Atlantic Ridge, Atlantic Ocean - 354-166 | ecosystem: Environmental > Aquatic > Marine > Hydrothermal vents | place: Atlantic Ocean: Mid...
ATGGAGCTTTAACACACCAAATACCCTTTCGACGATACTCCGTGTGCCCGAAGCCAATCGGTTTGACCTTTTCTGCTCTTTCGTTAGGGGCTTATTTCGATAAGCTCTATTAAGAATGTGATTGGTAGAGACCTTTGCACGAGAGTGCAAAGGTCTCAATTAATAGTGATAAAGTTACGGTAACTTCCATATTTTGACTTAGAATTCATACAGCATAGTTTTATAGTTTTCACCCAATGATAATTAATGAGTGGTGGAAATGCTATATTCAACTATTATTTCACATATGTCAGAAGCCTTAGCTGAAAGCAGATTTCGATTTAAACAACTACGCGAAATGGAAAAGTCTGTTGCATGGGGAGAACTTACACAGCTTATAGAGCCACATTACTTAATATCAAAAAGTGGTCGTAACTTAGTCATTCCAGTAGATACGATGATTCGTATATTCTTCTTACAACACTGCTATATGATGACTCCTGCAGCAATCGAAGAGGCATTATTTCAGGTTGAAGAGTTAAGAGACTTTGCTTTGATTAATATAGCTACAGACCTAATTCCTTGCGAAGAAAACATTGAAGCCTTCTCATTACTGATCAATGAAAAGGAGGATTTAGTGGTGCATGTATCAAAAACTATTAATGAAATACCAAAAGAAATAACTCTTTAGGATCTAGGCAACCTAGTTGAATTCTGCGAACTTACTCAAGCACATGCCCTAGGTGTACTTTTTCGAGAACGAGGCTCACTTGCAAAAAACACATTAAAAACTAAACATTATCCCTTGAAATAAATTTACCCGTTGCAGTATGCACTTTAATAATTTCGCCTGTTTCTAAATACTCTGGAACTTGCACTATTATTCCTGTTGATAGTGTTGCTGGTTTGTCACGGTTTGTTGCGCTTGCACCTTTTAAGCGTGGGGCTGTCTCAGTCACCTTGAGAGATACTGTTGATGGTAGTTCAATACCAATAATATTGCCATCAAGCAATAATGCTGTTATTTCTTCAATACCTTCAGTGATATACCCCACCTGCTCACCTAAATCATCCATATTTAAGCTATGCTGAGAGAAGTCTTCGCTATCCATAAAAACATAGCTATCCCCATCAATATAAGAAAATGATACTTTGATACGCTGACAATCAGCTTCTTTAAGCATATCTTCCGCCTTGTGTGATTCGTCCCGTTTTTGCCCCGTTTGCAAATTAGTGTATCGGATTTTGTAATACGTAGATGCTCCACGTGATGATGGACTTTTACAATCCACTGTTTTAACCGCATGTGGCACGCCATCAAAGTCGATAATCATTCCACGTTTTAAATCATTGGCTCTTGGCATTTTTAATGCTTCCATCTAGTAATTTTCGAAATATTAAAGATACACTATAAAAGTGTCCTACAGTTAAGACAATATTTGCTCATAACCTGAGTCGTGCAAGATCTCTATATAACGTTAATAAAAAATAAAAAAGCCTTGATTTAATATCAAGGCTTTAAGGTAAGAGTAAATAATTAAAGTCCGCGTAATATAGAAATTGGCGCAGTAACGGCAGGCAAATAATCAATAACCTTTCTTTCACGTACTTTAGAAGCATTCTTTAACACGATGATTCTGTCATCTCCGCGCAATATTGGGTCAGCAATTTTACCTAAACGAACTAAGTCTAAGTTTACGCTATGACGTTTACCATCACGAAAAAACAAAACATTACGAGACTCAGCTACGTTAGATAAGCCCTGCGCCATAGCAATCGCTTGTAAGAAACTTAAATTACCTTTAATAGGAAAAACACCCGGTGCTTTAACTTCGCCTTCTACTGTCACACGATTCTCTATTGCTTTATTCGTACGAGTGATGCTTACTTTCGGGTCCTGCATATACTGTTTTAAGCGTTGCGTGATGGTGTTTTCGGCTTGGGAAATACTGAGACCCGCTACTTTTACAGAACCAATTAGAGGCATTGAAATAAAACCGCTAGCTTCAACAATTAGCGCTTTTGCTGATAAATCAGCAACCTTAAAAACATTAATATCTAAGATATCATTAGCAGAAATAATATTTGAAGCAACTACCGGGGTAGCCCTAACCACTTTAGCATTATAAGAAGGTACTACAGATGCCGATGGAGTATTATTTAGCACAGCCACAGAACGTGCAGCAGCAGCTGTTTCTGCAGCAGTTGCTGGTTTGTTATATCGTGAACAACCATTCAGCAGTAACATCGTTACAACCAATGCAGTGAAACCTATTTTTAATCGTTTAATCATTTTAACCTCTATTTAATAAATCTATTAACACGTACAGGCTTTCTTATGGAAAACGTGATTATGTCATTTAGAATTTAGCGCAGAAAAACCACCTACCACTATTTTTCATGAAGTGAGGCGTAATAGTTATTACTACAATTCGCTTATAAGTTCATTACAAACGAAGTAATAAATATTGCATCCATCATCGTGGTAAATATCGGCGGATTTGGCAAGCTGAAAATAATTGGACTCAATCAGGGCTTCCTTATTTATACCCTTTCGGATTATTGCTTTGCCAACGCCAAGTATCATCACACATTTCTTGTATCCCATTCTCAGCTTCCCAGCCAAGTAACTCTTTGGCCATTACAGGGTCTGCATAACAACAAGCGATATCACCTGGTCTGCGATCAACAATCTCATAGGCTACTTCTTGACCAGAAGCTTCTGAGAATGCTTTAACCATATCCAGCACAGAATACCCCATTCCGGTGCCTAAGTTAACTGTGTATAAATCATCAACCTTATCATTTTCAAAGGCTTGTAATGCTTTTACATGGCCTTTAGCCAAATCTACCACATGAATATAGTCACGTACACCGGTACCATCAGTGGTTGGATAGTCACCACCAAAAACAGATAATTTATCTAGACGACCGACCGCAACCTGCGATATATAAGGCATTAGATTATTTGGAATATCATTCGGGTCTTCACCAATCAGCCCACTAATGTGTGCTCCTACTGGATTAAAATAACGTAATAGTGCAATATTCCAACTATCATCTGATACATAAATATCGCTTAAAATTTCTTCAATATGTAATTTTGAACGACCATAGGCATTGGTTGCACTGACAGGAAAGTCCTCCTTGATTGGAACCGTTTCAGGATCACCATAAACCGTTGCCGATGAACTAAAAATAATACGTTTTACATTATTGCGATTCATTGAATCAAACAAACAAACACTGCCCGCAATATTATTGTCGTAATACATAATCGGTTTTTCAACTGACTCACCGACCGCTTTTAAACCTGCAAAGTGAATCACTCCATAAATATCATGCTCTTGAAATACATTATCCAAGCCTTTTGCATCGCGCACATCTCCTTCAATAAAAGTGATCGTTTCACCACTAATTTCTTTTACACGATCTAACGAAACCGTTGAGCTATTACAAAGATTGTCATAGACGATCGGGGTATAGCCAGCTTTTAGCAATTCAATACAAGTATGTGATCCAATATATCCTGCTCCGCCAGTAACTAGAATATTTTTTTTAGTGTTACTCATGTTTTAAGCCTATTTTTATTTTGTAATAAACAGAGAGAGCAAGGTTACCGTCATGTATAAAAAATAGCCAGCTCCCCTCCGGAGAAACTAGCTATTCAGTACTATTTTCACGATAAAAAACAGCAACCGTTAAAAGAAAAAATCTGTTTATTTTTTACTTTTCTTTTTTGACTTCTTCTTTTTCTTGTCTTTACTCGATTTAGTACTCTTCTTTTTAGTTTTTTTCTTTGAGTCTTTTAATTTTTTAGACTTTGCTTTAGAACTCTTTGACTTTTTTGAAGCTTTATCAGAGCTTGTGCTGGATTTTTTAGCTTTTGTCTTACTAGGTGATGACTTACTCTTTGATGTTGTGGATTTTGCAGAAGACTTTTTAGTGCTTGATGACTTTTTCTTCGTCGTTGCAGAACCCATCTTGTAGCCTTTAGGGGCGCTAGCTTCACCACGTGACGTCGATATATTCTTCTTTAAGCCTTTAAAAACACCTTCACCAATACCTTCGACTTTCATAATATCTTTTACGTTTGAAAATTTACCATTTTTACTACGGTAAGCTACAATCGCTTTTGCTTTAATCGGGCCAATACCTACAAGGTAAGCACTTAATGCTGCAGCATTCGCTTTATTAATATTAACCGTGGTGCGTTTGTATTGTGATTTACCTTCAGCCGAAGAAGCTGACTTGGATATAGAAGGTGAATCCTTTGCCATAACTGGACCACTAACAGCCACCGATAAAACTAACAATATTAAAGCTTTGCGTAATGAAAAAATCATTTTTTTCTCCCTAAAGGTTATATGAAGATTATATGAGACCTTTGCGCAAGTCGCTAGTCTCTATATAAAATAAATTGGAACTGCCTATAAGACAGCTTATTGCACCAATTGGTTCAAATTAAGTATTGGCAACAAGATTGAAAGAACAATCAATAACACCACCCCACCCATCACCAATATTAACAACGGTTCAAATAGACCCAAAATATTGGTCAACATAGAATCAGTTTCGCGCTCTTGTTGTTGCGCTGCTCGCTCTAACATTTCATCGAGCTTTCCGCTACTTTCACCACTAGCAATTAAATACACCGTCATGGGAGGAAAATAACCGGACTGCTCTAAAGCGCGATTAATGGGCTTACCTTCACGAACTTTTTTGGCCGCATCTTCAATCGCTTTACGCATCGGCATATTTTGCACCACCTGTGCTGAAATGGACATCGCATCCAAAATAGGAACCCCACTAGATGCCAAAATACTCAGCGTTCTAGCAAAACGAGCGGTGTTTAAACCGCGTACCATTTTTTTAATAACAGGAACTTTTAATAAAAAATCATGGTAACGATATTGCCATTTAGGAATCTTAATAGCCTGCTTAAACAGGATAAATGCCAACACGAAAAAGATACCAATATACAGACCATAATCTCGCACAAAATCACTCACCGTAATCAAACCGCGTGTCATTGCAGGAAGCTCTTGCCCCATGTTATCAAATACATCAATAATTTTAGGCACGATAAAACCCAACAAACCGGCGACGATGAGAATGGATAAAACGGTTAATATTGCTGGATAAAACATAGCATTAGAGATGCGTTGCTGCGTCTCCTGACGTGTTTCAGTATAATCTGCCATACGATCGAGTACCGCATCAAGATGACCTGATTGCTCACCTGCCGCTATCGTAGCACGATACATATTGGGAAAAACAGAAGGGTACGTATTTAACCCTTCTGCCAGTGTATAACCTTCCACTACTTTAGAGCGTACCGCCGACAATATATGCCGAATATTACGTTTTTCAGTTTGTTTTGCGGTGGTCGCTAAGGCTTCTTCAAGTGGCGACCCTGATTCAACAAGCGTCGCTAACTGGCGTGTCATTAGCGCTAATTCAGCGGCTTTAACTCGCCCTGCTCGTACCGTTTTTTGTTTGTTTGAGCTTTCTGATTTTTCAACTTGAGAAACTTCTAACGGGGTTAAGCTGCTGTCACGTAGTAACTGACGTACTTGACGCGCATTATCCGCATCCAGTAAACCTGTTTCTTCTTTACCTTTCGCATTGAGTGCGGTGTATTCAAACGCAGGCATAGTCTTTAACTTTGGCTCGTATTTTTGGTGATACTACGAATCGTGCCCTGAGAATCTTGATTATTTTCTTTACTTTTATCTTCACGTGTCACACGAAAAACTTCTTCCAAAGTTGTTTTCCCTGCTAACACTAAGCGAATACCATCTTGGCGAATTGTAGGGACGTGTTGATGCACATAGTTTTCAACAACTTGTTCACTCTCCCCATCATGAATCATATTGCGGGTTGTATCATCTATTTCAACAAACTCATAAATTCCGTTTCGCCCAACATAACCTGTGTGGTTACATAAGCTACAGCCTTTATTATGATAAAGCGTTGGGGGGTTACTAGCGCTTACGCCTAACACTTCACAGGTCGCATCATCTGCCACATAAGACACACGACACTCGTCACATAACAAACGTACCAAGCGCTGTGCGATTACACCAATTAAGCTTGATGAAAGTAAAAATGGCTCAACACCCATATCACGTAATCGAGTCACTGCTCCGACGGCAGTATTCGTGTGTAACGTCGAAAATACCAAATGACCAGTTAATGATGCTTGCACTGCGATTTCAGCCGTTTCTAAATCACGAATTTCACCAATCATAACGACATCCGGGTCTTGACGTAAAATAGCACGTAAACCACGGGCAAAACTCATATCAACCTTATTATTAACCTGTGTCTGACCAATACCATCAATGTAATATTCAATTGGGTCTTCAATTGTCATGATATTACGACTGGTTTCATTCAGGTTACTCAATGCAGCGTAGAGCGTAGTGGTTTTACCAGAGCCAGTAGGGCCTGTAACCAGAATTATCCCATGAGGTTTTTTAATCAAGCTTTTTAATCGCTCATGGGTTGAAGGATCCATCCCTAAATGTTCTAGGTTTAACCGTCCTGCTGACTTATCCAGTAAACGCATAACCACACGCTCATTGTGCCCAGAGGGCAAGGTCGAAACTCGAATATCAACCCCACGACCAGCTACACGCAATGAGATTCGGCCATCCTGAGGAATTCGTTTTTCGGCAATATCCATCTTTGCCATAACTTTTATACGTGAAATAACTAAGGCTGCCAAGGCGCGTGGAGGTTCTAAAATTTCGCGTAAAACACCATCGACACGCATCCGAACAACCATGCGATTTTCATAGGTTTCAATATGAATATCTGAGGCATTTTCTTTTACGGCTTGGGTTAACAGTGCGTTGATTAATCGAATAATCGGTGCATCATCTTCAGACTCTAATAAATCTTCTGGCTCAGGTAAAGAGTCTGCAACATCGTGTAAATCAAATTCATCACCGATGTCATCCATCATCGCGCTCGCACCCGCGCCACTACTATCGTATTGCCTGGCTAACATACTTTCAAAATCTTCATCTGCAATTAATTGAAAGTTCACAGGCTCTTGTAGAAAACGCTGAACCTCATTTGCTATAGACGGTGTTAAGCCTTTTTTATATTGCACCAACAGTGGCGAAGCTTCACCGTTAGATTGCTCCAAACTACTCTGACGCTGTAGAACAACCCCATTACGCTTAGCAAAGCTATAAGGAAAATCTAAAAGCTTTTTCGGCTCTTCAACTTCATTCTCAAGTGTGCTTACTTCAATATCCATTTTTATTATTTTTCTATATTTCTACGACGCTGAGGCATAACATTTTGCATACGTTGTGGCATTGACTGTGCGCTCACGCCTTTTGCCGTAGGTCTTGTAGTGGCTTGTATCGCAGATGCCCTCTGTTGTTGTGCCATACGTATTTTTCTTGATTGCTGCTGAGCTAATTTAGCTTGCCTAATTTTTCTTTGATGCGCAAGTACCCGCTGCTTTTGCTCTTGAATAATAATTTGTTTTTTCTGTGCCTGGGTCATTTTTCTCACCAAACCGGAACGTAAGTTTGCAGGAAATTGTTTACCTCCACCTGGCAATAGTCCACGCTTACTAATTCGAGTTTCCTGCTGAGAGCGCCTGAGTTTATTGTATTTCTGGCGAGTATAACTATCGCCACTCAATACATCGCGCATAATTACAGGATGAATAAACACCATTAAATTTTGCTTATCTTTTGAAGTCGTAGTAGAACGAAAAGCACGCCCTACGATAGGTAAATCACCTAAGAAGGGCACCTTATTATGTTTATCTCGATAAACATCTTCAGTTAAACCACCTAACACTAAAATCTGATCATCTTCAACCATTACACTAGTTTTAATGGAACGTTTCTTGGTGATTTTATCATCCGTTGATTGAGAGCCTTCTTCTAAACTTGAGCTTTCTTGTTCTATATCTAAGCGGATGCTAGTTCCATCATTGATTTGTGGTTTAATTTTTAGTGTTAAGCCAATATCTTTACGATCAATTGTTTGAAAAGGATTTGAAGGGGTCGTGCTTCCACCTGTGCCTGTATAAGAACCTGTCACAAAAGGTACATTCTTACCCACCACAATTTCAGCCTCTTGGTTATCCATTGCAATCAAGGTTGGCGTGGATAAAATATTGGTAGCCGCATCACCTGCTAAGGCATTTAACAACACACCAAACATCGGTTTTTTATCTTTTCCAATAGCAAAACCCAACACACCACCGTTACTGCTTAACAGGCCAGCAGGATTTACTAAGCCACTTAAAATAGAAGGTCCTGCTGTTGAAAAGTTCGATGCGCCAATTAACCCAGCGCTAGCACCTTTCGAACCTCCTACTGTACCTCCGGTGACTAATTGCAAACCTAAATTCTTGGATAGCCCTGAGGAAACCTCAGCAATAATCGCTTCAACCAATACCTGGGCACGACGCACATCAAGCCGGCGGATAACTTTTTCCAAGTTCTTTTGGATATCTGGATCAGCGGTAATAATTAAAGAGTTCGTCGCAGGATCAGCTTGAATATCAATATTCGCTTTTTGCGTGCCAGCAGCCCCTTTTCTCGTCGGTTTTTTAGATTTTTGTGTTTTCGAAAATCCTGTTAGCACTTTTACCAAGTCTTCTGCTTTGGCATAGCGTAAATAAACCACTTTGGTTTTCTCAGCGATAGGCTGAGGTGTATCTAATTTTTTAATAATTTTTCGTACTTGTTGGCGAGATGATTTATCACCACTTAACAACAAACTATTGGTACGTTCATCTGCTGCCACCCTGTTTTTTGAAGATGCACCTTTGATGGAAGATTTTTGTAAAATTTGAATCGTCTTAGCTAACTTTTGAGCCGATGCATAGCGCAGTGGAACAACCTCTAGCTCCTCATCATCCGCTCGATCCATTTTCCTAATAATTTTAAGAAGCCGATCAATATTTGCCGCACGATCTGAAATAACGATGGTATTACTCGGACCATAAGCCTGTAATTGCCCGGTACTAGGCACTAAAGGACGAAGGATTGGCACTAGCATTGCAGCTGGCACATGTTCAACTCGAATAACTCGGGTAATTAATTCATCGGCATTGCGTTTACGCTTAGGTTTTACTCTTCTCGCCTTGTTGTCTGTGCGAAGTAAATCTTGCGCAGCTTTATACAGCTCCCCAGAACCAATTTTCTTAGCATTGGATTCTCTTGCTTTTCTTGGATAATATTCATCATCACCCACTACTGGCACAGGTTGTTGCTTGGCTTGGTTAGACGGTACAATTTTGATTAAGTTAGCGCCCGAAGGTACTGCCGAAAAACCATGAACTTGCAAAATAGATAGAAAGGTTTCGTACAGCTCGTCCTTATCAACATCACTACTAGTAATAACTGTAACACGACCTTTAACACGCGGATCAACTACAAAACTTTTACCAGTAATACGAGACACTGTTTCGATTAAAGTGGGGATTTCAACATCACGTAAATTAATTTGTGCGGAGTCTTCGGCGAAAACAACAGTATTCACTGACAAAGCAACACTACATAAACAAACAATTAACGACTTTCTGAACACATTCGGCACACTAAACAAACCCATTTTTACTCTCATTTTTAATTCTTAAGCGAAGCACTATCACTTATATTCTATAATTTGAACGACTAGCCCTAGACGATCAATTCAATACTAAAGCACGCACCTCAGCATGTTAAATTTTCCCATATATCCGATCCATTATACCACCCATCCCTTTCTATATCCTTAATAATATTCGTTTTAAACAAGAAACCTTGAAAACTTATAACTTGAAAAATAATTTTTCGCTCATACCCTAAACAAATGAATATTACTGCTGATGAAAACATTCCTTACGTCGAAGAGGCGTTTAACACCCTAGGGAAAGTCACTACCGTTAATGGCCGTACTTTATCATCAGATAAATTACAGACCACAGATATTTTATTAGTTCGTTCAGTGACTCAAGTAAATCAAAAACTTTTGCAAGACACGCCTGTAAAATTTGTGGCATCAGCTACTGCAGGCTTTAACCATATTGATTTAAAATACCTAGAAAAAAACAAAATCGACTTTGCTCGCGCCCCAGGCAGTAATGCAATTTCTGCAGCCGAATATGTTATGGCTGGCATCAGCCTGTGGTCATTACAAAATAATAAAGATTTAAACTCCTTAAGCATCGGTATTATCGGGTGCGGTAATGTTGGTTCACGAGTTAAACAATTGTGTGAAGATAGCGGTATACACTGCGTTATTAACGACCCACCTCTAGAAGAAAAAAAACCTGCACAATACGACTACTCAAGCATCGAAAAAGCTTTGGCCTCCGACATCGTTACGTTACATACACCCTTAACTTATGATGGGAATCACCCCAGCTACCGCTTGTTAAACAATAGACTGATTAGCATATTAAAATCAGGCACACTGTTTATCAATGCAGCGCGAGGCGAAGTTGTTGAAGAACCAGCATTACTGAAACGCATTAAATCCCATGATGACATCAGCTTAATTTTAGATGTCTGGGAAAATGAACCTAATATAGGCTTAGAGTTATTGCCTTATACACTCATAGGCACGCCACACATTGCAGGTTATAGCATTGACGGCAAGATTCGAGGCACCGAAATGATTTACAATGCGGTGTGTGATTTTTTAGGAGAAAAACCGCTATGGTCAGCACAACAAGTTGATTTTTCGAACAACCCAAGAACCGTGATAAAACTTTCTAGAAATCATGATAATCGCTCGACTCTTCTTAAAGCTTATAACATCTTACAGGACGATAATAATTTAAAAAGACTTCTAAAAAATAAGGCTTTGCAAGACGGGAAATATTTTGACTCCTTAAGAAAAAACTACCCAGCACGTCGAGAGTACAGTGATATTGAATAGCCAACTAAGGAGTTAACGAGAAGCTATTGCACGAAGCATGACGAATAAAAGCCTCAACCATTTTTATTTTCAGGTGGATTTCTTTGCCTAAACTTTCTCAACAACCAGCCTGCTGGCAACTCTTCACCTAATAAAACAGACTCAAGTAAATTAATATTTTTAACCAAGCGCATCATGTGCTGTCTCGCAGAATATGTTCCGCACATTAAAAAGCGATCATTTTCACGAATAATACGATTATATTCAGGCAAAAGCACATTGCCTTCACCACGGCGCAAAAATAAAGGTAAGGCGGCAATACACTCATTTTTAGCATCGCCTTTATTAAGCTGTTCACCATATAAAATATCTTCAACTAATACCTGCTGAGTCTCTATCATTTTATACAAGGCTGGAGTTTCATTCTCGTTGACAGTTAACTCCCATAATTCGGGGATTTCATCATCAACCACCCCGACAATTCGACTCACTAACTCATTCGCTTTGTCATTATTAAACCGTGAAACAATGCGCAAAAAATCACCCAACATCGGAGTTCGAATGAACGCAAAAATAGTATTTGAAATGACATTTCCACGTTGCATTAGCATATCTAAATCAGCAGCTTGAAAAAGATGTGTATTTTTCTCTTCATTTTGTCTTGCCACCCGAAAAACATCGGGGTTTAACTCTTCAGCAGTCATTAAAATAGACAGATTATTGGCATCAACATCAGTCCCTGCAATGATTCCAACGGCATCCTTAATTCCTGACTTCGTTAAGGTGTTCGCCTCTGTTGGACGACCAATAACAGAGCCTGAAGGCAAGTCCCTTACCTTACGATTAGGCTCAATCACACGTAGTGGCACGCCTTCATCATCAAGGTGTTCATACAATGAGCGTCCAAAACGTCCAAAACCACATATAATCCACATGCCTTGTTTTGCCTCTGGAGGCTCACAAATCTTTTGCCCTGATACACCTGTCATCCAATCATACAAACAAAACAAGCTTGGTGAACGCAATGCTAACGCTAAACGCGATGAGAATGTTTCAAAGGGGTTTATCACTTCATTAGCACCAAAAGAAAGGATATTAGCCTCAGCCTCTGGTGTTTCTGCGCGAGCAATTAGCCGTAAATCTGGGTTTAACAATTGCGCCACAATGGCTACTGTTAGATTAACCGAGTCTTCATTCGCTAAGGTTACAATACCTTTACACCAAGGGTGCTTGATACCTGCCATTTCCAAAACTTCTGACTGAGAACCATCGGCACACAGACTTAACGGCGGCATTTTAAAGTCATCCGCTTCGAGATCATTAATCCGCTCTTCGTCGGGATCAATAACCACCGATAAAATATTTTCTTGCGATAACGAATGCGTTAATTGTGAGCCTGTATCACCATAACCACATATAATATAAAACGGCTCACGAATACTTTTGACTCGTCTTAAAAAACTACTTTTTTGCATTTGTTGGCGAAATACACGATCTTGAAAAACTCCCAATAACATACCAATCCCATACAGCCATGCAACCACAGTAGCGTACATAGTAATTAATGCCCAATACCGCTGTGCATCTGTAAAAGCATAAGGGATTTCGCCAAAACCAATGGTTGTTGCCATAAAACTTACAAAATAAAACGCATGAAAAAATGACATTTTCCAAGGTTGACCTTGATCATCAACCCCAGGAATAAGCACAAAGCCCAATATTGAAACTGCATAAACCATGATCAATACGATCAATGGTGAACGCAGCCGTCTAAATAGTATGTAAAAGAGATTTGACATTGTTATGAAATACTAAGCGATGTTCCCCTATCGCCGTACTGATATAGTCTCAGAAACCAACAAAACCACCGAAATGATATTTGCCAACAATGCGCCGCCTGATAAAGATACGACGGTTGATAAAGCGTCACCACCAAGTGTTTGACCAGCAATATGTTCTGTCATACCCCAAACGATGGCAGCAGCAATAAGTTGAAAATCTGCAACAATACTAGTTGCCAAAAAAACCGCACCGAGGTGCGAGCGATCACCCACTTTAAGTACCGTTGAAATTAAGCTCACCACAATAGCAGCATAAAGTTCATAAATATTATGATGACTTGCGTTATCCATCCCGCCAAGAAAAAAGCCAAAATTGAGGGTTAAGGCCAGTACGATAAAAAAGGCAAAAATTACTTTTTCTGAATTCATAGTGAGTCCATTAATTTGAGTTTAATTATGTAGAGGGCAAGGTTACACCACGCTGACCTTGATACTTTCCGCCACGATCTTTATACGAGGTATCACACACTTCATCCGATTCAAAAAAGAGCATCTGCGCTATACCTTCATTGGCATAAATTTTTGCCGGCAACGGCGTGGTATTGGAAAACTCTAAGGTCACATGCCCTTCCCATTCTGGCTCTAGCGGCGTAACGTTAACGATAATACCACAGCGAGCATAGGTTGATTTACCCAAGCAAATGGTTAGTACGCTGCGAGGAATACGAAAATATTCAACGGTGCGCGCTAAAGCAAATGAATTGGGCGGAATAATACAAACATCCGATTGAATATCAACAAAGCTGTCTTCATCAAACGACTTAGGGTCAACGATAGCAGAGTTAATATTGGTGAATATTTTAAATTCATCGGCACAGCGCACATCGTAGCCATAGCTTGATGTACCGTATGAAACAATCCGGTTGCCCTCTTCCTCACGCACTTGACCCGCTTCAAATGGCTCGATCATACCCTGCTCTTGCGCCATTCGGCGTATCCACTTATCTGACTTAATACTCATGCTGACCTACTTTACCCATAAACCTATATTAAAAATTAACGAATTGCTGTTTTACCGGCACGTTGAAAGGGAATATTAAACCACGGTAAATGCACCGAGCCATCTAAGGAATAATCCAGCTCGCGACTGCGCAATAAACCAGGAATCATGTTTAGCATATTGCTAAAACTCAAGGTTATAGGTACTGCTACTTTTTGTGTTTCACCTGATTTAATCGTCACTTTATGTTCTTTATCTCCTTTAGCAACCTGCACACCGTTTAAACTCAAACCATAGTCAAAACCTGCCAACGGAATCGGGAATTTATTCGGGTTTTGAATATTTAAAATGATAGTTGCTGAGCCACCACTTAAATTTAAACTACCCATTTCTAACTTATGCACCTGCACTTTTGGCGGCTCAACCAAACCTTTAATGCCCGCCGATGAACAGGCACTTAACAATGAAACAATAAAAGCTAACATGATGAGTATTTTACGCATTTGAATTCTCCCTTATCAATTTTAATGCAGTTTAAATCAAAACGCCGGTGATTGCACTTTGCTTGATTTATTTGATTATTGGTTGTTGAGAAAGAACCCTAATTAGCCTGGTGGCCAACTCAAATCGCGCCCTGCTAATAGATGCAAATGAACATGAAACACCGTTTGCCCCGCCGCTTCACCGCAGTTCATTACCGTACGATAGCCTTCTTCGGCAAAGCCTTGTTGTTTAGCGATATTTTTTGCAGCAACAAACAAGCGCCCCATAGTTTTAGCATCACCATCTTGCACATCGTTGATCATCGCAATATGTTGCTTAGGGATAATTAAATAATGGTGAGGTGCAACGGCATTAATATCTTTGAAAGCATAAACAGTATCATCTTCGTACACTTTATCCGATGGGATATCACCCTTAATAATTTTACAAAACAAACAGTCTGTCATTTCATCACCTTTGTGGTTTTCAGTCTTAACCCTATACTATTTCATAAGCAAAGAAACCGCCAATAAAACAAAGATTTATAAAATGCTTTAATATAGAATTAAATTTTTGATATTATGAGAATATTCTGTGAAATCACCGTCTAAACACTTGCATAAACACCTACTACTTTCCTTTTTGTTTACCGTGATTAGCATAATTCAAGCCCAAACAATTCATGCAGAAATTGCACCAGCCTATACAGCGCCCCATTCTAATTGGTATGATTTAGAGTCCGAACATTTCCACATCCTCCACGATAAAGGTGATTTAGCGGTTGCTCAACAAAGCCTTAAGATTGCAGAAGCAAGCTACGATGTATTAAGTCAATTTTTTAAAACGCCGCCAAAAGAAAAAATCTATATCGGCTTAGCGAACACCTTTGATTACAGCAATGGCTTTGCGGTGATTGCACCCCGTAATGCCACGTTAATAAATACCATGCCACCAAGTTCTGGCGCGTTACTCTCATCAAGCAACTGGTATGAAAACGTCATTACTCATGAGTTAGTACATATTTTTCATCTTAATCAAGTGACGGGATTACAAAAAACACTAAGTAACGTTTTTGGTAAAAGTAATTTCTTTTCCCCTCATAATTTTCAGCCTAGCTGGATTGTAGAAGGACTAGCTACCTATCTTGAAACTACATACATCAAAAACACACGTACCGCTTCACCCTATTACGAAAACTTAATGGCAAACGAAGTTCAAAAAGGTGTACGTTCATTTACTAGCATTAACGCGGGCGCGACCCACTGGCCTTACGGCAGTGATTATTTATACGGTAGTTACTTCTTTTTATTTTTAGAAGAAAACTACGGGCGAGACAGTATCAAAAAAATGGTGCAAAGCTATAGCGACAATAATATCCCTTTTCGAATAGTGAGCAACACCATTCCCTCAACAGGAAAACCACTTAATGTATTATGGCGCGAGTACACGCAGTGGCTAAACCAGCGTTTTGCTTATGCCAAGCTTAAAAGTAGACAAGCAAACAATGCGCTACAGGCTGTTAATACCCAAGAGAATATTAACCAAGAAAAAGTTTTCTCACATTCAGCCTTTATCAGCAGCCCTTTAAGCATCAATGGAAAACTCTATTACATCCAGAATGACCACCTTAAACACCCTAGAATCATCGAACAGCAAGCCAACGGTAAAAAGACAAACTTAGGTAAAATACAAAGAGGTCAATTACTTGATAGCCATATCACATCAGGCATTTTACTAAGTCAAATCAGTGCTTGCTCACCGTCTAAAATATTTTCTGACTTATATGTTTTAAACCCTAGCAGCAAACGTTTAAAACGCATCACGCGTTGCGCTCGATATTACAACGCAACATGGATGGCAGATGGTGAGCATATTGTGGCGTTTAAAAAACATGGCTCATTTTCATCAATGGAGTTATTAAACAAGCAAGGTAAACACCTTCGCACCTTAAGTACAGGAGCTTCAGGGGATAATACCAGCTGGATTTCCCTTGACGGTGCAAACGATAATACTCATATACTCATCACACGAAAGCTGGGTGCAAACAATCACTTTGTGATTCAAGAGTTTAATACTAAGAGCGGAACATGGAAAACGCTTTTAAACAATGATCGAATTAAATCATCTGCCCGTTACATCAATAATGACCGTAATATTATTTACTCAACCGCAATAGCTAACAGTAGCGCGACTGAAATTTTCAAATTAAATATAGCATCTAAAAAACTACAGCAGCTCACTCACTTTAATGGCTTGGCTGAAAGCCCTGTTATGGATTTATCCAACGCTACACTTTACTTTATTGGCACCACTCCGACCGGCCCATCGCTATTTCATGTAAATGCACAACAGCAAAAACAAAATATCTCGCAGAAAGCTAAGCTGTTTGTACCACCTAAAGCTTTATCGAAACCCAAAAAGCTAGCCTTCATTCTACCCAAAAAAGTGGATGCAACACTGCAACCCTACTCGGCACTCAAATCAGTATTTGTACCTACAAACAGAATGCCTTTTTATATTAGTACGGGGGCTCATAAAGAAATAGGCCTAGCACTGTCTGGACAAGATATTTTATCCAAACACGTGTGGAATGCAGGCCTTGCTTATTCGCCTGAATTAAAAACAACCACCCATGCTTTTCGCTACACATACGACAATAAAATTGCCTTCAGCACGAACCGAAATATCGAAGAACATAAGTATCATGACAAAGAACACACACAACTCAAAGAATACAGTTTAAACACAGTAAATACGCTTGAAACATTACACACCGTTGACCTAGTAAATGCAGGATTTAGCGTTGGGCTTGGGCTAGCTGATATACACAAACAACGCTTTAATAAGCTTAAAGGCTCCGCTAGCAGTGATGATAAAGTTCTGAAAAGTAGTCGTCATGGGCTGATTGGTTTGAACCTGCGTTACATCTCTGCCAGCTTATTTCCTGATAAATTGGGTTTGAATGATGGCCGCACCCTTAGTTTTTCATTAGAAACCTATGATGCGTTTAGAAAAAATGAAGATCTCACAGGACTTGTAGGACAATTTCAATGGCGTGAATATATCGCCTTAGGTAAAACCACATTAGCTTTTAAAAATACGTTCGCCATGAGCAAAGGTGGAAAAAATCCAGCCAAGCTATCACTCGGCGGAAGTACTGCAAGTAGTATAGAACCCAGCAGTGTCCATATTGGATTAAACCGTAGGAGCTTTCGCTTACGTGGGTATCCGCATAACGCGTTTGTTGGCAGTAAATTACATACTGCAGCGCTCACATGGCAAATTCCTATCGGCGCAATAAATAAAACGGCTTCTATTCCTCCTGTGGGGCTGGGTAAATTTGGCTTTAATCTTTTCGCAGAAACCGGAAAAGTATGGAATAACAAACAACAAAACTACAAAACTGCTGTAGGTGCTGAAATTAGAGGTGAGTTAAAGCTTGGATATCGCTGGACGATTCCTGTTAATTTAGGTGTTGCTAAAGGCTTGGATAAAAAGCTTGGGGAAATCACGCCTTACTTAAATTTTGATGCTAGCTTTTAATGCTTGAAACGATTCTAGCTGCATCACTCTTTGGTATCGTTGCCGGATTAAAACCAGGCCCTTTAGGAATAGTTATTATTCATGAGGCACTGAGCAAGAGCTTATCTGCTGGCATAAGAGCGAGTTTCGCACCGCTCATTACTGATGTGCCAATAATTTTAATCTCCTTTTATATTTTAAATGGCTTTAAAGAGATAGATTATTTTATCGCTATTATTTCTTTATTAGGTGGTTTAAACCTATTGTGGATGAGTATAAAAATGTTTCGCAATAACAAAAATTATCTTGTAACAAAACATGAAACAGGCAATAACAACAGCCTCTGGACTGCCGTACGAATTAACTTTCTTAGCCCCAACCCTTACCTATTTTGGTTTACAGTGGGTGGAGCTTATTTAGTCTCAGGAACTCTCAATCAAAGTATTGCTTTCATCTTCTTTTCATTATTTTTTTAATTGCTGCAAAAATTTTAGTCGCTTATATTGCCGTACATTTTAGCCAATTTTTAAGCAGCGATGGCTACCTAAACTTAATGAAATTCCTGGCTCTGCTTATGGCGATTTTTGGGTTTGCTCTTCTTTACAAATCATATGCCACTGTAAGCAGTGTCATTTAAGACCCCTCTGAACAAGTCTCAATTAATAATTTCTACGCCCATCAAAAGCATGCGATAAGGTGCTACTGTCAACATAATCCAGTTCACCACCTACAGGCACACCATGCGCAATACGGGTAGTTTTAACATTGTATTTTTTAGCTAACTCACTAATATAATGTGCGGTTACCTCCCCTTCTACCGTTGGGTTCGTCGCTAGAATAAGCTCTTTTAAATTTTCATTTTCTAGCTGAATTTCTAACAAATCCAAGCCAAGTTCTTCTGGCCCCACACCATCCAGCGGCGACAGCTTACCCATTAATACAAAGTAGTAACCACGGTAAGCGGTTGATTGCTCGACCGCCATTACATCTGTAGGGCTTTCAACCACACACAAGGTATCTGGGTTGCGTCCTTTGTCAGCGCAAATTCGACAAACCTCGTGCTCTGTCAAAGTTCTACATTGTTGACACTGCCCAATATTTTCCAGTGCATCGCGCATCGCTTCGGCCAGCTTTAAACCCTTCTCACGGTCATGCTCTAACAAATGAAACGCCATCCGCTGAGCCGTGCGCGCACCGACGCTAGGCAAGCACTTTAGCGCGCTAACGAGTTCATTTAATAGTGAAGATTCTGACATGTAGTTGTTATAGGGCAGGAAGTTCGCTAAAAAGGAAGCTTCATACCCGGTGGCAAACTCATACCTTCGGTAACGCCTGACATTCGCTCTTTACTAGCTTCTGCCATTTTATGTGCTGCATCATTAAACGCCGCTGCGACCAAGTCTTCAAGCATTTCTTTATCATCGTCTTCTAACAAACTGGCATCTATTTTAACGCGCTTACATTCGTGAGCACCGTTAATAATGACAGAGACCAAACCTCCGCCTGCTTCACCGTTTGATTCCATCGATGCGATTTCTGCTTGCGCATTTTTCATATCTTCTTGCATTTTTTGCGCTTGCTTCATCATATTGCCTAAGCCACCACCTTTAAACATTTTCTTTACCTTTGTCTGTTAAATTTGTAATTTTGGGTTTAATTGAGTTTGGCACTATTTTAGCACCAAACCTATTTTGTAGTTCTACCACAAACGGGTCCGATACTATATTTTTTTCTGCCTGAGTTTGAACTTCTGCAATATTTCTTGCGGTTCGTTGTGCGGGTGTTTCTGCTAGGTTATTTTCTTGCCCTGCTTTTGACGAAAGCGACGAACCCGAAGAAAGTGACAAGGGATTCGCAGAAAGCGGCTCATCTGTAGGAGAAATGGTTAAATCAAGTTTGACCGCGTGTTTATAAAAATAACTTAAGGCGTTACTAATCTCTAATTCAACCGACTCTGACAATAAAGTCGCATTTGCAGCATTTAAATTTAAAGAAATTAATCCTGATTTATCAACGCTTCCAACTAACAAGCAATGTTTAACAATCTCAGCTGCGCGCCCACCTAGTTTTAATTGCGGGATAACATCATGCCACGCTAAATCTTCCTTTACTTGCTCATCTAAAACATCAAGAACTAAGTCATCAACGATCTGAGGTTGTTGATACTCTATACTATCCTCTGCAACTTGATGATCCTTTTTATCTGGGAGCGCAACTAACTCATCAGGTAAATCTTCCCAAGGTGGTATTTCATTGCTTGCTACTGGAGTTTGTTTTACAGGTGTTTTTTTTACTACCGAAGTCAGTGGCTTTACTTCTTCAGAGTTGCGCTTTTTATCTGCTAAGTCACTGTCTTCAAGTTTATCGTTTAGTGTTTTTTTTTTCGGATCTTGCGCAGAGTCTTTTTGTTCTACGCTTGCTTGCGGCTCCTTTAATGACTCAGGCGCAAGCTGCATTCCCTCACGAAGCGGCCGAAAAGACAACATACGCAATAATAGCATTTCAAAGCCACTACGAGGGTCAGGCGATAAAGATAAATCACGTCTGCCGTGTAGCGCAATTTGATAATACAACTGCACATCTTCTTTGCTAATCTGTTGTGAAAACGCAGTGATATTATCGTCGTCTTGTTGCGCTTCTGGCACGACTTGCTGTACCGCTACTTGATGCAGCAAGGCTATCAAGGCATCCGTTGCAGCTTCAAAATCTGGAGTAACCCCTGATAGGTCTTCAACTTGTTGAAGTAATTGCTTGCCATCGCCTTGCGAGATAGATTTTAGTAAATCAAGTAACGGCTCATGCGAAATACTCCCAAACATTTCACGTACATCCACTTCTTTTAAAGCATCACCGCCAAACGCAATAGACTGATCCAGCAAACTTAAAGCATCACGCATACTGCCATCTGCGGCGCGTGAAATTAAGCGAAGTGACTTTTCCTCAAAAGGAAAATTCTCGTCTTTTAAAATAGTATTCAAATGCCCCTCGATTAAGTCGAGAGGCATGCGTTTTAAATTAAATTGTAAACACCGCGAAAGAATAGTTACAGGGAGTTTTTGCGGGTCTGTCGTCGCAAATAGAAATTTCACATGCGGTGGCGGCTCTTCTAGCGTTTTTAATAAGGCATTAAAACTATGCCCTGTCAGCATGTGCACCTCATCAATCAGATAAACTTTATAACGTCCACGTGTCGGCGCGTATTGCACATTATCGAGAAGCTCACGGGTATCTTCAACTTTGGTACGAGAAGCCGCATCCACCTCAATTAAATCAACAAAGTTACCCGTGACAATTTCTTTACAGCTATTACAGGCACCACAAGGCTCTGAGGTAACACCTGTTTCACAGTTTAAGCACTTTGCTAGAATGCGTGCAATGGTGGTTTTACCTACGCCTCGCGTCCCCGTGAAAAGATAGGCATGATGCAAGCGATCATTGTCCAGTGCATTAATTAATGCACGCAAGACATGCTCTTGGCCGATCATTTCTTTAAAATTTTGCGGGCGCCATTTTCTGGCGAGTACTTGATAACTCATGAACGAATCATAGCGTAATTAAACAGCATAAAAAACAAATGCGAATGAATTAACTAAGATTAGATTAATGATAGATTAAAACGCTTTGCTCGATTGACAGTTCCAACAATCTAAAAATTGAGCCGAATGTTTTTCACCACAATTATCGCAAGTCCATTCTTCACCAGCGACGTCAGAAGTTTTAGAATGCTCGATAATTTCTTTGGCGTAAGCTTCCATATCAGGGTCAGTGATCCAAACTTCTGGCCAAGCAGTGACTGGCGGAATATCACCAACCACAGAAGTTAAACCATCATTTTTAACAATCGACTCTATGCCTTTCGTTTCTAATAAATTTTTAATGTGGTAAACATTGAGTCTATTTTCTGCTGTAAACACTTGTTTCATAGGAAGATAGTACAATATTTTTTTAAAGAACGATAGCCCGACTACGCTTAAAAATTCACCTGTAATTAAAAACACAACTCTTTTTGCTTGAAAATTAGACGGTTGACTTGACCGTAATCAAACTATCAAAAAAAGAACAGCAAGATTTGGTTAATTTTTTATTAACTCTGTAAGTTCACAAATATGATTATGTAATTTTTGAAAATAAATAAGTTGAAGTGTAATCATCTGGAGGCGACCCACACCAGCTACACCTCGGCACCCGAATCCACTGCTACCGTTGCTCCCTTCCGGACCTGGCGGGGTTTGCAGTTTATCGTCGCGAGGGAACCAATGCAGATCACCCTTATGAAGAAACGTACAAAATAAGTCGTGTGTTTATCAGACAAATCTTGCAGTGCGCGGGATTATGCGCGAAGATTGTTTTTTTAACAACAATTTCTATTTTAAACCACTAAATAATTAATAATAAAAATGCCTTTTACTGTTGCCCACACTGTTGCTGTTATTCCGCTTGTCAAATACTTAGGTAAGTTTGGCGCGCTCTCTGCATTGATTATAGGCAGTATGACCCCTGATTTTTCTTATTTTACGCCTTATCTCGTACACCAGCGTTTTGAGAGTCACTCACTCCTTGGGGTTTACCTATTTGCTATTCCGATGGGGCTAACGATTTATTTTCTATATCATTTATTAATGGCACCGGTGATTGTTTCAATTTTACCAAAAGCGATAAAACAACATTTGCATCCTGATTTATTTATTGGTCGCTTACCAGATATACCGGCCTATGCTCTGATTTTCTCTTTAGTGCTGGGTGCGTTAACTCATATTAGCTGGGATTTTTTCACACATTTATACGGCGCACCTCAATATATCCCAGCATTGACGGTTCCTATAGTCGCTGTTGATGGATACGACATCATGCCTTACCGAGTCTTACAACATGGCAGCACACTCTTTGGTATGTCATTACTAACATTCTGGATATGGGTATGGTTTGCTAAAAAGAATGGTACTGCAAAAAAACAAACCTTAACAAAAAAATGGCACGCACCTCGTTATCTTAAGAGAATTTCGTTGCTTGTTTTATTGATCGTTCCCATTTTCGTCGGGATCTTTAGTGGCATGATCGACCTACCTCAAACCGATGTTTTAAATGGTATGTACGCGAAACAAAAATTTTTAAGTAACGCGATTGTTGGCTGGGCAAAGGCTTTTATTATCAGTGCAGCATTATTAGGCTTGCTGTACCAGTACCGGATTTATCTGGATAAAAAGATTTAAGTCTATTTCTTTAATCTGGCTTTTATCACATCCATTGCCACTGCAAAGTCCATTTTTCTACCTTTGCGCAACGTGCGTTGGTGACTCAACAAATCCGCTTTGATCACATTAATACTTTGACGGGCTTTTTCAGTATCCTCTGCATCCATTGCTTTATGGTCAGCTCTTATTTTCTGCGTCAATTGCAGTAAGGCTTTTAAGCTATGATTAAAAAAAGGGCGTACTGCATTCAGTTTTTTAGATGGTTGTATTCCTGCACTTTCGGCTGATTCTAACGCTGCCTCATCCTCAATTTCATCCAGTATACTTTTTGCAAGTTGGCTAAGTGGTTCAATTGTATTTTGCCAATTAGGGGGCAAGTGCTTTAGATTTTCGATAACATCGTCATAGCTTGTTAAGCCTTTTTGTAATATCTCAGGATGTTTTTTCTGTTTTTCTTTTGCCTCCCATTTTTGTTGTTGCTCTGAAGCAAACTCTGAGCTTTTCTCAATGGTAAACGCAATGCCTCGACGAATTTTTCTATAGATAATATAACCACCGGTTAAAATGACGATGGCGCTAATAATAAGGATAAGTGGGATAAGCGCTAAATTAAGCATAAGTGGATTATAAGGCTTGATCCTTAATTTTCAATTCATCAACAATTAGAGACAATATAGACTTAAAAGAGACCTTTACACGAATCGGATGACGAGTAAAAATGGTTAAAGTTTCACTGTTTTTCGTTGAAAAACTCGCTAATTACTCGTTATTAGCTTCATTTTCGGCCTCAATCAGTAGAACTTTACCCGATTTTAGTGAGCTTACTGCTTAAGCGGATAACTCAATTATTAGAGGCTTTAGCCGTTTCTTTCGCCACCGACTCGTGTAAAGGTCTCTTAAGGAAAGCCTCTAGGGCAGCATCTCCGTTGTTGTATTTCTCATGAAGGCAATAAGCATTTATTTCAAAATACGCCTAGGATATAGTGCCCTAGAGACTTACAGAATTTTATGGGACTTAATCAGGCTTTCCTTAAAAAACTAAAAATAAATCTTTCCTAAACCAAAGCTGTAATTTGATCAACCGTTTCAGCCCAGCGTTTTGAATCAAGCAAAGCAGAACGGTTCATAAAAGGCTTGCCTTGCATGCGTAATAAACGTTGTGCCGATTGTTGATTTTTCTTGATATTTGCATGATCTAGTACCTCAATTGCACCTTGTCGATTATTACACACTAACACCATGTCGCAGCCTGCCTCTATCGCAGCTTCTGCTCGCTCTGGATAACCACCCACAACAGATGCACCCTCCATACTCAGGTCATCACTAAAAATGACGCCCTCAAAACTCAACTCACCACGTAACACTTGCTGCAACCAAAACGGTGAGAACCCAGCCGGATTTTTATCAATTTCAGAGTAAATCACATGAGCAGGCATAATTGCGTCCAACCCCTTATCAATAAGACCTGCAAAGGGAATAATATCATTTTTCCAAATTTCTTTCTTACTGCGCTTATCAACAGGAATATCTAAATGCGAATCTTCTATCACTGCTCCATGACCAGGAAAGTGCTTACCCGTTGATGCCATACCAGCTTCACGCATACCTTTAATGTATTCACTGGCTAGCAACGAGATTCGTTGCGGGTTTTTATCAAAAGAGCGATCACCAATTATTTCGCTAACACCGTAATTCACGTCCAGCACGGGCGCAAAACTAAAATCAATATCCATCGCACGAACTTCAGCTGCCATCAGCCAACCATGTGAATATGACTTTTTTTCAGCTTCATCTGTGTCAGTAATTTTTGCAAGCGGCGGTAGAACTGTAAACTCCGACCTAAAACGTTGTACCCTCCCGCCCTCATGATCAACAGAAATCAGAATAGGACGTTGCGATGCATTTCGTACCTCATCGACCAATATTTTTAACTGTTCAGTAGACTCAAAATTTCTAGTAAAGAAAATAACCCCACCTGTGAGTGGATGCTGCAATAACTCTTTTTCCTCAGAAGATAATTCAATGCCTTCAAGATCTAGCATTAATGGTGAAATTCCCATGGTTCCCTTAAAAATAATATCCTTATTTTTAAGCTTTACATAATTTAGAGAATAAGAAAAGACAATCCACAAACCATATTTTAATATCTGACCCAATAAAAATAGCTGCTTACATACGAAGCTTACTAATTACTCATGCTAATAAATATCATATTATTTAATAATAGTATTGAACAAGAATTAAACAGCAGTGCCCCAAAATATAGTCTAATATGAATACTCAACACACTCACAAAGAGATATTATTGAATTATTTTTGAACCTTTGTTTGCAAAGGCAATATTAGTATATTAGTATTTGCTTAAGTTGAATGCTGAGCTTCAGTTAAACTTGAGGCTCACCTCTACTTATCATTAACCCCATAAATCGTTAGGAGATTTAAAATGAAATTACACATAGCAACATTAGCAGCAACTGCAGCATTATTAACTCTATCTGGTACAGCATCAGCAAACTGGTGGGACGGGTGGAACAACGGTAATGGCGCTGGCCAGGGTTACGGTAACGCTCAAGGTAACGGTCAAGGCGCAGGTAACGGTGCTGGTAATGCGGCAGGCAATGCACAAGGAACTGGCCAAGGCTGGGGAACAGGTAAAGGTGATGCTGATGGTGAAGTCGATTTCAGCATTAACTTCAAGGGAAAAGGCAAAACCAATATGGATACTGCTGGTAACTTAAGCGGAAACGGTCAAGGCACTGGTAATGCAGCAGGTAACACTGCAGCAAATGCTGCGGGTAACGGTAACACTGCTGGTAATGTTGCAGGTAACGGCCAAGGCGCAAACAGCAATAATGCAAATGGATCAAGCATGCCTTGGGGTAATAATAACGCAGGTGGTTATGCGCCTCAAATGCGTATGCCTCAAATGCAAACTCAAACAGCACAAGCTCAAGCGCCTCAAACACGAATGATGGCTCCAGGTTACTCAATGCAAGCGCCTAGCTTCCAGCAGATGCAAGCTCAAATGGAAGCACAACGTAAGCAGTACGAAGCTTATGCAAAGCAAATTGCTGAACAACAAAAAGCAATGGCTGCGGCTTACCAAAAGTCACAGCAAGCAGCTCCTACAGCAACAGCTCCAGCAGCAAAATAAATTGAGTTAAAAACTAACTTAGTAAAAAGCCACTAGCAAGCTAGTGGCTTTTTTTTGCCTGTTAAACTATTTTTAAATAATGTAAGACCTTTGCAGGACTCGAATGCTGTAAAAATAATAGAAATCGTATGCTTTGCGTTGAAAACTTACTCATATCACGCCTATCATTAGCTTTACTTGCTGCTCGTAATTTAAGCAGATAATCAGATAGTTAGAGCATTAGCCACTTCTTGATCTTAAATCATAAAATATTCAATGTACTATTTTTACCGTTTATCTGATTAAATAGACCGCCCAAGCTCATTGTGACAAGATATAACGATAATAAAAATTACTTGGATCACTAATACTATGGATCAGTCACTTGCAAACACCCGTACTTTCCCCTCTCAAGATAATGAGACTCAAGGAGCTAACTTAGAATACGTTAATTCAAAAAAATCTAACGGCAGGATCGGCAGAAGGCTTTATTTTATTTTTGCAATCATTATGCCTTTTATTTCTTTTTGGATGTTAGCTAAAATATCAACTCAACTGACTCAATCGGATATTATTACCAGCCTATTTATTAATTGGATATTAGCTCTTGTAGCAATTTCAATTATTGCTATGATAGTTCGCTTAACTATCCACCGTTGTCATGACTTTGGCGCAAACCGCTGGTATGCCATGTTATCGCTAGTACCTTTCGCACCACTTATTTTTGTTCTAATTCCAGGAAATCAAACTGATAATAGTTTTGGTGATAAACCTATAGCACCCGCAGCTATAATTAGAGACTCTTTTTTTCTCTCTTTGATTAAATTTAATGACTATTTAAAGTATTGAGCAAAAAGAACATCCATTTATCAACTTAATAAAACCTTATAACTCCTTTTGCTTTGCCATTACTACGCTTTACGGCTATATCTTAAGTTACAAACCAATAGATATAAATATAAAAGAGGGATGAGCCATGTATCAAAATCATTCTAATTTATACATTAATACTAAGTCAGTTTCTTATGCACTACAAAAGAGGTTTTGTCATTGCTTTGCAAAAATAATGAACAGACTCAAACCTTATGGTGTTTTTGAGTATTAATCCTTACGACCTGAAAATAGTGCCTTTACATCCTCAACGATTAAATAAAATGTTGGAATTAAAACTAACGTGAGCAGGGTTGCAAACAAAATCCCAAAACCTAAAGATACCGCCATCGGTATCAAAAACTGAGCCTGTGTACTTTTCTCCATTATGAGTGGAGTTAATCCTGCAAAGGTGGTTAATGACGTTAATAGTATCGGCCGAAAGCGAGCTCCACCGGCAACACGTATTGCTTCAGCGACAGGAATGCCTGCTTTAATTTTTTTGTTAGTGTAATCCACCAGCACCAGTGAATCATTTACCACCACACCAATCAAGGCTAGCACACCCATTGCGCTACTAATACTCAAACTCATCCCCATAATTGCATGCCCTAATATTGCACCAATAATACTGAAGGGGATAATACTCATCACCATAAGAGGCTGAGTATATGAGCCAAACGGAATTGCCAGTAAAATATAAATGGCGAGCAAGGCAACCGCAAAACCGAATGCCAAACTTTTACCAAACTTCTTTTGTTCGCGTTGCTCTCCTTCTAAGTCAAAGGTAACACCGGGGTGGTCTTCTAAGATTCTCGGCATCCATTTTTTTAAATCAGCCACAACGGTATTAGCGCTAATCTTATCTTTATTCAAATCCGCAGATATATTAATAATACGCTGGCGATCAACATGTACTATGGTACTGGTGCCCTTACCTACTTTTATCTCGACCAGCTCGCTTAAGGGTATTTCTGCACCTTTTGGTGTTCTAATCATTAAGTTTTGTAAATCAGAAAATGAAACCCGTTCAGCTTTAGGGAGTCGTAGCATGACTTTAACTTCTGATTGGTTACGCTGAATCCGTTGCACTTCATTGCCGTATAATGCGTAACGGACTTGGCTACCGATTGTACTTAAAGTCAACCCTAACTGCTCGGCCTGTGGTAAAATGCGCATCTGCACTTCATCCTTACCACCTTCAAAACTGTTTTGAATATCATAAAGCCCTTGATACTCAGCAAGCTTATTTTTAACTTTAGCGGCGAGTGCATTTAATTCTGTAAAGTCATGTCCCTTTAACTGCACATCCACAGGGCTACCGCCACGTCCTAACTCTGCCCTAAAACTTAGCTCCTTTGCACCAGGCACTGTACCAATTAACTTTCTCCACTCTGCAACTAATTCACGCGAGCTTATTGTTGAGGTTCTTGATTCAGGAGGCAATATTTCAAAAGAAACCATACCCAGGTGTGACAACCCTTTTGCACCAGCACGTGGTCGAAAGCCCGAGCTTCCAACAGTTTGTAAAACGTGTTGAATCAAGGGTTCTTGCGTATCAGCCTCAATATATTTTTCTTGAAGCTGCTCAGCCGTAAGCAACATTTTATTTAGATATTTTTCTGTTACTTCGATTGCGGTTCCTTCTGGCATTTCTAATACAGCAGAGATAACCTCACTTTGAATACGTGGGAAGAATGTGTATTTATAACGCCCACTCATAACTATAGCGACTATTAAAACCAGCAATGAAATAAAAACAACTAAGGTTAAATAACGCCAATTTAATGCAAGGTTTAAAAATGGTCGATACACCTTATTAATAAAAAGCTCTAGCCCTCGCGAAATTTTTTGCTGAACTTTAATTAACCAGCTGGTTTTTGAAGCATCACGAATTTTCATGTGTTGCAAGTGAGAGGGTAATACAAACTTTGATTCTATCAATGAAAATAATAAAACGGGAATAACCACCAAAGGTATTTGCGCAAATATCTTTCCCCTAACGCCATCAATCATCAACAACGGGGTAAACGCTGCAACAGTAGTCAATACACCGAAGGTCACAGGAACGGCAATTTCCTTAGTTCCTTCAACTGCAGCTTTCACCCCATCACCATGCCTCTGCAGGTGGGTATACACATTTTCACCCGTCACGATGGCATCATCAACCACAATACCTAGTACCAATATAAAGCCAAACATGCTGACTAAATTTAAGGTCACACCAAAATATGGCATCATCGCTAATGCCCCTAAAAAACTAATTGGTACGCCAATACTGACCCAAAAAGCCAAATCAGGTCGTAAAAATAATGCTAATAAAAGAAGCACTAAACCAATACCCTGAATCAAGCTTTTGGTTAATGTGTTAATGCGTGCTTTTACTATTTTTGAGCTGTCACGCCAGTAACTAAGTGACAGGCCCGTCGGTAAGGTTTTTTTACGTGACTCAATATACGCAATAACGGTATCTGACACTTGAATGGCGCTTTGCCCTCCTACGCGTCCGACATTAATAAATGAGGCGTATTTTTTATCAAACCGACTATACAATGGGTCTTCATTCAAACCATCCACAATTGTGGCTATATCCCCCAAACGCACCAAAGATCCATTCTTACGACTAATAATACTAATATTAGCAAAATCATCTTTGCGGTACGCCTGCCCAATAGCACGCACCAAAATTTCACCTGTTTCAGTTTTGATACTTCCACCCGGAATATCGCGCGAGGCATTACGAATAACCTTGGCAACATCTCCCAACGTAAGCCCATATTGACTTAAGGTATGTTGCGGGATACTAATACTCATTTCCCAAGAACGTACGCCACCCATTGATACTTGAGTAACATTCTTTAAAGCACGTATTTCATCGCGGATTTTTTCAGTATTTTCTTTTAAGACGACAGCATCTTCACGGTCTTGCTCTATTACAACCGTAATAACATCGCGCACCCGAATTAATTGCTCAGCTTTGGGGCGATCAACGTCATCAGGTAATGAATTCACACTATCGATACGCGATTTGATTTCATTAAGAACGGTCGTTGTATTATAACTTTTACGAATTTCCGCACGCACTAATGAACGGCCTTCCGATGAATAACTGTAAATTCGCTCAACACCGGGCAAATCTGCAATCGCATCTTCAAGTCGTAGAGTAACACCTTGTTCAACTTCAATAGGCGTTGCACCGGCATAATTAGCCGTTATATTGACAACATCTTGCTCAAAAGCAGGGAATGTTTCGAGCGGTATTTTTTTTTGTACAGCGTATAACCCCGAAAATATAATGCTCAGCATTAAAATATTGGCTGCTACCGGGTTTTTAACAAACCATTCAATAACACCGCCTTTCATTTATTATTACCACTGCTGGTGTTTAACTGGCTTGACGCTTTAACTTTAGCTTTAGCTTTTTCAATCTCGGCTTTTTCATTATCTTTATCGCGTTCATTTTTCTGTTGTTGCTGTAGTGTTATAACACGCATTCCTTCTGTTGCTTGTGACAAAGCCGTCACAATGACTTGCTCTCCACTAATACTTTCCTTCGAGCGTATAACCGATTGATTGGATGAGTTCCACAACACTTCAACAGGCGTGATATGCACCTTATTATCTTTGAGTAATAATATTTCCTTGTTTTGTCGAACTACACCGGCAGGTAATACAAAAACATGATTAAAGGTTTTACCCTGAATTTCAGCATTTATGTATTGTCCAATTTTTATCGGCGCAACCACCTGATTACTGGCTTTAAATGGTGAATCTATTTTTGCAATAACCTTTAATTGACGTGAGTCCGCATCTAAAGCTGCGCTCGTTCTTACAATTTTACCTTGCCAAATATTTTTTAAAGAAGAATCCTTAAATACAACATGCGGAAATACCCCTTTTGTTGTTTGATTCTGAAAAGCCTCAGGCATATCTAACAATTGATACTTTGCTAATGAAAGTGGTAAATCAACCGTTACAAAGTCAGTTGCATATACTTTACCCAGCACAAACCCTTTATTTACAAACTGCCCTACATCCACTTGTTTGCTAAGCACACGACCACTATATGGCGCTTTAAGCGTTGTTTTAGACAAATTCAAGCGCTCTTGAGTCACCCTTGTTAATGCAGCTTTAATTTTTGCTTGCGTCACACCTTTACGACTCGCAAAACCATTAAGACGTCCTTGTAAATCTTCCACCTTTTGTTGTAATTGATTAAAGCTTTGTTGTTCCTTATCTAGCATGTTTCGAGCAATTAGCTTTTTAGCCCATAAGGAACGTGTCCTTTTTAATTCATTTGAACCAATAGCTAAATTCTTTTGCGAAAGTTGTAGCGATCGCCTAAGTGTTTTCTCTTCTTCATTGATTTGTACCAATGCAGCCTGGTTAGCAATAACATCACTTTTAGTAATTGCTAACGCATTATCATAATTGGCAGAATCAATCGTCAGTAACGTTTGGCCTTTATTAAAGTAACTCCCCTCTAAAAAGTTATCAGAAACAGAAACAATCCGACCTGAAACCTCGGTGACAAGACTTGTTTGTATTCCCGCTTTAACAACTCCTGAAGCTCGAATAGTAACGGAATAACTTTGCTCTTTTAGTGGCAGGGTTTCAACAACAGAAAGCTTTTTTACAAAAGGTTTCTTTTTTGCTTGTGGGCCGGTAGCTAATAAATACCTAGCAAGAAATACCGTTGCCACAACAACAACTATAGGCAGTAAGAATTTTAATAAACGCATTTTTAAAAAACCATAATATTAATATGAGGCCTTTGCACAAGCCAGTAGCAAAATAAAAATCGGATGAAACCCCACTATAACAAGGTGGGAAATGAAGCTAATAGTGGGTTACTAGCAAGTTTCCCAACGAAAAGCAGTGATATTTCAACCATATTTACTCGTCATCCGAGACGTGAAAAAAAAACACAAAGGAATTATCCGTGAATCCGTATGAGGAAACAATGACTGTTAGCAATTCACTAGCGTAATAATTCAATCATTAATCAGTGTGATGTCTAATCCTTCTAAATAGTACTTGAAAATAATAACTTATCATTGCAACATGAGAGACTAATACTAATAAATGCCCAAATAACAATCAATCATGATAAAAAAAATTGCTCTTAGTACTTCGCTATTATTATTGCCCTTCATGCAAAAAACTACTTTTGCTGATAATATTGACCTCTTTATCATGGCAGGCCAATCTAATATGCAAGGTTGGCGTAGTGATGCTGCATCTTACCCTGCTGATAAGAACCACCTCGATAAGCGTATTCTATTTTATTTTAAAGCCTTAAATTATGACTCCAGCCATACAAAATGGGAAACCCTAAGGCCACAAAAAGGGCACTTTAGAAAAGGACATTTTGGTCCCGAAGTTTCATTCTCTCGTGCTTTATTTAAAAACAAGCATTTAAAGCCTGCTATTTTTAAATACAGCTCAGGTGGAACTAGCTTAAAGAACGACTGGAAAACCTCAGGTAAAGGTGGATTATACGATGATATGATCACAAACCTTAAAAAAGCAATTACTACACTAGAAATGCAAGGTCATAAGGTGACCCCACGCGCAATTGTCTGGATTCAAGGTGAAAGCGATGCTGACAATGAAACATTAGCATCAGAATATTATTGGCATTTGAAACGTATGCTCACCCACTTACGAAATAACGTACTTCACAAACCTAACTTACCGGTAATTTTAAGTGTTGATGAGCAACACCCGCGAGTACAACAAAACCCCCAAGTTGTCGATGCACAAATACGCTTAGCCAGTGAAAACAAAAATATGAGCTTTGTTTCCATGATGGGTCTTGAAAAATATGATGCCACACACTTAACAGCAAAAGGAACCATTCAACAAGGACAAAGACTTTTTAGTGCTTATAAAAGATTTTAAGCCCTAATTCTCAGATAGAAACGCGAATGAAAGACATGTACTAACATCGTGTTTACTGTCTGAGGAAAGGGGTAAAGCTAAGCACTTATACGGTGATATGCACAGTTTCTTACGCTCTGTTTACTTTATTATCAGGTTGGCAGGCTGAATACCCTGATTGATTATTGACCACTTGGCATATCTAGCTTAAAATCCGCGCTAGGCTGAAGAACTAAAAAAAATTAATTGGGAACCATAATGAATTTATTAATCAAACCGACAGTAATGCTCGGTGCCATTGGCATTTATACACTTTTCGCAACAACCTCAGTACATGCTGACCTACCAAAAGCATTTGATTATTCAAAAGCATCCGCAACTTATGTCGATAACACAAGCAGAAAACGATCATCAGGGAATAAAAGAAGTGGTAGTTTTTTTGACTTTGGCAATGTAGCCAACCCTTACTACTTTAGCGGTGCAATCGGCCCCTCGCAAGGTTCTGGGTACTGCTCTGGAGAAACAGACAAATGTGAAAATGAAGATACTGCTTGGAAGTTATTAGCAGGATTTAAAGTAACTGACAAACTAGCAGCCGAAATGGCATACGCTAGTTTAGGCGACATGTATAAAACTGATAATAACTCTGACAGCTCCGCATTCACCATTACAGCAGTCGGTGCGCTACCACTTACCGAGCAATTTGACATTTTCGCAGAAGGTGGCTTATCACGCTGGAACAGTGATAACGAAAAAGGTTTCGGCGTTACTTATGGTGTAGGTGCAAAAATGCATATTAATGCATCCACGAGTATTCGAGCAGAATGGCAACGCTTTCCAAACATTGAAGTCTCTGCTGATGAAAAAACAGATATTAATATGTTAAGTGTTGGTGTTGAAATTTCTACCTACTAAGGAGGCGAAGACTCAATATTCATTAGACACAAAAAAGGGTGCAAGTAGCACCCTTTTTTGTGTCTAATGATAACGAATTATTTATTCAGGACTAAATGAAGATCCACAACCACAGGTTGTTTTTGCATTTGGGTTACGAATAACAAACTGAGCGCCCTCTAGGCCTTCAGTATAATCAATATCAGCCCCGACTAAATATTGAAAGCTCATTGGGTCTATCAACAACTTAACACCATTTTTATCAACTTCAGTATCGCCATCATTAATCACTTCATCAAAAGTAAACCCATACTGGAAGCCGGAACAACCACCACCAGATACAAAAACACGAAGTTTTAAATTATCATTATTCTCTTCTACAATAAGAGATTTTACCTTGTCAGCTGCCGCATCTGTGAAATTTAATACGGGTGCTGCACTTGCTGTTTCAACTGTCATAATCTATACCTTAATCTTTGAGCTTTGAGAATAAGTGAATCATACTCTTAAACAACAATAAATACGATTAAACCATCAATTTAAGAGGTTTTAGCAGTGGTAAAGGAAAACCAACAATGTGACAATTGCTAGTCTTCCAGTCAACCAGCCATACCACTAACAATACACCGTAACACCCCATATTCAAACTCACCATCAAACTCATCAAACAAAGGCTTTAATGCATTTTCTTGTTTACTATTAAGTTGCTCAGCCATGCCTTCGATAAGGGCAAAATCATCATCTTCAATATCTAGCACATCAGCTGCGGATAACATCCCTGCTTCGATTACATCCGCTAAATGCCCGTACACTGTTCCTGTTGACAACTCTCGTTTTTCGGCAATTTCCTCAATACTCAATTTTTCGTTATATAATGTGAGTGTTTCGTTAATCGTATCGGAAAAATTATTATTAAGTAATTCTGGCACAGGAAACTGCCGAATCACCTCCATAAATGCTTCACCGTAACGCTGCAGCTTCAGGTCACCGACGCCACTGATATAACGAAAAGTTTCATCCGTCGTGGGACGTTTGCGTGCCATTTCGACCAATGAGGCATCACCGAAAATTACAAACGCGGGTACGCCTTGCTCATTAGCAAGCTCGGCTCGGCATTCGCGTAAGGCTTCAAACAGCTCTTCATCCATGCCACGTAGCTCTGATTTCGCTTTTGATCCTTTACTACCAGAAGTTGATTTTTCAGGCTTACGTTGTTTACGTGCAATTAGGCTTTCTTCGCCCTTTAACAACGCACGGGATTTTTCAGTGAGCTCTACACCGCCGTATTCAGAATTAGTATTAAGGTAACCTTGTGAGATCAGTTGTCGGTATAAACTGCTCCACTCATGATTTTTAAGGTTATCGCCAATCCCCCAAGTACTGACTTTATCGTGCCCAAACTGAACAATGCGGTCATCACTTTTACCCATTAACACTTTAATCAAATATGCCACACCAAAACGCTGTCCTGTGCGGTATACGGTGGATAATGCCTTTTGCGCATCAACGGTCGCATCCCATGTTTCAGGCGGATTTAAGCAGTTATCGCAGTTACCGCAAGGCTCGTTCATTGCCTCATCAAAATACGCTAAAATCGCCTGACGACGACACGTTGCCATCTCACATAAACCCAGCATAGCATCGAGTTTTTGATTGGTTAAACGTTTGTACTCTTCACTGCCATTACCGTCATTCATCATCTGACGAAGGAAAATAACATCTTGCAAACCATAGCTCATCCACGCATCGGCCGAATCACCATCACGCCCTGCTCTTCCGGTTTCTTGATAATAGGCTTCGATATTTTTGGGTAAGCTTAAATGCGCCACAAAGCGTACATTGGGTTTATCAATACCCATTCCAAAAGCAATGGTAGCAACGATGATAATGCCTTCTTCTCGCAAAAAACGTTGTTGATTTTTTGCACGTACGTCGGTGCCTAAACCAGCATGATACGGCAGTGCATTTAGCCCTTTACTACTTAACCATTCAGCCGTTGTTTCTACTTTTTTACGCGATAAACAATAGACAATCCCTGCTTCGCCATTGTGTTTGCTGTTAATAAATTGTAATAATTTATCTCGGGAGTTTTGCCCTTCTGTAATGGTATAAGTGATATTAGGACGATCAAAACTATTAACGTAAACGCCCGCATCACCAAGACGTAATTGTTGAATAATTTCAGCGCGGGTTCTATTATCAGCGGTTGCGGTAAGTGCAATACGCGGCACATTAGGGAATTGCTCTGGCAAGGCAGAAAGGCGCTGATATTCTGGTCGAAAGTCATGCCCCCACTGGGACACACAATGCGCCTCATCAATGGCAAACAGCGAAATTTTACATTGCTTTAACAAGCCTAAAGTCTGCGGGCTAAGAATACGTTCTGGCGCGACATAAAGCATTTGTAACTCGCCATTTAACAACGCCTGTTCAACCTCATATTGCTCTGCACCTGTCATGGTTGAATTTAAAAATGCCGATTTAATCCCCAGCTGTTGCAAGGCATCCACCTGATCTTGCATTAACGCAATCAAGGGTGAAACAATCACACCAACCCCATCAAGCACTATCGCAGGGATTTGGTAGCATAGTGATTTACCGCCACCGGTAGGCATCAATACAAACGCATCACCACCTCCAAGCAACTGATCAATAATATCCTTTTGATTATGACGAAAGTCATCGTAACCAAACGTGGATTGTAAGATTTGTTTTGCTTGCTGACTGGCTGAAGGCATATAAAAATAATGTGGTAGATAAACAAGTTAAAATTGTATCATAGGCACTAGTCTGAAAAGTTATAAAAACAAATTCTCAACAACCAAAAAAGCCGAAGTACACGCTGTACTTCGGCTTTAGTTTAGATTATTTATTTGCAGATAAAGAATAACTAACCTAAATCACTAAATTAAGGAATCTCTGAACAACCTAGCTAAGCCCCGTAGGGCGAGCTCACAAGGCATCAATTCCATTGTTGTATTTTTTTTTGTGAAGGGAGCAACCATTCTCAAAAAATACGTCTAGGACTTGATGCCTTGTAAGCTCGCAGAATTCAACTAGGTTATTCAGAGGTTCCTGAAGCTTTCTTAGCGTAAGCAGAACACCAAGCTTTATCATTCACCAATTTACCTGTAAATATAGTACATGTACCCGCACCATCTTTTGTTGCAGTAAATAAAGCACAAGAACCACAACTTTGCCCTGCTTCATACTTAGCCTGCTTTGCTTTATCAACAGTTGTTGCGTCTAGCTTATAACCTAAACCCATAGCCATAGGATCAGCTTCAGTTAATACAGGAAGATCATCAGCAGCATAAACAGCATTAGGTGCAATGATTGAAGCTGCAACAACTGCCGTTAAACCAAAGATGCTATTTTTGAGCATGCTTCTACGCTTTAAATCAATTATGTTTTGTTCCATTTCGTTTTTCATGAATAATTCCTTCATTAGTAAATTAAGCTGCAAGAATATTATTACGAATAACAAAAAGCAGAACATTGACATCTATCAGTTTTATTTGAAAAACAGCCAAAAAGAATAAATTACAAGCACAAAAAAGCCCCATCTTTAAATGAGGCTTCTCTAAAACTAAGTATTTTTAGTGTTTGTTAGTAACCACCTTTACGCGTAGTTGCAGGTAGACCTGCTACCTTTAAACCTTGCTTGCTTGGTGCGCCAGGGAAAAGTGTGTATAGATCTTTCCCTTTAAGCTTCTCACCCCAAACACCTGACATATGTTTAGTGATAGCTCGCTCCATAGGTTGATTGCCTGCATTATTAATATATTCATCACGTAAATATTCAATAACATCCATATGTCTGTCTGTAAGCTCAATGCCTTCACCTTCAGCCAAAACTTTACAAACATCTTCATTCCAATCATTTAAATTTTCTAAAAAACCTGCTTCAGTTGTTTCTATTGTTGTTCCGTTTACTTCAATTGCCATTTTAGCTACCTCATTTAATAGATGTCTTAAATAGCTTAAAGATGTCATAATATAAAAGAAAAGTCACGCGACCTATACTTAGTAAATAACCCTCTCTCAAGATTACATTCCTTTTGGGATATACCTCTTATGATGGACTACAGGTATATTTTGCGACATTAAAATTTATTAGATAAGCTACTGGAGAACTCACATGAGCAACAAATCAGAACTAATTCAAGAAATGCTTGATATGCAGGCTAAGTTTGTTAAATACGAGCAAAGTGGCGATTTTAATGCCGAAGATTACTATGTTGGTGAGTGGAAAGCGTACCGCGAACGTTACCAAGAACTAACAAACGAAGTACGTGAGCTAGCTTCTAAAGAAGTAGATTTCTGGAAGTAATTTCCAAACATCTTCGTTTAAAAGCCACTTTCGAGTGGCTTTTTTCATATCTGAAAAAAAGCTAAAGATTAAAGATGCGTCCACGAAAGTCACTAAAAAACACGAAAATATTATTGCTATGAGCTTGTGTGCCAAAGAAGGCGTGAGTACCTAAACAATGCTTTGTCATTTCACTACCCACAGTCTTTATCTTTTTTTCGTGTACTTTCGTGCTTTTCGGGGATAACGCCTTTACAACACACAAAACACCGCCAGCACCTGATTTTATTTCTGTTATCCCAAGGTGATTTTAAACACAAGCTTGCACTTACGAGTGGCTTTCTTCATATCTGAAAAAACTAAAGATTAAAAATACGTCCACGAAAGTCACGAAAAAACACGAAAATATTATTACTGTGAGCTTGTGTGCTAAATAAAGCGAGAGTACAAACACAATACTCTCTCATTTCACTACCCACAGTCTTTATCTTTTTTTTCATGTACTTTCGTGCTTTTCGTGGACAACGCCTTTACAACTCACTCCAACGCCGCACTAAATTCGAGTAAACATGACTAACATGTGCGGTTTCATTCGCATCAGCACGCTTATCAATTAAAATATTTCTGGCTTGTCCTAACTCATAAACCAACTCACGCTTTTGCGGATCTTTTATCATGCTCTGTGCCCAAGTCACGGCTACTAATCGCTCACCTTTAGTCACTTCTTTAACTTCGTGTAGCGTTGTCGCAGGGTATACAATCGCATCACCAGCAGAGAGTTTTATTTGCTGTTCTCCCAATGCTGTCTTCACACAAAGTTCGCCACCCTCATAACCGTCATTTAAGAAGATTGTAGTAGCAATATCCGAACGATAGCGGCTATGCATTGGCCCCATAACAGGGTCATCGACATGAAATCCATACGTCATACCCTGACTGTAGCGGGCATAGAAAGGCGTTGCAACCTTCAAAGGAAGAGCAAAGTTTTGGTATTCCGTATTTTGTAACAATGCGCTCATCACCATTTGATTAAGCTGGTCATGCAGAGGACTTTGCTGTGAAAGCTCTTGATTATTTTTTACTTGTTTTGCTTCTTTTCCTGCAGATAATTTACCCTCTACAAATTCAGCATCATTAAGTAAGGTCTGTATAACCTTCAATTGATTTTTATTTAGAATATTTTTAATAGTTAAGAGCATCAAATTCCTGATAACGTAAGTTTCAATAAATGCATAAGTATACTCCGAAAATAATCATTTCAATAAGGTTACGCAAGCTTTTCCTGTTTTGGTATTACGGTGCTAGTAGCTACGAGGCACGACATTAAAGTTACACCTGAATCCATGACTTCAATACGGATAACAGGGCGTAATATATTGGTTTAGCACGGCATTTTATAAACCCTTGATGAATCAATAGCTTGCGTACTATGCCGTAGTGAAGTCACTGATTCAGGTTATAACAAGTCTAATGCTGGCGTATAGCTATACGCTAACTGATCTGCCACTTCTTTATAAGTAACATGCCCTTGCATTACATTTAAGCCGTTGCGCAAGTGCTCATCATCCTGCAAAGCCTGTTTATAACCTTTATTCGCCAACATTAGCGCGTAGGGTAATGTCACATTATTTAAAGCGTAAGTGGATGTACGTGGTACTGCCCCTGGCATATTAGCAACACAATAGTGCACAACATCATCAAGAATAAAGGTAGGGTCTGCATGCGTCGTTGCAAGCGATGTTTCGAAACACCCACCTTGATCAATCGCAACATCAACTAACACTGAGCCGGCCTGCATTTGATTAACCATCTCAGCTGTAACTAATTTTGGCGCCTCCGCCCCAGGAATTAACACTCCACCAATCACTAGATCTGCCGATAACACGTGCTCATCTAAGCTATCTTTTGTTGAATAAACCGTATTGGTCGCATTCCCAAATTGTTGCCAATGTCGCTCTAATGCATCAGAATTTCTATCAAGAACCCAAACATTCGCCCCCATGCCTACAGCAATATGTGCTGCATGGGTACCCACCTTACCTGCGCCAATAATAACAACTTTTGCTGGCTCAACACCTGGCACCCCACCTAAGAGCTTTCCCAAACCACCATTGGGTTGCTCTAAACAATGTGCACCTGCCTGTACGGCTAAGCGCCCTGCCACTTTTGACATTGGCGCCAACAATGGCAACCCACCATTTGATGAAGTAACTGTTTCATAGGCGATACAAACAGCTCCACTTTCTACCAAACCTCTTGTTTGATCTGGGTCTGGCGCAAGATGTAAGTAAGTAAATAGAATTTGATTTTCACGCAACATGGCGCATTCAATCGCTTGCGGCTCTTTTACTTTGATTATCATGTCAGCTTCAGTAAAGACTTCTTCCGCAGTAGCTATTATTTTTGCTCCCGCATTTTGATAATCCAGATTAGATGCACCTATACCACTCCCTGCATCTGCTTGCACCATAACAGAGTGACCATAGGCACACATTTCTCGAGCACTATTAGGGGTTAAGCCCACACGATACTCATGATTTTTTATTTCTTTGGGTACACCAATTTTCATTTATTCACCTCAAACTTAACAAAATAAGAATATCAACATAACTCTGTAGCGAAAGATAAGGAGTAAATAACTTTCTAACGGAAGTGTAAAATATTGCAGCATGGTGAGCTATGCGCAGGATTTACAACGAATACAGTAAGTTTTATTAATACATTAAAAGCATTAGCCACTTAATCATAGGCAATATTTAGCCAAGTAGCCTTAGATTTTAATGGTTTTTTTAACACGAAATTTTTAGTACTCTTATAAAGAAACTAGGAACATAAATAATGAAACTTAAAATCTTCGTCGATGAACACGAGCAAGAAATCAACGTGCCGGATGAGATCCTCACCGATGCCAAAGATTATTTCGATATGATTGACAAAGATATGGATCAAGGTTATCAAATGAGTCGCTCATGGGTAGCAAACCCTGATCAGTTACAACGTTGTCAGATTGTTTCTGATCGAATTCTTACCGCTTTAGAAAATGGTAATAAAGAAACTGGAACATTAATGGCAGCTTATATTTTATCGCGTGTCCCTAATGCCTACGCGATGCACCTAAATCTGGAAGGTGATATGACGCTGTATGATTTAGAAACGCGATAATTCCAAAACACTCTTCAGATATACTAAACATATCCAGCCTAGCTTTTTTAATATCAACTACTATTTACTTTTACGCCCACTCCAAATCCATCGGGAGAGAATAATTACTGTACTCAATATGCACAACACGCCGATGCTTAGGGATCATGGATTTACTTGAGGAGTGTAAAATATGTGGTTTCATTAGCAACAAGTCCCCTGCTTTAGCTTCACATAATACGGGTTTTATATCTGTAACGGCTTTAGTAATTTCAATATGAGAAAGTATGCCTAACTGGTGAGACTCAGGGATAACTTTTAAGCAACCATTGTTTTTATCCGCATCATCAAGGTGCACACGGAATGTTACCATGCTATTTAACACCTCGACCGAGGGCTGAACATGATGCGTTTTTTCTTTTACACTCCAAGCTCCCCAGCCTGTTACTTTTACTCTTTTATTCACCGCAATCGTTTTATCTTGGTGCCAGCTGACTAACCAATTTTTATCTGGCGTCTTATCAAAGTAAATCACCCGAACTACTTTAGCGGATGAACCTAGCATTAGTTCTGCTAAGGATAAAAATTTTGCTGAATGCGCTAACGCATCAATGGTTTTAAATTTCTGGTTAGCCTTTCTAATACCGTAATTTGTATTATCTTTAATTCTATTTCCAACCTCACTTTTAATGGCTTCAATAATCTTATTCGAAACAAATTTTCTTTTTATTTCAAAACCATCACGATCAAAACTCATGTATTTTACTCTTTGATAGCCATTTAACGAAAATTAATCCACGTCGTCGCAATATATTTAACTCCTTTCGTAACAACTGCTGCTCGATGTTCATGTGTCCAAAATGGAGGGAACAGCATGAGCTTACCTTTCTCAGGGGTTACGCTGGCATCTTGAAATAAAAACTCGGTCTCACCGCCCTCTACCACATCATTCAAATACCATAGCGCAACTAACTGGCGTGGTGCTAAGACATCATTATCGGCATCCACATGCCAGTGGTAATACTCACCTTCTTGGTAGCGTTGCAGGTTATAACCCATGTCTTTAAAGCGGCTCATGTCGCTAAAATACGGATAAATGTCTTTAAATTCCTTTAACGCCATAGCTAATGAGCGAAACAAGTTATTATCCACATCTTTCCAATGTTGTTTACCGCTGGCGATAATATCGGTGGTTTTCTTTAGACTGTCATTGCTATTCATTGCTGAGCCTACGCGCCCCGCATATTGATCTACCTCATTCGCTTCAAAGCGTGCCACCATGTCATCACAAAGAAAATCAGGGAGCGCATCTTTAACTTCAAAGATAAAGCTATTCGGTTTTACTTCACGTATTTTCATTATTACTCACAATGCTAAGGAATCTGGACAACATTTAGTAGCGACAGATTACAGAAAATTATCTTTTACAAGTGCTTCAATCGACTCAGCATCGTTAGTTTGTTGATACTGCTGTTTTACTTTTTCAGCAAGCATAGTCCAATGTTGTTCTAATTTTGCTGATAACGCTGTCAACACGCTCACATCCCCTGTTTCATGCCACACTTCATATGCTTTCAATAAGCTTGGCGCCAAATGTTTGCGCATGGCTGTCATATTACCAAAGTAAAAGTGCAAAGAGGACGCTGAGCCATGCTCTGGCGTTTGCGAGTTTAATGATTTTAATAATAACGGCAGTGTAGTGAGTGAATCAGCCAGATGATCACGAATTGCACGCAGCATGATTTCAGCATGGGTACGTGCCAGCTTTATGGTCATCTCATCCCAGCTTTCTCCGAGAATTTTACCTGCTTTTACTTCGCCTATTTCATGTTGAATCACATAAGCAATTTCGGCTTCGGTCATATGATTAATCGCATCTTCTGGTACTGATTCAAAATCATAAAAACTCATGGCACGGGTTAATGGATTATCCAAGCCTTGCACACGTGCATCGTCAAGAATCTCCCAAATAACGCGGCGCAATGATTCTCTGCGAATAAATATCGTATTGCCTTGCGCCATCGCCGCCGGTGCTGCCATGTCTCTGGCATATTCTTTACCAGAAATAAGAATCGTATAATCGTCCTGCTGTATGCGTTGCTCTAAATCTGCAACAAAAAAATGTGGGCGGCAACGAATGCCTAGTCCGGCGTTATAAACCCAATTATTTTCAAGCAACAAGGTGTTAATCAAATCATTATCAAACGCATCGTAAGCTTTATTTTGAATCATCAACGGCTGGTAGTTTTGCTCTTCAACCTCATCCCAAAGCCCTTCACGCGCGGTTAACCAATCGCCTACATCATCGGTGGTAAGTATTTTATTAAAACCGATGCCCTGTTCCCAGCGGAACATTTCGCGCATTTTAAGCAAATACACACACAGGGTATAATCCCCCGCATATAGCGCATCCGCAATATGGCAGTTGTGTTGCACCGTTTTAACAAATTGTTTTAGTTCATCATTCATCTGTTTAAAAATAAATAGCCACTCAACGGCATAATCCTTTAAGTGGTGGCAAGGTTAATTGTCTTTCCTTTTAGGAATAAATAAATTTAAAAATATCGCTGTCAACCCACCCATTGTAATTGCACTGCCTAAAATATTTTGGGCGGCTTGTGGCAATTGAGAAATAACTTCAGGTACTAGCATAACACCTAAGCCAAATCCTAACGATACAGCTATGACCAGCATATTTCTACGACTCATGGGAACCCGCTTAAGAATTTTAATGCCACTTGCGATAATTGTCGCAAACATCAACAAAGTCACTGCACCTAATACAGGCTTTGGAATGGTTTGTAACACAGAGCCGACAACAGGAAACAAACCTAACAAGATCAAAAAGACAGTGATAAAATAAGCAATGTATCGGCTAGCAATACCTGTAAGCTGAATCACACCATTATTTTGACTTAAAACGGTATTCGGAAAAGCACTAAATACGGCAGCAATTAATGAATTTACGCCATCGGCTAAAACACCACCTTTGATGCGTTTTCGATATTCAGTGCCTCGAATAGCAAGACCAGAGATAACCGAATTCGCCGTAATATCACCCATAGTTTCAATCGTTGTTACTAGGTAAATTAAAGCAATAGGTAAAAAGGTACTCCAATCAAAAAGCGAAATATTAAAGCCATATTTAAAGGGAAGAGGAACTGTAATAGCACCTAAACCATTCGCGAAAATAGCTTCTACAGACGCTAAGTCAACCATTCCCATTGCAATCGCTAATAGATAACCGACCATTAAACCAATCGCAATCGAGGAAATACGCAACCAATGCGTATTAAATTGGTTGAGAAAAATGACAGTCAATAGCACTGCTACGCCTAACATAAGATTCTGCAAACTGCCAAAGTCATCCGCATCAAGTCCACCCGCAAGATCAGTCATACCGACTTTAATCAGGCTTATGCCAATTAAAATAACAACAGTTCCTGTTACTAGCGGCGTAATAATGCGTTTCATGAAGATAATAACTTGGCTTAAAAATATCTCTACAAATGCACCAAAGAAACACATTAAAAAAATCAGTGACAATATTTCATCAGGCCCGCCACCATTAGTTTTAGCAATAAGACCGGTAGCCAAAATAGCACTTAAAAAAGCAAAGCTAGTGCCTTGTACGCATAACAATCCTGAGCCTATACCAATGGGACGCACTGCTTGAATAAGTGTTGCAACACCAGAAACCATGAGCGCCATGCTAATTAAATAAGGGATATGCTCATCCAGACCTAACACACCACCAATAATTAAAGTAGGAGTGATAATACTTATAAAGCTAGTTAATACATGCTGAATTGCCACAAAGCTTGATACAATAACCCCAGGGCGATCCTCTAAATAATAAACTAGCTCATTATGCTCGGTATGATGCGCGCTCATATATCCTCCTTTATATAGTTCCACTAACCTTAGCCAATTTAAAAAATACTGCAAGTTATACTTATAATGTTTGTTTATATTAGTATCTTTCTCGTTAACAGCTCAAATGAATGAGACAGACAGAAACCTTAGTGCAGCCAATGATTACTTTCTTTCAAAGTATACAACCTCATACTTTCAGAGAAATTGTCTAATCAACAACTGTAAACTATACTATCTAGTCTTGAAAATAAGGAATAAAATTTACTATGCGAATTCGTATCAAAACCAAGTGGAGCAAGCAAGAGCGTGAAGTATCTGTAGAAGATGCGGTAAGTGTATTGGCATTTAATAGCTGGAAAATCGGTATGCAAACCTTACTAGAAATTGAAAATGAAGAGTTCCAAATTGATACCCAGCAACAGCGTATTGAGGTTATCGAAGAAATCATGGCGTTTATGGTGCAATCACTTGACCGTATTGTTTATAACACCATTAATGATGAAGATCGTAGTATTTTAATTAGCATGTACGCTAAAAAAGTGGCAGATCATGTGCAAGACAACGCACGTGATTTTAGTGGTCCTGGCGATTATCGTGCGCCTTTTATAGAGAAGCTTAACCAACGCTTTGTCGGTTATTCTGACACCAAGTGGGACGAAGAAAAAGACGAAGCAGGCTTCTCAATGGGGCGTGAGTTTGCTAACAATATTGCTAACGTGCTGGGTCCAAAAGATAAGAAATGGGCTTTAGATTACATACAGCAAGTATTGATGCCAGAGTTTTTCGGCTTATTTAAAAAGACTATTAACTCTGTCGGCTTAATCGAAGAAAAGCTTAAAGACACAGGTACGGAAGAACTAGACTCGCGTCATGTATTATTGCGTGACAAGCCAGAATAATTTTCTAATACTGATTGATTTCTGTTATTTTTGTAATCAATACTACTAATTATTACCGCTATTTATGAAACTCTCTTTACTAATTTCTTTGCTTGTTCTGTTCACCCATTCTGCAAGCTTTGCTCACGATTTAACAACTACAAATATCAATAAAAAAAATCGGGGTAGAATTAAATATTCCACGTTTATTTACGCTGTTTGGTAGTCCGGAATGGCAAAGCGCCAGCGGATATTTTTCATATTTTAACCACAAGAGCAATGTAGAAATTGCAGTTCCTTGGCTGGTTGAAAAACTTGAAGCAAATGCAAAGGAGCAAGATAGAACATTATCAGACCAAACAGTTGCGCTTCATTACCGTAAATTTTTAGGTGAATTTCTCAATGGCGTATACTGGAGCGGCTTCGTGAAAATAGCGCATGTGAAGGTCGTCAACGACGATTACGGTTTCCCGCGTCACAAGCAAACTCTGCATAAATCACCTTGTCACGGGGAAGGTTGCGAAGATACACCAGATACCCCTAGTTATTCCAATCCTCAGAAAAGTAGTACTAAATTCGGCTTAGGTATTGGAACGGGTTACCGTTTTATCCCAAAAAACAAACCTTATTATTGGAGAGCCAGCCTATCCGTAGGGCAATATCTTACTGGAAAGCATAATCTATACGATGGTGGGACAGGTGTATTGACTGCTGATTCAAAGTACATTGTTGATATTGAACTTTTGAAATTTGGTTATGCGTTTTAGCTAACTAGTACCCCAACAATATAGATTTGATGGATACTGAGAGTCAAAAAAGCGGTTAGCCACTAGTCGCGCTCTGCAGTTAAGGTTACTCCCTTCATAAAAAGTGTAACAACGTGGAAGACCGTTAAGCTCCTAGGGCTTGTCCGAGAACTGATTAGCCTACTGCGAAAAAGCTATTTTTGTCAGATTTTCTGCTAATTTTCATCGAATAGAACAACTATTCGCTGTAAATAACCAAAAAATCTGCCTAAAAATTACTTTCTCTCACTACGGCTACAGTTCTCGGACAGGCTCCTAGCCCACTATAATCATTTCTTCGTTAGTTTTTTAAGTTTCTTTTCAGATGTATCCAGCTTAATTTTATCTTGCGTAATGGGTGAAGACATTTGTTGGTTTAAAAAGCGGTTCTGCTGCTCTTTTCTGCCTCGGTATAAATAACCGCCTAAAACGCCACCTGCAGTTGTTAGTGTAAATATCCCCAAGGTTAAAAACTGGGTTAGCAACATCAATGCACCTAACCCCATAACGCCCGCCAAGGCCGCACCCACTTTAAAGTTAGCTTTGCCGTGAGTAATTTTTGCTTCACGGGCGATTTCTTTTTGGGTCTTTTTGATCAGCCTTGTTTTCGCACGCTCTGCATTTACTTGAATCTTTTCACGTTCACGCGCATGTTGTTGATGTAGCTCGGCAAGCTCTTCCTTACTTTTTTGCTTGGCTATCGTTGAAAACCAAAAAGCAGTAAACACTGCAATAAATACCAACGGAATAATCAATCTCAACCAAGCCAGCCCAGTCAAATCTTGCGGAGCTAACAAAACCAATGCGACCGTTGCAGCTTGTAAAATGATGATGCCACTTAAAAATCTAAACATTATTATGAACGTTTGAATCTGAATTCTATATAATAGCGTATTAGTTTAGTCCCTGTACGAGTAAAAACATGCAAGCTAGTACCGAAAAAGTAGAGACATCAGTAAACAACGTTGATGCGAATGAAATTAAAAAGTTTGAGGATGTCGCTCACCGTTGGTGGGATCGTGATAGTGAATTCAAACCCCTACATGAAATCAACCCACTTCGCCTTAACTACATCGACCAACACTGTGGAGGCCTTAAAAACAAGAAGGTTATAGATGTCGGCTGTGGTGGCGGCATCTTATCAGAGAGCATGGCGCTACGTGGTGCGGACACGCTAGGCATAGATATGGGCGCAGCACCGCTATCTGTGGCTGAATTACACGCGCTAGAATCAGGCGTTGATAATATCAAATATCAAAAGATTACAGTTGAAGAAATTGCGGAGCAACAGCCCGCTCAATATGATGTTGTTACCTGCATGGAAATGTTAGAACACGTTCCTGACCCTTCTTCAATTATTACTGCATGCGCCAAATTGGTTAAACCTAACGGGCATGTGTTTTTCTCCACCATAAACCGTAACCCAAAATCATTTGCTTTTGCCATCATCGGCGCTGAGTATATTTTAAACATGTTGGCAAAAGGGACGCATGAATATGCTAAGTTTATTCAGCCCTCAGAGCTTGAAAATTGGGCCCGCCATACAGGATTAGAACTTGAAAATATTAAAGGAATGACATATAACCCCCTGCTACAACAATATAAGCTGGGTTCTGATGTGAAGGTAAATTATCTTATGCACTTCCACAAGCCTGCTTAACTATTATTTTAAAGACCTATAAAACATGAAAACACAATCAAACTTAACAACCATTAACCTTTTTTTGTTAGTTGCACTTAGCTTCTTAACGGCTTGTAGTATTAACTATGATAATGTTAGCTTTGATGATACAAAAAAAATCACTACGGTTTCAGCCATTGAAGGCGGTGATCAAGTCAAAATAAATGACTTAACCAAAGCCATTATTTCTTTAGACCCAGAAACGATTGACCCTATCGAAGCGGCATGGGTTGCTCGCGAAGGTGTACTCTATCCAAAGTACTTAGCGAATCAATATCGACTAATGTGGCCACCTAACTACCAAAACGTACTAGTAAATACCGGCAGACGCGAAAAAGGTTTATGCTATCAATGGGCACGGGATATGACCTCTCATATTGGCACTAAAAACTATAAAACACTCACCCTACAACGCGCTGTTGCCAACCAAGGTGGCAACTATGAGCACAATGTATTAACCGTTGCAGCAAAAGGTAAAGGGGTTGACGATGCAATAATTTTAGACCCTTGGCGTCATGCTAGCCTATTATATTGGGTGAAAACCAAAGACGACCCAAATTACCAATGGGTAAAATATTACCCTAGAAAATACTACGTCAATGATAAAAAACAAAAAGTTTATATCTCAAATAAAAACAACCCTGCAAACGCTACTAATTAAGAAGTTTTAATAATGATAAATTTACACATAAAAAAAATAACAGCTATGGGCTTAGTATTTAACCTGCTTATTTTAAGCGCATGTAGCTCCGTAGGCTTTAAAGACGTGGGGCTGAATAAACAGGGCAATACCGTTGTTTCTGCAATTAACGCAACTGACAACACGAAAATAGAAAACCTCTACCAAGCGATCCTTTCATTAGGCCCTAACATAAAACCCTCTGAAGCTCAGTTTGTCGCACGAGAAGCTGTACTTTATCCTAAAGTACTCGCTAACCGATACCAACTGACGAGCCCGCCACTCTACCACAATGTGTTAGTAAATTACGGCTATCGTCCTCGTGGACTCTGTTATCAATGGACACGCGACATGGGCTTGCAAATAAACCGTCCAATGAAGTCACTGCAGTTTCATCACGGTGTTGCATTTAGGCGCGATTACTGGAGAGAACACAGCACCTTAGTTGTTACCGCTAAGGGACAAGCATTTAATGAAGGTATTATTCTTGACCCATGGAGACACTCGGGCACTCTTTTTTGGAGCCGTATTAAGGACGATAAAAAATATCCTTGGGTAAAATTTACTAACTAGAGAGCTTTGCGGAAGTCGGCTATGCTGGAAATTTGGCTTTACCAGAATTTATGGAGCTAGATCAGGCTTTTCTAGAAAATCTACACCGTACAGCGATTGTAAAATAATACGCTGTAGAAAGTTTTTGTCTAAATGGTAAGCTTGCTAAACATTAAACCTAAAGTGAACCACATCCCCCTCTTGCAAGATATAGTCTTTACCCTCTAAACGCCACTTTCCCGAGTCTTTTGCCCCTGCCTCACCCTTACACTCGATAAAATCATCATAAGCAATAACTTCAGCACGAATAAAGCCTTTTTCAAAGTCAGTATGAATCTTACCTGCTCCATTAGGTGCAGTCGCACCTTCATGTACCGTCCAAGCGCGCACCTCTTTAACCCCAGCAGTAAAAAATGTTTGTAAATTTAATAATTGGTAGCCGGCATTAATTACTCGATTTAAACCTGGCTCTGTTAAACCCATTTCATCCAAAAACATTTCTAATTCATCTTCTTCTAAAGCGGACATTTCAGCTTCAAGTTGCGCAGACACGGCAACAACCTCAGCACCTTCTTTTTTTGCAAACTCTTTAACCGAATCAAGATAAGGGTTATTCTCAAAACCATCTTCTGCAACATTAGCAATAAACAAAATTGGCTTACTGGTAATTAATTGAAGCTCTTTAAGTAATGGTAAGTCATCTTTAGTGATACCTGCTGAGCGTGCAGATTGACCATCCGCCAACTTGGCTTGTATTCTTTCAAATAAGGCTAGCTGTGCAATGGCTTCTTTATCGCCTGAACGTGAATTTTTTTCGGCTCTCTTGATGGCTTTTTCAACCGAGTCTAAATCAGCCAAAGCCAACTCCGTATTAATCGTATCAATATCAGAGAGCGGATCTATTTTACCATCCACATGCACCACGTCATCATCATCAAAACAACGTACCACTTGAGCAATTGCATCCGTTTCACGGATATGTGACAAAAATTTATTACCTAAGCCTTCACCAGAAGCAGCCCCTTCGACCAAGCCTGCAATATCAACAAATTCCATCGTGGTTGGCAAACATCGCTCGGGATTTACAATTTCAGCGAGCGCATCCATACGTGGATCAGGAACAGGAACAATCCCAACATTTGGCTCTATCGTACAAAAAGGGTAGTTTTCAGCAGCAATACCTGCTTTGGTTAGCGCATTAAATAAGGTTGATTTCCCTACGTTTGGTAAACCTACAATTCCACATTTAAAACCCATAATTTTTCCTTTGTTAAAGCTAGTAACAGCTAATTGATAAAATCACTCTGTATGCAGTAAGTTCATCGCTTTTTGATCTTCGCCTTTTACAATTAACTCGATATTATCCAGCGCTTTGTCAATCGCATTGTTAATCGCAATTTCATCATCTTTATTCGGACGAGAAAGAACATAATCCGCAACTTTATTACGATCTCCAGGGTGACCAATACCAAAGCGTAAGCGCCAATAATTTTTTGAAATTTGAGCATGCAAGTCTCGCAGACCATTATGCCCACCATGCCCACCTGATTTTTTTAAGCGTACAGTACCTGCAATAAGATCTAACTCATCATATGCCACAAGGACTTCATCAACAGGTATCTTATAAAAAGAGCTAAACTGATGTGCAGCAAGACCACTGCGATTCATATAGGTTGACGGCTTTAATAACCAGACCGACTGACTAGCAATCGTGGCTTTAGCAACCTCAGCAGAAAACTTAGCTTCGGCTTTGAAGCTTGCACCCACACGGTTTGCCAATGCATTAATAAACCAAAACCCGGCATTATGCCGGGTTTTGGTGTATTTATCGCCCGGATTACCCAAGCCAATAATTAATGATACTGTCATACTAAGCCGTAGTACGTAACATCTTATTCAGATGAATCGTCAGCTGGTTTACCACCTTCAGCCTTCTCATCACTACTATCACTTTCGGTTTCAGGTGCTTCAGGAGCATCATCAGATACTGCTTCTGCTTTAGGCGATATAATCGAAACAATCGGCTGATCGTGATCTTCGCCATAGGAAAGCTGTGTTGAAATTACGCCTTCTGGCAACTTAATACTTGATAAGTGTAATGAGTCACCCAGCTTTAGATCCGCCAAGTCGACTTCAATAAACTCAGGAAGAACACCCGGTAGACAAGTAATCTCAATATCAACAGCGTTACGTATAATCTGCCCACCTTCCATCTTAACACCATGTGCCGTGTCTTCATTGATATAATGAAGTGGTAATACAACCGTCATTTCCACATCGTCACGTACACGCTGCAAATCAACATGAAGGATAAAAGGCTTCGCAGGGTGGCGCTGTAAATCACGTAAAAAGACTTTTTGCTGTTTACCATCGAGTGTTAACTCTATGATTGCTGCATAAAAAGCTTCGTCTTGTAGGTTACGCATTAACTGATTTTCTTTCAATGTTAATGACCACGCTGGACGACCCGCACCGTATAAAACGGCTGGGATTTTATTTACGCGACGTAGGCGGCGGCTCGCACCTTTACCCAAATCTTCGCGCATTTCTGCTTCTAAAATATATTTTGCTGACATTATATGTCTCCAACTAAATTAACAGAACTCTCGTTCTATCCAGATTCTTAAAAAAAGTGCAAAAACTCGCGACCAAGTCTTGCACGTATAAAAGCTTTAGCAATCAGTTTGTAAAGCTTAATCTTCTACTACATGAGCAAACAGTTCACTCACAGATTCTTCCCTATTGATACGTGAAATAGTATCCGCCAAAATATCGGCAACAGAAAGCTGACGGATTTTAGCACACTTTTGCGCATTTTCATTTAAAGGAATTGAATTAGTTACTACAACTTCATCAAGCATCGAGTTGTTTATATTATCTATGGCAGGACCAGAAAAAACAGGATGCGTTGCATAAGCGATGACTTTATCTGCACCGTGCTCTTTTAATGCTTCTGCGGCGTGACAAAGAGTACCTGCTGTATCAACGAGATCATCAATCAAAACACAGGTTTTGCCTTTTACATCCCCAATAATATGCATAACTGCTGATACATTAGGTTCTGGACGACGTTTATCAATAATTGCCAACCCCGGATCACCGAGACTTTTTGTCATCGCACGCGCTCGCACCACTCCGCCTACATCTGGTGAAACAACAGTTAAATTAGCATAATCTTTTTCAATAATATCAGTCAACAAGACTGTCGACGCATAGATATTATCAACAGGGAGATCAAAAAAACCTTGAATTTGATCAGAATGTAAATCAATCGTTAAGACTCGGTCAACTCGACTGGTTGACAACATATCAGCAACGAGTTTGGCGGATATCGGAACACGTCGAGAGCGAACTCGACGGTCTTGACGTGCGTAGCCAAAATATGGGATGACGGCAGTAATTCTGGCAGCTGATGCACGATAAAGTGCATCGACCATAATTAACAACTCCATTAAATTATCGTTGGTAGGCGCACAAGTCGGTTGAATCACAAAGATATCCTTACCTCGGACATTCTCTAGTATTTCAACATGAGCTTCGCCATCACTAAACTGAGAAACTGTACAGTCACCTAAGGACATATTGAGTAATTCGGCAACTTCGCGGGAAAGCTCTTGATTAGCATTTCCAGAAAAAATCATCATCCTGTCGAGCTCTGACATGATCAATCTCTATAGAAGATTAAGGGTTTGATGTATTGCAAAGCTTAGTTATATCCAATAACAGTGCAATACATCAATAAATTTGGCTGGGACGGTAGGGTTCGAACCTACGCATGCTGAGATCAAAACCCAGAGCCTTACCACTTGGCGACGTCCCAATATTTTTCTATATCTACGCTACAACATTCCATTCAACGCACTTAAAATTTTAAAGCACTAAACAAAGGAGATTGGTTTACTCCTTTTGCTACAAATCCTTGCCAGTGTTCAGGCAACTTATTAAAGACTTGCTGAGCGTGTTTTTTTTCATCAAAAACTGCAAATATACAACTACCTGTACCTGTCAAACGTGCTAAAGAAAATTGTGATAACCAGTTGATTGCATGATCAATCTCAGGATATTTTTTTCTCACAATTTTCTCAAATACGTTCTCTAGTTCTGAGCCACATATATTGCTTTCTAGAAAGCGCGCTATTGTGATAGTTTCATTATCTCGTGTCAATGCTTTATCTGCAAAAAGTTCTTCGGTTGAGACAAATATTTCAGGATGAATCACTAAATACCATCTTTCAGGTAATATCATAGGGGTTAAGGCTTCGCCGACACCTTCCGCCCACGCTGACTGACCTTCAACAAACAACGGCACATCAGCCCCAAGTTGTAAGCCAAGCTCTGCAAGCTCCGCTACCGTTAAACCGCATTCCCACAATGCATTTAAGCCGTGAAGTACCGTTGCAGCATCAGAGCTTCCGCCACCAATACCGCCACCAATGGGTAAACGCTTTTCTATCGAAATATTCACACCATAGCTCACACCACCGTTTGATTGCGTTGTTTTCTTTAATAGCATCGCAGCACGTACGCAAAGATCAGACTCTTGCGGCACATTTTCCAAACCTTTTATCCTCTTAATATTTCCATCAGACGTTCGCTCCAATGTTATTTCATCGGAGTAATCAAGGATTTGGAAAACAGTTTGCAATAAATGATACCCATCAACACGGCGACCGGTAATATGCAAAAATAAATTAAGTTTTGCGGGTGCTGGAAGTCTTAATACTGGCAAAAATTATAGCCCCTGCCATTGTTTCGCAATCACTTTTAAATACACATTATCTTTATCACGGGTAATGACAATTTTCCGCGGCATCGCATCAAAACGATTATTCACATAACGTGAATAGCTTATTTTCCAGCCGACTTGATAAATGGCTTGTGGGCGACCTTGCGTGTCTAGTGTTAACTTATCGAGTTTATACTGCGGTGAAGATAAACCACGCACCCAATATTGCATACCTTTCAACGGTAGTTTTACACCTGATTGACGCTGCAACAGGCGCTCCTCATCTGTATCGCGGTAGGTTTTTCCGTCACCAGACAATAAGGAAACTTGCTGAGATGTTTTATCTAGCTTCGCAATAATCGCACCTGTTAAGGGATTTTTAATTTTCATTTGATAATTATTGAGATTACGTTGCTGCCAGTTTAAACCAAAATTCCAATGATCCTCACGATAGCGTAACGCGATTTTACTAGTCAGCGTCCAGCTAGGTTTCCTAGCAAGTTGTTGCTGGCGCATTTTCCACGCTGCATTTTTATTTGCTGTTTGGACAACGGGCTTGTTGACAGGCGTAATACGACGGCTTTGAGAACACGCGGACAAGTATAAAGTACTCAAAATCACACTCAACAGAATGAGTATACGACTATTCATTTTAAAATCCCCCTCAAATATTTCTTAGACTTACAGTTTAACAAACTTTAAGTCTAAGAAATATTATAAGTCTTTAATTTTTATTTTCTTTTTAAAGTTAACAGTTTGCGCTTTATTTTCTTGTGTTAATTGCCTACTGAGCCGAGCAACCTTCTTTTCGGCATTTTTCATCAATGAACCAGTAGTAACATTTTGATATTTTTCTAAAGCACTTTTTATATCGCCTTGCGCCTCAAAAATTTCCGCCATAAAGTACTCTGCATCACTTTTATAATCAGCAGATTGCCTTAGCTTCTGTATATTTTTTGTCGCACTAGCATAATCAGATTGGTCAATCTCTAATGCAATTAAAGACTTTAATAAGTCTTTATTTTGCGGATGCTTTTCCGTCAAAGCCTTCAAATAGGAAAATGCGGTATGTTTTTGTTCATCCATAATCAATAGACGAACTAATTCCAAAGTTACCGAATCACTCGCATCATAGTAATCAACCACCGGCTTTAAAATCTCAACAGCATCACTGATACGCTGAACTTTTTTAAGTGCTTTTGCTTTCATTAATGATGCTTTAACAAAGCTCTTCGGCTCAATTTCTTCTTGTCTAACATAACTATCAAGCTGTTTAAGAGAAGAAATTACCTCGTCATAGCTACCAGCCTGGTTCGCTAAAGAAGCTAATATCAGTTGCTGTTGCACCTGCAAGCCTTGGTCATCAGGAACTTTCAATAATGAGGATTGCTTAAGATACTCTTTAAAAACATTTAATGCTTCTAGATGGTGTGATTCAACGCTCAATAATGCCCCGATAAAGCGTAAGCTCTTAAAGCTATTCCCTTCTGCTACTGTTTCAGACTCCCGCACTATCTGCTCAATTCGCCTGAGCTGCATGGCCGATGCGTGTACTTTATTATTTCTTAAAAATAACAGCACAAGATACTGATTTGCTTCTAAGTCATTAATTTGTAACTGCACCCATTTTTGTGCATTTAATAATGCTTTATCAGACTGCTCATGGGTGGCAGCGAGTATTGTTGCTCGTTTAGCTGCTGCAGCATCATTAACTTGACTCACTAACTGTTGATAGTTTTCAGCAGACGCTTTGGGCACATCCAAGCGATTATAAAGTTCTGCGGTAAGCGCCAAATACATATACTGCGTTTGTTGGCGAATTTCTGGACTAGTTTCAGAATTATCCATCGAAACTTTTTTCATGTGTTTTTCAGAGGTTCTTGGTGGCTTTACAGCACTAGTAATCGTTTTTTTTGCGATTTTGTCTTCTCTTGGAGCTACAGAAGTTGCGGCATTACTTTGACAAGCAACACTCAAAAATAAGCAGCTAAGAAACAGTATCAAACGTTGAAAAGTGATCATTTAAAACTCTGAGTAATTTATAATGATTTTGCAGTCTATAAGTTAAACGTACTTTCTCCCCTAACTGCATGAATAAAACCCCACATTATCCTGCTAATTGGTTAGATTAGCATAAAAATTATTATTTCAGTTGTAAAATTAGCGCACGTATCAGAAAATTTATTAACGTTTAAAACTCAATATCACCTATAATCCTCCCCCACATGTCGATACGTATCATAGGAATCAACCACAAAACTGCACCTGTTGCGGTTCGCGAGAAAGTTGCGTTCAGCCCTCAGGGCTTAATCGACAAACTTAATGAAATAAAGTCGATTGATGCTACTGATAATAAAACTAACGAAGTTATTATATTATCTACCTGTAATAGAACAGAAATTTACACCCATTCCGACTATGAGTTTGATGAAGTATGCCAATGGTTCTTGCATCAAGGCGGAATTAGCTTTGAAGCCTTACAACAATGTGTTTATCACCATACCGATAAAGATGCGATTAAGCATGTTTTAAGAGTCGCCAGTGGGTTAGATTCAATGGTTCTAGGCGAGCCACAAATCCTCGGCCAATTAAAATCCGCATTAAAAACGGCGACCGACCAAAAAACCGCCGGCAACCTGCTAAAACACTTAATGCAACATGCTTTCTCCACCGCTAAGAAAGTACGCACACAAACCAGTATCGGCTCCAACCCAGTATCCGTTGCCTATGCGGCAGTTAATCTCGCAAAGCAAATATTTAGTACACTTGACAATAAAACTGCACTTTTAATTGGTGCGGGTGAAACCATTGAGCTAGTTGGCAAGCATTTACAAAATGGCTCTATCGGTAAAATTATTATAGCTAACCGTAGTATTGATAACGCCAATAAAGTGGCAAACAAATTAGGTGGTATCGGTGTTTCATTGCAGGAAATTAGTGATTATTTACCCGAGGCTGACATTGTTATTTCCTCCACTGCTGCACCGGTTCCCGTTATTGGCAAAGGCACCGTAGAGTGGGCGCTAAAGAAGCGTAAGCATAAACCTATTTTTATGGTTGATATTGCTGTCCCTCGTGATATTGAAGCTGAAGTTGCAGAACTAGATGATGTGTTTTTATACACCGTTGATGATCTACAATCCGTCATTGAAAATAATTTAAAATCTCGCCAAGAAGCCGCCAACCATGCAGAAGTCATGGTAACAGAAGAAGTAGAAACTTTTCTCGGCTGGATTCGCGCACAAGATCAAATGGGCTTAATCAAACAATACCGCAGTAAAGTTACCGCTATTCAAGATGAGTCCTTGCATAAAGCCAAGCGCATGTTGAATAATGGCGCATCGGCAGAAGAGACTCTGCAATTCTTGGCTCACACACTAAGCAACAAATTAGCGCACGATGCCACGGTGGCGATGAATAAAGCTGCCCGTGCAGGGGACCATAAATTATTAGAAGCATCTGATAAATTACTCAACTTATCTAACGTTTCAACTAATGAAAGCCAACAAAACGCTCAGTTAAACAAAAAGGATAAAAACTAAATCGTGAAAGCATCCCTGATTACCAAACTAGAATCATTTATCGATCGCCACGAAGAAATTGCTGGGCTATTAGCTGAGCCTGAGGTAATGGCCGATCAAAATCAATTTCGTCAGTTATCGATGGAATACAGCCAGCTAGAACCCCTTGTACAAGAATTTCAAAAATTTCAGCAAGCTCAGGATGACTTGGCTACAGCTAAAGAAATGCTCAACGACCCTGAAATGAAAGAAATGGGACAAGAAGAAATCAACGAATTAAAGCCCGTTCTAGAAGCCTTTGAAATAAATTTACAAAAATTACTACTCCCCAAAGACCCGCATGATCATAGCAATACCTTTCTAGAGATTCGCGCGGGTACCGGTGGCGATGAAGCGGGAATTTTTGCAGGAGATTTATTCCGCATGTATTCACGTTTTGCGGAGCAACAAGGCTGGAAAGTGGAAATCATGAATCAAAGCATGGGCGAAAAAGGCGGCTATCGTGAAATTATCACCCGTATTGTCGGCACCAATGTCTACTCTAAATTAAAGTTTGAATCCGGTGCGCACCGTGTGCAACGCGTACCCGAAACAGAATCTCAAGGTCGCGTGCATACCTCCGCGGCTACCGTGGTGGTGATGCCAGAGCCTGATGAGGTCGAAGCGCCCGATATTAAAAGTAGCGATTTACGCATTGATACGTTTCGTGCCTCGGGTGCAGGTGGTCAGCATGTGAATAAAACCGACTCTGCAGTTCGCATTACCCATTTGCCGTCTGGGATTGTAGTGGAATGCCAAGATCAACGCTCGCAACACAAAAACAAAGCACAAGCCTTGTCTGTTTTATCCGCTCGAATTTTAGAAGGACAACGCCAGGAACAACACAATGAACAGGCCGAAGAACGTAAATCGCTAGTCGGGTCGGGGGATCGTTCTGACCGCATTCGTACCTACAACTTCCCCCAAGGACGTGTCACCGATCACCGTATTAATTTAACACTGTATAAGCTGGATGAGTTTATGTCTGGCTCTTTAGATCAAATTATAGAACCGTTGATTAATGAATATCAAGCAGAGCAACTTTCTGCATTAAGTGAAGAGCATTAAAATAACTTAGCCACTTAAGGACACGAAAAAAACGCGGAAAACACAAAAGCTTACCCCCTATTTTCTGTGACTTTCCGCGTGTTTCTACGGCAACAAAAAATCTCTATGCAACAACTAAATAAGCCATTATTAATAACCATTTCACAGGCATTAAAAAGTGCCAGAAAGGCATTAGAAAAAACCTCTGATACCCCTACTCTGGATGCAGAATTATTACTTGCGCACTGTTTGGATAAAAACCAAACCTACCTGCATACTTGGCCAGAGAAACAACTGAGCGACAATCAACTCAACTGCTTTGAGCCGTTAATAGAAAAACGTAAAACAGACTATCCTGTCGCTTATTTGTTAGGGCATAAACCCTTTTGGACATTGGATTTAATTGTTACTGAGGACGTATTAATCCCCCGACCTGAAACCGAGTTATTGGTTGAGACTGCTTTAGAAAAAATCCAGAACATTTACAACCCTAAAATACTTGATTTGGGCACTGGGTCAGGTGCTATAGCCTTAGCTCTCGCCAGTGAACGACCCGATGCTAAAATTACCGCCAGCGACTATTCTAAAAAGGCCTTAACGGTCGCGCATCGAAACGCCCAGAAGCATGATTTAACAAATAATGTCAATTTTATACAGTCTGATTGGTATTCCAATGTTTCAACGAGCAACTTCGATTTGATTGTTTCAAACCCTCCTTATATTAATCCGCAAGATTCGCATTTAAAAACCACTATTCGCTTCGAGCCCTTTCAAGCTTTAGCCGCCAAGAATAACGGATTAGCGGATATTGAAAAAATTATTCAAAAAGCAAAAAGCCACCTTAAACAAGGTGGCTTTTTAATTATTGAACATGGGTTTGATCAGGCCGAAGATACACTAGACCTTATGCATAAATACTACCTAAGCAAGCCTAAAAACTTGACTGACTTAAATAATAATCCGCGTATTACTTATGCAACCACTTCACCATAATGATGCCTGATTACCGAACTAAGCGCATAGCGCTACGACAGCATCTCTACCTACCAGCAAGCTGTTGTAGCAGCATTTGCAGCATCTGTAGCGGCTCTAATTCCTAATTGATCAATGGTAAAGGTTTTACACGCATCATCATTTGCCTGCCTACCTGCTCTTGTCGCTGTTAAGGTATACCCTGTGCATGGTGTAACATTGGTACCAGCACAGTTTGTAGGCACTTCTGTCATTGTTATTGAGTAATGACCATTCTCAGACGTTACAGTAGCCCCTAATCCTAACCCACCTGCTCCTGTCGTTAAGTCCTTCGCATAACTCATATTTTGCACAAAATAACTTTCTTGCATTTGGGCATATTTCATTAATGCGACCTTTGCATCGGCACGGTTACTTTTAGTGACATATTGACTGTATGAAGGCATTGCAATTGCCGCTAAAATGGCGACTATTGCTACGACGATCATAAGTTCTACCAGTGTAAAACCTTGTTGCTTTTTCATTATATTATCCATTCATTGTTATTATTAATTCGTTTTTTCCTCTAACCAGTATGTTCTTGGCAAAGTATTTTGTAACGCGGCTGCTGCCCCCTGAGCTGAAAGTGTTGTATCATTCGCAATTGATACACCCGTACCATCCACTATCTCAAACGCTCTTACACAACTGCCTTTTTTACAGCTTTGATCTGTCGCATTAGGGTCATCTGACTTCAACTTGGTAAATACAATTTGAGGTGTTTGCGAAATAACGCCAGAACGCCCTTCTGTAGATAAATCATCAGGGTCTTTTACCTGACCATCACCATTTAAGTCAAGGCTGGCTGCTCCTGTCATTAAATCCATTAGGTAAGTCCGAGACTTGTTATTAGTAACAGTACTACAACTATTCGCACTTAATGTTGTTCCGCCTTTACCAAATGTACTAAATACCACATTATTATTAAAGATAAGCGGTGAAGATAATACTTTCTCACCTGTCATCGCCGTTAAGTCATATTTCCAACCAAATTTTGTAGGCGACTTCCTATCCCCTAAGTCAGCAAATGTTATTGCATTTGGTGCAGTAACAGGTACCGTTAATGGGTTTTGATCAACTAACACAAAGAATTGATCATCACTATTCTCTTCTAGCGGGATAGCACGGTCTCCTGAGCCAACAGCTAAGGTAATCACTAACTTTCCTTTATACCTGAAAAAAGCAATATCAGGTGCAGTGAAAAACTTGCGTCTAACTGTCGCAGGTGTACTAACGTCACCTAAACGTGCAAACGGCTTAAGTCGAGCCTTAACAGATCCGTCATCTGCATTTGAACCTGCTATAGTTGTATTCAAGTCAGCTCGCCATATTGTGCCACCGGTGTCACCAAAATATAAACGATCTATTGAACCATCTCGATCTACATCTATCGTTTGGATATCTCCCGCTACAGCATAATCTAACTTATCAGTATTTTTCCAAACTATATTTCCTGTCAATGCATCAGCAATATAGACAGCAGAACCTCTTGAGGTGTTTCCATCATCTATCTCTACAGAGCCTAACTTACCATTATCATC
>Ga0256839_1000320_pt1 | contig 61391 bp, 56 predicted proteins | sample 354166metaG_FD_185968 | JGI IMG/M metagenome (GOLD analysis project Ga0256839, IMG submission 185968) | Hydrothermal vent microbial communities from Mid Atlantic Ridge, Atlantic Ocean - 354-166 | ecosystem: Environmental > Aquatic > Marine > Hydrothermal vents | place: Atlantic Ocean: Mid...
AATCCGCTGCGCGGATTGATCAGCGCGATGGCGCTTCGCGGTCCATTTCGATTTTCCGGTTGTCGTCATGCACTTCCCTGTGCATGGGCCGTCCCGCGGCCGTCCCTGGCCGCGGGAAAGGTCTGAAAAATCGGATTTTTCAGACCTTATCTACTGTCTGCCGGCATCGAGGGTCTCGAGGCGGATGCGGGTCACTGCGCCGCGCACGCAGCCGAGCGCCTCGATCGCAGCCAGCGCTTCATTCATGTGCCCCTCGCGCACCCGGTGGGTGAGCAGGATGAGCGGCACGTGCTTGGCCCCGGCGCGCGGCTCCTTCTGGATCACGGCCTCGATGCTGATGCCCCGCTCGCCCAGGATGCGCGCCACTTCCGCCAGCACCCCGGGACGGTCGTCCACCTCCATGCGCAGATAGTAGGCGGTCTCCACCGCCTCCATGGGCAGCACGGGGTGATCGGCGAGGGCGTCGGGCTGGAAAGCCAGGTGCGGGACGCGGTTCTCTGGGTCGGCGGTCATGGTGCGCACCACGTCCACCAGGTCCGCCACCACGGCCGAGGCGGTAGGCTCGGCGCCGGCGCCGGCGCCGTAATAGAGGGTCGGACCCACCGCGTCGCCCATCACCAGCACCGCGTTCATGACGCCGTCCACGTTGGCGATCAGGCGCCGCTCCGGGATCAGCGTAGGGTGCACGCGCAGCTCGATGCCGTCGCCGGCCCGGCGGGCAATGCCGAGGTGCTTGACCCGGTAGCCGAGCTCGCCCGCGTAGGCCACGTCCTCGGCCGTGAGGTGGCTGATGCCTTCGGTGTAGACCTTGTCGAACTGCAGCGGGATGCCGAAGGCGATGGAGGCGAGAATGGTGAGCTTGTGGGCGGCGTCGATGCCTTCCACGTCGAAGGTAGGGTCGGCCTCGGCGTAGCCGCGCGCCTGCGCCTCGGCCAGCACATCGGCGAAGTCGCGCCCGGCGTCACGCATCTCGGTGAGGATGAAGTTGCTGGTGCCGTTGATGATGCCCGCCACCCACTCGATGCGGTTGCCGGCCAGGCCCTCGCGCAGGGCCTTGATGATGGGGATGCCGCCCGCCACCGCAGCCTCGAAGGCCACCATCACGCCTTTGCGCCGCGCGGCCTCGAAGACCTCGTTGCCATGCAGGGCGATGAGGGCCTTGTTGGCCGTGACCACGTGCTTGCCGTGCTCGAGGGCGGTGAGCACGAGCGCGCGCGCGGCCTCGGTGCCGCCGATGAGCTCGACCACCACGTCGATGGCGGGGTCGGTCACGAGGCCGCGGGTGTCGCTGTCCACCGCGATGCCCTCGGTGGCGCAGGGGCGTGGGCGGTCGGGATCGCGCACTGCCGCCCGCACCACCTCGATGGCGCGCCCGGCGCGTCGCGCGATCTCGTCGGCGTTACGCCGCAGCACGGTGACGGTGCCGCAGCCGACCGTGCCCAGGCCCAGCAGGCCCACGCGCACCGGGCGCATCAGCGCGTCCCCCCGACGACCGCGCCCGCGGCGGCGTCGCGCCGGAACATGGCGCGGATGCCACGAATGGCCTGGCGCGTGCGATGCTCGTTCTCGATCAGGCTGAAGCGCACGTACCCCTCCCCGTACTCCCCGAAGCCGACGCCGGGCGAGACCGCCACCTTGGCGTCGGCGAGCAGCTTCTTGGAGAACTCGAGCGAGCCCATGGCGCGGTAGGGCTCCGGGATGGGCGCCCACACGAACATGGTTCCCTTGGGCTTCTCCACCGTCCAGCCGAGCGAGCGCAGGCCCTCGCACAGCACGTCGCGCCGGCGCCGGTAGGTCTCGCGGATCTCGGCCACGCAATCCTGCGGCCCTTCCAGCGCCGTGATCGCGGCTACCTGTATGGGCGTGAACATGCCGTAGTCGAGGTAGGACTTGATGCGCGCCAGCGCCCCGACCAGCGTGGGGTTGCCGCACATGAAGCCCACGCGCCAGCCCGGCATGTTGTAGCTCTTGGACAGCGAGTAGAACTCCACCGCCACCTCCTTCGCGCCCGGCACCTGGAGAATGGAAGGGGCCACGTAGCCGTCGAAGGTGAGCTCGGCATAGGCGATGTCGTGGATGATCCAGATGCCGTACTCGCGCGCCAGCGCCACCGCCCGCTCGAAGAAGCCGAGCTCCACGCAGCGCGTGGTGGGGTTGGCGGGGAAGTTCAGCACCAGCATCCTGGGCCGCGGCCAGGAATCCTTGATGGCGCGCTCGACCTCGGCGAAGAAGGTCTCGTCGTCGGTCGCGGGCGTGAGCGGGATGTGGCGGATGTCGGCACCGGCGATGACGAAGCCGTAGGGGTGGATCGGGTAGGCCGGGTTGGGCACCAGCACCGCGTCGCCCGGCTCCACCGTGGCCAGCGCCAAATGGGCCAGGCCCTCCTTGGAGCCGATGGTGACGATGGCCTCGCTCTCCGGATCGAGCTCGACGCCGAAACGGCGTCGGTACCACCCGCAGATGGCGCGCCGCAGCCGCGGTATGCCGCGCGACATGGAGTAGCGATGGGTGTCGGCGCGCTGGGCGACCTCGACCAGCTTGTCCACGATGTGCTGCGGTGGAGGGCGGTCCGGGTTGCCCATCCCGAAGTCAACGATGTCCTCGCCGCGCGCGCGGGCGCGCGCCTTCAGCTCGTTGACGATGCTGAAGACATAGGGCGGCAACCGCTTGATTCTTGGGAACTCTTCCGTCACGGGGCTTTCCGGGGCCACGCCGTCCGAAGCGGTAAACGTTACCCGCGCGCGCGCCGGCCCGCAAGGGCTCGGGCCGGCTCAGGCAGCGGCGTGCAGGGCCGCGGCCTCCCGCGCGCGCCGTGGCGTTGCCTGTGCGCGGGGGCGGGGCTAAGGTGGCAGCATGAAGTTCAGCCTCGATATCCCGGACTTCGCCTGCCCCATCCGGGCCTACGCGCCCGGGCGGGTGACCATCGGCGAGGAGACCGTCACGCGCAGCGTGGTGGTGCTGCCGGACCGGCTGCTGCCGGACTGGCCGCCGCGCCGCCCGGAGGAGCTCACCCGCGAGCGCCTGCTCGCGCTCGCCGAGCTCGAGGTCGAGGTGCTGCTCATCGGCACCGGCGAGCGGCTGCGCTTCCCGGACCCGCGGGCGCTCGCCGAGCTCACCGCGCGGGGGGTGGGCGTGGAGGTGATGGACACGCCTGCGGCCTGCCGTACCTTCAACATCCTCGCCACCGAGGGGCGCCGCGTGGCCGCCGCCCTCATCATCTGGAAGGGCTGAAAAATCGCGATTTTTCAGCCCTTCCCCGCGGCAAGCGAGGCCGCGGGACGGCCCATGCACAGGGATGTGCATGACGACTCAAGGAAAATCAGGATGGACCGCGAAGCACCTCAGCGCTGATCAATCCGCGCAGCGGATTGATCAGCGTTTCCATCAGAGTTTCCATCTGACGCGAGGCGTCCTCCCGGATCCAATCACGTCGAGGCCGGAACGTCGCCCGCGGGCTATTCGAACAGCGTGTCGCCGGAGAAGCCCTCGCTCTCGAGGATCTCGCGCAGGCGCCGCAGCGCATCCATCTGGATCTGGCGCACACGCTCGCGCGTGACGCCGATCTCGTTGCCCACCTCCTCCAGCGTGGAGCGCTCATGGCCGCGCAGGCCGAAGCGCCGTTCCACCACCGCGCGCTGCTTGTCGTTGAGCTTGGACAGCCAGTGCTCCAGGTTCGCCTGCAGGTCCTCGTCCTGGAGCAGGTCGGCCGGGTCGGGATTGTTCTCGTCCGGGATGGCATCGAGCAGGAGGCGGTCCTCGTCCTCGCCGATGGGCGAGTCCACGGAAGCGATGCGCTCGGTGAGCGCCAGCAGGCGGCGCACGTCCTCCACCGGCCGGCCCAGCTCGGCGGCGATCTCCTCGGGGGTGGGCTCGCGCTTGAGCCGCTGGGCCAGCCGCCGCGAGGCGCGCAGGTAGGCATTGACCTCCTTGACCACGTGGATCGGCAGCCGGATGGTGCGGGTCTGGTTCATGATGGCCCGCTCGATGGTCTGGCGGATCCACCAGGTGGCGTAGGTGGAGAAGCGGAAACCGCGCTCCGGATCGAACTTTTCCACGGCGCGGATGAGGCCGAGGTTGCCTTCCTCGATGAGGTCCAGCAGCGCGAGCCCGCGGTTGAGGTAACGCTTGGCGATCTTGACCACCAGGCGCAGGTTGCTCTCGATCATGCGTTTGCGCGCGGCCTCGTCGCCCTGCTGGGCGAGGCGTGCGTAGTGGACTTCCTCCTCGGGGGTAAGCAGCGGCGAGTAGCCGATCTCGCTGAGGTAGAGGCGGGTGGCGTCGAGCTGATCGTCCGGGATCTCGCTGGCCGTGAGCACCGCCTCCTCCTCGTCGCCGGAGGCGAGCGCGTCCCCCTCCAGCGCGGCCTCCGGCGCCTCGGGCTCCCGCAGCGGCGCCGGCTCCTCGCCCGCCGGCGGGACCTGATCCTCGGGCGACGCCGCGCCGTTGCCCTTGCCGCGGCGCGTGCGGCCTCCACGCCTGGCCATGCCCTCCTCCTCGGTGGTCCGGCGGACCGCCTCAGCGCCGCGGCAACAGCCGCAGGGGATCCACGGGCCGGCCGTTGCGACGGATCTCGAAGTGCAGCAGCGCCGTGCCCTTCCCGTCGCGGCCCATGTCGGCGATGCGCTGCCCCGCGCGAACCTGCTCGCCTTCCTTCACCCGCAGCCGGCTGTTGTGGCCGTAGGCGCTGAGCCAGGTCTCGTCGTGCTTGATGATGATAAGCTTGCCGTATCCGACAAGTCCACTTCCGCTGTAGACCACGCGCCCATCGGCGGCGGCGCGCACGCCCTGCCCGTAGCGGCCGCCGATGGCGATGCCCTTCTTGCCCGGGGTGTTCGGATCGAAGCGCCTGATCACTTTCCCGGAGGTGGGCCAACGCCACGCGATGCGCCGGGCGGGCACCGCCTGGCCGCGCGGCTGCCCGGTCGCGGCGCGCCGGGCGCGCCGCTCGGGCCGTGGCGCGGGGCGGCGGGCCGTTGCCGGTGTGCTGCGCCGCGCGCGACGGGGCGGGGGGCTCACGCGCAGGCGCTGGCCCGGATGGATGCGGTAGGGCGGGCGCAGGCCGTTCCACCGCGCCACCGCGCGCCAGTCACGACCATGCCGCCAGGCGATGCTGTAAAGGGTCTCGCCGCGGCGCACCACATGGTAGGTGGCGCGCCGCACGCTCCGTTGCGCGGGCACGACGCGCGCCTCGCGGTGGCGGTGCGCGTGGGGCTCGTCCACCGGCGCGCGGGCCGCGCCGCCCGCGCAGCCGGCGGCGAGCGCCGCCAGCGCCACCAACGCCCAGAGGGCTTTCGGCTCAGGCGTCCGCACCACGCCAGAAGAGCCAGGCGAGCACGGCGAGCGCCACCGTGGCCCAGCCGATACGCTCCACGTGCCGGCGCACCCAGGGCACGGCGCGCGGTCCGGCCCAGGCGGCCAGCCCCGCCACCAGCCAGAAGCGCAAGCCCCGCCCCGCGAGCGAGGCGAGCAGGAAGGGCGCGAGCGGCATCGCCGCAGCACCCGCCGAGAGCGTGAAGACCTTGTACGGGATGGGCGAGAACCCCGCGAGCAGCACCGCCCACACGCCCCAGCGCGCGAACCAGGCCTGCGCCTCGAGATAGGCGGGCCAGTAGCCCGCGCGCTGCACCCACGGCGCCACCGCCTCCATGGCGTAGTGGCCGATCAGCCAGCCGGCGAGCCCTCCCGCCACGGAGGCCGCCGTCGTGATCAGCGCGTAGCGCCAGGCGCGATCCGGCCGCGCCACGGCCATGGGCATCAGCATGGCATCGGGCGGCACCGGAAAGAACGAGGACTCGGCGAAGCTGAGCGCGGCGAGCCACCAGGGCGCATGCCGGTGACGTGCCCCGCGCATCACCCAGTCCATGAGGGCGCCGAACAGCCCGCGTCTCACTCGGCACCCCCCCGCCAGGGCACGAAGCTCGCCGGCTCCACCGGCTCGGCCGTCCAGCCGTGCGGCCCACGCGTGACCACCGTGAGGGCCTGCCGCCCGCCGGGCACGCCGAGCGGCCCCACGAGACGCCCGGCGGGGGCGAGCTGCGCGAGCAGCGCGGGCGGGGGCTCGGGCACGGCGGCCGTGAGCAGGATGGCGTCGAAGGGCGCCCGCGCGGGCCAACCCTCCGCCCCGTCGCCGTGGCGGGCGCGGATGTTGTAGAGCGCGAGCGCGCGCCAGCGCGGCCGCGCACGGCGCAGCAGCGGCATGAGGCGCTCGATGGTGCAGACCTCCTCCACCAGCAGAGCGAGCACCGCGGCCTGGTAGCCCGTGCCGGTGCCGATCTCCAGCACGCGCCGCGGCCCGCCCGCCAGCACCAGCTCGCTCATGCGTGCCACCGTGTAGGGCTGGGAGAGGGTCTGGCCGTGGCCGATGGGCAGCGCCGTGTCCTCGTAGGCGCGGCTCGCCAGCGCTTCGTCCACGAACAGGTGGCGTGGCAGCCGCGCCATGGCGGCGAGCACACGCTCGTCGCGGATGCCCTGGCGGCGCAGGCGCGCCACCATGCGCTCGCGCGTGCGGCGCGAGGTCATGCCCAGCCCGAGCTGCGGGGGGCCTGCGCTCATCGCAGCGCCTCCACCCAGCGGGAGACGGTCTCGAGGGCGGAGTAGCGCGTGAGGTCCACCTGGATGGGCGTGATGGAGACACGCCCATGGCGTATGGCGTGGAAGTCCGTGCCGGGGCCCGCGTCCTGCTCCGCGCCGGGCGGGCCCACCCAGTAGATGGGGCGGCCGCGCGGGTCGGTGTCGCGCACGATGGGCTCGGAGCGGTGGCGGTGGCCGAGGCGCGTGGCCTCGAAGCCGCCGAGCGCCTCCCACGGCAGATCCGGCACGTTCACGTTGAGTATGGTATCGGCGGGAACGGGATCGGCGAGCACGCGCTCGACCAGCCGCACGGCGACCTCGGCGGCGGTCTCATAGTGGCGCGGCCGGTGGGAGACCACGGAGATCGCGATGGCCGGCCGCCCCAGGAAGCGCCCCTCCATGGCCGCGGCCACGGTCCCCGAGTAGAGCACGTCGTCGCCCAGGTTGGCGCCGGCGTTGATGCCCGAGACGACCATGTCGGGCTCGTGGTCGAGCAGACCCGTGATGGCCAGGTGCACGCAGTCGGTGGGCGTGCCCTGCACGCGGATGAAGCCGTTCTCCATCACCTCCGCCCGGATGGGGTCGTCCAGGGTGAGGGAGTTGCTCGCCCCGCTGCGGTCGCGGTCCGGGGCGACCACGGTGACCTCGGCGATGCGGCCGAGGGCCTCGGCCAGGATGCGGATGCCCGGGGCGCCGTAGCCGTCGTCGTTGCTGACCAGGATGCGCATCGGCCCCGCTATGGTAGCGCAGACCCAGACCCAGGCGCGGACCGCACCGCCGACGGCAGCTATACTTCGCAACATGGCCGCACGGGACGAAAGGACGCTTTTCAGGGAGGTGGTGGGGCCGGTGCGCCCGGTGCGCTGCGACCGCGTGCCGGCACGCCCCCCGCCGCCGCCGCCCGTGGCCCGCAGCCGCCGCGCCGCCGAGCGCGAGGTGATCGAGGCCATGGGGCGCGCGGTGCCCGACGCCGACGTGCTCGCGGGCGGCGAGACGCTCTGGTACGCCCGCCCGGGAATTCAGGAACGGGTGCTGCGCAAGCTCCGCCGCGGGCAGCTCGCCGTGCGCGCCGAGCTCGACCTGCACGGGATGACGGTGCCGATGGCGAAGGCGGCGCTGGCGAGCTTCATCGAGCGAGCGCGCGCCGCCGACCTGCGCTGCGTGCGCATCGTCCACGGCAAGGGGCTGCGCTCCGGCAGCCGCGGTCCCGTGCTGCGCGCCCAGGTCGGCCGCTGGCTCCAGCGGCGCGACGACGTCCTCGCATTCTGCTCGGCCCGGCCCGCCGACGGCGGCAGCGGCGCCCTCTACGTGCTGCTCGCCCGGCGCTAAGCCGTCCGTCGGCCTACGCATCCTCGCTCTGGGCCAGCTCGCGCACGAGGGCCGTGGCGTAGGCGCCGCGGGGGAGCGTCGTCTCGAGCCGCAGCGTGTCCTCGCCCTCCCAGGACCAGGCCAGCGCCATCGGACGCAGGACCAGGGCGCGGCGCTCGGCGCGCAGGCCGGCGGCCTCCAGGTGAGGCGCCCAGGGGCCGTGCAGGGCCGCCACGGCGCGCTCCAGGGCGCCTGCCGCGCCCGTGGCGCGGGTCCCGCCACGGCCCCAGAGCGGGCCCGAGGGCAGCGCGTCCGGTGCGCCGGTCCCCGCGCGCCAGCGCCCGCCCGCGCGCACCGGCTCCTCGCCCGGCAGCATGCGCGCCCAGCAGCCACCCCAGACACGCTCGGCGAGCACGGCGTTGTAGAGCGCCGCGCGCAGGGCCGAGAGCCACAGCCCACGCTCGAGGCGGTGGCGCGGCCGCAGCCGGCCGGCGGCCCAGGCCGCCGCGCGCGCCAGGCCACCACGGGCGAAGCGCTGCGGCCCGAACCAGTTGGGGACGCCCTCGGCGGCGATGCGTTCGAGCCGCGCCTCCGCGGCCACGCGGTCGCCCCCGACCGCGCGCAGACGCAGCACGAAGCGGTTGCCGCGCAGCGCCCCCGGGCGCAGGCGCCGGCCATGGCGGTGGACCTCGAGCACCTCGAGCCCCGCATCGCTCAGGCTGTCCGGTGCCGGGCAGCCCGCGCCCGCGCCTACGCGCACGCTCAGCCACTGCTCCGCCACGGCCGCCGTGTCCTTGAGCCCCGCCCAGCCGACCTCGCGTGGGGCCACCCCCAGCCGCGCCGCCAGCCGCCGGGCGGCCTCCCGGGTGCCGATGCCGCGCTTGCGCACGCGGGCGAGCAGGTGCTCGCCGCGCCCGTCCGGGTGGAAGGCGGGGAGCTCGATGACCACGAAGTCTTCGGGCACGGTGCGCAGGCGCGCGCGCAGCGGGGGCGCGCCCCAGGCCCGCGGCAGGCCGCGCCACCATGCCGCGGCGTCCATGCTCAGCCCGTCTCCGCGGCCTCCGCGACCAGCGCCACGGCGAAGGCGGCGATCCCCTCGCCCCGTCCGGTGAAACCCAGCCCCTCGCTGGTGGTGGCCTTGACGCTCACGCGGTCCTCGTCCAGAGCCAGATCGGCGGCGATGCAGGCGCGCATGGCGGGCACGTGGGGCGCGAGCCGCGGCGCCTGGGCCACCACGGTGACGTCCACGCTCACCGGCCGGAGCCCCCGCTCGGCGAGCAGTCCCCGCACGGTGCGCAGCAGCCCACGGCTGTCGGCACCGCGCCAGCGCGGGTCGCCGTCCGGGAAGTGCTGGCCGATGTCGCCCAGGGCCGCCGCGCCCAGGAGGGCGTCGCAGAGGGCGTGCAGCGCCACGTCGCCGTCGGAGTGGGCCACGACGCCCTGCGTATGGGGGATGCGCACGCCGCCGACGACCACGTGGTCGCCGGGGCCGAAGCGGTGCACGTCGATGCCTTGCCCCACGCGCATCTTCAGCCTCCCTCCGCGTCCGCGCGGCCCGCCTTGCCGGAGCCGCGCGCCACAGATGCCGGCTCAGCATCGTGCCCGCAATCCCGCGCCCCCGCCTGCGGGCCGCGCCGCGCTCCCCGCACCTGGCCTGCGCTGCGCTCCGGCCCCGCGTCCGCGCGGCGCGGCGCACCCCCGGCCGCCTGGCGCGCGAGCAGGAGCTCGGCCAGCACCAGGTCCTCCGGGCGGGTGATCTTGATGTTGTCGGCGCTGCCTTCCACCACGCGGGGGCGGAAACCTGCGCGCTCCATGGCGGCGGCGTCGTCGGTGACCGCTTCGCCTGCCCCGAGCGCCGCCGCCAGGGCCTCCCGGAGCATCCCGAGGCGGAACATCTGCGGCGTGAGGGCGTGCCACAGGTCCGCGCGCGGTACCGTCTCCCGCACGCGCCCGTCGCCGTCCACGGCCTTGAGCGTGTCGCGCACGGGCACGGCGAGCAGCCCCCCCACGGGATCCTCGGCGAGGGCGTCGATCAGGCGCGCTACGTCCTCGGTGCGCACGCAGGGGCGGGCGGCGTCGTGCACCAGCACCCAGTCGTCCGCGTGCGTCTCGGCGGCGAGGCGCTCCAGCGCCCCCAGCACCGACCAGGCCCGTTCGGGGCCAGCCGGCGCGGTCAGCACGGGCGTGCCCGCGGGCCGGCGCACACGCGCCCAGTGGCCGTCGCCCTCGGCCAGCGCCACCACGATGCCCGCGATGCGGGGCTCGGCGGCGAGCCGCGCCAGCGTATGCTCGATGACGGGCCGGCCTGCCAGCGGCAGGTACTGCTTGGGGACGCCGGCGCCCATGCGCCTTCCTGCGCCTCCCGCGGGCACCACGGCCCAGCAGCGCCTCAAGGCCGTCCCTCCTCCGTCGACGGCACGATCACCTGAAAGAAGGTCTCGCCCTCGCGGATCATGCCGAGCTCGCTGCGGGCACGCTCCTCCACCGCCTCCAGGCCGCGCTTGAGGTCGGCCACCTCGGCGGCCAGCGCCGCGTTGCGCGCGGCGAGCCGTGCGTTTTCGGCCTGCTGGCGCGCCACCGCCTCGCGCAGGCGCAGCACGTCGGGCAGCCCGCCCGGCCCCACCCACAGGCGGTGCTGGAGCGCTGCGAGCATGAGCGCGAGCGCGAGGATCAGCCAGCGCATCGGGCACGTTCCAGGCGGCGGCGTTGCCGCAATGGTACCCGATGCGCGCCCGCCTGCGCGCCGGCTCAGGCTTGCCGCAGAGCCGCGGCGCCGGGGTAGCGCGCCGCCTCGCCCAGGGCCTCCTCGATACGCAGCAGGCGGTTGTACTTGGCCACGCGCTCGCTGCGCGAGAGCGAGCCGGTCTTGATCTGGGTGGCGGTGGTGGCCGCGGCGAGGTCGGCGATGGTGGTGTCCTCGGTCTCGCCGGAGCGGTGGGAGACGATGGCGGCATAGCCCGCCTCACGCGCGAGCGCGATGGCCTCCAGGGTCTCGGTGAGGGTGCCGATCTGGTTGGGCTTGATGAGGATGGCGTTGGCCACGCCTCGCTCGATGCCCTCGCGCAGGATGGCGGTGTTGGTGACGAAGAGGTCGTCGCCCACGAGCTGCACGCGCCCCCCCAGCGCTTCGGTGAGCGTGCGCCAGCCCTCCCAGTCGTCCTCGGCCATGCCGTCCTCGATGGAGACGATGGGATAGGCCTCCACCCAGCCGGCGAGCAGCCCCACCATGCCATCGATGTCGAGCTCGCGCCCCTCGGCGGCCAGGTGATAGCGGCCCTCGCGGTGGAGCTCGCTCGCGGCGACGTCCAGGGCCAGGGCCACCTCGCGCCCCGGCTCGAATCCTGCATGGCGGATGGCCTCCAGGATCACGTCGAGGGCGGCGGCGTTGGAGGGCAGGTCCGGGGCGAAGCCGCCCTCGTCGCCCACGCCGGTGGCGAGCCCGCGCGCGCGCAGCACCGCCTTGAGGGCATGGAAGACCTCGGCGCCGTAGCGCACCGCCTCTGCGAAGCCAGGCGCGCCCAGCGGCACGATCATGAACTCCTGTATGTCCACGCGGTTGTCGGCGTGGGCTCCGCCGTTGAGGATGTTCATGAGCGGCACGGGCAAGGGCTGGCGCTCGCCCACGCCCGCGAGCGCCGCGATGTGCTCGTGCAGCGGCACGCCGCGCGCGCTCGCCACTGCGTGAGCCGCCGCGAGCGAGACCGCGAGGATGGCGTTGGCCCCCAGGCGCGACTTGTTGGGGGTGCCGTCCAGCTCGATCATCATGCGGTCGAGCGCGGCCTGGTCGCTGGCGTCGCGCCCGATGAGGGCGTCGCGGATCTCCCCGCGCACGTGCCCCACCGCCTTGAGCACACCCTTGCCGCCGTAGCGCGCGGGATCGCCGTCACGCAGCTCCACGGCCTCGCGCGTGCCGGTGGAGGCCCCGGAGGGCACCGAGGCGCGCCCCAGGCTGCCGTCCTCCAGCAGCACCTCGGCCTCGACGGTGGGGTTGCCGCGCGAGTCGAGGATCTCGCGCGCGCGGATGTCGCGGATGGCAGTGGTCACGGCCCCTCCCTTCTTGACGGTAAGCGCGCGGGCTGCGCTTCAGGCGCCCGCCTCCAGCTCGTGCTCGATGAAGGGCCGGGATTTTACGGCTTCGTCCAGCGCCTTCAAGGTCTCGAGCAGCTCGGCCATGCGCCCGAGCGGCCAGGCGTTGGGGCCGTCGGACAGCGCCCGGTCCGGATCGGGGTGGGTCTCCATGAACAGGCCCGCCACGCCCGCCGCCACCGCCGCGCGCGCGAGCACGGGCACGAACTCGCGCTGGCCGCCGGAGCTCGAGCCGCGACCGCCAGGGAGCTGCACCGAGTGGGTGGCGTCGAAGACCACGGGGCAGCCGGTGGCGCGCATGACGGCGAGCGCGCGCATGTCCGAGACGAGATTGTTGTAGCCGAAGCTCACACCGCGCTCGCACACCAGGATGCGGTCGTTGCCCGCCGCGCGCGCCTTCTCCACCACGTGAGCCATGTCCCAGGGGGCCAGGAACTGGCCCTTCTTGATGTTCACGGGCCGCCCCTGGCGGGCCACGTTCTGGATGAAGTTGGTCTGGCGGCAGAGGAAGGCGGGAGTCTGCAGCACGTCCACCACCGCGGCCACCTCGGCGAGCGGGGTGTCCTCGTGCACGTCGGTGAGCACGGGCACGCCGATCTCGGCGCGCACCTTCTCCAGGATGCGCAGGCCCTCCTCCAGCCCCGGCCCCCGGAAGCTCCGGTGCGAGGAGCGGTTGGCCTTGTCGAAGGAAGACTTGTAGATGAATGGGATGCCGAGGCGGGCCGTGATCTCGTGCAGCGTGCCGGCGGTGTCGAGGGCGAGCTGCTCGCTCTCGATCACGCAGGGGCCGGCGATGAGGAAGAAGGGCCGGTCGAGACCCGCCTCGAACCCGCACAGCTCCATGCGGGCCGTGCCCGCGCCCGGCACGGCCTGGCCTGCGCTGCCGCTCATGCGCTCGCCACCTGCTCCTGGGCGGCCTGCTCGCGGCGCGCACGCGCGGCCTCGACGAAGCCCTTGAAGAGGGGATGGCCGTCGCGCGGGGTGGAGGTGAACTCCGGGTGGAACTGGCAGGCGAAGAACCAGGGGTGGTCGGGCAGCTCGACGATCTCCACCAGGTTGCCGTCCAGGGAGGTGCCCGAGATCACCATGCCGGCCTCCTCGAGGGCCGTGCGGTAGCGGTTGTTGAACTCGTAGCGGTGGCGGTGGCGCTCGACGATGACCTCGCGGCCGTAGATGCGGCGCGCGAGCGTGCCCGCCTTGAGGCGGCAGGGCTGCCCCCCGAGGCGCATGGTGCCGCCGAGGTCGGAGTCCTCGCTACGGCGCTCGACGCGCCCGTCCGGAGTGGTCCACTCCGTCACCAGCGCGATCACCGGATGCGGCGTGTCCGGCTGGAACTCGGTGCTGTGGGCCCCCTGGAGCCCCGCGCGGCCGCGCGCGTACTCGATCACTGCCACCTGCATGCCGAGGCAGATGCCGAGATAGGGGATGCCGTGCTCGCGCGCGTAGCGGGCCGCTGCGATCTTGCCCTCCACGCCGCGGTGGCCGAAGCCGCCTGGAACCAGGATGGCGTCGGCGCCCTCGAGCATCCCCGGGCCCTCGCCCTCGATGCGCTCGGAGTCCACGTAGCGGATGTGGACCCTGGTGCGGGTGTGGAGCCCGGCATGCACCAGGGCCTCATTGAGGGACTTGTAGGCATCGGCGAGATTGACGTACTTGCCCACCATGGCCACCGTCACCTCGCCCGTGGCCTGGCCGAGGGCCTCCACCACGCCCTCCCATTCGGAGAGGTCCGCCGGCCCTGCGTCGAGGCCCAGCTTCTCGACCACGATGTCGTCGAGGCCCTGCTCGTGCAGCAGCAGCGGGATGCGGTAGATGGTGTCCACGTCCACCGCCGAGATCACGGCGCGCTCCTCGACGTTGGTGAAGAGCGCGATCTTGCGCCGCTCTTCGGCGGGGATCATGCGGTCGGCGCGGCACAGGAGGATGTCGGGCTGGATGCCGATGGAGCGCAGCTCCTTGACCGAGTGCTGGGTGGGCTTGGTCTTGATCTCGCCTGCGGTGGCAATGTATGGCACCAGTGTGAGGTGCATGAACAGGGCCCGGCCGCGGCCGAGCTCCACGCCCATCTGGCGGATGGCCTCGAGGAAGGGCAGCGACTCGATGTCGCCCACGGTGCCCCCGATCTCCACCATGGCCACGTCCGCGCCGTCGGCCCCCTCGCGGATGGCCTGCTTGATCTCGTCCGTGATGTGGGGGATGACCTGCACCGTGCCGCCCAGATAGTCGCCGCGGCGCTCCTTGCGGATCACCGAGGCATAGATGCGGCCGGTGGTCCAGTTGTTGCGACGCCCCATGCGCGTGCGCACGAAGCGCTCGTAGTGGCCCAGGTCCAGGTCGGTCTCGGCCCCGTCCTCGGTGACGAAGACCTCGCCGTGCTGGAAGGGACTCATGGTGCCTGGATCCACGTTGATGTAGGGATCCAGCTTGATCATGGTGACCTTGAGGCCGCGGGCCTCGAGGAGCGCGCCAAGGGAGGCGGCGGCGATGCCCTTCCCGAGGGAGGAGACCACACCGCCGGTGATGAAGACGTAGCGCGTCATCGGGATCTGGCGAGAGGGTCCGGCGCGCGGGGCTGCGTTCCGGTCGGCGCCAACATACCAGAAAGGCCGCCGCCCTCACAATCGCCGCGCACCGGGCGACCGATCTCACGACGGGCGATCAACGGCTTGCGGCGCCGGGGGGGGCCATCCACCCGGCCTCCCATACCAGGTGCAGGCCCGCCTGCCCCGCCTCCACCGTGGCGTGGCTGGCGCACACGGCCAGGCCCGGCACGGCGACGAGGCGCTCGCCGTCGAGCAGCAGCGGCAGGCGCGCGCGCTCCCAGGGTGCGAGGCCCGACTCCTGGAGCAGCTTCTTGAGCGGGCGCGTGAGGCCCGCCCCCGCCGGGCGGCAGCGCTCGCCTCCGGCGCGCAGGCGCACGGTGACGCCCCGGGGCACGCGCATGGGATCGAGCAGCCCCGCGCCCGTGGCGGGTTCGGCGCGCAGGATGCCGCCGAGCTCGGGCAGCTCGAGGGGCGCGTGCAGGTCCCAGTGGCGCGGTGCCAGCCGGGCGGGCGGCAACGGCGGCAGGGCGTACAGGGCATCGCGGTGGCGGCGCAGCTCGCCGCCAGGCCAGCGGAAGACGGGGGCGGCGTCGCGGCGGCTTCCGAGCAGCATGGCGAGGGCGGCCTCGAGCTGGGCCGTGCCCGGCACGGGCAGGCCCTGGCGGCGCAGCCAGTGGCGCAGGAGGTTGCGCGCGCGCGGCGGTGCCAGCGCCCGCAGGGCCGGGGCCGAGAGGGTGCCCGGCCGAGAACCCCGGGCCCCGGCCAGATCGAGCTCGGCCAGGCCCTCCAGCAGGGACGTGACCTCGGCACAGTGGGCGGCCGCCCGGGCCAGCGCCGCCGCCGCGCCCGGGCGCGTGGCCTCCAGGACGGGGAGGATGTCGAGGCGCACACGCGCGCGCAGCAGGCGCGGGTCGCGGTTCATGGGGTCCTCCACCCACTCCAGGCCATGGGCGGCGAGGTGGGTCCTGAGAACGGCACGCGGGAGCGCGAGCAGGGGTCGGGCGAGCCAGCCCCGGCCGAGCCGCCGCAAGGCGGGCATGGCGGCCAGCCCCGCAGGGCCGGCGCCGCGCAGGGCCTGGATGAGGAAGGTCTCGGCCTGATCCTCGCGGTGGTGGGCCGTCAGGCACAGCTCGTCCGCCTCGAGGGCCCCGCCCAGCGCCTCGTAGCGGGCGCTGCGGGCCGCCGCCTCGGGTCCCTCGCGGTCCCCTTCGGGGACGCGCACGCGCAGCACCGTGAGCGGGACGGCGAGCCCGCGGCAGAGATCGGCGCAGCGCTCAGCCCAGCCGTCGGCCTCCGGGAGGAGGCCGTGGTGCACGTGGACGGCGCGCAGGCGCAGGCCAAGGGGCTCGCGCAGCAGCGCGAGCGCGTGCAGCAGCGCGGTGGAGTCGCCGCCGCCGCTCAGGGCCACCGCCACGCCCTGGGCGTGGGGGAGGCCGGGCAAGGTGCGGCGCAGGTGCTCGACGAGCTCGCTCACGGGCCCACTCTCCCGCGCGCACGCGCCATGGCCGGCCGCGCGCCGCGCCCTGCAGGCTACTGGTGCTTGAACTCGCCGTAGCCCATGAGCCGCTGGTGGCGCTGGTCGAGCAGCTTGTCCAGCGGTGTGCGGTCCAGCAGGTCGAGGCTCTCGACGAGGGCCTGGCGCACGCGGCGGGCCGTCTCGTCCGGGTCGCGGTGGGCCCCGCCCAGGGGCTCCTCGACGACCTCGTCCACCAGGCCCAGCTCCTTGAGGCGCCCGGAGGTGATGCCCAGCGCCGCGGCCGCCTCCGGCGCCTTCTCGGCGCTGCGCCACAGTATGGAGGCGCAGCCCTCCGGGGAGATCACCGAGTAGGTGGCGTACTGGAGCATGAGCAGGCGGTCGCACACGCCGATGGCGAGCGCCCCGCCGGAGCCGCCCTCGCCGATGACCACCGAGACGATGGGCGTCTTCAGGCCCGCCATCACGTGCAGGTTGCGCGCGATGGCCTCGCTCTGGCCGCGCTCCTCGGCGTCGATGCCGGGGTAGGCGCCAGGGGTGTCGATGAAGGTGACCACCGGCAGCCCGAAACGCTCGGCCAGCTCCATCAGGCGCCGGGCCTTGCGGTAGCCCTCGGGACGCGGCATGCCGAAGTTGCGTCGCAGCTTCTCCTTGGTGTCGCGCCCCTTCTGGTGGCCGATGACCATGACAGGCCGGCCATCGAGGCGCGCGAGCCCGCCGACGATGGCAGGGTCGTCGGCGAAGGCGCGGTCGCCGTGCAGCTCGTGGAAGTCGGTGAAGATGCGCTCCACGTAATCCAGCGTATAGGGCCGCTGGGGGTGGCGCGCGAGCTGCGCGATCTGCCAGGGCGTGAGCGAACGGAAGATCTGCTCGGTGAGCTCGCGGCTCTTGGCCTGGAGCCGCGCGATCTCCTCGCCGATGTTGATCTCGCTGTCGTCGCCCAGGTAGCGCAGCTCCTCGATCTTCGCCTCCAGCTCGGCGATGGGCTGCTCGAAGTCCAGGAAGTTCAGGTTCATGGCCCGCACAGGCTAAACCGCGCCGGGGCGGCCGGCAACCGCCCCGGCGCCCGCGGGAGCCTCAGCCGGCCGCCACCCGCGGCAAGCGGTCCAGCGCGGCCTCGATGGCCTCTTCGGGGTAGGCGAAGTCCTCGAGCTCGCCGTTGAAGTAGCGGTCGTAGGCGGCCATGTCGAAGTGGCCGTGGCCCGAGAGGTTGAACAGCAGCACCTTGGGCTCGCCAAGCGCCTTGCAGCGCAGCGCCTCGTCCACCACCGCGCGGATGGCGTGGTTGGACTCGGGGGCCGGGATGATGCCCTCGGTGCGGGCAAAGAGCACCCCGGCCTCGAAGGTGGCCACCTGCGGCACCGCCACCGCCTCCAGCAGGCCTTCCTTGTACAGATGGCAGACCAGCGGCGCATCGCCGTGGTAGCGCAGCCCGCCCGCATGGATGCCGGGCGGCACGAAGTCGTGGCCCAGCGTGTACATGGGCAGCAGCGGGGTCAGGCCCACGGTGTCGCCGAAATCGTAGGCGTAGCGCCCGCGCGTGAGCGTCGGGCAGGACTCGGGCTCCACCGCCACCAGCCGCACCTCGCGCCCGGCGGCCTTGTCGGCGAAGAAGGGAAAGGCGATGCCGCCGAAGTTGGAGCCGCCGCCGCAGGGGGCGAAGACCATGTCCGGGTACTCACCCACGCGCTCGAGCTGGCGCCTGGCCTCCAGGCCGATCACGGTCTGGTGCAGCAGCACGTGGTTGAGCACCGAGCCGAGGGCGTAGTTGGTGTCCTTGCGCGAGGCGGCCTCCTCCACCGCCTCCGAGATGGCGATGCCGAGCGAGCCGGGCGAGTCCGGGCTCTCGGCGCGCACCTTGCGCCCGGCCTCGGTGAGATCGGTGGGGCTGGGCAGCACCTCGGCGCCCCAGGTCTCGATCATGGAGCGGCGGAAGGGCTTCTGCTCGTAGCTTACGCGCACCATGTAGACGCGCACGTCGAGGCCGAATAGCTGGCCCGCCAGCGCCAGCGCCGAGCCCCACTGGCCGGCGCCGGTCTCGGTGGTGAGCCGCCGGATCCCGGCCTCGCGGTTGTACCAGGCCTGGGCGACGGCGGTGTTGGGCTTGTGGGAGCCGGCGGGGCTCGCGCCCTCGTACTTGTAGTAGATGCGCGCGGGCGTCCCGAGCGCCTGCTCGAGGCGTCGCGCACGGTAGAGCGGCGTCGGGCGCCACAGGCGGTAGACCTCGCGCACCGCCTCCGGGATGGGGACCCAGCGCTCGGTGCTGACCTCCTGCTCGATGAGGGCGGGCGGAAAGATGGCGGCCAGCGCGTCGGGGCCCACCGGCTTGCCTTCCGGGCCCAGCGGCGGCGGCATGGGGCTCGGCAGGTCCGCCGCGACATTGTACCACTGGGTCGGGATCTCGGACTCGTCCAGCAGGATCTTGGTCGGCACGTCGCTCATCTTCCCCCTCTCCCCTGCTCGTGGGTGTACCGTGGCGGCGGGGCGACGCGGGCGCGCTCAGCCGTAGACCACGCGCACGGCATCCTCGCCCACCAGGGCGCGCAGCCGCGCCAGCAGCTCCTCGGTGGGACGCACTCGCCAGGCCTCGCCCAAGGGCATGCGCGCGCGGGCGCCACGGCCATGATAGTCGATCCAGACCTCGCACGGCCCGGTCCGGTAGGGGCCGAGCGCCTGCTCCAGCGCCCCGGCGAAGCCGTTGCCCGCGCGCGCGGCGCTGAGGCGGATCTCCAGCCGCCGCGCGAAGCGCTCGCGCGCCTCCTCCACCGTGTGCACGGCCTCGGCCGTGACGCGGGGCACGTCGGCGTAGTCGTCGAGCCCCAGGGTGCCCTCCACCACCAGCACGCGGTCCTTGGCGATGCGCGCGCGGCTGCGCTCGAAGACCTCGTCGAAGAGCCGCACCTCGATGCGCCCGCTGCGGTCGTCCAGGGTGAGGAAGGCCATGCGCCCGCCGCGTTGGGTCTTGCGCACGCGCAGCTGCACCACCAGGCCGGCCACGCGCACCCGCTCCTCGCGTCCGCCGCGGCCGCCCTCGGCCAGCGCGGCGAGCCGGGCCGTCACCACCGGCTCGAGCTCGGCCTCGTAGCGGGCGTAGGGATGGCCCGTGAGGTAGAGGCCCAGGGTCTCCTTCTCCGCGGCGAGGCGCTCGTCCTCGTCCCATTCCTCCAGCAGGGCCTCCGCGGCAGTCGGCGGCGCGGCCACCACGCCGCCGAAGAGGTCGTTCTGACCGGTGTCGGCGTCGCGGCCCTGCTGCTCGGCCGCGGCGAGCGCCTCGGGCAGGCGCGCCATGAGGGTGGCGCGGTTCGGGCCCAGGCCGTCGCAGGCGCCCGCGCGGATGAGGGCCTCGAGCACGCGACGGTTGAGCCTGCGCAGGTCCGCGCGGCGGCAGAGGTCGTGCAGGTCGTGGAAGGGGCCACCTTCGGCCCGGGCCGCGAGCAGGCTCTCGATGGCCGACTGTCCCACGCCCTTGATGGCGCCGAGGCCGTAGACGATGGTGCGCTCGTCGCGCACGGTGAAGGCATACTCGGAGGCGTTCACGTCCGGCGGCACCACCTCCAGCCCCAGGGCGCGGCACTCGTCGATGAAGGTCACGATCTTGTCGGTGCGGTCCATGTCCGAGGACAGCACCGCGGCCATGAACTCGGCCGGATAGTGGGCCTTGAGCCAGGCGGTCTGGTAGGCGACCAGCGCGTAGGCGGCGCTGTGGGACTTGTTGAAGCCGTAGCCGGCGAACTTCTCCATGAGGTCGAAGATGTAGCTCGCCAGCCCCTCCTCGACTCCGCGCTCCACCGCGCCCTTGACGAAGACCTCCCGCTGGCGCGCCATCTCCTCCGGCTTCTTCTTGCCCATGGCGCGCCGCAGCAGGTCCGCGCCGCCCAGGGTGTAGCCGGCCAGCACCTGGGCGATCTGCATCACCTGCTCCTGGTACAGGATCACGCCGTAGGTCGGCTTGAGGATGGGCTCGAGCTTGGGGTGGGGATACTCCACGCGCGCCTGGCCGTGCTTGCGCGCGATGAAGTCGTCCACCATGCCCGACTGCAGCGGCCCCGGACGGAACAGGGCCACCAGCGCCACGATGTCCTCGAAGCTGTCGGGCTGGAGCCGGCGGATGAGGTCCTTCATCCCCGAGGACTCGAGCTGGAAGACGGCGGTGGTGGCGCAGCGGCGCAGCAGGGCGAAGGTGGCGGGATCGTCCAGGGGGATGCGCCGGATGTCGATGGGGGGCTCGCCGCGCGCGGCGCGGCGTGCGTTCACGGTGCGCACCGCGCGGTCGATGATGGTGAGCGTGCGCAGGCCGAGGAAGTCGAACTTGACCAGGCCGATGGCCTCGACATCGTCCTTGTCGAACTGGGTGACGACGCCGCTGCCGTCCTCCTCGCAGTAGAGCGGCGTGAACTCGGTGAGCGGGGCGGGGGCGATCACCACGCCGCCGGCGTGCTTGCCCGGGTTGCGCGCGATGCCCTCGAGGCGGCGCGAGAGGTCGATGATGGCCCGTACCGCCTCGTCCTGCTCGTACAGGCGCCGGAGCTCGGGCTCCTGCTCCAGGGCCCGCTCCAGGGTCATGCCGATCTCGAAGGGGATGAGCTTGGCGATGCGGTCGACGAAGCCGTAGGGGTGGCCGAGCACGCGCCCCACGTCGCGCACCACCGCGCGCGCGGCCATGGAGCCGTAGGTGATGATCTGGCACACGCGGTCGCGTCCGTAGCGCTCGGCCACGTACTCGATCACGCGGTCGCGGCCCTCCATGCAGAAGTCCACGTCGAAGTCGGGCATGGAGACGCGCTCGGGGTTGAGGAAGCGCTCGAAGAGCAGGTCGTAGGCGATGGGGTCGAGATCCGTGATGCCGAGGGCGTAGGCCACGAGCGAGCCCGCGCCCGAGCCGCGCCCCGGGCCAACGGGCACACCGTTCTCCCGCGCCCAGCGGATGAAGTCGGCCACGATGAGGAAGTAGCCCGGGAAGCCCATGCGCTCGATCACCTCGAGCTCCATCTGGAGCCGATCCTCGTAGGGGCGGCGGCGCGCAGGGTCCGAGGCCGCCTCGCCCAGGCGCTCCTGCAGGCGGCGCTCCAGGCCGGAAGCGGCCTCCTTGCGCAGGTGCGAGGCCACGGTCTCGCCCTCGGGCACCGGGAAGGCCGGCAGGAAGGTCTTGCCGAGCTCGAGCTCCAGGTTGCAGCGGCGTGCGATCTCGACGCTGTTGGCGAGCGCTTCCGGCAGGTCGCCGAAGCGCTCGGCCATCTCCTCCGGGCTGCGCAGGTACTGCTCGGCGCTGTACGGACGCGGGCGGCGGGGGTCGTCGAGGGTGCGGCCCTGGTGGATGCACACCCGCGCCTCATGGGCCTCGTAGTCGTCCGGGCTCAGGAAGCGCACGTCGTTGGTGGCGACGACACCGAGGCCGGCATGGGCGGCGAGGTGCACCGCGGCCTCGTTGTAGAGTGTCTCGCCCTCGCGCCCCGTGCGCACCACCTCGACGAAATAGCGGTCCGGGAAGGCTCGCGCCCAGGCCTCGAGCCGCGTGCGCGCCTCGGCCTCGCGCCCGGCCAGGATCTCGCGGCCGAGATCGCTCTCGCGGCCGGCCAGGAGGATGAGCCCCGCGCCCGCGGCCTCCAGCCAGGCCCGCTGCACGGTGGGCCGCCCTCGCCCCTGCCCCTCCAGGTAGCTGCGCGAGACGAGCGCGGTCAGGTTGCGGTAGCCGCCGCGGTCCATGCACAGCGCCACCAGACGGTACGGGGGCTCGTCCTCGCCGTCGGCCACCCACAGGTCGACGCCGACGATGGGCTTGATGCCGGCCCGCTCGGCCGCGCGGTAGAACTTGACGAGGGCGAAGAAGTTGGACTGGTCCGTGACCGCGCAGGCGCCCATGCCCTGCGCACGCACGGCCTCCACCAGCGCCGGGATGCGCACGATCCCGTCCACGAGGGAATACTCGGTATGCAGGTGGAGGTGGACGAAGCCGCTCATGCCGGGTCCCCCGCCTCGAGGCAGGCGCGCACGGGCGCGAAGCTGCGCCGGTGGGCGGGGCACGGCCCCAGCTGCCGCAGCGCCGCCAGGTGCGCAGCGGTGGCATAGCCCTTGTGGGCGGCGAAGCCGTAGCCGGGGAAGCGCCGGTCGAGGGCCACCATCTCGGCGTCGCGGGCCGTCTTGGCGAGGATGGAGGCGGCAGCGATCGCGGGCTCGCGGGCATCGCCGCCCACCACCGGCTCACCCGGGCAGGGCAGCGGCGGCCAGCGGTCGCCGTCCACGAGCGCGTAGTCGGGGCGCGGCCGCAGCGCCTCCACGGCGCGGCGCATGGCGAGCAGGGTCGCCTGCAGGATGTTGAGCCGGTCGATCTCGTCCACCTCGGCGCGTCCCAGGGCCCAGGCCAGGGCCCGCTCGCGGATCGCCGCCGCCAGCCGTGCGCGCACTGCGGGCGCGAGGCGCTTGGAGTCGTCCAGGCCCTCGATGGGGCGCCCCGGGTCGAGGATGACGGCCGCGGCGACCACGGGGCCGGCGAGCGGACCGCGCCCGGCTTCGTCCACGCCGGCCACACGCCCGCCAGCGAAGGTGAGGCTCCCCTGGGCGGGCCTCATGCGGGCCCTCCCCTCGCCACCTCCAGCACTGCCTCGGCCGCGCGCCGGTCGGCGTCGCGGCGCAGCCGGCGGTGGATGGACTCGAAGGCTGCCACGGCACGTGCGGCGCGCTCGGGCTGGTCGAGCCAGGCCAGCACCTCGGCGCCCAGCCGTTCCGGGACGGCCGCGTCCTGGATCAGCTCCGGCACCAGGTCGGTCCCCGCCAGCAGGTTGGGCAAGGCATAGCGGTCGATGCGCACGAGCCGCCGGGCGATGGCGTAGGTGAGCGGCGCCAAACGATAGGCTACCACCATGGGGCGCTTCAGCAAGAGTGCCTCCAGGGTGGCGGTGCCGCTGGCGGCGAGCGCCACGTCGGCGGCGGCGAGCGCCGCATGCGAGCGCCCTTCCACCGTGCGCACGGGGACCTGGGGCGCGTGCGCGGCGAGCGCCGCGCGCCACAGGGCGGCGGTGGCCGGCGTCGCCATGGGGGCCACGAAGGCGAGCCCCGGGCGGTGCGCCGCCAGCCACGCCACCGTGGCCGCGAACACCGGGCCCAGGCGGGCGGCCTCGCCGCGCCGGCTGCCGGGGAGCACCGCCACCACTTGCCCTTCGGGCGGAAGGCCGAGATCGGCGCGTGCGGCGGCACGGTCCGGCACCTCCGGAAGCAGGTCGGCCAGGGGGTGGCCGACGAAGGTGGCGGGCACCCCGTGGCGCTCGTAGAACTCGGCCTCGAAGTCGAACAAGGTCAGGACCCGATCCACCGCTCGCGCGATGGCTCGCACCCGGCCCTGGCGCCAGGCCCACACCGAGGGGCTCACGTAGTGCACGGTGGGGATGCCGCGGGCGCGCAGGCGCCGCTCCAGGCCCAGGTTGAAGTCCGGGGCGTCGATGCCGACGAAGACGTCGGGGCGGGCGGAGGCCAGGGCACGGTGCAGGCGGCGGCGCAGGGCGAGCAGGCCGGGCAGGTGCCGCAGCACCTCGACCAGCCCCATGACCGCGAGCCGCTCCGCCGGCGCCAGCAGCTCCAGCCCCCCGGCAGCCATGAGCGGCCCCCCGACCCCGACGAAGCGCACCTCCGGCACCCGCGCGCGCAGGGCCCGCATGAGGCCCGCGCCCAGCCGGTCGCCGGAGGCCTCCCCCGCGACCAGCGCCACCCGCATCTCGACCCCCCGACCGGCTCAGCGCACCAGGCCGCGCCCGCGCTCGCGCAGGAAGGCCACCAGCGGCTCGAGCTCCGGATGCCCGGGCAGCATGGCCACGATGCGCTCGGTCGCCTCCTCGCGGCGGAGCCCCGAGCGGTACAGGATCCGATAGGCCTCGCGGATGGCCCTGATCGCCTCGGTCGTGAAGCCGCGCCGGCGCAGGCCCTCGGTGTTGATGCCGTGGGGTCGGGCCGGTTGCCCTGCCACCGTGACGTAGGGCGGGACGTCCTTGGCGATGCCGCTGCCGAAGGCGGTGAAACAGTGCGCGCCGAGCCGGCAGAACTGGTGCACGAGCGTGAAGCCGCCGAGGATGGCGTGGTCGCCCACCACCACGTGCCCCGCGAGCGAGGCGCCGTTGGCGAAGATGGTGTGGCTGCCCACCTGGCAGTCGTGGGCGATGTGCACGTAGGCCATGATCCAGTTGTCGTCGCCGATGCGCGTGATCCCGCCCCCCTGAACGGTGCCGCGGTTGATGGTGGTGTACTCGCGGATGACGTTGCGGTCACCGATCTCCAGGCGCGTCGGCTCGCCCGCGTACTTCTTGTCCTGCGGGTCGTCGCCGATGGAAGCGAACTGGTAGATGCGGTTGTCGTGCCCGATGACCGTGGGCCCGCGCAGCACCGAGTGCGGCCCGATGCGGGTGCCGGCGCCGATGCGGACGCCTGCGCCGATGATGGCGTAGGGGCCGACCTCGACCCCCTCGTCGAGCTCGGCGCCGGGATCGATAACCGCGCGCGGGTCGATCACGCCCTGGGGTCCTTCGTGGTGCACATGATCTGCGCCTCGGCACAGACCTCCCCGTCCACCCGCGCCACGCACGTGAAGATGCCCACGCCTTTCAGGAGGCGCTTGAGCTCGACCTCCAGGCGCAGCTGGTCGCCCGGACCCACCGGGCGCTTGAAGCGCGCCTTGTCGATACCCACCAGGTAGTAGACGGACTCGCCGCCCTCCCCTTCGCCGGCACGGAAGGCGAGCAGGCCGGTCGCCTGGGCCAGCGCCTCGAGTATGAGCACGCCCGGCATCACCGGGTGGCCCGGGAAGTGGCCCGGGAAGAAGGGCTCGTTGATGGTCACGTTCTTGATCGCCACCAGCCGCCTGCCGGGTTCGTACTCCACCACCCGGTCCACCAGCAGGAACGGATAGCGGTGCGGCAGGTTGCGGAGTATCTCCTCGATGCCACCTTGCTCGGACAAGTGCTTCCCCTCCCTCGCGTGCGCGCCGTCGCAGGGCGCCTGCGCGTCTCAGGATTCCCGCTCGTGCCCTTCCACGCCCGGCTCCAGGCGCCGCTCCAGGCGCCGCAGACGGCGCGCCAGGCGGTCGAGCTGCGCGAAGCGGGCGGCGTTGCGGCGCCATTCCCGGTTGGCCTGGAGCGGCACGCCGGACGAGTACACCCCGGGCTCGCGGATGCTGTGGGAGACCAGGCTCATGGCCGTGATCACGGTGCCGTCGGCGATCTCGATGTGGCCGGCGATGCCCGCTCCGCCCCCGATCATGCAGCCGCGGCCGATGCGCGCGCTGCCGGCGATGCCCACGCAGCCGGCGATCGCGGTGTGCGCGCCGATCACGACGTTGTGCGCCACCTGAATCTGGTTGTCCAGCTTGACACCATCCTCGATGATGGTGTCGTCCAGCGCGCCGCGGTCGATGGTCGTGTTGGCGCCGATCTCCACGTCGTCGCCGATCACGACGCTCCCGAGCTGGGGCACCTTCTCCCAACGCTCCCCGGCGCGCGCGAAGCCGAAGCCGTCGCTGCCCACCACCACGCCCGGATGGAGCAGGCAGCGGCGGCCCACGCGCACGCCGTGGCACAGGGTCACGTTCGCCACCAGGCGCGTGCCTTCACCGACCACCGCTCCCTCCTCCAGCACGCAGCCGGGGCCGATCCAGGCCCCCGCCGCCACGCGCGCTCCGGCTTCGACCACGGCACCGGGCCCGATCCAGGCCCGGGGATGCACCTCGGCCCCGGGCGCGACGGCCGCCGCCGGATGGATGCCCGCGCGCGCGGGCGGGGCGGGCGCGAACAGCGTCGCTGCGCGTGCGAAGGCGAGGTAGGGGTCGTCCGCCACGAGCGCGCCCACCGGACAGGCGGGACGCTCCTCGGCACGCAGGATCACCGCCGCCGCGCGGGTGTGGCGCAGCCGGCCGCGGTAGCGGGGGTTGGCGAGGAAGCTGACCTGAGCCGGGCCGGCGCGGTCGAGAGGGGCCACGCCGCGCACCCGTGCCTGCGGGTCCCCCTCGAGGCGCGCGCCGATACGCTCAGCAAGCTCTGCAAGGCTGAGCTCCACCCGTCTACTGTTTCTTGCCGGCCGCGGACCCGGCCTGCTCCTTGCGGAACTCTTCCTGCAGGCGGCGCAGCACCTTGCCCGTGATGTCCACGCGCCGGCCGGCGTAGATCACGCCGTCGCCCAGGATGAGGTCATACTTCTCCTCCTTGGCGAGACCGACGATGGCCTGGTAGACGCGCCGCTGAAGCTTGCCGAACTCCTCGTTGCGGCGGATGTTGAAGTCCTCACGGAATTCGTCCTGGGCGCGCTTGATCTCGCGGCGCTGGGCACGTATCTGGCGCTCGAGCTTGCGCCGCTCGGCCTCGCTCATGACCGCCCCGTCGCGCGCGAGCCTTTCCTCGAGCTTGCGCAGCGCCTTCTGCTTGCGCACCAGCTCCCGGTCACGCGGGGCGAACTCGCGCTCGAGGCGCTTGCGCGCCGCCTCTGCCTGGGGCGACTTCTCCAGGAGCAACGCGGGATTGACGACCCCGATCTTGATCTCCGCGGCCGCCCCTCCGGCGGCAGCCATCAGGATGAAGCCGGAAAGCCATGCGGCAACCTTCGTCATACGCTTGCCCACAGCTGCCTCCTCAGAAGCTGCGCCCGAACGTGAACTGAAACGGCTGCGTATCGTCGCCCGGCTTGGCATTGAGCGGCGCGGCCAGGCTGAAGACAAGAGGCCCCAGCGGCGACAGCCATTGCAGGGTCACTCCGGCCGAGTAGCGCAGCTTCGCCGTATCGAATTGGCCGACGGTCCTGAATACATTACCGGCATCGACGAACCCGCTCAACCGCAGCGTGTGCGCGGCCTCCCCCACAGGGGGCGGGAAGATCAGCTCCAGACGGGCGGTGGTGAGGAAAGCCCCACCCAGGGGCAGCCCGTTGGAGTCGCGCGGCCCCAGCGTATTGGCCTCGTAGCCCCGCACCGAGCTGATGCCACCAGCATAGAAGTTGGCGAAGAAGGGCAAGCCGGAAGTGCCGCCGTATCCGTCGCCGTAGCCGATCTCGAAGCGGCCCCGGAGGGTAAAGCGGCGGGTCAGCGGAAGGTAGCGGTCGTGGATGTAGCGCAGCTTGAAATACTCGAGCGAGCTGCCTGGCAGGACAATATCGCCGCCAATGGACTGCAGCGCGCCGCGGTCGGGGAAGAGTGCGCGGTTGCGGGAATCGTGCCGCCAGTTGAGCGAAATCTTGAAGAGATCGTAGCTGTCGCCGTTGGCGGCAAGGAAATCTCTGATCTCGCTGGAGGCGGCCGTTCCAAGGTCGATGCCAAGGCGGTCGTAGGACAGCGCAAGCCTGACATAGTTGAATTCTGCCAGCGGCAGACCGAAGCTCACCTCTCCTCCAGCCACGTTGGTGGCATAGTCCGCGATCCCTGCCTCCTCTGCGTCGGTCCGACGGTAGTTGAGACGGAACCCGCGACTGATCCCGTCCAGCGTGTAATAGGGATTGAGATAGGAGATGGAGTAGATCGTGTTGACCTGGGAGTTGTTGAAGCTGAAGCTCACCTGCTTCCCGGTCCCGAGGAAGTTCTCTTCCGTGACCGAAGCATTGAAGATGAGACCCTGGGACTGCGAGTAGCCGAGGCCGGCCATCATGGTGCCGGAGGAACGCTCGGTAACGGTGAAGACCACGTCCACCTGATCGGTGGTGCCGGGCACCGCCGGCGTCTCCACATTCACCTCCTGGAAGAATGGCAGGCGCTCGAGGCGGGTGCGCGAGAGCCTCACCTTGGCCGCAGAGAAGGGCGCCCCCTCCATCTGCCGCATCTCGCGCCGCAGGACCTCGTCGCGCGTACGGTAGTTGCCCTTGAAGATGATGCGGCGCACGTACACGCGCTTGCCCGGGTCCACGAAGAAGGTAACCGAGACACGCCTGCGCTCCTCGTCCAGATCGGGAATGGTGTTGACGTTGGCGAAGGCATAGCCCTCGTCGCCCAGGCGCTCGACGATACGCTTGGCGCTTTCCGCCAGCTCCTTGCGCGAGAACACGGCGCCCGGTCGCACGCTGATGAGGGGTTCCAGCTCCGCAGCCGGCACGGGGAGGCGCCCGGCGAGCTTGACCTCGCCCACCGTGTAGCGCTCGCCCTCACGCACGTTGATGGTGATATAGACCTCCTTGCGGTCGGGCGTGATGGTCACCTGCGTGGACTCGATCTCGGAGTTGAGATAACCGCGGTCCTGGTACCAGGAGCGCAGCTTCTCGAGATCGCCGGCGAGCTTCTCCCTGGAGTAACGATCGCGGCGGGTGTAGAAGGAGAGCCAGTTGGGCGGGCCCAGGGTGAAGCGCTTGAGCAGCTCCTTCTCGCTGAAAGCCTTATTTCCAACAATATTGATCTGCCGGATACGCGCGATCTTACCCTCCGTGATGTCGATGGCGACCGCGACGCGGTTGCGCTCCAGAGGGGTGACCGTCGTGCGAATCCGCACGCCGTACTTGCCGCGCGCGAAGTACTGGCGGCGCAGCTCCTGCTCGACCCGGTCGAGGATGGCACGGTTGAAGACCCGCCCGCGCGCGAAACCTATCTGTCTGAGCCCGTCCAGCAGCTGGTCGGTGTCGATGTCACGGTTTCCGGAGACCTTGATATCGGCGATGGCCGGCCGCTCCACCACCTCCACGACGAGCACGTCCCCGTCGCGCGCCAGGCGCACGTCCGAGAAGAAACCCGTCTTGAACAGCGTCCGCACGGCCTGCGCCGCACGCATCTCGTCCAGACGCTCGCCCACCTTGACGGGCAGATAGTTGAAGACCGTGCCGGCCGAGATGCGCCGCAGCCCTTCGAGCCGGATGTCGCGCACCACGAAGGGCTCGAAGGCGGCCGCCGTGGCCGCCGCCGCGAGGCAGAGCCCCGCGCACCACGCTTGCAGACGTCTCATTCCCGACCTGCTCCGCATGCCCGCCTGTGCCGTGCCTTCTCTGCGGTGTGCGCCCCACCTGCTCAGCCGAGCAGCCGTGCCAGATCGTTGTAGATAGCCAGCCCCATGAGCAAGGCGATGAGCGCGATGCCGATACGCTGGCCAAGGGCCTGCGCTTCATCCGACAGCGCCTTTCCACGCACGGCCTCGACCGCGTAGTAGAGCAGGTGCCCGCCGTCCAGGAGCGGGATGGGCAGGAGGTTGATGACCCCGAGGCTCACGCTGATCACGGCCAGGAACGACAGGAAGCTCACCAGCCCCAGGCTCGCTGTTTCCCCCGCGTACTGGGCGATGGAGATGGGACCGCTAAGATGGCGCACCGAGGCCTCGCCCGTGAGCATGCGCCACATCATGTGCAGGGTGAGCGTCGTCATGTCCCAGGTGCGCGCGGCCCCCTCCACCAGGGCCTGCAGCGGTCCGTAGCGCACCACTACGCGCTGGCGCTCCAGCAGCCCATCCGGGACCCGAACGCGCGCGCCGATGTGGCCCACCCGGCCCTCCGGCGTCTCGCGTGCCTGAGGGACCAGCCGCAGGGTGAGCTCGTGCCCGTCGCGGCTCAGGCGCACCCGCAGCGCCCGCCCTGGGCTGGCGCGCACGATGCGCACGAAGGCGTCCCAGTCCGCGATGGGCGCATCGTCCACTGCCAGCACGCGGTCGCCGGGACGCAGGCCCGCGCGCGCCGCCGGGCCGTCGGGCGCCACCGCCTCGACCACGGGCTCGAGCCGCGGGCGCCACGGGCGCAGGCCGAGGCGCGCGAGGAGCTGCCCGGACTCGGCGAGCGCCGCGCCGTCGCTGAGGACGAGCCGCCGCACGGCGCGTGCGCCCTCCTGCGTGCGCACCTCGACCTCCACCGTGCGGCGCCCGGCGGCGGCCTCCAGGAGCGCGAAGGCGGCAAGCTCCCAGCTCGGCGTGGGCTCGCCGTCCACGCGCACGATCTCGTCGCCGGCGCGGAAGCCGGCCACGGACGCAGGCGTGGCCGGGACCACCTCGCCCACCACGGGCCGCAGGCCCGGCACGCCCATGCTGAACACCGCCCAGTAGGCGAGCACCGCGAAGGCGAAGTTGAAGGCGGGGCCGGCCGCCACGATGGCCATGCGTGCCCATACCCCCTTGCGATTGAAGGCGCGCTCGCACTCGGCCGGCGGTACCACCCCTTCGCGCTCGTCCAGCATCTTGACGTAGCCGCCCAGAGGGATGGCGGCGATCACGTACTCGGTGCCGTCACGCCCCTCCCGACGCCACAGGGGCCGGCCGAAGCCGACCGAAAAGCGCAGCACGCGCACCCCCAGGCGACGCGCCACCCAGAAGTGGCCGAACTCGTGCACGGTCACGAGCACGCCGATGGCGACGATGAAGGAGACGAGCGAGAGGAGCGCCCCGCCCATCAGGCGGTCCCCCGCAGCCGCGCGAGCACCGCTTCCGCCGCCTCCCGGGCGCGGCGGTCCTCGGCGAGGACCGTGTCCAGGTCACGCGCCGCGACCGGCGGCACGTCCTCGAGCGCGGCCGCGATCACGCGCGGAATGTCGGTGAATCGCGCGCTACCGGCGAGGAAGGCCTCCACCGCCACCTCGTTGGCGGCGTTCAGCACCGCCGGCGCGGTTCCGCCGGCCGCCAGCGCCCGGCGCGCCAGCCCCAGGCAGGGGAAACGCTCGGGATCCGGCCGCTCGAAGTCCAGCCGGCCCACGCTCACGAGGTCGAGCGGCTCCACGCCGGAGGGGACGCGTTCGGGCCAGGCCAGGGCGTGGGCGATGGGGGTGCGCATGTCCGGCTGGCCAAGCTGGGCGAGGAGCGAGCCATCTTCATACTCTACCATGGAATGCACGATGCTCTGGGGATGGATCACCACCTCGATGGCCTCCGGCGGGAGGCCGAAGAGCCAGCGCGCCTCGATGATCTCCAGTCCCTTGTTCATCATGGTGGCCGAATCCACGGAGATCTTGCGCCCCATCACCCAGTTCGGATGCGCCACCGCCTGCTCGGGCGTCACCGCCTCCAGCGCCTCCAGGGGCGTGCGCCGGAACGGCCCGCCCGAGGCGGTGAGGATGATGCGGCGCACGCCCGGCGGCGGGGTGCCGGGCTCGCTGTCCGGAGGCAGGCACTGATAGACGGCGTTGTGCTCGCTGTCCACCGGCAGCAGGCGCGCGCCATGGCGCCGCACGGCTTCGATGAAGACCGGGCCCGCCATCACGAGGGCCTCCTTGTTGGCGAGCAGCACGCGCTTGCCCGCGCGCACCGCAGCCAGCGTGGGAAGCAGCCCCGCGGCCCCGACGATCCCCGCCATGACCACATCCGCCTCGGGGAGCGCCGCCACCTCCTCGAGGGCACGTGAACCCGCCAGCACCTCCACCTCGGCCACCCCTGCCGTCGTGAGGCTATCCCGCAGCCGCGCCGCCGCCGCCTCCTCCGCCATGACCGCGTAGGCCGGGCGGTGCCGCGCGCACAGGCGGGCCATGCCCTCGACGTCGGCGCGCGCGGTCAGCGCCACGATGCGGAAGCGCTGTGGGTGGCGCGCGGCCACGTCGAGCGTGCTCAGGCCGATGGAGCCGGTGGCCCCGAGGACGACGAGCCCGCTCACAGCCATCGCAGCCCCGCCACGAAGACCGGCGCCGCCGCCGTCAAGCTGTCGATGCGGTCGAGCACGCCACCATGGCCCGGAAAGAGGGTGCCGCTGTCCTTCACGCCCGCGTGGCGCTTGAGCAGGCTCTCGAAGAGGTCGCCGGCCACCGAGGCGAGCGCGGTCGCCAACCCGAGCAGCACCCATTGCGCCAGCGCCCCTCCCCGGTGACCGAAGGCCAGGCCGGCGGCCAGCGCGAGCGCCGAGCTGCCCGCGAGCCCGCCCACGAGCCCCTCCCAGGTCTTGCCCGGCGACAGCACGGGGGCCATGCGATGCCGACCCCAGCGCCGCCCGGCATAGTAGGCGGCGCTGTCGGCCACCCACACCAGGGCGAGCACGTAGAGCAGCGTGGCCGGGCCCTGGGGACCGAAGCCGTGCAGCCACACCAGCGCGCACCACGCCGGCAGCAGCACCAGTGCCCCGGCGAGCAGCTTGAGCAGCCGCGTCCTGGCCGAGGGGGCCCGCGCGAGCCGTGGGCGCGCCTCCCAGCCGAGGGCGCCCAGCCACCACAGGAGCGCGGCGGCCAGCACCGGCCCGAGGCCGTCGTTGCGCACGGCCGGCCACAGCAGGGCGAGCCCCAGGAGCATGGCGGCCGCGTAGCCCGCACGGGAGGCCATGCCGCGCAGGCCCGCCAGCGCGGCCCACTCCCACGCCGCGAGCCCCGCGAAGGCCGCGAGCACCACCGCCACCAGGACCGTCGGCAGCCTGAGCACCGCGACCGCCATGAGGACACCGGCCACGGCGCCGGTGACCACGCGCGCCTCAGGCATCGTTCGCGCGCCCCCCCTCCGCGGAGGACGGGAGCGCGCCGAAGCGCCGCTCGCGTCCGGCGTACCACGCGAGCGCCTCGTCATAGGCACGCTCGTCGAAGTCCGGCCACAGCAGGTCGGTGAAGTAGAGCTCGGTGTAGGCGATCTGCCAGAGCAGGAAGTTGCTGATGCGCTGCTCGCCGCCGGTGCGGATGAGGAGATCGGGCTCGGGGAGGTCGGCCAGGCACAGGTGCCGCCCGAAGCGGTCCGCGTCCACCGCCACCGGGTCGAGCCGGCCCGCCGCCGCCTCCTCCGCGATGCGGCGCGCTGCCTGCGCGATATCCCAGCGCCCCCCGTAGTTGGCGGCGATGTTGAGATGGAGGGTGGCGTTGCCCGCGGTCAGGGCCTCCGCCTCGGCGATGCGCGCGCGCAGCTTGGGGGCGAAGGCCGCGCGGTCGCCGATGAAGCGCAGCCGCACCCCCTGCTCGTGGAGCCTCTGCACCTCGCGCTGCAGCGTGGTCAGGAACAGCTCCATCAGCAGCCCCACCTCCTGGCGCGGCCGGCGCCAGTTCTCGCTGCTGAAGGCGAACAGCGTCAGCGCCTCGATGCCCCGCCGCAGGCTGGCCTCGACCACACACCGCACGCTCTGTACGCCTGCGCGGTGGCCGGCGCTGCGCGGCAGGCCCCGGCGGCGGGCCCACCGGCCGTTGCCGTCCATGACGATGGCCACGTGCCGGGGCAGCCCGCCCCGTGCGGCCGCCGTCGCGCTGTCCTCCCCATGGGCCATGGCGGCACCGCCCCCGCAGGCGGCCTCAGATCTCCATCAGCTCGCCTTCCTTGCGCTCCAGGATGGCGTCGATCTCCCCGATGTGGCGGTCGGTCAGCTTCTGGATCTCCTCCTGGGCGCGCCGCTCCTCGTCCTCCGAGACCGCCTTGTCCTTGAGGAGCTGCTTGAGATGGTTGATGGCGTCGCGGCGCACGTTGCGCACGGCCACACGCGCATTCTCCGCCTCCTGGCGCACGACACGGATCAGCTCCTTGCGGCGCTCCTCGGTCAGCGGCGGCAGCGGGACGCGGATCACGGTACCGGCGGTGGCAGGATTGAGGCCGAGGTCGGAGGCGGCGATGGCCTTCTCCACCACCGGCACCATGTTGCGGTCCCAGGGCACCACCGTGAGCGTGCGCGGGTCCTCCACGCTGATGCTCGCCACCTGGTTGAGCGGGACCTCGCTGCCGTAGTACTCGACGGTGATGTGCTCCAGCAGCGCGGTGCTGGCGCGGCCCGTGCGCAGCTTGGCCAGCTCCTGCTGGAAGGCATCCACGCTCTTCTTCATGCGGCTGGCCGCGTCCTTCTTGATCTCCTGCACGTTCATGGCTCCTCCCCCTGGTCGACGAGGGTGCCCACCGGCTCGCCGCGCGCCGCCCGCACCAGCTCGCCCGCACGGTAGAGGTTGAAGACCCGCAGCGGGATGCCGTGGTCGCGGCACAGGAGCACGGCGGTGAGGTCCATCACCCCGAGCTCGCGCGCCACCACCTCGGCATAGCTGAGGCGCTCGTAGCGGCGCGCCCGCGGGTCGCGCGCCGGGTCGGCGCTGTAGACACCATCCACCTTGGTCGCCTTGAGCATCAGGTCGGCGCCGAGCTCGGCCGCACGCAGGGCCGCGGCCGTGTCCGTGGTGAAGAAGGGGTTGCCGGTGCCGGCCGCGAGCAGGGCCACGGTCCCGCGCTCGAGGGCGGCGCGCGCGGCGCGCGGGCTGTAGGGCGCGCATACCGCCTCCATGGGGATGGCCGAGAAGGCCTCCGCGGTCACGCCCTCGGCACGGAGCAGCTCACGCAGAACCAGGGCGTTCATGACCGTGGCGAGCATGCCCACATGGTCGGCCGTGACACGGTCCATGCCGCGGGCCGCGAGCTCGGCCCCGCGGAAGAGGTTGCCGCCGCCGACCACGAGGCCCACCTGCACGCCGCCACGCACCACCTCGGCGATCTCGGCGGCGATGCGGCCGGCCAGCTCCGGATCGATGCCGTGGTCACGCGCGCCCATCAGGGCCTCGCCGCTCAGCTTGAGCAGCACGCGCCCCGGCTTGCGCCCTGTGCCCACGGTCCGCTTCCTGTGCGCTCAGCCGCCCTTGACCTGCGCCATCACCTCCTCGGCGAAGCTCTCGGCCTTGCGCTCGATGCCCTCGCCCACCTCCAGGCGCACGAAGCGCAGCACCTTCGCGCCGGCCCGCTCCAGGAGCTTCCCCACCGTCGTGTCCGGATCCTTGACGAAGGGCTGGCCGAGGAGGGTGATCTCGCCGAGCTGCTTGCGCAGCCGTCCCTCCACCATCTTCTGCACGATCTCGGGGGGCTTGCCGCTGGCCTCGGCCTGGGCGCGCAGGATCTCGCGTTCCTTCTCCAGCACCTCGGTGGGCACGTCCTCGACGCTCACGTACTGCGGGCGGCTGGCGGCCACATGCATGGCCAGATCCCGGGCCAGCGCCTCGTCGCCGCCCTCGAGCTCGACCACCACGCCGATGCGGCGCACCGGGCTGCCGTGGAGATAGTGCGCGAGGATGCGGCCCGGGGCCGCGGCCAGGCGCTCGAAGCGCCGCACCGTGATGTTCTCGCCGAGGCGCGCCACCAGCTCGCGACGCGCCTCCTCCACGGTGGCGCCGCCCTCCTCCAGCGCCAGCGCGAGCAGCGCCTCCAGGTCGGCCGGCGCGGCCGCCAGCGCTCGCTCGGCCACGCGCTGGGCGAAGGCCTGGAAGTCCGCCTCCTTGGCGACGAAGTCGGTCTCGCTGTTGATCTCCACCAGCGCCACGCCGGCCTCCCCCGCGGCCGCGGCGATCACGCCCTCGGCAGCCACGCGTCCGGCCTTCTTGTCCGCCTTGGCCTGGCCGGACTTGCGCATGAGCTCGATGGCCGCCTCCATGTCGCCGCCGGCCTCCTGCAGGGCCTTCTTGCATTCCATCATGCCGGCGCCGGTGCGCTCGCGCAGCTCCTTCACCATCGCTGCCGTGATCTGCATGTTCCTCACCTCGCTCAGGAAGCCTGCCCGCCCTCGCCGGAGGACGCGGCCTCCGGCGTCTCCTCCACCTCGACGAACTCGTCCGCCGGACCCGCTTCGGTGGTAACGGTGGCGCGGCCCTCGATGACAGCGTCCGCCACCGCCGCCGCGTAGAGCCGGATCGCGCGGATGGCATCGTCGTTGCCTGGGATCACGTAGTCGATGCCCTCGGGCGAGTTGTTGGTGTCCACGATGCCCACGATCGGGATGCCGAGCCGGATCGCCTCCTGCACGGCGATGTTCTCGTGGCCCACGTCCACCACGAAGACGGCGTCCGGAAGGTTCTCCATGTCCTTCACGCCGCCGAGGCTGCGCTCGAGCTTGTCCATCTGGCGCCGCAGGCGGATCACCTCCTTCTTGCCCAGGCGGTCGAAGGTGCCGTCCTCGGCCATGGCCTCCAGCTCCTTGAGGCGCTTGATCGACTGGCGCACGGTACGGAAGTTGGTGAGCATGCCGCCCAGCCAGCGGTGGTTCACGTAGGGCATGCCGCAGCGGCGCGCCTCTTCGCCGATGATGTCGCGCGCGGCACGCTTGGTGCCCACGAACAGGATGACGCCGTTGTCCGCGGCCAGGCGGCTGACGAAGTTCAGCGCCTCCTTCAGCAGGGGCAGTGTCCTCTCCAGGTTGATGATGTGGATGCGGCCCCGCTCCCCGTAGATGTAGGGGGCCATCTTGGGGTTCCAATAGCGTGTCTGGTGGCCGAAGTGAGCACCGGCCTCCAGCAGCTGGCGCATGGTGATCTCGGGCATGGCGGTACCTCTGCGTTCGGGTTGGGCCTGACCCCGGCGCCCGCGCGCGGCGACCCCGCGGGGGCCCGGGGGACGGGCCTGCGGGGCACCCGGCCGCGCGTGACGGCGCCGGGGCGTGCTCGCCTCCGATTGCCTCGGGGGCGCGCGCTTTATACCATAAGCCGGCTACCCCGACAAATCAGAGGGATGCGCGCGCCCGCGGCGCGCGGGGTCCCCTCGCTCGCACCTCGCGGAGCCTCCCCCCATGGACATGGCCGTCTACATCAAGACCCCGGACGAAATCGAGAAGATGCGGGCGGCGGGCAGGCTCGCCGCCGAGGTGCTCGAGATGATCGAGCCCCACGTGCGGCCCGGCGTCACCACCGAGGAGCTGGACGCGATCTGTCACGACCACATCGTCAACGTGCAGAAGGCGGTGCCGGCCCCTCTCAACTACAAGGGCTTCCCCAAGTCCGTCTGCACCTCGGTCAACCACGTGGTCTGCCACGGGATCCCCGGGCGTAAGCGCCTCAAGAAGGGCGACATCATCAACATCGACGTCACCGTCATCAAGGACGGCTTCCACGGCGACACCAGCAAGATGTTCTTCGTCGGGGAGCCCTCCGTGCAGGCCAGGCGCCTGGTGCGCGTGGCCCAGGAGTGCCTCTACATCGGCATCCGGAAGGTGCGCCCCGGCGCGCGCCTGGGCGACATCGGCCACGCCATCCAGCGCCACGCCGAGGCCCACGGCTACTCGGTCGTGCGCGAGTACTGCGGCCACGGGATCGGCCGCCGCTTCCACGAGGAGCCCCAGGTGCTGCACTATGGCCGGCCGGGCACCGGACTGGTGCTCCAGCCGGGCATGACCTTCACCATCGAGCCCATGATCAACGCGGGCAAGCGGCACGTGAAGCTGCTCGCCGACGGCTGGACCGTGGTGACCAAGGACCACAGCCTCTCGGCCCAATGGGAGCACACCGTGCTCGTCACCGAGGACGGCTACGAGGTGCTCACGCTGCGGGCCGAAGAGGAAGGCCGCATCTGAGCCAGGTGCCCCCTCGCCATGCCCACCGGCGCCCCAGCTCCCGCCGCGGAGCCGCTGCCCTCGCCCCTGCCTGAGCTGGAGGCCCGGCTCCGGGAGGGCGCCGGGGAGGCCGAGGCTGCGCGCGCGGCGCTCGCGGCCATGGACGCGCAGCTCCGCCGCGCCTTCGAGGCAGGCGTTCCCGCCCCGGAGCTGGTCCACGGCCGCGCGCGCCAGATGGACGCGCTCCTGCGGGCCCTGTGGCGTCGGCGCCTGGCGGCGGCCGGCGCGCGGCTCGCCCTCGTCGCCGTGGGCGGCTACGGGCGCGGCGAGCTGCTGCCGCGCTCGGACGTGGATCTCATGATCCTCGTGCCCGAGGAGGCGCCGACAGAGGCCTGGCGCGAAGCGGTCGAGGGCTTCTGGACACTGCTGTGGGACCTGCGGCTCGACGTGGGCCACAGCGTGCGCACCGTGGCCGAGTGCGTGGCCGAGGCGCGGCGCGACATCACCGTGGCCACCAACCTCATGGAGGCCCGCGTGCTCGCCGGCGATCCCGCCCTCTACCGCGCCATGCGCGCGGCCACCGGCCCGGACCGCGTCTGGTCCAGCGACGAGTTCTTCGCCGCCAAGCGCCGCGAGCAGGAGGCGCGCCATCGCCGCTTCCACGACACCGCCTACAACCTGGAGCCCAACATCAAGGAGGGACCGGGCGGGCTGCGCGACATCCAGATGATCGGTTGGGTCGCCAAACGCCACTACGGGGCCGAGAGCCTGCACGAGCTGGTGGACCACGGCTTCCTCACCGAGTCCGAGCACCGCGAGCTGCTCGAGGGCCAGGCCCTGCTGTGGCGCATCCGCGTGGGCCTGCACCTGCTCACGGGCCGGCGCGAGGACCGGCTGCTGTTCGACCATCAGCCCGAGCTCGCGCGCCGCTTCGGCTATCGCGACGACGACGCCAACCTCGCCGTCGAGCAGTTCATGAAGCGCTACTACCGTACGGTGCAGACCCTTTCGCGCCTCAACGAGATGCTGCTCCAGCATTTCGAGGAGGAGATCCTGCACCGGGGCGAGCCGGGCCCGGCCACGCCGCTCAACCGCCGCTTCCAGGTGCGTCGTGGCTTCATCGAGGTGCGCGACCAGGGGGTCTTCCGGCGCCACCCCTTCGCGCTCCTCGAGATCTTCCTGCTGCTGGCGCAGCACCCGAAGCTGGCCGGCGTGCGCGCCTCCACCATCCGCCTGATCCGCGAGCACCGCCATCTCATCGACACGCGCTTCCGCGCGGATCTTCGCGCGCGCAGCCTCTTCATGGAGCTGCTGCGCCAGCCGCGCGGCATCACGCACGAGCTGCGGCGCATGCACCGCTACGGTGTGCTGGGGGCCTACCTGCCGGTCTTCGGCCAGATCGAGGGCCAGATGCAGTACGACCTGTTCCACGTCTACACCGTGGACGAGCACACGCTGTTCGTGGTGCGCAACCTGCGCCGCTTCGCGCTCCCCGAGCACGCCCACGAGTTCCCGCTGTGCAGCGAGGTCTTCCAGCGCCTGCCCAAGCCGGAGCTGCTCTACATCGCCGGTCTCTTCCACGACCTCGCCAAGGGCCGCGGCGGCGACCATTCGGTGCTGGGGGCGCGCGACGCCGAGGCCTTCTGCCGCGACCACGGCCTGAGCGACTACGACACGCACCTCGTCGCCTGGCTCGTGCGCCACCACCTCTCCATGTCGCTCACGGCCCAGCGCGAGGACCTGAGCGACCCCGAGGCCATCAACCGCTTCGCACGGCTCGTGGGCGACCAGGTGCGCCTCGACTATCTCTACCTGCTCACCGTGGCCGACATCCGCGCCACCAACCCCTCCCTGTGGAACTCGTGGCGCGACGCCCTGCTCGCCGAGCTCTACCACCTGACGCGCCGCGCCCTGCGGCGCGGGCTGGAGCAGCCCATGGACAAGGAGGAGCGCATCCGTGAGGTGCGCACCGAGGCCAGGCGCCTGCTGCGGGCCGAGGGGCTGGCGCCCGAGGTGATCGAGCGGGTGTGGGCCGATTTCGACGAGGACTACTTCCTGCGTTACCAGCCGGCCGAGATCGCCTGGCACACCGCCGCCATCGCACGCGCCGAGCGCCTGCCGCTGGTGCTGGTGCGCCGCGCCGGCCCCCGCGGCACCACCGAGATCTTCGTCTACGGCGCGGGCGAGGGACACGCCTTCGCCGCCACCACCGCCCTGCTCGACCAGATGGGGCTGACCATCGTCGATGCGCGCATCATCTCCTCGCGCAGCGGCCGTACCCTCGACACCTACCTCGTGCTCGAGCGCGAGGGCATGCCCATCGCCGACGACTGGCGCGCGGAGGAGATCCGCGCAGCGCTCGAGCGGCTGCTCGCCACGGGTGCGCCGGTGCCGCGCGTGACGCGCAGGCTGCCGCGCACCCACCGCCACTTCCGCACCCCCACGCAGGTCGCCTTCTCCGAGGACGAGCGCAACCGCCGCACGGTGGTGGAGCTCATCACCGCCGACCGCCCGGGGCTGCTCTCGCGCGTGGCCCGGGCCTTCGCCGAGTGCGGGGTGCGGCTGCAGAACGCGCGTATCGCCACCGTGGGCGCGCGCGCCGAGGACGTCTTCTTCGTCACGGACACGCGCAACGAGCCCCTGCGCGACAGGACGCTGCTCGAACGGCTGCGCGAGCGCCTGGTGGCGTACCTGGAGGAAGACGGGGCGGAAAAGGCGCGCTAGGCGGGACCCTCGATCAGCTCGAGGCCGTTGCCGTCGGGATCGCGGCAGAAGAGCGCGCGCCGCCCCGAGCGGCTGCGGGTGAAGGCCACACCCGCCGCCGCCAGGCGTGCCGCCCAGGCGTCGAGGTCGTCCACCCACAGCGCCAGGTGCCGGTCGCGGCCCACGTGCGTGGGCCTTCCCGTGACGGGATCCGGGTTGGGCTGCTCGATCAGATGCAGCTGCTGGCCGCCGCCCAGGTCGAGCCACGCCCCGGGATAGCCCAGGTCCGGCCGGGGGAGCGGCGCCAGCCCCACCAGGTCGCGCCAGAAGGCCAGCGACCGTGCGGTGTCCGCCACCAGGAGGCTCACGTGGTGCAGCCGCGCGCTCACCCGCGCGCCTCCCGCGCCATCGCGGCGCCGCCGGCCTCGCCGCGGGCCGCCACCAGGGCGGCCGCCACGATGAGCGCCCCGCCCAGCCACTCCCGCAGGGCCACCCCCTCGTGGGCGAGCCAGGCGGCGGAGACCGCCCCCGCCACCAGCTCGAACAGCAGGATCACCGCCGAGCGGTGCACCGGCATGCGCTCCACGCCGTACTGCACCGCCAGCGTCATCGTCGTGAGCCCGACAAGCCCCAGCGCCACCGCACCCGCCCATGCCGCGGCATCGGCGGCCGGGACGTCCGTGCCCGGCCACGCCGCCGCCAGCCCCGCCAGCCCCGCCACGCCCGCCCAGGTCAGCACCGCCTTCGCGCCCAGCGGCACCGTGGCCAGCCCGCGCACGCACACGTTCGCCGCGGCGAAGGCGAGCCCCGCACTCAGGGCGAGCCAGTCCGCCCGTCCCGCCGGCAGCGGCATCCCGGCAGCCGGCTCCCACAGCATCACCACAGCGCCGGCGAGCGCGGCGGCCACCATCGCCACCCCGCGCGCGCCCGGCCGCTCGCCGAGGAAGAGCCAGCCGAGGAGCGCGGCCCAGGCCGGCGCCAGGTAGAACAGGAGCAGCACCCGCACCACCGTGCCCTCCAGCATGGCGAGCACGAAGGCGAGGTTGCACCAGCCCGCGGTGAGCGCCAGCGCCGCCGCCCCCCAGGCGTTCCTGGCCACCGCGCGCCAGCCGCGCGCGAGCGGCAGCCCCGCGAGCAAGGCCGCGGCGTAGCTGACGAACGTGATCCACACGCCGCCCAGGCCCGCCGCCTCCAGCAGGCGCAGCGGGTACCAGACCACACCCCACAGGGTGGCCCCGTAGAGCAGCGCCGCCACCGCGGCGACGGGAGCGGGTTCCTTGCGCATGGCAGCGAGTATACTGGGCGCCCCTCGTGTCACAGCGCGCCGAGCCCAGCCCATGAACCCGGACCTGGAGCGCCTGCACCCCTACCCCTTCGAGCGTCTCGCCGCTCTCAAGGCCGGCGTGGCGCCACCGGCGGGGCTCGACCCCATCCTGCTCTCGGTGGGCGAGCCCCGCCATCCCACCCCGGCCTTCATCGCCGAGGCGGTGATCGAGCACCTGCACGGGCTCGCACGCTATCCCCTCACCCGCGGGGACGCCGACCTGCGCGCGGCCATCGCCGTGTGGCTCGTCCGCCGCCACGGCCTGCCGGCGGAGAGTGTGGACCCGGAGCGGCACGTGCTGCCGGTCAACGGCACGCGCGAGGCGCTCTTCGCCGTCGCCCAGGCCCTGGTGGACCGGACCGCGCGACCGCTCGTGATGATGCCCAACCCCTTCTACCAGATCTACGAGGGCGCGGCCCTGCTCGCCGGTGCCGAGCCGCGCTACCTGAGCACCACCGCCGAGGGCGGCTGGCTCCCGGACCTCGACGCCGTGCCCGCGCGCGAATGGATGCGCTGCCAGCTCGTCTACGTGTGCTCGCCGGGCAACCCCACCGGGCGCGTGGCCCCCGCGGACTGGTGGGCGCGGCTGCTCGCGCTCGCGGAGCGCCACGGCTTCGCCATCGTCTCCGACGAGTGCTACTCCGAGATCTACCTGGACGAGGCGCGACCGCCCCTGGGCCTGCTCGCCGCCGCGTACGCCAGCGGGCGCACGGGCTTCGAGGGCTGTCTCGTGATGAACAGCCTCTCCAAGCGCTCCAACGCCCCGGGCCTGCGCTCCGGCTTCGTCGCGGGGGATGCGCGCCTCGTCGCCGCCTTCCTGCGCTACCGCACCTACCACGGCTGCGCCATGCCGCCGCCCGCGCAGGCGGCGAGCATCGCCGCCTGGCGCGACGAGGCGCACGTGCGCGAGAACCGCCGCCGCTACCGCGAGAGCTTCGAGGCGGTGCTGCCCATCCTCGACGGCGTGCTCGAGGACGTGCGCGCCCCCGAGGGGGGCTTCTACCTCTGGCCGCGCACCCCCATCCCCGACACGGAGTTCGCGCGCGGGCTCTACGCGGCACAGAACGTGACCGTGCTGCCCGGCAGCTTCCTCTCGCGCGCGGACGGCGGCTTCGACCCCGGCGCCGGCCGCGTGCGCATCGCGCTCGTCGGCGGCGCCGAGGAGTGCGCGGAGGCCGCCCGCCGCATCCGCGCCTACGTCGAGTCGCTCTGAGCCCCCTGGGACTCAGCCGCCCACCATGCGCCAGCTTCCGTCGGGCTGCCGGCAGGCGGTGCCGGAGACCGTCTCGGGGCGGCCGTCGATCTCGGCGCGCATCCTGAACTCGCGGCACGGCCCCTCGGCGCTCCGGTAGGTGCGGGTGGGGGTGACCTCGTAGTAGGCGCCGGTGTCCGGGTTGCGCCAGCGCGAGGTCTGGCCCGTGCGGTTGTGCTCCAGGGCGTGGGCCGTGCGGCGGCGGTCGGCCTCGTCCATGTGACGCCCGATGGCGCCCCCGATCATGGCGCCGACGAGGGTGCCGGCGATGATGGCCGCCGTGCGCCCGTGGCCCTTGCCCACCTGGGCCCCGAGCACACCGCCCACCACACCGCCCACCACCGTGCCGGTCTGCTCGCGCGTCGGGTTGCAGCCGGCCAGCGCCGTGGCCCCCGCGAGCGCCAGCGCCATCAGGACCGCCGTCGGCCGCTTGCCGCGTCTGTGACGGTTCATGGTCGTTCGCCTCCTCGTTCCTCTGGTCCGGAAGCCCCCGGATCCCCTGCGCCCATTCTACGCCCGCGGGCCGCACCGGGCGGCCCTGCGGCGCCGCGGCGCTTCCGGGTAGAATGGCTCCTTCGGCCGAGACCAGGCGACGGAGGAACCGGCATCCATGAACGACATCCAGAGCACCATCGAGGAGGCCTTCGAGCGGCGCGCCGAGATCACGCCCCGCAACGTGGAGACCCACGTCAAGGAGGCGGTGCTGGAGGCCATAGACCTGCTCGACCGCGGCGAGGCGCGCGTGGCCGAGAAGCGCGACGGCCGCTGGGTGGTCAACGAGTGGCTCAAGAAGGCGGTGCTCCTCTACTTCCGCATCGAGGACAACGTCTTCATCAAGGGCGGCTTCACCAACTACTACGACAAGGTCCCCTCCAAGTACGCCGACTACAGCTCGCGCGACTTCCGCGCCGGGGGCGTGCGCGTGGTGCCGCCCGCGGCCGCCCGCCGCGGCGCCTACATCGCGCCCGGCGTGGTGCTGATGCCCTCCTACGTCAATATCGGCGCCTACGTGGACTCGGGCACCATGGTGGACACCTGGGCCACCGTGGGCTCCTGCGCGCAGATCGGCAGAAACGTGCACCTGTCGGGCGGCGTGGGCATCGGTGGCGTGCTCGAGCCCCTGCAGGCCGCCCCCACCATCATCGAGGACAACTGCTTCATCGGAGCACGCTCCGAGATCGTCGAGGGCGTCGTCGTCGAGGAGGGCTCGGTCATCTCCATGGGCGTCTACATCGGCGCCTCCACCAAGATCTACAACCGCATGACGGGCGAGATCCTCTACGGGCGCGTGCCGGCGGGCTCGGTGGTGGTGCCGGGGAGCCTCCCCTCGGAGGACGGCAGCCACAGCCTCTACTGCGCGGTCATCGTCAAGCAGGTGGACGAGCGCACCCGCGCCAAGGTGGGCATCAACGAGCTGCTGCGTGACATCTGAGCGCCCCTCCGTGAGCGCCGGCCCCACCCTCGAGCTGGCACGCGAGCTCATCCGGCGCCCCTCCGTCACCCCGGACGACGCCGGCTGCCAGGCGCTGCTGGCCGAGCGGCTCGGGCGTCTTGGCTTCCGCATCGAGCCCATGCCCTTCGGGGCGGTGCACAACCTCTGGGCCCGCCGCGGCGTCGAGGGCCCGCTGCTCTGCTTCGTGGGCCACACCGACGTGGTGCCGCCCGGGCCGCGCGAGGCCTGGCGCCACGCCCCCTTCGAGCCCGTGGTCGAGGGCGGCTTCCTCTACGGACGCGGCGCAGCCGACATGAAGGGCAGCCTCGCCGCCATGGTCACCGCCTGCGAGCGCTTCCTGGCCCGGCGTCCGGACCACCGCGGCAGCATCGCCTTCCTCGTCACCAGCGACGAGGAAGGCCCCGCGGTGGACGGCACCGTACGCGTGGTCGAGACGCTCGCCGCGCGCGGCGAGCGCATCGACTGGGCGCTGGTGGGCGAGCCCACCGCCGAGCGGGAGGTGGGCGACGTGGTCAAGAACGGCCGGCGCGGCTCCCTCGGCGGGCGGCTGCGGGTGCTCGGCCGCCAGGGCCACGTCGCCTATCCCGACAAGGCCGACAACCCCATCCACCGCTTCGCGCCGGCGCTGGCCGAGCTGGTGGCGGCGCGCTGGGACGAGGGCAACGAGCACTTCCCGCCCACCACCTTCCAGGTCTCCAACCTGCGCGCAGGCACAGGGGCGGGCAACGTCATCCCGGGTGAGCTGGAGGCCTGGTTCAACTTCCGCTACTCCACCGAGACCACCGCCGAGGCGCTGCAGGAGCGGGTGGAGGCCACCCTGGCGCGCCACGGCCTGCGCTACGAGCTCGCCTGGGAGCACGCGGGCGCGCCGTTCCTCACCCCGGAGGGCGAGCTGCTGGAGGCCGTGCGCGCGGCGGTGGCGGCCGTCACGGGCCGCGAGCCGCGGCTGTCCACCTCCGGCGGCACCTCCGACGGGCGCTTCATCGCCCCGACCGGCGCGCAGGTGGTGGAGCTCGGTCCCTGCAACGCCACCATCCACCAGGTGGACGAGCGTGTGGGCGTGACCGAGCTCGAGCGCCTGAGCCGGATGTACGAGGGCGTGCTCGAGCGCCTGCTGGTGCCGTGAGGCCCCTGCCCCGCACCGCCGTCCGCCCTGCGCGTCGAGCGTTCGCGGCGCTGGCCGCGGCGGCGCTCGCTGCCGGCTGTGGCGGGAAGGGGCCTGTCCCGCCCCGCCTGGAGCCGCTGCCGGCGGGTGCCGTCGTGCTCGCCTTCGGCGACTCGCTCACCGCCGGCACCGGGGCGCCGCCCGGGCAGGACTACCCGGCGCGGCTTGCGCGCCTGACGGGCCTGCGGGTGATCAACGCCGGTGTCCCCGGCGAGACCAGCGCGGCAGGGCTCCGGCGCCTGCCGCGCCTGCTCGAGGCCCACCGGCCGGCGCTGGTGGTCCTCTGCCACGGCGGCAACGACCTCCTGCGCCGCCTGCCCCGTGACGCCCTCGAGGCGAACCTGCGCCGCATGGTCGCGCTCGCGCGGGCGGCGGGCGCGCAGGTGGTGCTCGTGGGGGTGCCGGGACCGGGGCTGCCGCCGCGGACCGATCCGACCTACCGCCGCGTGGCCGAGGCGCTCGGCGTGCCCGCCGACCTCGAGACCCTCGCGCGCCTGGAGGCCGATACCGCCATGAAGTCCGACCCCGTGCACCTCAACGCCGCGGGCTATGCCGCGCTGGCCAAGGCCGTCGAAGACCTGCTCCGGCGCCACGGGGCCCTGCAGCGAAGATAGGTGGAAGGCCTGAAAAATCTCGAAAACTCTGTCGGTTGGTCTGAAAAATCTCGATTTTTCAGACCATCCCCGCGGCCAGGGACGGCCGCGGGACGGTCCATGCACAGGAAGTGCATGACGATACGACGAAAAGTCGAAATGGGCCGCGAAGCGCCATCGCGCTGATCGATCCGCGCAGCGGATAGATCAGAGCTTCCATCAGAGTTTCCTGTCAACACTGACCACCGGTCGAGGCGGGATGTGGGGAGCCCAGGCCCCGATTCCGAAACACCCTTGCGGCGCGCAGGGGCTCGATGCCCCGAGCGCCGCCGGGACGTGCGGCATGGAGGATCGACCCGTGGGCCTGTACGACTCCAGACGCAACTTCGGCTATGGCCGCCGAAGCTCGCCAGGCGCGAGCAGGCCTGCGCCAACGGCCCACGCAATGGATGACACGCAAACGCCTCCGCTGCTAAGTCCCTGACCGCACGGGGACAAGGAGGGAATCTGGCGGAGAGGGAGGGATTCGAACCCTCGGTACCCCTCATCGGGGTACACACACTTTCCAGGCGTGCACCTTCGACCGCTCGGTCACCTCTCCGGGGATGGCGTGGGGCGGGACGCCCCGAGGCGCGAAGGATAAACCAGCCGCCACGCGTCCGCCAGGGAGCCCAGTCGCCCTGGCCCGGGCACCGGCTCAGGAGCCGCCGGGCTCTCCACGGCCGGGCACGGAGAACGGCAGCGGGAAGGGCATGACCTTGCCGCCCTCGCCGGGATCGGTGATCTTGGCCACGCCCTCCTTCTCCACCTCGTCGATGCGGACGACCGCATGCATGGGGACGTAGAAGCGCGCCACGCCCTCGAACTCGGCCTTGAGGCGCTCCTCGCCGGGGTCCACGACCACGTTCGAGCGCTCGCCGAAGACGAGATCGCCCACCTCCACGAAGCCCATGATGCCGCTCTGGGCCACGCTGCGGGCATAGACCTCGTAGACCTTCCCGCGGCTGTGGAAGACGATGCGGTAGAGTCGCTGCTTGGTGGCCATGGCTCGCTCCGATGACGCCTACGATAGAGATGCGGCGGCGTCTTTCAACCCTTCCCCTAGCAATCCCCGTGCCGGGTCGAGCTCCACCACGAAGGCAGGATCCCAGCCCACGCCGGGGTCGGTGTCCCCGTAGCCGCGGGGGTTGCAGACCACCCGGGTGGGCCCGATCCGGTAGTCCAGGTGGTGGTGGATATGGCCGTGGATCCAGAGGACGGGGGCGTGGGCACGCATGAGGCCCTCCAGGTCGCTGGCGCAGGCGTAGCGGGCGGGCTTGTCGGGGCCCGGCCAGCTCGCGTAGCTCGGGGCATGATGGGTGACGACCACGGTGGGCCCGTCGAAGGGAACTGCCAGGGCCCGGGCCAGCCAGTCCCGTGCGGCGCGGTGCTCGGCCATGAGATCGGCTGCCCGCAGGGGGCGGCCGCCGGCGCGGATGTGGCGGAAGTCGTTGAAGCGCGCCTCGGCGGTCTCCACCACGGCCGGATCACCGCCGCGGTAGTCGGCCCACAGGGTGCAGCCCAGAAAGCGCACCCCGCCGATGACGGCGGCCTCGCGCTCGAGGAGGCGCACGGGCGTGCCCGCGCAGGCGGCGCGCAGCCGCGCCGCCGTCCCGCCGAGCTCGCCGCCCCAGTGCTCGTGGTTGCCCGCGACGAAGACCACCGGCCGGCCCAGGCGCGCAAGCCAGCGCACACCCTCGAGACCGTGGCCGATGTCGCCGGCGGCGACCACGAGGTCCGCGCAGGCCGGATCGAGCGCGCAGGGCGCCCGCTCCAGGTGCAGATCGGAGAAGACCAGAATCTTCATGCCGTAAAGGCGCCTCCAGGACGAAAACGGCCGCCTATTGTAGCGTGGAGCCGCCGCGGGCTCCCGGGCTAGAATGCGCCCGAACGGAGGAGAGGCCCTGCATGCCGCCACCTGCCGGACACGGGGGCGGCGCGGCGCTGCTCGAGCAGCTCGCGCGCAACAGCACCCCCTACCACGACCCCCTGGCCCGCGTGGACTGGGAGGCGCTCAGCCTGGACGCCTTCTGGCTCCCGCCGCGGGCGATCTCCCTCCACGGAGACCCCCGCTTCGAGGCCCTCCCCGAGGCGCAGCGGCGCGGCCTCTCCCAGCATGAGTTCGTGGGCTTCATCGCCGCGGGCCTGTGGCTCGAGGGGATCTTCATGGAGCGCATCGCGCGCGGGCTGCGCCGCCCGCCCCACGACCTGGCGCGTACCGGCTACCTGCTGCACGAGCTGCGCGAGGAGTGCGGCCACAGCCTCATGTTCCTCGAGCTGATGCGCCGCTCGGGGCTCGGCCTGGTGGACGAACGCTACTGGCGCGCGCGCGCGCTCAACCTGCTCGCGCGGGTCGCGCCGGCGGACTCGGCCCTGTTCTGGGCCTGCGTGCTGATCGGCGAAGAGGTTCCGGACCGTCTCAACCGCTTCCTCCGCCGCCACCGCGGCGAGATCTGCCCCGCCATCGCCGACATCGCCACGGCGCACGCCATCGACGAGGCGCGCCATATCGCACACGCCCGCGAGGTGGTCGAGCGGCGCCTGGGCGCCATGCCCGTGTGGCGACGCCGGGCGCTGGTGCCGCTGCTGCAGCTTGCGCTGCGGCAGTTCGTGGGGCTGTTCTGCTATCCGGGCCCGGCGGTGTACGAGGCGGCCGGGCTGCGGCCGGGGCGGGTGTGGGCGGAGCGGGCCCGCGCCAATCCGGCGCGGCGCGCGTTCGTGGCGGAGCTGCTGGGGACGGCACTGCGAAGCCTGCGCCTGTTCGGCCTCGAGCTGCGGCCGTAGGCGAAGCGGCAGGCTCCCTTCCCTTTCCCGCTATTCGCTGCTTTCCGCTCGCCGCTCGCCCGCCGCCCTTTTCCCGTCACCTCCGGCGGAGGGCACCATTCCCGGGCGCCCGTCCGTAGCGGTCCTCGAAGCGTACGATGTCGTCCTCGCCGAGGTATTCGCCGCTCTGCACCTCGATGATGACCAGCGGCACGACACCGGGGTTTTCCAGCCGATGGGGCGTACCGGCGGGGATGTAGGTGGACTCGTTGGTGCGCACGAGCCACTCGCGCTCGCCGTTGGTCACGCGCGCGGTGCCCGAGACCACCACCCAGTGCTCGCTGCGGTGGTAGTGCATCTGCAGGGAGAGCGAGGCGCCCGGCTTGACGACGATGCGCTTGATCTTGAAGCGCTCGCCCTCCTCCAGCACGGTGTAGGTGCCCCAGGGACGGTGGACGGTGCGGTGGTGGTCCACGGTCTCGTGGCCGGCCGCGCGCAGGCGCTCGACCACCTCGCGCACGCGCTGGGCCTGGGCGCGCGGGGCGACCAGCACCGCGTCGGGCGTGTCCACCACCACCAGGCCCTCGAGCCCCACGCCCGCCACCACGCGCCCGCCCTCGCTGCGCACGAGGCAGCCGCGGCTGTCGAGCAGCACGGCCTCGCCGCAGACGCGGTTGCCGGCCTCGTCGGCGGGCACCAGGCCGCCAAGGGCGTCCCAGGAGCCGATGTCGCTCCAGCCGAGATCGCACGGCACCACGGCCACCCCGCGCGCCTTCTCCATCACGGCATAGTCCACGGAGATCGCCGGCAGCCGCTCGAAGGCCTCGCGCGGGAGCTCGAGCGGCTCCTGCCCCGTATCGGCCGCCGCCCAGCAGGCGTCCATCCCCTCCAGCAGCTCAGGCGCCGTCTCGCCCATGGCCTCGAGGATGCGGTCGGCACGGAAGCAGAACATGCCGGAGTTCCATAGGTAGCCCCCGTCCTCGAGGTAGCGGCGGGCGGTCTCGGCGTCGGGCTTCTCCACGAAGGCCTCGACCGCGTGGCCCAGAGGGCCGTCTCCGCCGTCCTCCAGGGGCGCGCCGAGGCGGATGTAGCCGTAGCCGGTCTCGGGGCGGTCGGGGCGGATGCCGAAGGTGACCAGGTGCCCCGCGCGCGCCAGCCGCTCGGCCCGCGCGACCGCCTCCGCGAAGGCCGTCTCGTCCTCCACGAGATGGTCGGCGGGGAGCACCAGCATCACGGCCTCGCCGCCCGCCTGCTCCAGCAGGCGCCGGGCGGCCAGCCCGATGGCGGGGGCGGTGTTGCGCCCGCAGGGCTCGAGCAGGTAGTCGAAGGCGATGCCGCTCGCGCGGCAGGCGGCGTACTCGTCGCGGGTCTGGAAGTAGTGGTCGCGGTTGGTGACGGTGAGCACCTGCCGCACGCCCTCGAGGCCCGCCGCGCGCTCGAGCGTGCGCTGCAGGAGGCTGCGCCCGTCCGGCAGCCGGATGAAGGGCTTGGGGTAGGCGCGCCGGGAGACCGGCCACAGGCGCGTGCCCGCGCCGCCCGAGAGGATCACCGGGACCAGCATGCGTGCCTCCTCGTTCGGTCCTTCCATGCGTACGCCGTCCATTGTGCATCAGGGGGCCAGCGGGGCGAACCCCGTACACCGGTGCCGGACCCAGCCAGACCGGCGGTGCCGTGCGGTCAGGGCGCGGGATTGATGACGGGGGACAGATCAAAGGGATCGCGCACGTATCCCTGGGGACCGCGGCCCGAGCAGTCCCTGATGCGCTCGTCACAGTCGGGCCGGGGTCCGGCCGCGGGAGCACGCCGCACGGCATCGTCTTCCCAGGCGTAGTCGGTGAGCTCCGGTGCCCGGGCATCACCGCCTGGCTTCGCGCCCGAGCGCTCCACGAGCTCTTCGACGCAAGGCGTTTCGCCTTCGGGGCCCTTCGGCCGCATGGCCGGTCCGGCGAATCCGCCCCCGGGTGCGCGGCCGCAGGCAGAGGCTGTCTCCGGTGGAGCCTCGCCGCGCATGCGACGCACCCGCTCGTCCACGGGGCCGGTGGCCCTGCGCCCACCGCCACTGTCGCCGCGGCCCTCGGCCGGGCGGCTCGATGTGTCCTCTTCGCTGGACTCGTCATCGTCGCCTGTGGTGCCAGCATCGTCAGCCTCGTCACCGGAGCCGCCGTCGCCGCCGTCCCCGCGATCCTCATCGGCATCCTCGCCGGCATCCTCGCCGGAACCGCCGGAGCCGTTCCCACCGGACGTGCCTTCGTCGGAGCTGCCGGAGCCTTCCGCATCGCCTCCCGAGTCCGGCTCGTCGCCCACGCCACCCTTGCGCCCGCCCTCGAGCACGATCAGCTTCGGAGCGCCGCGCCGGCGGATCGTGCGCCTGCCGGTTCCGGCGTTGTACGAGACGACGGTACCGTCGGAATAGTAAGTGGTGCGCGAGCCGTCGGGCCTGATGATCTCGGTCGTGCCCCGGGTGGAGTCGCGCCTGACGACGGTCCCATCGGAATAGCGGATGCTTCCGTCGGGCTGAACAACGCCACGGTTGCCCGCAGGGTCGGTGGCGATGATGTTCGTGCCCGGCCTATTCCCGTCCTCGTAAACGTAGGCGTCGCGTTCGGGGTCGTAGCGCGGGTACTCGGACCGGCGTGTTCCCCGGCGATCGACGACTGTCATCCCGTCGGGGCGGTTTATCACTGTCTCGCCCGTCTTGGTGTCATGGGTCACGACGGTGCCATCTTCGTACTCGATGCTGCCGTCCTCGCGTACGGTTCCCATGCGGCCCTGGGGATCCCGGGCCCGCACCCGCTTGCCGTCGGAGAAGACGTAGCTATCCGTCGCAGGATCGTACTTGGGGCGCTCGTCACGCGGGCCTCGCGTGTACGTGCGCTGGAAACGCGTTCCGTCCGGACGCTTCACCGTGGTCACGCCCGTGCGCACGTCGTGCCGCACCACCGTGCCGTCCCGATAGACGATGCTCCCGTCCTCGGTGACGCGGCCCGGACGGCCCTTGGGATCGCGGCCGCGCACGCGGCGTCCATCGGGGAAAATGAACTCGTCGCTGCGCGAGTCATAGCTCGGCCGGCGGGCACGCCCGTAGCGCCACCCTTTCCCGCCCGAAGCGGCCCAGTCGTGTCCTATGAACCCGGCCGGCTTGCCTCGGGCTGCCCCCCGGCCGCGGGCGCGGTCGTCACCGCCGCCAAAGACCACTCCTTCGCGGGCGGAGGACTCCACGCCCGGCATCGCGGGACGCCTCTCACGCGCGCCCGGCCTGCGGTAGGCTCCGGCGCGGGAGGGGACCTTCAGCGCTCCGCCATCGCGGAAGCCCTGCCGCATGGCATCCATGCCCGCCTTCGGCATACGCTTGAAACGCTCCGTCTTCACGTTGGCTCGATCACCTTTCCCGCGCCGGGTGACTTCATGCCTTCCACCACCTGCGATCCCCAGCTGGCGCAAGACAGGGATCTTCGCCCGGCTGCCGCTTTCCTTTTCCACACTGCGGGATTGGGCCGTCCGGCCCCGCTCCTGCCCGTCCTTTTCGCTGGCCACCACTCCGGCCGGCACGGCCGACGCAAGGGACAGCGAAACTGTCACAACCCCGACGAGACGACAGAGAATCATTTCCCGACCCTTCCGTGCAGCTCTCTACGACGATATCCGGCGCCCCTCATGGGGAAAGGCCCCCCTACGGGACGCTCGTCCCTGTGTCGGGTGGTGGGCACGGCCGGTTCAAGACGGCGGGGGGGGTTCGCTAGGAAGGGCTGAAAATCGCGACTTTTCAGCCCTTCCCCGCGGCAAGCATGGTCGCGGGACGGCCCATGCACAGGGAAGTGCATGACGAGCGGATTGGTCAGGGTCTCCCAACGAATGCGGGCACAGGGGGAGGAGGTGCAGCCATATCCGGCATGCGGAACGACGCGCACCACCTCCGGACATGCCCCCTGACCCCATGCAAGACAGGAAGGGCCTGCAGAGGGGCCCGCCGCCGAAGCCCGCCAGGCGCGAGCAGGACGGCACCGATGGCCCACGCGATGGATGACAAGGGAACGCTCCCGCTGCCAACCTCCTGATCGCACGGGAGCAAGGACAGGAAATGGCGGAGGGGGTGGGATTCGAACCCACGGAGGGCGTGAGCCCTCAACGGTTTTCGAGACCGCCCCGTTCGACCGCTCCGGCACCCCTCCGATAGCCACCCGCGGTGGCTCACCCTGGCCGCCATGGCCGCCATCGAGACGGCCATGGCGCCTCCTCAACGGTTTTGACTCGCGCCATCCCTGGCGCTCGCCCTCCGGGCGCCGCGCCGGCACGCAACACCCACGACCCGCCAGACACCCACCTGCCGCCTTGGCCAGCCCCCTCGCCGGGCCGGCGCGGCGTCCAAATCGGCTCTCCTGCCGATTTGTCGAGACCGCCCCGTTCGACCGCTCCGGCACCCCTCCGGCTATACACCGTGCAGCGGTATGCCCCGGCTGCCCGGACGCCGTCGTGGCATCCGGAGCGGCAGGCTCCTCAGGCCTGGTGCGTCAAGCGCGGGCGCGGTAGGGCAGCACCCTCGCCTCAGACACCTTCCAGGCCGCCTAGCTTATAAGGCATGGAATTTGCTTATAAGCAGCAGGAAAGTCATTTTATACTAACAGGAACCTTCGCGGAACGCGCCAAATCCCGAATCCCCATGCGCCGCCTCCTCGCCATCGCCGCCGGCGCCCTGCTGGTGGCCTGCGATCCCCCGCCCGCGACCCACCTGGAGCAGGTCAAGGCAAGGGGAGAGCTGGTGGTGGCCACCCGCAACGCCGGCACCACCTACTTCGAAGGTCCCGAAGGTCCCATGGGCTTCGAGTACGACCTGGCGCGGGCCTTCGCGGAGCAGCTCGGCGTGCGTCTGCGGATCGTGGTGCCGGGCTCCCTGGACCGGATGCTGGACATGGTAGCGCGCGGCGAGGTGGACCTCGCCGCCGCGGGACTCACCGTCACCGAGGCGCGCAAACGCCGCCTGCGCTTCGGCCCACCCTATCTGCAGGTCACCCAGCAGCTCATCTACCGGGAGGGGCGACCCCGCCCGCGTGGCCTGCTGGACGTGGTCGGTGCGCGCCTGGAGGTGGTCGCGGGCAGCAGCCATGCGGAGCGGCTGCGGGCGCTGAAGCGCACCGAGTATCCCGAGCTGGAATGGGTCGAGAACCCGGATGCGGACAGCGAGGAGCTCCTGGAGAAGGTCTGGGAGGGCAGGATCGACTACACGATCGCCGACTCCAACGAGTTCGCGCTCAACCGCCGCTATTACCCGGAGCTGCGCGTCGCCTTCGACCTCGGCGAGCCCGAGCCCGTCGCCTGGGCCTTCCCCCGCAGACGCGACCCCAGCCTGCAGGAGGCCGCCGCGGCCTTCTTCACCCGCATCCGCGCCGACGGCACGCTGGCCCAGCTCGAGGACCGTCACTTCGGCCACGTCAACGGTCTCGACTACGTGGGCACGCGCACCTATCTGCGCCACGTGCGCACGCGCCTGCCCCGCTACCGCGGACTCTACGAGGAAGCCGCCCGCAGGACCGGCATCGACTGGCGCCTGCTCGCCGCCATCGGCTACCAGGAGTCCCACTGGAACCCGCGGGCGCGCTCGCCCACGGGCGTGCGCGGCCTCATGATGCTGACGCTGGCCACCGCACGCCAGCTCGGAATCCGCAACCGGCTCGATCCGCGCAGCAGCGTCATGGGCGGAGCGCGCTACCTGCGCCAGCTCATCGACCGCATTCCGAAGGAGGTCCCCTACCCCGACCGGGTGTGGATGGCGCTGGCGGCCTACAACGTGGGCTTCGGCCATCTGGAGGACGCCCGCATGCTCGTGCGCCTGCGCGGCGGCAACCCCGACCGCTGGATCGACGTGCGCGGGGCCCTGCCGCTGCTGAGCCAGCGCAAGTGGTATCGGCGCACGAAGCACGGCTACGCGCGGGGCCGCGAGCCCGTGCGCTACGTGGAGAACATCCGCGCCTACTACGACCTGCTCGTGTGGATCACCGAGCGGGAGCGGCTTAGGCTGCCGGAATCGGTGGTGGAGACGGGCTCGCTGCCGGAAGCCGCCCGCAAGGAACCCGCCGGGACCACGGACGCCACGCTCTGAGTCCCGCCCGCCTCAGCGCCGCGCGGCGAAGAAGGCCTTGAGCAGCGACCCGCATTCGGCGGCCAGCACCCCGCCGGTCACCTCGACACGGTGGTTCAGGAAGGGCAGCGCGAAGGCATCGAGACGGCTCCCCGCCGCGCCCGTCTTCGGATCCTGGGCGCCGTAGACCAGGCGGCTGAGGCGGGCGTGCACCAGGGCGCCGGCGCACATGAGGCAGGGCTCCAGCGTGACGTAGAGGGTCGCGCCCGGCAGCCGGTAGTTGCCTGCCGCGGCCGCGGCCGCGCGCAGGGCCACGATCTCGGCATGCGCCGTGGGGTCGCGGCGCGCGATGGGGCGGTTCCAGCCCTCCCCGAGCACCTCGCCCCCGCGCACCACCACCGCGCCCACGGGCACCTCGCCCGCGGCCTCGGCGCGCCGCGCCAGCGCGAGCGCCCGACGCATCCAGGCTACGTCCTCATCGGCCACGGCGCCGTCCACGGCTTGTCTTGGGTCGGCAAGGAATCCCCTTGCTGCCTGCCGCTCATTCCCACTCGATGGTGGCAGGGGGCTTGCCCGAGATGTCGTAGGCCACGCGCGAGACGCCCGGCACCTCGTTGACGATGCGCCGCGAGACGAGGTCCAGGAAATCATAGGGCAGCTGCGCCCAGCGGGCGGTCATGAAGTCCGTGGTCTCGACCGCGCGCAGCGCGATGACGTAGTCGTAGCGGCGCGCATCGCCCATCACCCCCACCGAACGCACCGGCAGGAACACGGCGAAGGCCTGGCTCACCTTGTCGTAGAGGTCGTGGCGGCGCAGCTCCTCGATGAAGATGTGGTCGGCACGGCGCAGGATCTCGGCGTACTCCCTGCGCACCTCGCCCAGGATGCGCACCGCAAGGCCCGGCCCCGGGAAGGGATGGCGGTAGACCATGTCGTAGGGCAGCCCGAGCTCGACGCCGATGCGGCGCACCTCGTCCTTGAAGAGCTCGCGCAGGGGCTCGAGGAGCCTGAGCCGCATGGCCGAGGGGAGCCCGCCGACGTTGTGGTGCGACTTGATGACCTTGGCCTTGCCCGTGCGCGCGCCGGCGGATTCGATCACGTCCGGGTAGATCGTGCCCTGGGCGAGCCAGCGCACGTTGGGCAGCTTCTCGGCCTCGGCCTCGAACACCTCGATGAATGTGTGGCCGATGATCTTGCGCTTGCGCTCGGGGTCGGTGACGCCAGCGAGCGCCTCGAGGAAGCGCGCCTCGGCGTCCACGCGGATCACCTTGACCCCCATGTGGCGCGCGAAGGTGCGCATCACCTGGTCGGCCTCGCCGAGCCGCAGCAGGCCGTTGTCCACGAACACGCAGGTGAGCTGGTCGCCGATGGCCCGGTGCAGGAGCGCGGCCGTGACCGAGGAATCCACCCCCCCGGACAGCGCCAGCAGCACCTCGTCCCCGCCCACGCGCTCGCGGATCTGGCGGATGCCGTCCTCGATGATGCTGCCCGGTGTCCACAGCCCGCGGCAGCCGCAGATCTCGCGCACGAAGCGCCGCAGGATGCGCGCGCCCTGGCGCGTGTGGCTGACCTCGGGGTGGAACTGCAGCCCGTAGAAGCCGCGCGTGTCGTCGGCCATGCCGGCGAGCGGGGCGTTGTCGGTCTCGGCGATGACCTTGAAGCCGGGCGGAAGCCGCGCGACGCGGTCGCCGTGGCTCATCCATACGTCGAGCAGGGCGCGACCGGCCTCGTCCGTATGGTCCTCGATGTCGGCCAGCAGGCGCGAGTGGCCGTGCACGCGCACCTGGGCGTAGCCGTACTCGCGCTCGCGCGCCGGCTCGACCTCGCCGCCGAGCTGCGCCGCCATGGTCTGCATGCCATAGCAGATGCCGAGCACCGGCACGCCGAGCTCGAACGCCACCTGGGGCGCGCGCGGGGTCTCGGTCTCGGTGACCGACTCGGGGCCGCCTGAAAGGATGATGCCCCGCGGGGCGAAGCGGCGGATGGCCGCCTCGTCCATGTCCCAGGGATGGATCTCGCAGTAGACGCCGGCCTCGCGCACGCGGCGCGCGATGAGCTGGGTGTACTGCGAGCCGAAGTCGAGGATGAGGATGCGCTCGGCGTGGATGTCCTCGCCCCCGGACGCTGGGGCTGCTGCGGGCTGCTCGCTCATGGCCGGGGCGCGGTCCTCAGGTGTCGATGCGGTAGTTGGGGGCTTCCTTGGTGATGGTGACGTCGTGGACGTGGCTCTCGCGGATGCCGGCCAGCGTCACACGCACGAAGCACGGCCTGGCGCGCATCTCGGCGATGTCGCGGCAGCCCACGTAGCCCATGCTGGCACGCAGCCCGCCCACGAGCTGGTGCACGATGGGGATGAGGCTGCCCTTGTAGGGCACGCGCCCCTCGATCCCTTCCGGCACCAGCTTCTCGACGTCGTCGGTGCCTTCCTGGAAGTAGCGGTCGCTGGAGCCCTGGCGCGCCGACATGGCCCCGAGCGAGCCCATGCCGCGGTAGGCCTTGTAGGAGCGGCCCTGGTAGAGCTCCACCTCGCCGGGCGCCTCCTCCGTGCCGGCGAAGAGGCTGCCGATCATCACCGACCAGGCGCCGGCGACGATGGCCTTGGCGATGTCGCCAGAAAAGCGGATGCCGCCGTCGGCGATCAGGGGGATGTCGGTGCCCGCGAGCGCCTCGGCCACCTCGCCGATGGCCGTCACCTGCGGCACGCCCACGCCCGCCACCACGCGCGTGGTGCAGATGGAGCCGGGGCCGATGCCCACCTTGACCGCGTCCGCGCCCGCCTCCACCAGGGCGCGCGCCGCCTCCGCCGTGGCGATATTGCCGCCCACCACCTGCACGTCGGGATAGTGCCGCTTGATCCAGCGTACGCGGTCGAGCACGCCCTGGGCGTGGCCGTGGGCGGTGTCCACCACGATCACGTCCACGCCCGCCTCCACCAGGGCGGCGACGCGCTCGTCGGTGCCGGCGCCCACGCCCACCGCAGCCCCCACGCGCAGGCGCCCCTGGTCGTCCTTGCAGGCGTTGGGGTAGTCCTTGGCCTTCTGGATGTCCTTCACCGTGATCATGCCGCGCAGGCGGAAGGCCTCGTCCACCACCAGCACCTTCTCGATGCGGTGCTTGTGCAGCAGGGCGATGACCTCGTCACGCTCGGCCCCCTCGCGCACGGTCACGAGCCGCTCCTTGGGGGTCATGATCTCGGAGACCGGGGCTTCGAGGCGCGTCTCGAAGCGCAGGTCGCGGCTGGTGACGATGCCTACGAGCTCGTCCTCGCCGCGCACCACGGGCACACCCGAAATGTTGTGCGCGCGGGTGAGCTCCATCACCTCGCGCACCGTGGTCTCGGGCGCGACGGTGATGGGGTCCTTGATCACCCCGCTCTCGAACTTCTTGACCATGCGCACCTGGCGCGCCTGCTCCTCGATGGTCATGTTCTTGTGGATGATGCCGATGCCGCCCTCCTGGGCGAGGGCGATGGCCAGCCGCGCCTCGGTGACGGTGTCCATGGCGGCCGAGACCAGGGGGATGTTGAGCTCGATGGCGCGCGTCAGGCGCGTGCGCAGGTCCACGTCCCGGGGCAGCACGGTCGAGTGCGCCGGGACCAGGGAGACGTCGTCGAAGGTCAGGGCCTCGTGGAGGATACGGATCATGGGCTTGCGCGTTTCGGGCCGGCGAAGGTGAGCGGCGATTATAGGGAATCGCCGCAGGCTCCGCCACGCGCAGGCAGCGGCGGGCGCCACCGCGCCTGGGCCGGTTCCCCTTCGGGTAGCAAACACCTAAGGAAGCTCTGAAAAATCGCGATTTTTCAGAGCTTCCCCGCGGCCACGGACGGCCGCGGGGCGGCCCATGCACAGGGAAGTGCATGACGACTCAAGGAAAATCAGAACGGCCGCGAAGCACTACAGTGATGATCAATCCGCGCAGTGGATTGATCAGGGTTTCCTGGAAAATCCAAATGGCCGCGAAGCGCTCCAGCGCTGATCAATCCGCGTAGCGGATTGATCAGAGTTTCCTTAAGCTAGCCGTATGGCCACCGCCCCCACCGCCGCCGCGCCCGCGCGGGAGGTCTACACGGTCTCGCGGCTCAACCGCGAGGTGAAGCTCCTGCTCGAGCACGGGCTGCCGCTCATCTGGATCGAGGGCGAGATCTCCAACCTCTCGCGTCCCCGCTCCGGACACCTCTACTTCACGCTCAAGGACGAGCAGGCGCAGGTGCGCTGCGCCATGTTCCGCGGCCGCAACCGGCTGCTCGGCTTCGAGCCCGAGAACGGCATGCACGTGCTGGCGCGGGTGCGGGTGAGCCTCTACGAGCCGCGCGGCGACTACCAGCTCATCGTCGAGCACATGGAGGAGTCCGGCGACGGGGCCCTGCGCCGCGCCTTCGAGGCCCTCAAGCGCCGCCTCCAGGCCGAGGGGCTGTTCGACGAGGCGCGCAAGCGCCCGCTGCCGCGGCTGCCGCGGCGCATCGGCGTGGTGACCTCGCCCACGGGGGCGGCCATCCGCGACATCCTGCACGTGCTGCGCCGGCGCTTCCCCGCCATCCCGGTGATGGTCTACCCCACCTCGGTGCAGGGCGAGGCCGCGGCGGGCGAGATCGTGGCGGCGCTCGCGCGCGCGGGCGCGCGCGCCGAGTGCGACGTGCTGATCCTGGCGCGCGGCGGAGGCTCCCTGGAGGACCTCTGGCCCTTCAACGAGGAGCGCGTTGCGCGCGCCATCGCCGCCTGCCCCATCCCGGTGGTGAGCGGCGTGGGGCACGAGGTGGACTTCACCATCGCCGACTTCGTGGCCGACCGGCGCGCGCCCACGCCCTCGGCGGCCGCGGAGCTGGTGAGCCCGGACGGCGCCGAGTGGCTGGCGCGCTTCGAGGCCCTCGAGCGGCGCCTGCGCACGGAGGCCGAGCGGCTGCTGGCAGGCCTCTCGCAGCGCGTGGACTGGCTGGAGCGGCGGCTGGCGCGCGAGCACCCGGGTGCGCGCCTGGAGCGGGTGCGCGAGCGGCTGGCGGCCCTGCGCGACCGCGCGGTGCGGGCACAGGTGGCGCGGCTCGCGGGCCTGGGCCACCGCCTCGAGCGCACGGAGACGGCGCTCGCCGCCCACCATCCCGGCGAACGCATCGCCGCCCTGGGCGAGCGCGTGGACCAGCTCCGCCGCCGCCTCGCCACCGCCGGGCGCGGTCGGCTGGAGCGAGCCGGCCAGCGTCTCGCCGCCGTGGGCCGTGCCCTTCATGCCGTGAGCCCGCTGGCGACCCTGGAGCGCGGCTATGCCATCGTCACGCGCGACCGCGACGGACGCATCCTGCGGGACGCCGCCGAGGCCGCCCCTGGCGAGGCGGTGACCGCGCGGCTCGCGCGCGGGCGGCTGCGCTGCCGGGTCGAGCGCGCGGAGCCGCAAACGTGAGCCGGCCGATTCCGGTGCGCGGTCTGCTCGCTGCCTGCCTCCTGGCGGCGGCCACTGCCGCCGAGGCCGTCGCTCTCCCCCGCCACCATCCGGTGCCAGGCGGCGTGGCGGTGGTGCCGCTCGGCTCCGCCCCCGAGCGGCCTGCGGCCCGCTACGGCGGCCGTCCGGTGCTCGTGGTGCGCGCAGGCGACGGCTGGACCGCGGTGGTGGGCATCCCGCTCACGGCGCGGCCGGGTGAGGCGCGCCTCGCAGTGGCGCAGGGCGGCCGCGCGCGCGCCGTGGCCTTCCGCATCCGGCCTCACCGCTACCCCGAGCAGCGCCTCACCCTCAAGGATCCGAAGATGGTGACGCCGCCCGCCTCGGCGCTCGCGCGCATCCGGGCCGAGACGGCACGCCTGCGCCGCGGCCTCGCCCACCGCTCCCCCGGCGTGCCCGAGCGGCTGCGCTTCCCGCCTCCGGCGAACGGGCCCCTCTCGAGCCGCTTCGGCCTGCGCCGCATCCTCAACGGGAAGCCGCGCAGCCCGCACCGCGGGCTCGACATCGCCGCCCCCCGCGGCGCTCCGGTGCGCGCGCCCGCCGCGGGCACCGTGCTGGACGTGGGCGACTTCTACTTCACCGGCCGCACCGTGCTGCTGGACCACGGCGGCGGGCTCGTCACGCTCTACTGCCACCTGGAGCGCGTGCAGGTGCGCAAGGGCCAGCGGCTGGCCGCCGGCGCCCGGATCGGGACCGTGGGCGCGAGCGGCCGCGCCACGGGCCCGCACCTGCACTGGGCAGTGGCCCTGAACGGGAACCTGGTGGACCCCGTCCTGTTCCTGGAGACGCCGTCCGCCGCCGTCGCCGCCCGCTGATGCGCGGCCCGGCGACGCCGACGGGCTTCCCTCGTGGGGCCGGCTTCCAGCCGGCCCCACGGGCGCGGCCGCAAGCCCCGCCCACGGAAAAGGAGGCCCGGCGCCGCTGCCTCAGCCCACGCGCCGCACCGCAAGACCCAGCGCCTCGGCCGCCTCGGCCATGTCCCGGTCGGCCGTGACGAGACCAAGGGCGTGACGGACGACCACGGCGAGATGGAGCGCGTCCAGCGTGCGCAGCGGGGCGAGCGTCTCGGCGATCAGCCGGCGGGCGGCCTCGTAGACCGGCGGCTCCAGCGGGACGCTCCGATACACCCCCGCGGCAAGGTGGCCGCCGAAGGCGGCGAGCACGGCCGTCGCCTCCGCGGCGTCCAGCTCGCCCATGCGCCGCTTGCGCGCGACCAGGCTGGCGAACTCGACCTCCGTGAGCCAGCTCACGCAGGGCGGCGCGGGGAGCGCGCGCAACGTGGCCTCGGCGGCCTCGCTCAGCGGCCCGGGACAGTAGACCGCGCCGACGACACTCGTGTCGGCGTACCAGGCGGCAGGCTCAGCGGGCGTCCCGGTCCTGTCTCTGCAGCGCGGCAAACGACGTCCCCTGTCGTCCGATGCGGTGGCGGAAGGCGGCCATGGAGGGGAAGGCGGCGCCGGCGGCCGGGCGCTCCGGCGGCACCAGCCGCGAGACGCCGCAGGCTGCCTCAGTCCACCTCGCGCTCGACGCTGCA
>Ga0256839_1000321_pt1 | contig 61216 bp, 54 predicted proteins | sample 354166metaG_FD_185968 | JGI IMG/M metagenome (GOLD analysis project Ga0256839, IMG submission 185968) | Hydrothermal vent microbial communities from Mid Atlantic Ridge, Atlantic Ocean - 354-166 | ecosystem: Environmental > Aquatic > Marine > Hydrothermal vents | place: Atlantic Ocean: Mid...
TCCTTTGTCATTCCGGGCGTAGCGAGGCATCTGAGACCACTGGCACAGGATTTCTCCCTTCGGTCGAAATGACACGGTCCTTGTCATTCCGAGCGTAGCGAGGCATCTGAGACCACTGGCACAGGATTTCTCCCTTCGGTCGAAATGACACGGTCCTTGTCATTCCGAGCGTAGCGAGGAATCTGAGACCACTGGCACAAGATTTCTCCCTTCGGTCGAAATGACACGGTCCTTGTCATTCCGAGCGTAGCGAGGAATCTGAGACCACTGGCACAGGATTTCTCCCTGCGGTCGAAATGACACGGTCCTTTGTCATTCCGGGCGCAGCGAGGAATCTGAGACCACTGGCACAAGATTTCTCCCTGCGGTCGAAATGACACGGTCCTTGTCATTCCGGGCGCAGGGAGGCATCCGAGGCCGCCGGCACAGGATTTCTCCCTTCGGTCGAAATGACACGGTCCTTGTCATTCCGAGCGTAGCGAGGAATCTGAGACCACTGGCACGGGATTTCTCCCTGCGGTCGAAATGACACGGTCCTTGTCATTCCGAGCGTAGCGAGGAATCTGAGACCGCCGGCACGGGATTTCTCCCTGCGGTCGAAATGACACGGTCCTTGTCATTCCGTGCGCAGCGAGGCATCCGAGGCCGCCGGTACAGGATTTCTCCCTGCGGTCGAAATGACACGGTCCTTTGTCATTCCGGGCGTAGCGAGGAATCTGAGACCGCCGGCACAGGATTTCTCCCTTCGGTCGAAATGACAGGAGAGTGTGGTCGAAATGACAGGAAAGTGTGGTCGAGATAACAAGGAGATGCCGGATCTCTGGCCTGCGCCCAGGGTTGCACTTGCAGTTGGACTGCCCGCAGGCGCGCCGCCCCGGCGCGAAGGCGCAGATGATCGCTGAGGAAAAGTGATATACCATGCGCCGCATGCCAAGAGCTTATTGCGTGAACGACCACAACGGGATGCGATTCGAAGTGCTGGCCACGGACGGCGCGGCACGGCGAGCCCGCCTGACCCTGGCGCGTGGCGTGGTGGAGACGCCGGTCTTCATGCCGGTGGGGACGTATGCCACGGTGAAGGCCATGACGCCCGAGGAACTGCGGGAACAGGGTACCCGGCTCATCCTTGCCAATACCTTCCATCTCATGTTGCGGCCCGGGGTGGAGGTGGTCGCCGCGCATGGAACGCTTCATGATTTCATGAACTGGCATGGCCCCATTCTCACCGATTCCGGTGGTTTCCAGGTCTTCAGCCTGGGAGCGCTGCGCCGGCTCTCAGAGGCGGGCGTGACCTTCCGTTCGCCGGTGGACGGTGCCGAGGTGTTCCTCGGTCCGGAGGAGTCCGTTGCCGTGCAGCACGCCCTCGGGGTGGACATCGTCATGAGCTTCGACGAGTGCACGCCCTATCCCGCCGATGTCGCGCAGGCGCGGGAATCCATGGAATTGTCACTGCGCTGGGCGGCCCGCAGCAAGGCCGCTCATGGCGGCAGTCCGGCCGCCCTGTTCGGCATCGTTCAGGGCGGGATGTACGAGGACCTGCGGGCCCGGTCCCTGGCAGGGCTGGTGGAGATCGGCTTCGACGGTTATGCCATCGGGGGGCTGTCGGTGGGCGAGCCCAAGGCCGACATGCTGCGCGTCCTCGATGACCTCCTGCCCCGCATGCCTGCGGACGCGCCCCGTTATCTCATGGGCGTGGGCAAGCCTGAAGACATGGTCGAGGCGGTGCGCCGCGGCGTGGACATGTTCGACTGTGTGCTGCCGACCCGTAATGCCCGCAACGGCCATCTGTTCGTCACGGCGGGCGTGATCCGCATTCGCAACAGTCGTTATCGCAACGATACCCGACCCCTGGACGAGGACTGCGGCTGCTATACCTGCCGCCACTACAGCCGGGCCTATCTGCGGCACCTCGCGTCCAGCAACGAGATCCTGGGCGCACGCCTCAATACCCTGCACAATCTCCATTATTACCAGCAGCTTATGGCGGGGCTGCGCGAGGCGATCGCCGCCGGGACCTTGAATGATTTCGTCATGGCATTTTATGAAAAACGCGGACAAACCCCGCCGTCTTTGTGATAATATCGCGCTGTTTGATTTCAGTGAGCCGAGAGAGGAGCGTTCATGAGCTTTTTCGTCAAAGACGCCTGGGCGCAGGCAGCCCCCGGAGGGATGGAGTCCGGCTTTGCCAGCCTGATTCCGTTGATCCTGATTTTTGTCATTTTCTACTTTTTGTTGCTGCGCCCCCAGATCAAGCGGGCCAAGGAACACAAGCAGATGGTGAATTCCCTGGCCAAGGGTGACGAGGTGGTGACCAACGGGGGGCTGCTGGGCAGGATCACCAGGCTGGATGAGAATTTCATTACGCTTGAAATTGCCAATGGAGTCCAGGTCAAGGTGCAGCGCAATGCGGTGAGTTCACTGCTGCCCAAGGGTACTCTCAAGCTGTCATAGAGGGCTGGCGCGGAGACGGTATTTCTCCGTCTTTTTGGTTATCCATTCGTTGAGAACCGAGACAACATGAACCAGTATCCCCTGTGGAAGAATCTCCTCATTCTTCTCGTGGTCGTCGTGGGTTTCGTCTACGCCCTGCCCAACATCTATGGCGAGGATCCCGCCATCCAGGTTTCCCCGTTGCGGGGAGCGGTGGTCAATGAGGAGACCCAGGCGCGGATCGACGGCATCCTGCGTGATGCCGGCTTGAGTTATCGCAGCCTGGTGCTGGCCGACAAGCGCCTGACCATCCGCTTTGCCGATCCAGCCGACCAGCTCAAGGCGCGCGACGTGCTCAACGAAACGCTCGGGGAAGAGTATGTGGTGGCGCTGACCCTCTTGCCCGCCACGCCGTCCTGGCTGGCCGCCATCAACGCCGCGCCCATGTATCTCGGGCTCGATCTGCGCGGCGGGGTGCACTTCCTCATGGAGGTGGACATGGAGACGGCCATTCGCCAGGCGGAAGAGCGCTATGTGGACGACATCCGGTCCCTGCTGCGCAAGGAACGCATCCGCTACCTGGCCATCGGACGCATGCAGGGAGGCGGTATCGAGATCAGGCTGCGCGATGCCGAGGCGCGCGAACGGGCAAATGAACTCATAAGGCGTGAATACCGCAGCCTGCTGCGTCGTGAAGTGGACCGTGACGGCGCGTATTACCTTCAGGTCTTTCTGAGTGATCAGGAGATCCGCGAGACCAAGAAGTTCGCGCTGCAGCAGAACATCATCACCCTGCGCAAGCGCGTCAACGAACTCGGCGTGGCCGAGCCCGTCATTCAGCAGCAGGGAGACAACCGCATCGTGGTGCAGTTGCCCGGCGTGCAGGATCCGGCCCGGGCCAAGGAGATCCTGGGCGCCACCGCGACCCTGGAGTTCCGCATGGCCGATGAGACCGCCGATGTGGACGAGGCGCTCGCGGGGCGCGTGCCGCCCGGATTGCGGCTGTATCGGCAGAGAGACGGCCAGCCCATCCTGCTCAAGAAACGCATCATCGTCACCGGTGACCAGATCATCGATGCGGCCTCCGGTATAGACCAGCAGAGCGGCTCGCCGGCCGTGTTCATCACCCTGGACAGCAAGGGCGCGCGCAAGATGGGCGAGACCACCAAGGAGAACCTGGGCAAGCCCATGGCCGTGGTGTTCATCGAAACCAAGCCCCAGACACGCATCGTCGACGGGAAGAAGATCAAGACCACGCGCACCATCCAGGAGGTCATCAACGTCGCCACCATCCGCGACCACTTCAGCAAGCGCTTCCAGATCACCGGCCTGTCCAGTACCGAGGAAGCCCGCAACCTCGCCCTGCTGCTGCGTGCCGGTGCCCTGGCTGCGCCCATCGAGATCGTCGAGGAGCGCACCGTGGGGCCCAGCCTGGGCAAGGAGAACATCGATCAGGGTTTTCGCTCCGTGATCATCGGCTTTGCCCTGGTGCTGGCCTTCATGGCCTTCTGGTACCGTGCCTTCGGCATGGTGGCCAATCTGGCCCTGGCGCTGAACCTGGTGCTCATCGTTTCCCTGCTGTCCATGCTCCAGGCGACGCTGACCCTGCCGGGCATCGCCGGCATCGTGCTCACCGTGGGCATGGCGGTGGATGCCAACGTGCTCATCTTCGAGCGCATCCGCGAGGAGCTGCGTAACGGCAACAGTCCCCAGGCGAGCATCCAGGCCGGATACAGCAAGGCGCTCTCCACCATCGCCGATGCCAATATCACCACCCTCATCGCGGCGGTGGTGCTGTACAGCTTCGGCACCGGCCCCATCAAGGGTTTTGCGGTGACGCTTTCCCTGGGCATCATCACCTCCATGTTCACGGCCATCATGGGGACACGGGCCGTGGTCAACCTCATGTATGGCGGCCGCCGCCTGAAGAAACTCTCCATCTGACTGGATCTGACAGGCATTCCGGATCATGCAAGTATTCACCAACACCCGCTTCGATTTCATGGGCAAGCGCCGCCTGGCGGCGGCCGTGTCCATTGTGTTGATTATCATCGCAATCGGTTCCCTGTTTGCGCGGGGCCTGAATCTGGGCATCGATTTCACGGGGGGGACCCTGGTGGAGATCAGTACCAACGAGGCCGCGGACCTGGATGCCGTGCGCGATGTCATGGGCAAGGCGGGTTTCCCCGAGGCCATCGTCCAGTATTTCGGATCCGCGCACGAAGTGCTCATCCGCCTCCCCCCCCGCGAGGGTTTGAGCAGCGCCGAGATCAGCACCCAGGTGCTGGAGGCCCTGGATAAATTCTATCCGGGCGAGGTGGAGATGCGACGCATCGAGTTCGTGGGGCCCCAGGTGGGCGACGAACTCACGGAGGACGGGGGGCTCGCCATGCTCTACGCGCTGCTGGGTATTCTCATCTATGTGACGGTGCGTTTCGAGAAACGCTTCGCGGCGGGCGCGGTGATCGCGCTGGTGCACGATGTCATCATTACCATCGGCATTTTCTCCCTGTTCCAGCTGGAATTCGATCTCTCCGTGCTGGCGGCCATTCTCGCGGTGATCGGTTACTCGCTCAACGACACCATCGTGGTCTTCGACCGCATCCGCGAGAATTTCCGCAAGCTGCGCAAGGGGACGCCCGAGGAGATTCTCAATGTCTCCATCAACCAGACACTTTCGCGTACCATGATCACTTCCTTGACCACGCTGCTGGTGCTCTTTTCGTTGTTCTTCCTCGGCGGGGAGATCATCCACGGCTTTGCCCTGGCGCTGATCATCGGCGTGGTGGTGGGCACCTATTCCTCTGTCTACATTGCCGGTTCCAGCATATTGGCGTTGGGCGTCAGCAAGGCGGACCTGATGCCGGTGGTGAAGGAGGGGCAGGAAGTGGACGACCGGCCCTGATTCAGAAGACAGAGGACAGAGGACAGAGGACAGAGGACAGAGGACAGAGAGAGGACTTGTTGCGCTTGGTTTTCTGATTTCAGCGCGCCGAGATCTCGAGCTGGTCGTTGTTGGCCAGCTCGATGCGGTTGCGTCCCCGCCGCTTGGCCTGGTAGAGGGCCTTGTCGGCCCGTTCGATGAGGCTGCTGGGGGTCTCTCCCGGCCGGTAGAGCGCGACGCCGGCGGAGAAGGTGGGCATGGCGCGGGTCTCGCCGTTGAACTGGTAAGGGCTTTCCGCGGTGCGCTTCTGGACCTTCTGCAGGGCCCGCAGGGCGCCGTGCTGGTCCGTGTTGGGCAGGATGACGGCGAACTCCTCGCCGCCGTAGCGGGCCACCATGTCGTGGTGGCGGAAGATGGTGAGCACGTTGCCGGCGAAGTTGCGCAGTACCTCGTCACCGGCGGCATGCCCCAGGGTGTCGTTGATCTTCTTGAAACCGTCCATGTCCAGCAGGGCCAGGGTCAAGGGGTAGCCATAGCGTTGCACGCGGGCCACTTCGTCCTCCAGGCGGCGCATGAAGGCGCGCCGGTTGGGCAGTTCGGTGAGTTCGTCGGTCAGGCTGAGGATGTGTACCCGCGTCAGTTCGTCGTTGAGGTACTGGCCCTCGCTTTCGATGATGTGCAGGTACTTGTTGGCGCTCTCCAGCTTGCGGGTCAGTTCCCGGTGTCCCTCCATCAACTTGGTGACTTCCTTGATGAGGGCCTCCTTGAGCGCGGTGATATCATCGAGGTTGTCCGTCTGGCGCAGGGATTCGTGTTCCACTTCCAGGAGGATCCCGAACTTCTCGTTCTGCTTGATGACATCGGCGAGATGGGACGCGAGCGTCTTCTGGATCTTGCGGATGCGCTGGCGCTTGTCCTCAAGCTGTGTGTTGTCCTGGACCGGGGATATCCCTTCCGTTTCCTCTCCCCCTTTGCCCGTTGCGGGGGCAAGGGCCGTTGAATCCGCGGCGGGAGACTGATCCGTCCTTTCCTGATCTTCCTGGCCATGAACCCGCTGCTCAGCGCCCCCGGGCGCCTGCGCTGCAGTCTCCGCTGTGGTCATGGCAGGGGATGGTGCGCCGGCATCGGTTTCTGCCGCGGGCGTTTCTTTGTCCCCCACGGTATCTTCCAGCTGTTTTTCCAGCTGCTCCTGAGGCAACGCGATCTCTTCGTCCAGTTTCTGGGACAGTGTGCGGATCTGTTCAGCGAGGGCCCTGATTTCGGTGACGCTCAGGGGCAAGGCCAGGCGCATTTTGATCAATTTGAGGTGAATCAGCAGGGACGAGTCCTTGGGGAGCTGTCTGGCGTAGGCCTCCAGGAGCGACTGGATCAGGTCCAGATAGGCCTGCTGGCGCTGGTGGGCGCTGGTTTCGAAGTCTTCCAGGACGTTCTGGACGTGTTCGTAGATGGCGGCGCCGGTATGGCTGCCTTTCAGTGCCTCCAGGAGGTGCAGGGCCTTGGGCGTGATGGAGACGGGTTTCTTGTGCATGATGCCTTTCTATATCACTTTCCCTGTGGAAAGCGTGACAGTTATCGTCGAACGGCGCAATCCGTCCCTGGCGGGGGCATGGAGCAAGCGCGCCGTGGCCGCGTGGCGGCCTTGAGTCGGTATTTTGACGGCGAGAATCTTAAGTTGCTGAATTACCAAGAGTTATAATTTTATCATATTTGCGGTTCGATTGACAGCGCGCATTCTGGCCACGCGCCGGCAGCGTTTTGGTAAGTTATTGATCAAGCAGGCCTGTCAGGGGGCACTGGGCGGTTGAGACCGGTTTGGCCAGAACCGGTTTCTTGGGGTAAGCTAGCAGGATTTTCCAAAAGAGAAGGTGGCTGGCATGTTTGCAGAAACGATGACAATCGAGGGATTCGACGACGAGGTCTGGAGCGCCATCGAAGCGGAGGCGCGTCGCCAGGAGGAGCACATCGAGCTCATCGCCTCGGAAAACTATGCCAGCCCCCGGGTGATGGCCGCCCAGGGGTCGGTGCTCACCAACAAGTACGCCGAAGGCTATCCGGGCAGACGTTATTACGGGGGGTGCGAGCATGTGGACGAGTTGGAGCGGCTGGCCATGGAACGGGCCAGGGCCTTGTTCGGCGCCGATTACGTGAACGTCCAGCCCCATTCGGGATCCCAGGCCAATGCCGCCGTGTACATGGCCCTGCTCGAACCCGGCGACACCATCCTGGGCATGAGCCTGGCCCATGGGGGCCATCTCACCCACGGCGCCCGGGTCAATTTCTCCGGCAAGCTCTACCATGCCGTGCAATACGGACTGGATCCGGACAGCGGCGAGATCGACTATGCCCAGGTGGCCGCCCTGGCGCGGGCGCATCGGCCGCGCATGATCGTGGCCGGATTCAGTGCCTACTCTCGCGTGGTGGACTGGCAGCGTTTCCGCGACATCGCCGACGAGGTGGGTGCCTATCTGTTCGTGGACATCGCCCACGTGGCAGGGCTCATCGCCGCCGGCTGCTATCCCAGTCCCGTGGCCATCGCCGATGTCACCACCTCCACCACCCACAAGACCCTGCGCGGACCCCGGGGAGGGCTGATCATGGCGCGCGCCAATCCGGAGATCGAGAAGAAGCTCAATTCCATGGTGTTCCCGGGCATCCAGGGCGGGCCGCTCATGCACGTCATCGCCGCCAAGGCGGTGGCATTCAAGGAGGCCCTGCAGCCGGAATTCCGTGACTACCAGCGCCAGGTCGTGGCCAATGCCCGCGAGATGGCGGCGCGCATGCAGGCGCGGGGCTACGACATCGTCTCCGGCGGGACCGACAATCACCTGTTCCTGGTCAGTCTCATCGAGCGGGGACTCACCGGCAAGGCCGCCGATGCCGCCCTGGGCGCGGCCCACATCACGGTCAACAAGAACAGCGTGCCCAACGATCCCCAGTCGCCCTTCGTCACCAGCGGCATCCGCATCGGCACGCCGGCCATGACCACCCGCGGTTTGCGGGAGACGGAGGCGGCGCAGCTCGCGGACTGGATCTGCGACATCCTCGACGATGTGGAAAACCAGGCCGTCATCGAGCGGATCCGGGGGGAGGTCCTGGCCCTGTGCCGGCGCTTCCCCGTCTATGGCAAGGCCTGAATGGAAGCTGGCACGGATCAGAGGCGATGCGCTGTCCTTTCTGTGGCGAAGCCGAGACCAAGGTGATCGATTCCCGCCTGGCCAGCGAGGGCAATGCCATCCGCCGCCGGCGCGAGTGTCTCAGCTGCGGCGAGCGCTTCACCACTTTCGAGACCGCCGAGCTGGTCTTCCCGCGCATCGTCAAGAACGACGGCAGCCGCGAGCCTTTCAACGAGGACAAGCTGCGTCGCGGGATGCTGCGTGCCCTGGAGAAACGCCCGGTCAACATCGATGACATCGAGCTGGCCATGAGCCGCATCAAGCGCCGTCTCCATACCTGCGGCGAGCGGGAGGTGCCTTCCCGCCTCCTGGGGGAGTGGGCGATGGACGAACTGCGGGAACTGGACGAGGTGGCCTATGTGCGCTTTGCCTCGGTCTATCGCAGTTTCCAGGATGTCAACGCCTTTCGCGAGGAGATCGAGCGTCTCCAGGCCCTGCCGCCGGAACTCAAACGCCGGCAGCTGTCCCTGCTGCCCGGGCGCAGGCATGAAAAGGATCCGTGAGCGGAATTCGTGATCGGGCAAGGGTCACCATGAACTTCACTGCCGATGATCATGCCCACATGGGCCGTGCCCTGCAGCTGGCTCAGCGGGGTCTCTATACCACCCATCCCAATCCCCGCGTGGGCTGCGTGCTGGTGCGCGAAGGCCATGTCGTGGGGGAGGGGTGGCACGAACGGGCGGGCGGTCCCCATGCCGAGGTCGTCGCCCTGCGCCAGGCAGGCGATGCCGCGCGCGGCGCCACCGCCTATGTGACGCTGGAGCCCTGTTGTCATGAGGGGCGCACCCCCCCTTGCACCAGGGCGCTCATCGAGGCCGGGGTGGGCAGGGTGGTGGCGGCGATGCTCGATCCCGATCCCCGCGTGTCGGGGGAGGGGCTGAAGGCCTTGCAGGCTGCCGGCCTGCGCGTGGCCAGCGGCCTGTGCGCCGTCCAGGCGGCGGCACTCAATCCAGGCTATGTCCTGCGCATGGAGCGGGGCCTGCCCCTGGTGCGCTGCAAGCTCGCCATGACACTGGATGGGCGCACCGCCACGGCGCAAGGCGAGAGCCGCTGGATCACTTCCGAAGACGCACGGCACGACGTGCATCGCCTGCGCGCGCGCAGCTCGGCTATCATGACCGGCGTCGGCACGGTCCTGGCCGACGACCCCGCCCTCACGGTGCGCCTGCCCGGCGCAGGGCCGAGCGGAGGGGTGGCCAGAGAGATGACCGGAGAGATGACCGGAGAGATGGCAGGAAAGCGGGTCGGGGAGGCCGGGGGAGGCTGGCGCCAGCCCATGAAGGTGGTGGTGGACACGGCACTGCGCACCCCGCCCACGGCGCGGCTCTTCGCCACGCCCGGGCAGGTGGTGATGGCAACGGCACACGAGGACATGGCGCGTATTGCTGCCCTGGAGGCCTGCGGGGCCCGGGTGGCCTGTTTCCCGGCCCGGGCTGGCAAGGTGGACCTGGAGGCCGTCCTGCGTCACCTGGCGGGTCTGGAGGTCAACGAGATCCTCCTGGAAGCGGGGCCGGTCCTGGCGGGTGCCATGCTCGCGGAGGGCTGGGTGGATGAGCTGGTACTCTATGTCGCGCCGCGTCTGCTGGGGGATGCCGCCCGGGGCCTCTTCCACCTGCCCGCCCTGGCGCATCTTGCCGATGCCGTGGAACTGGAAATCCTCGATGTGCGCGCGGTGGGCCGGGACTGGCGCATCACGGCACTGGTGCTTGGCAACCCGGCGAGGCGGCATTGAGCCCATGTTCACGGGGATCATACAGGCGCTGGGCCGGATCGAAACCGTGGCAAGGCGCGGGGGCGACCGGCGTTTCCGCGTCCACTGCGGCGGACTGGCAGCGACGACGCTGCGCCCGGGTGACAGCATCGCCGTCAACGGTGTCTGTCTCACGGTGGTCGAGATGCCGGGAGGGGCCGTTGTCCTGGACGTCTCGCGGGAAACCCTGCGCTGCACCACCCTGGGAGCGCTGCGGGCAGGGGACCAGGTGAATCTGGAACCCGCATTGCGGGCGGATACGCCCCTGGGCGGGCATTTCGTCAGCGGCCACGTGGATGGGGTGGGGACAGTGGTGAGGCGGACGCCTGCAGGACAGTGCGTGGTGATGGAGATCGAGTTGCCCGCCGAACTCGCCCGCTACGTGGCCGTGAAAGGCTCGGTCTGCGTGGACGGCGTCAGCCTCACGGTGAATGCCGTGGAGGGGGGGCGTTTCCAGGTCAACATCATTCCCCACACCCTGGCGCACACCATTATCGATGCCTACCAGGCGGGCACCCGCGTCAACATCGAGGTGGACCTCCTCGCCCGTTACCTGGAGCGCCTTCTGGAATTCCGCCGGGAATTTCATCGGGAATTTCATCGGGAATCCCGGGAAGGGGGAGGTGAGGGCGGCATCGGCCTGTCTGCCCTGCGTCGCCAGGGCTTCCTTGAAGAATAGGGGGTGTCCACAGCCACCATGGAGCTCAACCGCATCGAGGAGATCATCGAGGAGATCCGTGCCGGGCGCATGGTGGTGATCATGGACGACGAGGACCGGGAGAACGAGGGCGACCTGGTGATGGCCGCCGCCTGTATCCGTCCCGAGGATGTCAATTTCATGGCCCGCTACGGCCGCGGCCTCATCTGTCTGACCCTTACCCCGGAGCGCTGTCGCCAGTTGCGCCTGCCCCTCATGGTGAGCAGCACCGATGTCCGGCACCAGACCAATTTCACCGTCTCCATCGAGGCGGCCCGCGGGGTGACCACGGGGATCTCCGCCGCCGACCGCGCCACCACGATCCTGGCGGCGGTGGCGCCCGATGCCCGTCCGGAGGACCTGGTGCAGCCGGGTCATATCTTCCCCCTCATGGCGCAGCCGGGCGGTGTGCTCGCCCGCGCCGGGCATACCGAGGCGGGTTGCGACCTGGCCCGGCTGGCGGGCCTGGAGCCGGCAGCGGTGATCGTGGAGATCCTCAACGAGGACGGCACCATGGCGCGGCGGCCGGAGCTGGAGGCCTTCGCCCGCCATCATGGCCTCAAGATCGGCACCATCGCCGATCTCATCCGCTACCGGATGAGGCACGAGAAGACGGTGGCACAGGTGGCGGAATGCCGCCTGGCCACCGAGACGGGTGAGTTCCTGCTCAAGGCCTACCGGGATCATGCCGCCAACCAGTTGCACCTGGCCCTGGTCTGCGGCGAGATCGACGCGGACCAGCCGGTGCTGGTGCGGGTCCACATGGAAGAGGAACTGGAGGATCTTCTGGGCGTGATCCGCACCGACCGCGCCTGGAGCCTGCGCCGCGCCATGGCGCGGGTGGCGGCGGAGGGGTGCGGCGTGATCGTGGTGCTGCGGGGGCAGACCACGCAGGATCAGCTGATCCGGCGCATCGGGGACTATGCCTCGCGCGAGCGTGGTGAACACCCCCCGGTTGCCCCCGGCAGGGAGTTGCGGACTTATGGCGTGGGGGCGCAGATCCTGGTGGATCTGGGTGTGCGCGTCATGCGGGTGCTGGGTTCGCCGCACAAGTTGCATGCCCTGTCGGGTTTCGGCCTGGACATTATCGAATACATCGGAGATGAGGCATAATGGTGCCCATGAACGAAGACAAGATCATCAAGGGAGACCTGCAGGTGCGCGATGCGCGCCTGGCCGTGGCCGCGGCCCGGTTCAACAGTTTCATCGTCGATCACCTCGTGGCGGGGGCGCTGGCGGTCTGTCGCCAGCATGGCCTTGGCGAGGATGCTGTCGATGTGATCCACGCGCCCGGTGCCTTCGAGCTGCCCCTGGTGGTGAAACGCCTGGCGGCCAGCGGCCGTTATGACGCGGTGATCGCCGTGGGAGCGGTGATCCGCGGCGGCACGCCCCATTTCGAATATGTCGCCGGTGCCTGTACGCGCGGTCTGGCGGAAGTCGCCCTGCAGCAGGACCTGCCCGTCGCCTTCGGGGTGCTCACCGTGGATACCATCGAACAGGCCATAGAACGGGCGGGTACCAAGGCGGGCAACAAGGGGGCTGAGGCGGCGCTTTCTGCGCTGGAGATGGTCTCCCTCCTGCGCCGCCTGGATTAGCAAATGATTGAGGGTGACTTATTAACCCGGCAACAATATATATCGTGTTCAGCGTTTCAGGCAGGCGCTGGATCAAGGCGCGGCACGCAGGGAATGGCCCGCCCTTGCCAAGTGCCGCAACACCGAGCCGGCGCCTGCCTGAAACGCCTGACTTGTTGAAATTCATATGGCAAGGCCGCCGCGTGCGCGCACGCAGACGGTGTTGGCGAAGCTTGCTGTAGAATGACTACAGCGGCGCTCCGCCGCCTTGCTGCATGTCCGCACGCGGCGGCTGAACATGACATATATTGTTGCCGGGTTAATAATATACATGACATGAGCAGCCCGGATGGCGCGAAGCGAAATCCGGGATGAATGCGCCTTCCCTGGGTGTGGCCCTTGGGGCCTGCATCCAGGTCGCGTGGGCCGCACGACGGCCGTCGGTCAACAGTACAGGTCTCAATCGTTGAGTTCCATGGGCTAGTCGGAGTTTGCCGTTCCAGGTGACATCTGTCATCCAAGTGAGGCCTGTCATCCAGGCAACGCCTGTCATCCCGAGCGCAGTGAGAAATGACAAAGAAGCCAAGTAACACCTGTCATTTCGAGCGCAGTGAGAAATGACAAAGAAGCCAAGTAACACCTGTCATTTCGAGCGCAGCGAGAAATCCAGGGGCAGTGGGACAGGATTTCTCCCTTCGGTCGAAATGACACTTCTTTGTCATTCCGAGCGCAGCGAGGAATCCGAAACCGCCGATACAAGATTTCTCCCTCCGGTCGAAATGACAAGGAAGTGAGGTCGAAATGACAAGGAAGTGAGGTCGAAATGACAAGGAAATGTGGGCGAAATGACAAGGAAGTGAGGTCGGAATGACGAGAAATGTGGCCGGAATGACATGAAAATGTGCTTGAGATGACAAGGAAATGTGCTTGAGATGACAATAAGATGCCAGCCCCCGGTGCCCGCATTCAGGCCGCACGACGGCCGTCGGTCAATCATGCAAGTCTCAATGTAAAGATGAGCAGGAAACGCAGCCGCGCGCGCCGCTGTGTGGTGCAGGCACTCTACCAGTGGCAGGTGGGTGGTACGGATCCCGCCGAGGTGGATCTGGCCTTCCTCAGTGAGGATCCCGCCGGGGTGGATCAGGCCTATTTCCGCGAGCTGCTGGCCCAGATCAAGGCGCATGCGGACGAGCTGGACCGCCTGCTCGCACCGCTGGTGGACCGCCCCCTGCCTGAAGTGGATCCGGTGGAACGGGCGGTCCTCTGGCTGGGCGCCTGCGAACTGGCCTACCGCATGGAGATCCCTTTCCGGGTGGTGATCAACGAGGGCGTGGAACTGGCCAAGTCCTTCGGTGCCGAGCAGGGGCACAAGTTCGTCAACGGTATCCTGGACAGGCTGGCCGCCCGCCTGCGGCCCCATGAAATCGAGGCCCTGCGCAAGACCTGACCCGGATCGTCGGGGAGAGAGCCGTGGCCTTGTCTGAATTCGAGATCATTCAGCATTATTTCCATGAACTCGGCCCCCGGCGCAGTGATGTCGTCTGCGGCGTCGGAGACGATGCAGCGCTTCTCGAAGTGCCGGCAGAAATGGAGCTGGCCGTGTCCCTGGACACGCTGGTGTCGGGGGTGCATTTTCCTGCGGATACACCCGCCGATGCCGTGGGACACAAGGCCCTGGCCGTGGGGCTGAGCGATCTGGCCGCCATGGGCGCGGAGCCGGCCTGGTTCACCCTGGGACTGACCCTGCCGGCGTCCGATGAAGACTGGCTCACCGCTTTCAGCGCCGGCCTGGGCGCGCTGGCCGCACGCCACGGTGTGCGGCTGGTGGGGGGAGACCTGACCCGGGGGGCGTTGAGCGTCACGATCCAGGTCCATGGTTTCGTGCCCCGGGGTGCGGCCCTCCTGCGCCGCGGCGCCCGGCCGGGCGACCGGGTCTATGTGACGGGTTCCCTGGGCGATGCGGGGCTGGCCCTGCGCGCCCTGCGAGCGCCTCTTTCGCTGCCCCCTGACCTGCTCCATGGGGCCCGCCGGCACCTGGAGCGGCCCGTGCCACGCGTGCGCGAGGGCTTGGCCTTGCGCGGCCTGGCGCATGCCGCCATCGATGTCTCCGACGGCCTGTGTGCCGACCTGGGTCATATTCTTGCGGCCAGTGGCGTGGGCGCGACCCTGTGGGTGGACGCGCTGCCCCTGTCGCCCGCGCTCCAGGCGGCACAGGACATTCTGGGAGAGGCGGACAGCCTGTCCCTGGCCCTGACGGCCGGCGACGATTATGAATTGTGTTTCACGGCATCTCCTGCCGATGAGCCCCGCTTGCGGCACCGTCTGGCCGAGGCCGGTGGCGTACTGTGCCCGGTGGGGGTGATCGAGTCAAGACGGGGCCTGCGCTGCGAGCATGCGGACGGCCGGATTTTTTTCCCGCCCGCCAGGGGTTATGAACATTTCAGTGGCTCCTCCGACGAGGCATCCCGATGAAATCAGGTCATTCCCTGCCCGACAGCGTCTGGCGCAACCCCGTCCATTTCCTGGCCTTCGGCTGTGGCGCTGGTGCCGCACCCCTCGCGCCCGGGACCTTCGGCACCCTGGCGGCGGTGCCCCTTTATCTGTTCATGGCCGATCTCCATCTGCCTTTCTACCTGGCCCTGGTGACCCTGTTGTTTGTCCTGGGCGTGTGGCTGTGCGGGGAGACGGCGCGGGACATCGGGGTCCACGATCACCCGGGCATCGTGTGGGACGAGGTGGTGGGTTTCCTGCTCGCCATGACGGCCGCGCCACCGGGCTGGGCCTGGCTGGTGGCTGGTTTCCTGCTGTTCCGTCTGTTTGACATCTGGAAGCCCTGGCCCATCCGCCACCTGGATCGCAAACTGGGCGGCGGGGTGGGCATCATGCTGGACGACGTCATAGCCGGTCTCTATGGCGCCGTTGTTCTGCAGGTGGCTGCTGCGCACATCCTTTCCTGACAGCCCATTGCACGGGGAGGCGATGTGCCGGAAATCCGGCATTTTCCTTTTCCACGCTCCCCCGGCTGCCCCGCCTTTTTTCGCGGTGCGCCAGAAGGCCTTCCTGTTTAATGCCTTGCTTCCCTCTTCCGCCTTTGGGTTCCCTGATCCAGCCAATGGCACGGGAATTGCCTGTATCTTGACGTGACCCTTCAGGCAAACAAGAAATTGACATGTATTACAAATATTTCGGGCTGGCGGGACATCCCTTCCGGCTGATCCCGGATACGCGCAACTTTTTCCATGGCGGCCAGCGGGGCGCGGTTCTGGGTGCCCTCCAGTATGCCATCACCGCCGGCGAGGGTATCGTAAAGGTGATAGGTGAAGTGGGCAGCGGCAAGACCATGCTCTGCCGTACCCTTGTGGCACGCCTGCCGCTGGCGGTGGAGGTGGCCTACCTGGCCAATCCCTCCCTGTCCCGGGAAGAAGTATTGCGCGCCATTCTGCAGGAGCTGGGCCAGGTGGAGGCGGCCCGTGCGGGGGACCGCCTTGCGCTGCTCAATGCCTTGCACCATCACCTGATCACCCTCCACGGCGAGGGTTGCCGCGTGGTGGTGTTCGTCGAGGAGGCCCAGGGCATGCCCCTGGAGACCCTGGAGGAGATCCGCTTTCTCTCCAACCTGGAGACCCGCAACGGCAAGCTCCTGCAGATCGTGCTGTTCGGCCAGCCGGAGCTGGATGTCCTGCTGGCGCAGGACAAGCTGCGCCAGTTGCGGGACCGTATCACTCACAGTTTCTATCTTCGTCCCCTGCAGGCGGCCGAGGTGCGCGACTATATCCGTTTTCGCCTGGATGCCGCGGGTGCCCAGGGACGTGAATTCTTCACTCCCGCCGCCCTGCGATATCTTGCGCGTCATTCCGGTGGCCTCATGCGGCGTATCCATGTGCTGGCCGACAAGGCCCTGCTCGCCGCCTATGCGGACCGTGCCTCGCGGGTGAGACTGCGCCACCTGCGGCGTGCGCTGCGCGATGACAGGCCGCCCGCGGGGTCTGGCAGGAAGCTGCTGCAACGCCTTGTGCCTGCCGGCCTGGGGGCAGCAGTTACGGCCGTGATCCTGGGGGCCTACCTTTTTGTTCAGGGTGGCATTCCCGGTGCAGTGTCCGGTCCCGTATTCGATCCGGCATTTTCGCCGGCCGTTGCAGCGCAATCCCAGGCCGATGAGGCCGATGTTCCGGGGCAGACGGTCCAGGCCGGCCCGCAGGACAGCCTGGTGGCCCGGCGCCTTGCCGCTACCCGGGCCTGGCTGGCCCGGGGCGGGCAGGGTTATACGGTGCAGGTCATGCTCACGGATGACGACGATCGCGGGGCCCTGGAGGATTTTCTGTCCCAGGAGACGCTGCGTCCCCATCTGTCCCGGCTGTTCGTCTATCCCACGCGGCTCGGCGGCCGGGACCGCTGGTGTGTCCTGTATGGCGGTTTTGCCAGCTACCAGGCCGCACTGGCCGCGGTGGCACAGGTGCCGGCGCCTTTTCGTGAATTCGGTCCCTTCGTGCGCAGCCTGCGCAAGGTGGGTCAGGAGGTGGCACGCTACACCGGCCCGCTGGCACATGACATGGAGACCGAAGGGACATGAGTCCTGCAGGCGGATTCATCGTGACACGGGATGAGGACTGGCACAGGGTGCTGCTGTTGGCGCTGCTGCTGGTGTTGCAGGGCTGTGCCGGTACTCCAACGGTACCGGATGGCATTCCGGAAGCTGTTTCGGAAGCGGTTCCCGGGACTGGGCACCTGCAGGCAGGTCCCCTTCCTGACGGCGCCATTCCGGAGCCTGTGCGCGAGGCTCCGGCACTGAGTCCCCCCGGCCCGTGCCCAAGACGGAAACCTTTACCGTGGTGGTCATCGATGTCCCGGTGAGGGAACTGCTGTTCAGCCTGGCCCGGGACGCCAGACTGAATATCGACGTTCATCCCGATATTTCGGGCCGGGTGACGCTGAATGCCGTGGACCAGACCCTGTCCCGTATCCTGCAGCGCATCGCCGATCAGGTGCCGCTGCGCTACGAGCTGTCGGAGGGCAGCCTGGTGGTACGGCCGGACACCCCCTATCTGCAGACCTACAAGGTGGACTATCTCAACCTCAGCCGCGACAACAGCAGCCGCGTCAATGTCGCCAGCCAGATTTCCACCACCGGCATGGCCTCGGTACAGGGCGGCAACATCAGCACCGGCACGACGGGCAGCAATGTCGACAACAATTCCATCACCACGGTGACCAGCGTCTCGCGCCACCGTTTCTGGGAGACCCTGGCGCGGAACATCCGCGCCATTCTGAGTGAATACGGAGAAGACGGCGCCCCGGCTGCAGAGAGCGATGCCGACAGCAACACGGTCATCGTCAACCGGGAGGCCGGCATGATCACGGTGCGTGCCACCGCCCGTCAGCACGAGCAGATCCGTACCTACCTGGAACGCATCATGGCCAGCGCCCGCCGCCAGGTGCTCATCGAGGCCACCGTGGTGGAAGTGGAACTCAGTGACGAGTTCCAGTTCGGCGTGGACTGGTCCCTGCTCACCGAAGGCAACAATGGTTTCTCCTTCGACCAGTCCCTGCTGGGGTCCAATCTCGCCGATCCGCCCTTTTTCCTGCTGAGCTATGCCAATATCGGCGGTACGCTGGGTGACATCAATGCCGCGCTGCGGACCCTTCAGGCATTCGGCAACGTCAAGGTTCTGTCCAGCCCCAAGATCATGGCCATCAACAACCAGACGGCCTTGCTCAAGGTGGTGGACAATCTGGTGTACTTTACGGTGGAGGCGGACACGGTCATCGGCCAGACGGTGGCAACGACCACCTTTACCACCACCGTCAACACCGTCCCGGTGGGATTCATCATGAGCGTCACGCCCCAGATCAATGACGAGGACATGGTGATCCTCAATGTCCGGCCCAGCATTTCCCGTGTCACGGGTTACGTCAATGACCCCAATCCCGCCCTGGCCGATGCCAAGGTGGTGAGCCGCATACCGGAAATCCAGGTGCGCGAGATGGAATCCATCCTGCGTATCAGCAGTGGCCAGACGGCGGTGCTGGGCGGGCTGATCCAGGACGACATCGATCTCAAGGACAGCGGCCTGCCCCTCCTGGGTCGCTTGCCGCTGGTGGGCAACCTGTTCAATTTCAAGCACAACATCGTGCGCAAGTCAGAGCTGGTGATTTTTCTGCGCCCCCGCGTGATCCGTAACGCAAGCCTGGAAGGCGATCTTTCCACTTATCGCCGCTATCTGCCCTCCACTGAGGCCGGAGACGATGCCCCAGGCAGTTCTCAAGAGGAACTTCCGGTGGACGAAAAAGATGGGGCACGGTCATGAGTCTGCTCATCGATGCATTGAAAGAGGCGGAGGAGCGCAAGGCGCTGGAAGGCGGGGATGGCGTAATGCCGGCCATGGACACATCCGCCTCCCCGCCGGATGAGGGCGATCAGCCGGAGATGACGGCAGAGGGGGCGGATTCGCCGCAGGTGCCCCGTGACGACATTCTCCCTGTGTCCCGTACGGAGATGGCGACAGAAGAGCTTGCCGCTCATACCGCTACTCCTCCCCTGTCTCCGTCCGATGACGGGGAGGCGGGGCCTGTGGAGTCCACGCAGGACTTTTCCGTGGATGTTGCTTTGGATGATGTGCCAGATGATGTCCCAGATGATCTCCCGTATGATGCCGGGAATGATGCGCCGTACGACGCCAGCGACGAAACGTCCCGTGGCATCATGGATCCGGCGCCGACACCTGCAGGGGCGGGGACGACCGCCCCGGTGCTTGAACTGCCCGGGGAGGATGCCCACGAGGATATCCGTACAGGGGGCGGCAGAGGCACTGCGGTCGCGGATGCAGCAGACCCGTTGCCCGGGGGAGAGTTCAGCCTGGACGAAGTTTCGGAGGCAGGGACAGACGCGCCGCCTCCCGGTCCTTCCTCTGGGTTCTCCCCTGCCGGGATTTCTCCTGAAGCCTCAGCGCCTGCAGGGAGTGCAGCGGGACAGGCGGGCGGGACGAACCACGCCGGTGCAGGCGCGGTCGGGGGACAGGATTCCGCAGGCCCGCCCGTTGCCTCGCCTGTTCAGGCAGAAGCCCTGCTGTCTGCCAAAGAAAGCCGCTGGGCCTCGCCACGCAGGCGCCTGCTGTTGCTGGCCGGCGTGCTGCCCCTGCTTCTGGGGACCGCGATTGCCGGTTACTATTACTGGAATCTCAGCTTGATTGAGCAGACCGCGATGCGCCCCCTGCCGGTTGCCGCTCCCCTCATGGAGGCGCCCGGCACGGAAGCAGGGAATACCGAAACAGGGACTGCGGAAGGAGAGACACGGAAAACAGGAATATTCCCGGCGCCCGCGCCGCAGCTTCAAGCGGCTTCTCCGTCGAAACCGCCGGTTGATCCCCGTCAGAAGTCCGGGCCGGGGCCTGCATCTGAAACCAGATCTGTTGCGCCGAGAGCTGTTGCGCCGGGCCGTCCGGTGGCGGCGCCTGCTCGTGATGCGCGGCCGCCCGAGCGCAAGCCTGCCGCTGCAGAGGCGACGCGACGCCGCAATGCGGGCATACGGATCGAGCGGGGCATGCCCGGGGACACTGTCTATCCCTTGTTGCAGCAGGCCTACCAGGCCTACGAGACGGGGCGCCTGGGAGAGGCACGGCGCCTGTACGAAGAGGTCCTGAGCCGGGAAGCCACCAACCGGGACGCCATGCTCGGCCTGGCCGCCGTGGCCCTGCGCGGAGGAGACCGGGAGCAGGCCAGGGCGCTCTATCGCCGCCGCCTCGAGATCGAGCCCAAGGATACGCTGGCGCGGGCCGCGCTTCTGTCCCTGCTGGAGGGAGAGGAACCTGCGGCCAGGGAAAGCGCGCTCAAGGCCCTGCTGCGCCAGGGGGGGGTCGTGGCCCATGTCCATTTTGCCCTGGGCAACCTGTATGCCGGACAGAAGCGCTGGTCCGCCGCCCAGGCCGCCTATTTCCGGGCCGCGCAGATGGCGCCGCGCAACGCCGACTATGCCTTCAATCTCGCCGTCAGTCTGGAACACCTGGGGCGGCATCGCCAGGCCCTGGCATTCTATCGTCGGGCCGCGCGACTGGCCGGCAAGGCGCCGGTGGGCTTCGACCGCAGGCAGGTGCTGATGCGCATAGAGGCTCTGCAACGCATTGCGGAGGCACCGGTGTCATGAGTGCCGTGCTCAAACAGCAGCGTCTCGGTGATGTGCTCCTGGAAAAGGGCATCCTCACCCGCGATCAGCTGCGCGTGGCCCTCAAGGAGCAACACAAGTCGGGGCAGAAACTGGGCCAGGTGGTGGTTTCGCTGGGTTTTACCACCGAGGCCATCATGCGGGACGTGCTGGGCGAGACCCTGGGCCAGCAGTCGGTGGACCTGAGCAAGGTGGTGATCGACAGTGAACTGCTCGAGCTGGTTCCCAAGGATTATGCCCGGCGCCATCGCATTCTCCCTCTTTCCCTGGACCGTGAGCAGAAGCGCCTCACCGTGGCCATGGCCGATACCCTGAACGTGGTGGCCATCGACCAGCTGTCTGCGCAGCTCGGCGATGTTGAAGTGGTGCCGGTGCTGGCCGGCGAGACGGAAATCGAAAATGCCATCGAGCAGTTCTACGGCTTCGACATGTCCATCGACGGCATTCTCCACGAGATCGAGACCGGCCAGCAGGATCAGGCCTCGTTGCAGAGCGGCAGCGGTGAGTACAGCCAGCCCCTGGTGAGACTGGTGGATGCCCTGCTGGCCGATGCCGTGAGGCAGGAGGCATCGGATATCCATTTCGAGCCGGAGGCCGGATTTCTACGCATCCGCTACCGCATCGACGGTGTCCTGCGCCAGATCCGCAGCCTCCATTACGACTACTGGTCGGGCATCGCGGTGCGCCTCAAGGTGATGGCTGGGATGAACATTGCCGAGACACGCGCGCCCCAGGATGGCCGTATTTCTCTCACGCTGTGCGGAAGGCCCGTGGATTTTCGTGTCTCCGCCCAGCCCACCACCCATGGCGAGAACATCGTGCTGCGGGTACTGGATCGCAGCAAGGGCATCGTTTCCGTGGATGACCTGGGGCTGGAGGCCGAGGCGGTGACCACGCTGAAACTCATGCTGGCACGCCCCGAGGGCATCTTTCTGGTGACCGGCCCCACCGGCAGCGGCAAGACCACCACCCTGTACGCCATGCTCAACTATATCAACCACGAAGGCGTGAACATCATGACCCTGGAGGATCCCGTGGAATACCCCATGGCCATGATCCGCCAGACCTCGGTCAACGAAGTGGCGAAGATGGATTTCGCCAGCGGCATCCGTTCCATGCTGCGCCAGGATCCGGACGTCATCCTCATCGGCGAGATCCGGGACGAAGCCACCGCCGACATGGCCTTGCGCGCCGCCATGACCGGGCACCAGGTGTTTTCCACCGTCCATACCAATTCCGCCATCGGTGCCATTCCCCGCATGCTGGATCTGGGTATCGTGCCCGAGATCCTGGCCAGCAACATCATCGGCATCATGGGGCAGCGCCTGGTACGCAAGCTGTGCCCCCACTGCCGCGAACAGGTCAGTCCGGGCGAGATGGAACGCCGCCTGCTCGGTGTCGATGCCCAGGCGCCGCTGGCCATCTACCGCGCCCGGGGCTGCGAGCAATGTCATCATATCGGTTACCGGGGGCGTATCGCCCTCACCGAATTCCTGTGGATGGATCAGGAGCTGGATGACCTCGTGGCGCGGCGCGCCACCTTGAGGGAAATCCAGGAAGCCGCCAGGACGAAGGGTTACCGCCCCCTGGTGGAAGACGGGCTGCGCCGCATCCTCGCCGGTATCACCACGCTGGACGAAGTCTCACGGGTGGTGGATCTCACCAGCCGCCTGCGGTGAGGCGCCCATGGCCCTGTTCCGCTACAAGGCCGTCGATGCCCGGGGCAAGATGATATTCGGCCGCCTGGAGGCCGGCAACGACGACGACCTGGAACTGCGTCTCAGCAGGATGGGGCTGGATCTCATCCATGCCCGCCCCGTGAGACGCCACCAGGGCGGAGCCCTGCGGCGGCGGGTCCGCCGCGCCGAACTCATCACCTTCTGTTTTCACCTGGAACAGCTCACCCGGGCCGGCATCCCCATCCTCGACGGACTCACCGATCTGCGCGACAGCATCACCAATCTGCGTTTCCGCGAAGTGCTCGATTCCCTCATCGACGACATCGAAGGCGGCCGTACCCTCTCACAGGCCCTGGCGCGCTTCCCATCGGTGTTCAACGAGGTGTTCGTCAACCTGATCCGTTCCGGCGAGCTGAGCGGTACCCTGCCCGACATCCTGCGGGAGTTGACGGAAACGTTGAAATGGCAGGACGAACTCGCCGCACACATGAAAAAGATCATGATCTATCCCGCCATCGTCGCCACCGTGGTGATCGGCGTGGTGATATTCCTGCTTGCCTACCTGGTGCCTCAACTGAGCAGTTTCCTCAGTCACATGGGACAGGCACTGCCCTATCATACGCGGCTTCTCCTTGCCCTGTCAGAGGGTTTTCTGGATTACTGGGAATTCATCGTCCTGGTGCCCCCCTTCCTGCTGGTCCTGTTGCTCTATCTGCGCCGGGTCAACCCGCGGGTGGATTACCGCATCGATGCCATGTTGCTGGGCATGCCCTATATCGGGGAGATCCTGCACAAGATCGTGCTGGCCCGGTTTGCCAGCAATTTCGCCATCATGTACGGGGCGGGCGTGAGCATCATGGAATGTCTCGGCATCAGCCGCACCCTCACGGGCAACCGGGTCATTACCGAGTCCCTGGACCGGGTCCGGACCCAGGTCGCGGAAGGCATCGGTCTCAGTACCGCCTTCGAAAACGCCGGCCTCTTTCCCACGCTGGTGGTACGCATGGTACGCGTGGGTGAGACCACCGGCGCCCTGGAGGACGCGCTGCGCAATATCAGTTATTTCTATTCCCGGGACGTGCGTGAATCCATCGAGCGCATCCAGAAGCTCATCGAGCCCGCGCTCACCGTGGTGCTGGGCGTGATGCTGGGCTGGTTAATGTTATCCGTGCTGGGGCCGATTTATGAAATCATCGGCAATATGGACTTCTGAGGGGTTTGAACGGTGTTCCCGGATTGATCTTTGGGATTGATCTTTGGGATTGATCTCGGGGTGGATCTCGAACCATGAAACTGCTGCTCCACTTGACCGGGTCGATGCTGGCGGCATACGAATACCGCCAGGGCGCCCTGCATGAGATGGGGAGTTTTGCCGCTTCCGATGAAGGGGTGGCGGCATTCGATGCCTACCTGGCCACCGTTCCCGAGCTGCCCACCGCTGTTCTCGCCGATCTCGCGGAGGAGGAGTTCAGGCTCGAGACCCTGCCCCACCTGTGGGGGCGCGATCGCCGCGCGCTCCTGGCGCGACATGCCGGACGCCTCTATCGCAGCACGCCCTACCGTTATGCCACGGTCCATGGCCGTGCCCCCGGCGAACGTCGCAAGGACGAGGTGCTGTTCAGTGCGCTCACCACGCCCGCCCAGGTGGATGTGTGGCTCACGGCACTGGAGAAACGGCAGCAGCCCGTGACCGGCATTTATTCTCTGCCCCTGATTTCGGCCGGCCTGCTCAAGGCCCTGGCGCCAGGCCACGAAAAGGTGTTGTTGTTGACCCATAACCTGCATGGCGGTCTGAGGCAGACTTATTTCGAGAAGGGCAGGTTCCGGTTCAGCCGCCTGTCCCAGGTGCCGGCGGCCCGGGATCCTGCCTATCCTGCGGCGGTCAACGCTGAAATCAGCAAGACCAAGCGCTACCTGGGGTCGTTGCGCTTTCTTCAGCCCGACGAGCGACTGGCCGTGTGTCTGGTCAGCGGCAGTACGGCACTGCCCGTGCTGGAACGGGAAGTGGTGGGACAGAAATCCAGCTATTATCACCTCTGCGCCACAAGCGAGCTGGCCGGCAGGCTGGGCAGGAAGGTGGCCGAGATGGTCGGTGAGGAAACCCCCTATTGCGACCGGCTCTTTCTGGGACTGCTGAGCCAGGGCGCAAGGCGTGCCCACTATGGTCGTGATGATCAGCGCCGGGGCTATCTCACCTACCAGGCGCGGCGGGTTTCGCAGGTGGCCGCCGGTGTTGTGCTGGCAACGGGGGTCTTGGGCAGCGGTTTCACCGTGGGGGACGCCCTCATTTTCCGCCATCAGGCTGAGCTGGCCCACCGGGAGGCCGACCGCATCCAGGCTGTCTACGAACAGGTGGCCGCCCGCCTGCCGGAGACGGAGGTCAGCGCAACCGCCATTGCGGCTGCGGTCCGGCTGGCGGATCATCTGCGCGCCCGTCGCCAGTTGCCCACCGAGATCCTGGTGAAGATCAGTCATGGGCTGGAACACAGGACGCTGGTGCGGCTGGATGCCATCGATTGGCGTGGCGTCATGACCGGTGCAGCTGCCGATGCAGGCCATGACGCGGATCAGGGGGCGGCATCGGCAGGCGAAGACGGCGGGTATCTGCCCGCGAATCTACCCGGAAACCTGCCCGGGGACCTGCAAAGTGCCGTGCTGAGAGGGAGTATTCATCCCTTCCACGGAGACTATCTGCGCGCACACCGTGAGGTCAGGCAGCTCGCCGCGGCCCTGCGCGATCAGCCCGGGGTGACGGGTGTTCAGATCCTCAAGTTGCCCCTCGACACCAATCCCGCCACGGCCGTGGAAGGCCGTTTCGGCAAGGCATCGACCGAGGAGCAGGCCGTTTTCAGCCTGCGTGTCACGTTGAGGAGTCCGGCCCGTGAACACGGTTAGCCCGCATTGGGACCGGCTGCGCCGGCCCTTGTTGTTCAATGCCGCAGTGCTGCTGGCCGTGTCCGTGTTGTGGGGAGGTGCCTGGTACTTTCGGGAGGCCATGCTCCAGCAACGTACCCAGGCAGAAGGGGATGTGGGCCGGCAGATGGCCCGCTACCAGGAAATCGTGGAGGCCGAACGCATCATCGATACGCTCTACGAGCGTTATCGCCTGTTGCGCAAGACAGGGTTTGTGGGCGAAGAACCCCGTCTCCGCTGGCTGGACATCGTGCGTCGCCTGGCGGATCGCCACGGGATAGAGAATATCCATTACCGTCTCCAGGAGCGGAAACGCCAGGAAATGACCCTGGACGGCAGAGTGTACCCCCTGCATCGCAGCATCATGGAACTGAACCTGGAACTGCTCCACGAGGGGCGGTTGCTGGCATTTCTCGATGACCTGGAACGGGCGGGTGCCGGCCTGTTTCATGTCGAATCCTGCCGTCTGGTACGTCTGGGCGACAGTCTGCGCAATACCGGCCCCAACGTGTCGGCGGACTGCCGCCTCGCCTGGTTCACGGTAGAGACCGGGGCACTGGACGCGGGCGCCGGACACGACGGTTCGGGAACGGATGGGCTATGAGAGCTGCCGTATTGCTGATGCTTGTATGGGGGGGCTGCCTGGCCGGGCCGGCGGGGGGCGCCGAGCTGGGGCGGCTGTTCACCACGCCGCAGGAACGTGCCCGCCTCGATGCGCAGCTCCCTGTTTCGGGTCCGTCCCGGAATGCCGGAGATCCCAGCGGATCTGAGACGAAGCGCGGTCTGCTCACTGTCAACGGCGTGGTGACGGGCAGCGACGGGCGTCGCATCGTCTGGCTCAACGGCAGGCAGCGCACCCGTGGCGTGGTGTTGAAAGAAGACGCGCAGGTTCTCGTGCGCCGGGTGGGCGTGACCTTGAAGGCGGGTCAGAGCTTCGACCTGCGGCGCGGGCGGATTCACGAAGCCTATGAGAACGCATTGGATACACGGTGAAAACTTCGCATCGATATGAGATGCCGGCGATCATCACTCGCTCGCGGCGAACTGAAAGCGGCGCCGCTTTGCTGGTGATGATGCTGATCCTGGTCGTGGCCGCGGCGAGTGTCATGTTGAGCAGGCTGGAAAAGGGGGCCGCGGAACGTCACAACGTCATGGACAGCAGCGGGGCCCTGGCCCAGGCGCGACAGGCCCTGCTTGGATTTGCCGTGATGTCCGCCTCGCGTCCAGGGGAACTGCCATGCCCCGATGTGGACAACGATGGCGTGGCTGATTACACCGGCAGTGGCTGCGCATCCCGCCTGGGCCGCTTTCCATGGCGTACCTTGAACAGCGGCGAGCTGCGGGATGGTGCCGGTGAACGGCTGTGGTATGCCGTGGATGCCGCTTTTGTCAGCGGCGCCACCTCGGTGCTCAACAGCAATACACCGGGACAGATCATGGTGGATGGCAATGCCGGGATGGCGGCCGTCATTCTGGCACCCCATGCCGTCGTGGACGGACAGATCCGCAGCGGTGGCGCTGTCAACAATCCAGCTGCCTACCTGGAGGGGGATAATGCCACGGCGGGCGACGACTCTTTTGTCAGCACCGCCCCAATGCCATTCAATGACCAGCTCCTGGCGCTGGAGCAACAGGACCTCATGCGCGTGGTGCAACAACGCGTGATGACGGAGATGCGCAATAGGTTACAGGATTATTACGCAACCAATGGTTATTATCCCTATGCCGCGAGCCTTGGCGACGGTCCCGATTACTATTGCGACCAGGGCGTGCGAGGTGGCCATCTTCCCCTGGCCATTGGCGCGGGTTTCGTCCCCGGCTCGGGCAATGCATGCACAGGTGCCGCCCCGTGGGCTGTGCCGCTGCCGGGCTGGTTCACCGCCAATGAGTGGGTCAGTCTCGTCTACTACACCGTCGCCGCCCCCTGTGTCCCGGGCACCGTGGCCTGTGGCGGGAGCGGGGCACTGTTGACGGCCAGTGGACTGCCGGTGCCCGATGACGACAAGCAGGTTCTGCTCCTGGCCGGGGGTCCGCCCCTGTCCGGTCAGTCGCGCCCGCCGCTGGCGGCGGGGGATCTGCTGGAGGCGGCAGAGAATGTCGATGGCGACGATGTTTATGAGGTGCCCGTACTGTCGGCGACCGATAACGATCAGCTTCGGGTGGTGGCGCCATGACACGGGAAGCGCAGGGTTTCACCCTTATCGAGATGGCCGTGGTACTGCTCATCGTCGGCCTTTTGCTGGGTGGCTTGCTGCAGCCTCTGGCCAATCGCATGGAGCAGGAACGGCGCCGGGATACCACCGCTTACCTGGAGAATGTCCAGGAGGCCCTGGTGGGATTCGCGCTGGTCAACGGCCGCCTGCCCTGTCCCGACACCGATGGCGATGGCGTGGAGAATACCACGGGCTGCCAGAACCTGAGCACCACTTTCAACAGCGGCGATCTGCCCTGGGCGACACTGGGCGTGGCCAGCGCCGATGCCTGGGGCGGGACGGTGTCCTATGCCGTCAACGGCGCTTTCACCACAACCTTTTCCCTGACCACCTCAGGCGGCGGTGCCGGCGTGCTGTCGGTGTACGACAGTGCTGCAACGGGGTGCAGCGGCAGCACGGGACAGGTGGCCGTGGATGTGCCTGCCATCTTCTTTTCCGATGCAAAACGTGATTTTTCGTCCAGCGACGAACAGGAGAACAGAGACGGGGATGCCTGTTTCATTGACCGTGACTACAGTGCCATCGCCGGCAGCGAGTTCGACGACCTCGTGAACTGGGTGGCGCCGACGATTCTGTTCAACCGCATGGTGGCCGCGGGGAGGCTGCCATGAACGGGACGGTGAACCGGCCGATGAACCGGCTCATGAATCGGCCAATGAAAATGACAGCGCAGGGCGGCGCCGTATGGGCCATCGCCCGCTGTACAGTGCTGGAAGCCTGGCGTGGCCGCTACGGATGGATCGTGGTGCTGGGAGCGCTGGGAGCAGTGGCGGTGGCTGAATTCCTGGGACAGGCGGCAGTCACCGAGTCACTGGAAATCCGCCAGGCAGTGCTGGCCGCCTTGCTGCGCCTCATCGCCGTGCTGGCCACGGGCCTGTTCATGACGACCGCCCTGGCGCGGGAATGCCATGACAAGGGGCTGGAGCTGGTATTCTCCCTGCCGCTGCCACGCGGCGGTTATTATCTGGGCAAGCTGGCGGGTCATGCCTTGCTGTGCCTCATGACGGCATCGCTGGCCGCTGTCCTGCTCGCCTGGTACGCCCCTCCCGCCCAGGTCCTGGCATGGAGCCTGTCACTGTGGTGTGAACTGCTGATCGTCGCCGCGCTGTGCCTGTTTCTGACCTTGTCCTTTGTCCAGGCGGCGCCGGCCTTCGCCGCCGCGATGGCCTTTTATGTCCTGGGGCGCAGTATCACCGCCATGGAACTGATGGCAGGGGGGCCGCTGGTGGATCCCCATGCCTGGAGCCAGCAGATCGTCTCCGGCCTTGTGCATTTCCTCGGTCTTCTGTTGCCTGATCTCGACCGGTTTGCCCGCAGTGACTGGCTGGTCTACGGTGTGGATGGCTGGGCCGATCTGCCCCTGCTGGCGGTCCAGACGCTGTTGTATGTGTGCCTGCTGTCGGCCATGGCCCTGTTCGATCTCTACCGGAAGAATATCTGAGATGATGCAGCGTCCGTGGCATGTCGTCCCCCGCCCGCTGCGCTGGATGGTGCTGCTTGCCCTGCTCATGCAGATGGGCTGGCGGGCCTTGCAGCCGGCGCCCGTTCCCCGCGCGGATGATCTGCATTTTCCACCCGATGTCGCCGTATTGCGCCTGGCCAGTCTGGGCGATCCCGTGGTGTCGGCGAAGCTTCTCATGCTGTGGCTGCAGCTCTACGACAACCAGCCGGGTATCAGCATCCCCTTTCGCGAGCTGGACTATGTGCGCGTCGAGGCCTGGCTGGCGCGTATTCTGAGCCTGGATCCCCGGGCCCAGTATCCCCTTCTCGCCGCCAGCCGCCTCTATGGGGCGGTGCCGGATCCCGCCCGCCAGCGGCGCATGCTGGATTTTGTCTACCGCAGTTTTTTCGAAGACCCCGGCCGGCGCTGGCCCTGGCTGGCCCATGGCGTCATCGTCGCACGGCATGAACTGCAGGATCCGGCGCTGGCCCTAAAGTATGCCGGCGCCCTGGCCGATAAGGCTCAGGGAAGAGCAGACATTCCTGCCTGGGCTCGACAGATGCATATTTTCGTACTGGAGGACATGGGGCATCTGGAGGCGGCAAGGATTCTCATCGGGGGGCTGCTGGAAAGCGGCCGCATCCACGACCCCCATGAACGCCGGTTCTGGTATGAGCGCCTGGCCTGGCTGGAACGTCAACAGGATAAAAGCAGGGAGTGAATGACAGGCCCGATTCCTCTGTGTCGTTGATCCAAGGAGAATAGAGATATGTATCTGCATCGACAAAAAGGTTTTACTCTGGTGGAGATCGCCATTGTGCTGGTCATCATCGGTCTCCTCCTGGGCGGCATTCTCAAGGGGCAGGAGATCATCACCAATGCCAAGGTGCGCAACCTGGCGGACCAGGGCAGCGCCATCAAGGCGGCCTTTTTCGGTTTCCAGGACCGCTACCGGGCCATGCCGGGGGATTTCGCCAATGCCAGCAATACCATTCCGGGCGTGAGCGGTGGTGCCAACGGCGGCAACGGCAATGGCGACGGCCGGGTGACCACCAACGCTGAGCGTGGCTTGTTCTGGCTGCATCTCTCCGCTGCAGGCTTTCTCACCGGCAATTTCGACGGCCAGTCCCAGGGCAACACCCTCAACTGTCCCGCGACCCGCTGTCCCACCAATGCCTATGGAGCGCCGCTGATGTTTTCCTGGGGCAGCGCGGCCTCGGGCACTGGCCAGTCGTCCCATGAACTGCGCACCGGCCGGTCCATTCCCGTCAATGTGCTGGCCGAGCTGGACCGCAAGGTGGATGACGGCGTGCCCCGCGCCGGATCTTTCCAGAACGACCAGCAGGCCAGTAACAACAACTGCGCCACCGGCAGCGGCGCCACCAGCAGTTACCGGCTGACGGTCTCCGATCCGGAATCGGATTGTGGCGGCGTGCACATCATGTGAGAGTTTCCGGCAAGGATCCGTAACGAAGGCCCGCAGCAGCGGGCCTTCGTTTTTCCGCCGTTGTCCATCGTCTTTTTCCATTGTTTTTCCGGGATCGCGCCATTACCATGATCAACGTGGTGGCTGAGGAGGAAGACACAAACCCGGCACTGGTATTTGCCAGTGTCCACAAGGCCTATGGTCGAAGGCCTGTGCTGCAGGGCATCGACCTGGAGGTAGGGAGGGGCGAACTGTTTGGCCTGGTGGGTGCAAATGGGGCGGGGAAGACCACGCTCATCAAGTCCCTGCTCGATTTCCAGTCGCTGGACAAGGGCGAGATCCTGATCTTTGGCGAGCTCCACCGCATGCCGGCATCACGCAGGCACCTGGCCTTCCTGCCGGAACGTTTCGTCCCCCCCCATTATCTTACCGGCAATGATTTTTTGCGTTACATCACGCGCCTCCATGGCGTGGACCTGAACGCCGGTGAGGTCCACCGCCTGCTCCGGCAGCTGGATCTGGCGCCGGAGGCACTGACCCTGTCGGTGCGCAGGTTCTCCAAGGGCATGACCCAGAAACTGGGGCTCATGGGGTGTTTCCTCAGCGGACGCCCCCTTCTGGTTCTGGACGAGCCCATGAGCGGACTGGACCCCAAGGCGCGGGCGCATGTCAAGGAGCTTCTGCGGCAACAGCAGGCCCTGGGGCACACCGTTTTTCTGACCACCCATCTGCTGCCCGATGTGGCCTCGCTGTGCGACCGTTTCGCCATTCTCCATGGGGGGCGGCTGCTGTTCACCGGCACACCGGAGATGTGTTGTGCCCGTTTCGGCGGGACTGACCTGGAACAGGCTTATCTCAATGCCATTGGCCCGCATGATTCCGGTTGCCAATGAATGCGTACTAAGACAATCGATAGTAAAGCGGCATTCAGAGCGACCCAGGCGTTCCGGATCAAGGCGCGGCCCGCAGGGAATGGCTGGCCCTTTCCAAGGGTCGCAACGCCGAGCCGGGACGCCTGGGCCGCTCCCTCCGGGCGGGCGGTCGGGCGGGCATTCGCGGTGTTGCGGCGGCTTGTCATAGGCGCGCTATGGCGGCGCCGGCGTGCCTTGCGACTGACCGCCCAGCCACCCGCTGAAGGTCGCTTTACTATCGCTTGTCTTAGTAACATCTGTAACGGATGGAGAACAGCGGAATACGGGAAAGTCCTTGTTTCCCCGGATGACGGTCCTGTGAGCCTCCACCGGGCTACACAATGACCGACTTTCATGTAAGGCCCAGTAAAAGCACATCAATACCTTGTCATTTCGTACGCGCCATGTCATTTCGAGCGCACTCATGTCATTTCGAGCGCAGCGAGAAATCTGAAAGCAGTGGGACAGGATTTCTCCCTTCGGTCGAAATGACAGGGGAAGTCGGTCGAAATGACAGGGGGAGGAATGGCGGCTGTTTTTACGGGTGCGATGCCGGTTTGCGGACCTTCATCCCGGCTGTCTTCTCCAGCTCACCTGCAACTCGATCTCGGCCACTCAATGGGCTGCTGCTATGATTGACTGGCGGCCAAGGCGTCGATGACGCGGCTGAGGCGTGGTGGCACGGAAATGAATTCCACCCCGAAGCGGGCGCCCCGGGGAAGGGGGCGGACATGGCTGACGAGTGCGGGGACCAGGTAGTGGATGCTGTCATGGGCGAGGCGGAGTTCGATACGGCTGCCCAGGCCGAGACGGGGCATGTCTGTGGTGAAGGCCGCGCCACCCCGCCCGATATTGTGCAGGCGGGCCGGGACGAAGGCACTGCCCGGCAGGGGGCGGCGCACGCGCAAGTCGAAGCCCGTGCCGGGGTGGCGGGGATCGGCGCGCCGGTGAGTGCCGGGTACCACGGGCACGGGGGGAGAACCGTCGTCGGTGCCGGCAGGGGCCTTGCGCCCCTCTCTGCCTGCCGCCAGCAGGGCCTCGATGAGGCAGTCCAGCTCGTGGGGGACGTGGATGAAGATGATCCCGCAGTGGTTTCCTTCCTCTCGTGACTGGCGATAGCTCACCACGCCCGAGGCGCTGTAATCCCCGCTGCCGTCGCGCAGCCGCAGGCTGACCTTGTCTCCCACCCGCAGGCGCATGCCCTTGACGATCAGGCCCAGTCCGCCCCGGTCGATGTTGAGGAGACTGGCGGCGCGGTAGACACCGCCCAACAATCCCGCCCGGCGCAGGCTGACCTGCAGACCGGGTGCCTGCAGGCGCGGTTCACAGCGCCGGTTTTCCGCTGACGTCGGTGGCATCCTGTCTTCCCCGCCGATCATGATGGGTGGCTTCAGTCTTGCGCGGTTTTGCCCTTGTCCTCATCACGCAACCAGCATTCCAGGCCGGCGGGGCTGAGGGGTCTGGCAATGAAATAGCCTTGTGCCTGATCGCAGCCCAGGGATTTGAGCCGGTGCATGATCTCGCGGGAGGCGACACCTTCGGCGATGACCTGCAGTCCCAGGTTGTGGGCCAGGTCGATGATGGCGCGGACAAGGGTCAGGCTGTCCTTGTGTTCGTTCAGGTCCATGACAAAGGATTTGTCGATCTTGATGGCGCTCAGGGGGAGTTTCTTCAGGGTGCCCAGGGAAGAATAGCCGGTGCCGAAGTCGTCGAGGGCCAGGTTCACGCCCATGGCATGGAAGGCATCCAGGATCTTGCGGGTCCCCTTGGGCTCAGAGATGATGGCGCGCTCCGTGAGTTCCAGGGTCAGTCCTGCGGGATCGATGGCCTCCCTTTCGATGATGTCCATCAATTGGCGGGGATGATCGTGTTCATGGAGGTTGCGCGGTGAAAGATTGACCGCGACCCTGAAATCATATCCCCGGCCTTGCCAGTCGGCGCATTGGTGCACGGCCTCTGTCAGGATCCAGATCGTAAGCGGCTTGATGAGGTTGGTCTGCTCGGCAAGCGCGATGAACTCTTCCGGCATGACCAGCCCTCGCTGGGGGTGGTCCCAGCGCACCAGGGCCTCGACGGCATCGATACGGCCGTCGTGGAGATCGACGATGGGCTGATAGTCCAGATGCAGGTCGCCATTCTCGATGGCCTTGCGCAGGTCCCACATGAGGGACAGGCGGCAGATGTTGTTCTGGTCCTGGGAGGCATCATAGATCGTGTAGTCCAGATTGTTTTGTTTTGCGATGTACATGGCCACGTCGGCATGGCGCATGAGCACGCCACTGTCGGCGCCGTGTTCAGGGTAGAGGGCAATGCCGATGCTCAGGCCCACCTGATAGGGCTGGTCCTCGAAGAAGAAAGGTTGTTCCAGGGTGGTGGCGATCTTGCCCGCGATGTCCGTGGCATGCCTTGCGTCCGTGATTGTGGGCAGCAGGATGCAGAACTCGTCGCCACCGAAGCGGGCGATGGTGTCGGACTTGCGCAGCACCCCCTTGATGCGGGAGGCGACCTGTTGCAGCAGCAGGTCGCCATAATGGTGCCCCAGGGTGTCATTGATGGACTTGAAGCCGTCCAGGTCGATCATGAACAGTGCCAGGGGACGGTCTTCGCGCTGGGCCGTGTGAATGGCCTGGCGCAGGCGGTCCTGGAGCAGCACCCGGTTGGGCAGGCCGGTGAGGGCATCGTGCAGGGACTGGTACTCCAGTTCCTTGTTGTGGCGTACCAGTTCCCGGCGCATGGTTTCGAAATCCCCGGCCAGGCTGGCGATTTCGCTGATGCCGGTATCCACGTCGAGCGCCCGGTCGTATCCCCCCGAGGCAATGGCCCGTGCCGTGTTGCGCAGCTCACGGAGGGGGTGCATGATCCGGACACCGAAAATGACCGATGCCAGCAAGGTGAGAAAAAGGAAAATGCCTGCCAGGTAAAGGCACAGCCGGGTGATCTCCTGAATCTGTTCGTTGACCGGGGTCTCGTCGTATCCCAACTGGAGCACGAAATTGCTTTCGAAATCCTCGTTCAGGGGCAGGGGGACGGCGATGTGATAGATCTGGTCTCCGCCCTGGCCGAAGAAGAAATCTTCCTGGAAGGTCTCGACCTTGCGGGTTTCCTCTTGTTCCGGGGATGTTTCCACCAGCACGGCACGGACGTAACGGCCGCTCATCATGGCATCGTCGAGCATTTCCCTGATCAGGGCGGGATCGCGGGACTGGGCGACGGTTTCGGCGAAGAAATGGGCGTCCAGGCGGACCCGGTCGATGAAACTGGTTTGCAGGGCGCGTTCCACGGCATGGTTGATGCCGAATAGGAACAGGGGCATGAGCGTGAGATTGATGGCGAGCGCGCCCAGGATGAAACGTCCCGTGAGGCTGCTGAAGAGATTTTTCATGGCGAGGGGCAGGCTCATCTGATATTGCCCCGCCAGATTTCCGTGATGATCCGCAGGCGGGGTTCATCCCGCGCGTTGACCGCCCACATGTAGGACACCGTGTGCGGGCGGTGCAGCAGGGCCTGGATGAGCTGTTGCAGCGAGTCGTACCGTTGGGGCCGGCTGCCGCCACTGCGGAAGACCTTGGCCAGGAGAAAACGCTCGTAGGAGTTCGACGACATGAGCACGCTCTTCTGAAGAAAGATCTGGTAGAGCAGGGGGTCGCTGCGGTTGATGAGGGGAATGAGGCGCCTGTCGTTCCTGATGATGGCGCGGCCCAGGTAGAGTTTGCGGATGTCGCGGGGCGAGAGCCGGATTTCCGCCAGTTCCGGCGTGGCGGTCACCATGACCAGGCGCCGGATCTCGGCCTGGGACACGCTGCAGCAGGCGAGCAGCAGGGCGAGCAGCAGAAACCTTTTCATGGAAAGACCGCGCTCCATTGAAAGCGGACCGCCTCGCTGTGATGCCCCAGATAGCGGGTGTTGGAGAATTCCAGCTTGAGGGCCTGGCGATCCGTCAATTCGAAGCGGATGCCCCCCAGCTGGCGGGCCCGGACGAAGAGGGGGATCCGTGCCAGGAAGCCGTCATCTTTTTCGCCGCGGCTGTCCTCGAGGCGGGAGAACAGGGTCCAGCGCAGAGCCAGGGCCCATTCTGCCTGCAGATAGCCGCTGGCGAATGACCGATCGTCACTCCCCGTGATTTCGTTGCGGATGGTGTAGAGGGCGCCCAGGAGACGCAGACGTCCGGTTTCCCAGTTGGCATGGGCACCCATCGTCTCCTGGCGGATGTCACCCCCCAGATTGTCGGGAATGGTGCCCCTGGAAAAGGAAAGGCCGTACTGGGTCGGACCGTCTTCGAGGGGGCTGTAATTGAGGCGCAAGGTGAGGACGGGCTCGCTGCGGCTGTCGGGGTTCAGGATGTTCAGTTCCTCCAGGGCGGCGCCGGACAGCCCCGGTCCCAGCCCCACGGCCAGGTCGTAGCCGAACATGGCCTCGCCGCGTGTCACGCTGCCTTCCAGCAGCAGCCCGGCGAGGTGCATGGGGAGGATGCCGCCGCTGCTTTCGTAGGCGACGGTGCCCGGGCGGGTAATGGCGGTCTCGAGGTAACTGCCATGATGGTACTGGGTATTCCAGTAGCCCAGGGGATTATGAAATCGGCCACCCCAGAGATTCATGTTGCGGGGCAGGCGCCAGCCGAGCTGCAGGCGTTCGAAGTGGGCGCCATGGTCGTCGCTGCTGCTTGTGAAGAACTCGGCAATCACTCTCAGCCGCTCGAAATCCCGGCTGAAGAAGAAGTCCACGGAGGGGTCGGTGTGTTCCTGCGGCAGGATTTTCTGGCCGTTCAGGGTCAGTTCGTCCTTGCGGGAGATAGTGTTGATGTTGGGAAAGACCAGGAATTCCCCCTTGGGGACCGCTGAGACCGGTGGGGAGTTCACCATCAGCACAAGCAGCAGGAGGACAGACGCATGCCGCCATGCGGAGGCGCCTCCCAGGCGCTGGACTGTTGGACGAAAATGTTCGTACATGTTTCCGTTCTCAGGGGAGACTCCGACCTGACAGGCTGTTGAAAAAATCTCTGCTGTTGAAAGACATGTCGAAAACCTTTCAAAAGCGAGGCATTTAACCGGCTGTGCCGCCGGCGGTTTTTTCGACTGCCTGTGAACTTGTATCGGCAGAAGCGGGTGACTGATGAAGGGGAAATCAGGCGGAAGAAAGGAGGGGAGCGAGCCAGTCCTCGTAGAGACAGTCGGCGACGGGTTTCAGGGCCGCCATGGCGGTGGCGGCGCGTCGGGTCATCTCTTCCGTGCTCTGGACACTGGGCGAGGGGCCGTGGGCCGCCAGTTCCGCCTGGTAGCGCCGGCACCATTGGGGGATCATCTCCGGCAGGACTTCCAGGTGGAACTGCAGGGCGAGCAGGGAGCCGGCGGCAAAGCCCTGCTGAGGGCAGAATTCGCTGCGAAACAGCGGTACCGCCCCCGGGGGCAGGGTGAAGGTTTCGCCATGCCAGTGAAAGGCGGGAAAAGACCGCGGCATGCCCGGCCAGCGGTCGGGTGCCAGGCATTCCACCTCGAACCAGCCGATCTCTTTCACCGGATTGGCCTGTACCCCGCCGCCCAGGGCCTTGGCGATGAGCTGTCCTCCCAGGCAGTGTCCCAGTACCGGCAGGCCGGCCCGGGCGGCGGCGCGGATGAGCGCCAGTTCGGCCTCGATCCAGGGCAGCCCGTCGTTGACGCTCATGGGACCGCCCAGCAGGACAAGGCCGGAGAGCCCCTCCAGGGTGGCGGGCACGGCCTCCCCCGCGTCCACCTTCACCAGGCGCCAGGGCAGGCCGCGGCGCTCCAGGACCTCCGCGAGATAGCCGGGGCCCTCGATGTCGATGTGGCGCAGGACGTGGATGGTCATGGCTGGAGGGTGCGCGCCCGGTTCATTTTGGGGTCAATCATTTCGGGGGCATCCTTGGGGGCGGGATGTATGTCAGGGATCGGGGACGTATCCCTTCTCGATGAGGGCATAGGCCGAGTGGTTGTGGATGGACTCGAAGTTCTCCGATTCCACGCGGTAGGCCTCGATGCGCGGGTCCTTGTTGAGGGCGGCCGCCACGTCGCGGACCATGTCCTCGACAAACTTGGGATTGTCGTAGGCCTTCTCCGTCACGTATTTCTCGTCGGGGCGCTTGAGCAGGCCGTAGATCTCGCAGGAAGACTCGGCCTCCACGATGTCGATGAGGTCCTCTATCCAGACGAAACTGCGGGTGCGGGCGGTGACGGTGACATGGGAGCGCTGGTTGTGCGCGCCGTACCGGGAGATTTCCTTGGAGCAGGGGCACAGGCTGGTCACCGGCACCACCACCTTGATGGTGGTCATCACGCTGTGGTCGGTGCCCACCTCGCCGATGAGGGTGACGTCGTAATCCAGCAGGCTCTGCACGCCTGAGATGGGCGCGGTCTTATTGACGAAATAGGGGAAGTTCATCTCGATGTGACCGGAGGCGGCATTGAGGACCTCGCGCATGGTGCACAGGATGTCCTTGACGCTGGAGACGCTGATCTCCCGCTCGTGACGGTTGAGCAGCTCCACGAACCGCGACATGTGGGTGCCCTTGAAATTGTGGGGCAGATCCACGTACATGTTGAAAGTCGCGATGGTATGCTGTTCGCCGCCGCTGCGGTCGCGGACCCGCACCGGATGGCGGATGCCCTTGATGCCCACCTTGTCGATGGGCAGTTTGCGGTTGTCGTGGCTGTTCTGCACGTCGGCGATGGGCATGACATGGTTCATGGTTCGTCTTCCTCTGTATAGCGCACACAGGCTCTGTCGGTTTCCCACAGGGTGACGGCGGCGACACGCACCCGGCCGTCGTCGAGGCGCTGCGCCAGTTCCCGGTAGATGTAGGCCGCGATGTTTTCCGCGGTGGGGTTGGCATCGGCAAAGGGCGTCAGCTCGTTGAGGCAGCGGTGGTCCAGGTCGTCGGTGACGGCCCGGGTCTCGCGCCGGATGGCCTTGAAGTCCAGGCCCATGCCGATCCCGTCCAGGGTCCGCGCCTCCACTTCCACTTCCACTTTCCAGTTGTGACCGTGCAGCCGGCTGCAATCGCCGGGATAGTCCCGCAGCCAGTGGGCGGCCGCGAAATCCGTGATCACCTTCAGCGTGTAACACCCCCCCATGGCCCGGTTCAGTATAGCCAATTGTTGATCAAATTAGTAGGAATTGGCGCTGAGGGGCAGGTGGCCCGGCTGCCGTCCCCGGAGCTGGGCCTGGACCGCGGCGACGATGCCCGCCTTGTCCAGCCCACAGGCCGCAAGGAGTTCCTCGCGCGTGCCGTGGTGTCCAAAGGCATCCGGCAGGCCGAGGTGGAGCAGGGGGCAGACGATGCCGGCTTCGTCCAGGCATTCACGCACCGCGGAGCCGGCGCCGCCGGCGACGACGTTTTCCTCGATGGTGACCAGCAATTCGTGGCAGGCGGCCAGTTTTTTCACCAGTTCCGTGTCCAGGGGCTTGACGAAGCGCATGTTGACCACGGTGGCGTCCAGTGCCTCGCCGGCCTCGCGGGCAGGTGCCACCATGCTGCCGAAGGCCAGGAGGGCGACACGCCGGCCTTCCCGGCAGGGTTTCGCCTTTCCCAGGGGAAGGGTAGCCAGGTCTTCAGCCACCGGCACGCCGGGACCGCCGCCGCGGGGATAGCGGACGGCGCAGGGCCCGTCGTGACGGAATCCCGTTGAGAGCATGAGGCGGCATTCGTTCTCGTCGGCCGGGGCCATGAGGACCAGGTTGGGGATGCAGCGCAGGAAACTCAGGTCGAAGATCCCGTCGTGGGTGGGACCGTCGGGTCCGACGATGCCGGCGCGGTCGATGGCGAAGAGCACCGGCAGGTTCTGCAACGCCACGTCGTGGATGAACTGGTCATAGCCCCGCTGGAGGAAGGTGGAGTAGATGGCCACCACGGGTTTCAGGCCCTCGCAGGCCATGCCCGCGGCGAGGGTGATGCTGTGCTGCTCGGCGATGCCCACATCGAAGAAGCGTTGCGGAAAGCGGCGCGCGAATTCAACCATCCCCGAGCCCTCGCACATGGCGGGCGTGATGGCCACCAGGGCGGGATCCGCCGCGGCCATGTCACACAGCCACTTGCCGAAGACCTGGGTATAGGTGGGGCCTGTGGCGCTTTTCTTGTGCATGCGGCCATCGGCGGGGTCGTAGGGCGTGACGCCGTGATAGGCGCAGGGATTTTTCTCGGCAGGCGCATAGCCCTTGCCTTTCCTGGTGATGACGTGGAGGAACTGGGGCCCCTTGAGGTGATAGAGATTCCTCAGGGTGGTGACCAGGGTGTCCAGGTCGTGGCCGTCGATGGGGCCGATGTAGTTGAAGCCCAGCTCCTCGAACAGGGTGCCCGGGATCACCATGCCCTTCATGTGTTCCTCGGCGCGGCGTGCCAGCTCACGCATCTGGGGCATGGCGCTGAGCATCTTCTTGCCGCCCTCGCGCATGGTGGCGTAGAGGCGCCCGGAGAGCAGCTTGGCCAGGTAGTTGGACATGCCGCCCACATTGGGCGAGATGGACATCTCGTTGTCGTTGAGGATCACCAGCAGGTCGGCCTCCACGTGCCCGGCATGGTTGAGGGCCTCGTAAGCCATCCCGGCGGTCATGGCGCCGTCGCCGATGATGGCCGCCACCCGCTGTTCGCTCGACTGCTGCTGCAGGGCGATGGCCATGCCCAGGGCGGCGCTGACGGAAGTGCTGGAATGACCCGCGCCGAAACAGTCGTATTCGCTCTCCGAGCGCTTCAGGAAGCCGGAGATGCCGTCCCGCTGGCGGATTCCCGCCATGGCCTCGCGGCGGCCGGTGAGTATCTTGTGGGCATAGGCCTGGTGCCCCACGTCCCAGACCAGGCGGTCCAGCGGCGTCTTGAAGACATAGTGGAGGGCCACGGTGAGTTCCACCGTGCCCAGGCTGGCGGCCAGGTGCCCTCCCGTACGGGCCACCGAATGGATGATGTAGCGGCGCACCTCTTCGGCCACGCGGGGCAGTTCCCGCCGCGGCAGTTCGCGCAGGCGGGCAGGTGAATCAATGGTTTCCAGGAGGGGGTAGGACGCCTGCTCGTTCATTTCCGCTGTTTGTCGTGGCCTGTTTTCGCCGAATGGGAAATGATGCGGTGTTTGCGAAAGGGATGCAAGTTTCGGAGGACAGAGGACAGAGGACGGAAGACAGAGGACAGCCTTAATTCTAATATGGGCGGGCCACGATGTAGCGGGCGATCCAGCGCAGGGGGTCGGCGGCCTGCCCCAGGGGATCCAGCAGGGCAAGCGCCTTGTCGTGCAGTTCCCGCGCCTTGCGCTTGGCCCCCTCCAGCCCCAGGAGGGCGGGATAGGTGGGCTTGTTGCGCTGCATGTCGGCCCCCTGGAGCTTGCCCAGCGTGCCGGTGTCCGCTTCCACGTCGAGAACGTCGTCGCGGATCTGGAAGGCGAGGCCGATGCAGCGGGCGTAGCCGCCCAGCAGGCGCAGGGTTTCCTCCGCCAGGCCGGGGCTTGCCAGGGCGGCGAGCGTGACGCTGGCACGGATCAGGGCACCGGTCTTGCGCAGGTGCATGTTTTCCAGCTCTTCCAGATTCAGTTCCCTGCCCACCGCCTCCAGGTCGATGGCCTGACCCCCGGCCATGCCCTGGGAACTGCTGGCGATCGCGAGCGTGTCGATCATGCGCAGGCGGCGCTCCGCGGGCACCCCGATGGCGGCGTCCTGCGCCAGGATGTGAAAGGCCAGGGACTGCAGGGCATCGCCGGTGAGTATGGCCATGGCCTCGCCATAGACCTTGTGGCAGGTGGGCTTGCCACGGCGCAGGTCGTCGTCGTCCATGGCCGGCAGGTCGTCATGCACCAGGGAATAGGCGTGGATCAGCTCCACGGCACAGGCCGGGCCATCCAGCGCCTCGGCCTTCACCCCCAGCGCCTGACCGGTGGCGTAGACCAGCAGGGGACGCACGTACTTGCCGCCCGCAAGCGCCGCATAGCGCATGGCCTCGTGGAGCGTGCACGGGGGCGTCGAGGAGGCCGGCAGCCAGTGATCCAGGGCACGTTCCACACGGCTCCGGCAAAAGGCCATGAGGGCCTGCAGAGAGGCGTGGTGATCAGCCACCGTTTTCCGCGTCGAAGGTTTCGGTGACCGTCTCGCCGTCGCGTTCCAGGAGGATCTTGACCTTCTGCTCCGCGGCCTTCAGGGCCTCCTGGCAGTGGCGGGTGAGACGGATGCCCCGCTCGAAGCATTGCAGGGACTCTTCCAGGCTGATGTCGCCCTGTTCCATGTGTTCGATCAGCTGTTCCAGTTCCGCCAGGGCCTGCTCCAGGTCCGCAGGCAGCGCCTGGTCCGGGTCTTTTTTCGCGGCTTTCTTGGCCAACAGCACTCTCCAGGATGATTCAGGACCGCAACAAGATACCCAATGGAGGGTGGCGTGCACAAGGGGAGAGTGGGGGCGAGTGAGGAGACTCCATCCGCCAGCCATGCGGCATGTTCCAGCGCCTGCCTCAGATCCTCCATTTCCAGTTCCGGATAAGCTTAGAGAAGCTCCCGATGGGTCTGTCCTGAGGCCAGCGGCTTCAGGGCAAAGGACACAGTGATTCTCATCCCGCGGATGGTGTCTGATCCCTACAGGGAGCGGCGTCATTCATCCCGGGTTTCGCTGCGCTGCACCCGGGCTACACATGCTACACATGCTATGCATGGAGGTAACGCCCAATATTTTTCGCGACCCGGAACTTTCTCAGGGCGAGCAGACCGGAAAGCGATCACCGGTGGGACTTTGTGTCAGGTTGACCGGGTTGGAGCCGTCCGTGTTCATGATCCCTCACCCGAAACCGAGGCGCTACATCGAAGGTTGAGGCGTCCGTAAATGATGGATGGCCTCGTCATTGTTTGCCAGACAGGTGCATATTAAGGGTCTCATAATTGTCCATATCAAAATGTGTAGCCCGGATGGAGTGGAATGTAATCCGGGTGCAGGGGTTTTTCCGTCTGGTTTCCTGGATTCCGCTCTTGCAGCGCTTCATCCAGGCTGCCGGACCGGCGCACCAACAGCCCCGACCCTGTCTATTCAACTACGAGACCGTCAGTAAATCCGGCGCCTTTTCGTGGGGTGGCCCGATGAAGCTTGGCGGAATCCGGGGCGCGGCGTTGCCCCGGATTCCGGCCCTGCGGGCCTGCATCGAGGCTGCCTGTGTCCGGCTGCCGGGGTCCGACGCTTTCCCCACTGCGGATGGGCGGTAGCGTGCGGCTTCCGTCCTCTGTCCTCCGTCCTCCGTCTTCTGATATGCTACGCTGCTTTCAGATTTCCGGAACGGACAAGGCCTTTCGATGAGCAGTCGCTACAACGCCTCCGAGATCGAGATACTCAGCGGGCTGGAGCCGGTGCGCAAGCGCCCCGGCATGTATACGGATACCGGCCGCCCCAACCACCTCGCCCAGGAAGTCATCGACAACAGCGTGGACGAGGTGATCGCCGGCCATGCCACCTCCATCGAGGTGGTCCTGCACAGGGACGGGGCCATGACCGTGCGCGACAACGGCCGCGGCATGCCGGTGGACATCCATCCCGAAGAGGGGGTGAGCGGCGTGGAGGTGATCCTCACCCGCCTCCACGCGGGAGGCAAGTTTTCCAGCAAGAGTTACCGTTTTTCCGGCGGCCTCCACGGGGTCGGCGTCTCCGTGGTCAATGCCCTGTCACGGCGCCTGGACGTGTGGATCCGGCGCGACGGCAGGGAATATCACATGGCCTTCGAGCAGGGCGAGAAGGTGGAGGAGCTGCGCGAGGTGGGCACGGTGGGGCGTCGCAACACGGGCACCACCGTGCGCTTCCTGCCCGACCCCCGCTATTTCGACACGCCCAGGTTCTCCCTCTCCCGCCTGCGCCATCTCCTGCGGGCCAAGGCGGTGCTGGCACCGGGGCTGACCATCCGGCTGCACAACGAACTCACGGGCGAGACGGAGAGCTGGTGTTACCAGGACGGCCTGCGCGATTATCTCCTCGGCGAACTCAAGGGCTGGACCCTGTTGCCGGCCGAGCCCTTCCTGGGGGACATGGAAGGGAACGACGAAGCGGTGTCCTGGGCCGTGGTGTGGTTGCCGGAGGGAGGCGAGCCGCTCACCGAGAGTTATGTCAACCTGGTGCCCACGCCCCAGGGCGGCACCCATGTCAACGGCCTGCGCACGGGATTGACCGAGGCGGTGCGGGAGTTCTGCGAATTCCGCAATCTTCTCCCCCGCGGGGTGAAGCTCTCTCCCGAGGACGTGTGGGACAGGTGCAGCTATGTCCTGTCGGTCAAGCTCGCCGATCCCCAGTTCTCCGGCCAGACCAAGGAGCGCCTGTCCTCGCGGGAATGCGCCGCCTTCGTCTCCGGCGTGGTGCGGGACAGCTTCGGCCTGTGGCTCAGTCAGCACGTGGAGACCGGCGAGGCCATCGCCGCGCTGGCCATCGAGCATGCCCAGGCCCGCATGCGGGCGGGACGCAAGGTGGCGCGCAAGAAGGTCACCAGCGGTCCCGCCCTGCCGGGCAAGCTGGCGGACTGTACCCTGCAGGATCCGGTGCGCACGGAACTCTTCCTGGTGGAGGGCGATTCCGCCGGCGGTTCCGCCAAGCAGGCCCGGGACCGCGAGTTCCAGGCCGTGATGCCCCTGCGGGGCAAGATTCTCAACACCTGGGAAGTGGATCCGGCCGAGGTCCTGGCCTCCCAGGAAGTGCACGACATCTCTGTTGCCATCGGCGTGGAGCCCGGCTCGCGTGACCTGAGCCGCCTGCGCTACGGCAAGATCTGCATCCTGGCGGATGCGGACTCCGACGGTGCCCACATCGCCACGCTGCTGTGCGCCCTGTTCGTGCGTCATTACCGTCCCCTGGTCAAGGCCGGCCATATCTACGTGGCCATGCCGCCCCTGTACCGCATCGACGTGGGCAAGGAGGTCTACTATGCCCTGGACGATGCGGAGAAACAGGGGATCCTCGACCGCATCGCCGCCGAGCACAAGAAGGGCAAGGTCAACGTGCAGCGTTTCAAGGGGCTGGGTGAGATGAATCCCATGCAGTTGCGCGAGACCACCATCGCCCCGGATACCCGGCGCCTGGTACAGCTCACCCTGGATGCCGAGGACGACACCGACCGGCTCCTGGACATGCTGCTGGCCAAGCGCCGCGCCGCCGACCGCAGGCAGTGGCTGGAGGAAAAGGGCAACCTGGCGGAGGTGACGGTATGAACCTTCTTCATCCGGGAGCGGGTCTGTGACGACGCTTGAGATGGATTTTGAAGGCGTGGAGCGCCGCCCCCTGCGGGAGTTCACGGAGAAGGCGTACCTGGATTATTCCATGTACGTCATCCTGGACCGGGCCCTGCCGCACATCGGTGACGGCCTGAAGCCGGTCCAGCGGCGTATCGTCTATGCCATGTCGGAACTGGGGCTTGCGGCCACCGCCAAGTACAAGAAGGCGGCGCGCACCGTGGGCGACGTGCTGGGCAAGTTCCACCCCCATGGCGACGCCGCCTGCTATGAGGCCATGGTGCACATGGCCCAGCCCTTCACCTACCGCTATCCCCTCATCGACGGGCAGGGCAACTGGGGGGCGCCGGACGATCCCAAGTCCTTCGCCGCCATGCGTTATACCGAGGCGCGCCTGTCCCGCTTCGCCGAGGTGCTGCTCGCCGAGCTGGGGCAGGGCACCGTGGACTGGGTGCCCAACTTCGACGGCACCCTGGAAGAGCCCCGGGTGCTGCCCGCCCGCCTGCCCCACGTGCTGCTCAACGGCACCACCGGCATCGCCGTGGGCATGGCCACCGACATCCCGCCTCACAACGCGCGCGAGGTGGCCGCTGCCTGCGTGCGTCTTCTCGACGATCCCCAGGCCGATGTCGCCGCCTTGTGCGAACATGTCCGCGGGCCCGACTTTCCCACCGAGGCGGAGATCATCACGCCGCCCGGGGAGTTGCGCAGGATCTACGAGACCGGCAGCGGCAGCCTGCGCATGCGCGCCCGCTACGAGCGCGAGAACGGGGACATCGTCATCACCGCCCTGCCGTACCAGGTCTCGGGGGCGCGGGTGCTGGAACAGATCGCGGCGCAGATCAATGCCCGCAAGCTGCCCATGGTGGAGGACCTGCGCGACGAGTCGGACCACGAGAACCCCACCCGGCTGGTGATCGTGCCCCGCTCCAGCCGCGTGGACGTGGCCGCCCTCATGTCCCATCTCTTCGCCACCACGGACCTGGAGCGCAGCTATCGGGTCAACATGAACGTCATCGGCCTGGACGGCCGGCCGGGCGTGCGCAATCTGCGCGAGCTGTTGCTCGAATGGCTGGCGTTCCGCACCCAGACCGTGCGCCGGCGCCTGGAACACCGCCTGGACAAGGTGCGCCAGCGCCTGCACATCCTCGAAGGGCTGTTGATCGCCTATCTCAACATCGACGAGGTGATTGAGATCATCCGCAACGAGGACGAACCACGCCAGGCCCTCATGACCCGATTCGGGCTCACCGAGGCCCAGGCCAATGCCATCCTCGACATCCGCCTGCGCCAGCTGGCGAAACTGGAGGAGATCAAGATCCGCGGCGAGCAGCAGGAACTCTCCGCCGAGCGTGACACCCTGGAGAAGACCCTGGCGTCGAAACGGCGGCTGCGCACGTTGATCCGCAAGGAGATCGAGGCCGATGCCGAGGCCTACGGCGACGAGCGTCGCTCACCCCTGGTGGCCCGGGAGGCGGCGCAGGCCCTGGACGAATCCGCCCTGTTGAGCGCCGAGCCCGTCACCATCGTGCTCTCGAAGAAGGGCTGGGTGCGTGCCGCCAAGGGGCATGACATCGATCCGCGGGCCCTGTCCTACAAGGCCGGCGACGGTTTCCAGGCCGCGGCCCGGGGGCGCAGCAACCAGGCGGTGCTGTTCATGGACTCCACCGGCCGGGTATACAGCCTGTCTGCCCACACCCTGCCCTCGGCGCGAGGGCAGGGCGAGCCCCTCTCGGGCCGGCTCAATCCTCCCGAGGGTGCGAGCTTCGTGGGCGTCATGGCAGGCGATGCCGACAGCCGCTGGCTCATCGCCTCGGACGCCGGTTACGGCTTCGTCGCCCGCCTGGGTGACCTGCAGACCCGGAGTCGCTCCGGCAAGGCGGTGCTCAGCCTGCCCAAGGGGGCACGGGTGCTGCCGCCGGTCCCCGTGGGCGACGTGGAGAGGGACAGCGTGGCGGTGGCCAGCTCGGAAGGCCGCCTGCTGGTGACCGGCGTGAAGGACCTGCCCGCCCTGGCGCGGGGGAAGGGGGTCAAGATCATGAATATTCCCGCCGCGCGGGTGGCGGCACGCGAAGAATACATCCGTGCAATGACGGTCTTGCCCGAGGACGCCGGTCTCACGATCCATGCCGGCCAGCGCCACATGACCCTGAAGCCTCGCGACCTGGCACACTACCGGGGCGAGCGGGGGCGGCGTGGCAGCAAGCTGCCCCAGGGGTTTCGCAAGGTGGACCGGATGCAGAGGACGGAGGACGGATGACAGAGGACGGAGGAGTGTATCTCAGTAAAATGAAGGCCGGTGGTTCGAAAATCTTGAATTCCCCCCGTTTTCGACCCATCTTATAATGCCGCCGGAAATCAAGGTGTTGGTAGGAGTCATCGAATGAAGCGCGTGTTGCTGTTTCTGGCCACCAACGTGGCCATTCTCGTCGTCCTGAGCATCTCCTTGCGTCTCCTGGGTGTGGAGCGCATCCTGGACGAGCAGGGCATCGGCCTGGATTACAATGCCCTGCTGATCTTTGCCGCCGTCTTCGGCATGGGGGGCGCCTTCATGTCCCTGGCCCTGTCCAAGTGGACGGCCAAGCGTTTCACCGGCGCGCGGGTCATCGAGCAGCCACGCAACGAGACCGAGCGCTGGCTGGTGGAGACGGTCCGGCGCCAGGCCCGCCAGGCCGGCATCGGCATGCCGGAGGTGGCCATCTATGACGCGCCCGACATGAACGCCTTCGCCACCGGCATGCGCCGCGACAACGCCCTGGTGGCGGTGAGCACCGGGCTTTTGCAGGGCATGAGCCGTGACGAGGTGGAGGCCGTGCTGGCCCACGAGGTGAGTCACGTGGCCAACGGCGACATGGTGACCCTGGCCCTCATTCAGGGCGTCATCAACACCTTCGTGATCTTCCTCTCCCGGGTCATCGGCCACCTGGTGGACCGTGTGGTGTTCAAGACCGAGCGCGGCCATGGCCCGGCCTTCTGGATCACGGCCATCATCGCCGAGATCGTGCTCGCGGTGCTGGCCTCCATGATCGTCATGTGGTTCAGCCGCCAGCGCGAGTTCCGCGCCGATGCCGGCGGGGCCCGTCTCGCCGGACGGGAAAAGATGATCGCCGCGCTGGAACGCCTCAAGCAGAGCGTCAACCAGCCCCATCTGCCGGACCAGCTGGCGGCCTTCGGCATCTCGGGCGGCATCGGGCAGGGTATCAAGCGCCTGTTCATGAGCCATCCCCCCCTGGACGAGCGCATTGCCGCATTGAGACACGCGGCGTAAAGCCATCCGCGGACGGGGGCGGGGCCTGCAGCGCCAGCCCCCCGGCGCGCAAGCGGATGCCAACCCGCGGCCGCGGGGCTCAGGTCACGGGCTCCTTGTACATCCCCCCCGCCTTTTCCCTGACGAGTCGCGGTACCAGATAACCCGGCAGCCGGGCCATCAGTGCCCGGTGAATGGCCAGGGCCTCGGCTTCCGGCACCTCGAAATGCGCCGCGCCCTGCACCCGGTCCAGCAGGTGCAGATAGTAGGGCAGTACCCCGGCGTCGAACAGCTTCTCGCTCAGCGCGGCCAGGACGGCGTCGTCGTCGTTCACGCCCCGCAGCAGCACCGACTGGTTGAGGAGGGTGGCGCCGGCCCCTTGCAGCCGCGCCAGGGCCGCCGTCACTTCGTCGTCGATCTCGTTGCCGTGATTGGCATGGATGACCACCACCACCTGCAGGCGGGTCCTGCCCAGCCATGCCAGCAGGGCATCGTCGATGCGGCAGGGCAGGACCACCGGCAGGCGCGTGTGGATGCGCAGGCGCTGCACATGGGGAACGGCTTCCAGGCCGTGGACCAGGGCGGCGAGGCGGGTGTCCGACACGGCCAGCGGATCGCCGCCACTGAGGATGACTTCGCGGATGCGCTCATCCGCCGTCACGCGATCCAGCGCCTCACCCCATTCCCCCGCGCGGCCGCCTGCCTCGCTGTAAGGGAAATGACGGCGAAAACAGTAGCGGCAGTGCACCGCACAGGCGCCGCCGACGAGGAGCAGGACCCGCCCGTGGTACTTGTGCAGCAGGCCCGGCGCCGCCAGGGCCGCGGCGTCGCCCACGGGGTCCGCGACGAAGCCGGGTGCCGTCTGGTTTTCGGCCGCCAGCGGCAGAACCTGGCGCAGGAGAGGGTCGCGGGGGTCGCCACGGCGCATGCGTCGCGCAAAGCTGCGAGGCACGCGCAGCGGGAAACCGTCCGTGTCCTGCGCGAGCGCAAGGTCCTGGGGGTCGAGATCGAGATCACGCAACAGCGCCGCCGCATCGCGGTAGCCCTCTGCCAGCGCCCGCTGCCAGGCGGGCGTTGAGGGGGATGTGGGGGGAAGCGGCGCGGTTGGCGGGGCTTTGGACATTTCGGCTATCATTCACTTCCCAGTTGTTTACTTCCCGGTTGTTCACTTCCCGGGCAGATCCACGGGCCGGGCCAGTGTAACGCCGTGGCCGGCACCAACCAAGAGGAGAATCATGGCGACTTACAGCACCAATGAGTTCAGGAGCGGGCTCAAGATCATGCTCGACGGCGATCCCTGCGTCATCGTGGAGAACCAGTTCGTCAAGCCAGGCAAGGGCCAGGCCTTCAATCGCGTCAAGTACCGCAATCTGAAGACCGGCCGGGTCAACGAACGCACCTTCAAGTCAGGCGAGTCGGTGGAGGCCGCCGATGTCGTGGATACCGAGATGCAGTACCTCTACAGCGACGGTGAATCCTGGCATTTCATGGATCCCAACACCTACGAGCAATACGCCGTGGGCGCGGAGGCCATGGGCGATGCGGCGAAATGGCTCAAGGGGCAGGAGATGTGCGTGGTGACCCTGTGGAACGATGCGCCGCTCATCGTCACCCCCCCCAATTTCGTCGAGCTGGAAGTCACCGAGACCGATCCCGGGTTGCGCGGGGACACTTCCGGCGGGGGCAGCAAACCCGCCACGCTGGAGACCGGCGCCGTGGTGCGTGTGCCCCTGTTCATCAATATCGGCGACGTGATCAAGGTGGATACCCGCAGCGGCGAATATGTCTCACGGGTCAAGGAGTAGGGGCAGTGCCCAGGGAGCGCCCCCGCCAGCGGGCGGATGACGGCCGGACAGAGGACTGGCGGCCGGCGGCGGACCAGGAGCAGCTGCGCCTGCGCGCCACGGTGCTGGCGGAGCTGCGGGCCTTTTTCCACGAGCGCGGCGTGCTGGAAGTGGAGACCCCCCTGCTCTGCCGCGCCACCGCCAGTGATCCCCATCTCGCGAGCCTGGCGGTGCGCCTGCAGGCAGCCGGCAAGACAGAGACCTGGTGGCTGCAGACCTCTCCGGAACTGGCGATGAAGCGCCTCCTGGCGGCGGGCAGCGGGCCCATCTACCAGATCTGCAAGGCCTTTCGCGACGGGGAGGCCGGCTGCCTGCACAATCCCGAGTTCACCCTCCTGGAATGGTACCGTCCCGGCTGGGATCATCACCGCCTCATGGACGAGGTCGAAGACCTCCTGTCCCGTCTGTCCTGCCGTCTCGGCCTGACCCTGGCCAGCGCGGAACGCCTGACCTACGGTGAGGCCTTCCGGCGCTTCGCCGGTGTGGATCCCCACCGTGCCGCCTGCGAGGAATTGCGTGCCCGCTTCGAGGCCGAGGTGGGCGCCGCCGTGGAGGGTGTGGAAGCCGGTGATCGCGAGGCCTGGCTGGATCTCGTTCTCACCCACCTGGTGGAACCCCATCTGGGCCTGGACGGGCGTCCCCTGTTTCTCCACGATTATCCTGCTTCCCAGGCTGCCCTGGCCCGCGTCAGGCCAGGCGATCCCCCCGTGGCGGAACGTTTCGAGCTGTACCTGGAAGGCATCGAGCTGGCCAACGGTTACCACGAACTCACCTCGCCACGGGAGCAGCGCCTGCGCTGGGAGCGGGACCGGCACCGGCGCCGGCGCCTGGGCCTGCCCGACGTGGCGCCGGACGATCGCCTGCTGGCGGCCCTGGAACATGGCCTGCCCCCCTGTGCCGGCGTGGCCCTGGGCGTGGACCGCCTGCTGATGGTGCTGAGTGGCGCCGCCACCATAGAGGAAGTACAGGCCTTCCCCCTGGACAGGGCCTGAGGTGACCCGTCCCGTACATGTCAGGGGGAGATCAGTTCTCCCAGTTCTTCTCCCATGCGCACGGGTTTTCCCGGGACGAGTGAGGGCGCAAGCCGGGTCCGGCGACCGTCCAGCAGCACGATGACCGTGGAACCCATGTTGAAGCGCCCCATTTCCTCGCCCTTGCCGAGATGCAGGGGAGGCTGGCGGTCGCGGTAGTCCCGTTCCCACGGCCGGCCACGGCGCGAGCGCAGCTCGCCGGTCCAGACGGTTTCCATGGTGCCCACGAAAATGGCGCCCACCAGGACCATGACCAGGGGGCCGGCGGCGGTGTCGAAGACCGTCACCACCCGTTCATTGCGGGCGAACAGGCCCGGCACATGGGCGGCGGACCAGGCATTGACGCTGAACAGGCGGCCGGGAATGAAGCGCAGGTGATGCACCGTGCCCGCGAGGGGCATGTGAATGCGGTGATAGTCGCGGGGGGAGAGATAGAGAGTGGCGAACAGGCCGTGTGCTGCCAGCTCGCGGTTGAGATCGCCGCCGTCCAGCGGCCCGCCCAGCAGCGCGTCCAGAGAATAGTCCAGTCCCTTGGCCTGGATGAGGCGTCCGTCGCGCAGCGCGCCGCACTGGCTGATGCGACCGTCCACGGGACAGGCCAGGCTGTCCCCGCCCGCCGCGAGGGCGCGCGCGCCGGGCCTGAGTGCCCGGGTGAAGAAGGCATTGAAACAGGGATAGGCCGCAGGCGTGTCGAATTCGGCCTCCGTCAGGTCCACGCCATAGCGGCGCACGAAGAGACGGATCATGAAATTCTTCAGCCAGCCCAGGCGCAGCCGCGCCAGTCGGTACATGCCGCGGGACAGCAGGTGATGGGGCAGCACGGTCAGCAACAGGTAGGTGAGGCGTTCCAGCATGCTCTATTGAATTTCCCATGGCCTTGGTAATATCGGACCGGGACTATACCACAGCAATTTCGTTGATCCATGCCCCCGACATCTCCACGGACAACCCCGCAGGCAGCCACGCCGGCAAACGACGAGACCCTCTGCGAGCTGGCCCGGACAGTGGGCGGGGCCTTGCAGCGCCGCCGCCTCATGCTCGCCACCGCCGAATCCTGTACCGGCGGCCTGGTGGCTGCGACGCTGACCCGCATTCCCGGCAGCTCGGGCTGGTTCGAGCGGGGTTTCGTGACCTACAGCAATGCGGCCAAGATGGAGCTGCTGGGTGTGTCGGCGGTCACGCTCCTGGATCATGGCGCCGTCAGCGAGCCCGTGGTGCGGGAGATGGCCGCAGGTGCCCTGCGTCACAGCCATGCCCAGGCGGCGCTCGCCATCAGCGGCATTGCCGGTCCCGGCGGGGGAGGGCCGGGCAAGCCCGTGGGCACGGTGTGCTTCGCCTGGGCGGCACTGGGGCTTGCCACGCGCGCCACGACCGAGCATTTCGCCGGTGACCGCGATGCGGTGCGGTACCGGGCGGTGGCACGCGCCCTCGCGGGCGTGCTGGACATGCTGCGGGACTGGGACCTGCCTGGATGAGCGAAGCGTGAACGCATCGCCGTGTGCCAGCCGGCGCTTGTTCTTCGCCCTGTGGCCCGACGAGGCGCTGCGCGAGGTGCTGGCGGCGCACGTCTGCCGGCGTCTGCCGCGCCGCCTGGGACGGTCCGTGCCCACGGCGCATCTGCACATAACCCTGCTCTTTCTCGGCAACGTGCCGGCAACGCGCGTATCCTGTATCGAGGAGGCGGGCGCGCGGGCGGACGCGCCGCCCTTCGAGATCGTCCTGGACCGCCTGGGTTACTGGCCGCGCCCCCGGGTCTTCTGGGTGGGACCCAGCCACAGTCCCGCGGCCTTGTTCCAGCTGGTGGGCAGCCTGCGCCGGGCGCTGGAGCCCTGCGGACTGACCCTGGACGGGCGTCCCTTCCAGGCGCACATGACCCTCCTGCGCAAGGTGGCCCGGCCGCCCGCGCGAAAGATCGACATCACGCCTGTTTCCTGGCAGGTGAGCGACTTTGCCCTCGTCGAGTCCTGTCCGGTCGAGGGTGGCGTTCGTTATCGTCCCCTGCATGTCTGGCCTCTTGCAGCCGCGGGAGGCGGGGGCGAGGCCGGGCGATGACGGGGGCGGGAAACTGTGTGATAATTGCCCTGCCCGATCAGGCGGGATTCGGGCAGGATGCCTGCAGGATGCCTGGTCAGAGAATCCTGGGTGAACACCGCACAGGTGACGGGCTGCTAAACGTTTTTGAGTGCTTATGGGGGAGCGGATGGACGACAACAAGCGAAAGGCTTTGGATGCGGCGCTGAGCCAGATCGAGCGCCAGTTCGGCAAGGGCTCGGTGATGCGCATGGGTGACAGCGACGTGGCCCGGGACGTGGAGGCGGTATCCACCGGCTCCCTGGGCCTGGACATCGCGCTGGGCATCGGCGGGCTGCCGCGGGGACGGGTGGTGGAGATCTACGGTCCCGAGTCCTCGGGCAAGACCACGCTCACCCTGGAGGTCATCGCCGAGGCACAGAAGCTGGGCGGCACGGCGGCCTTCGTCGATGCCGAGCACGCCCTCGACCCGGTCTATGCGGAGAAGATCGGTGTCAATGTGGACGACCTGCTGGTCTCCCAGCCGGATACCGGCGAGCAGGCGCTGGAAATCACCGACATGCTGGTGCGCTCCGGCGCCGTGGACGTGGTGGTGGTGGACTCGGTGGCGGCGCTCACCCCCAAGGCGGAGATCGAGGGCGAGATGGGCGACTCGCACATGGGGCTGCAGGCGCGGCTCATGTCACAGGCCCTGCGCAAGCTCACCGCCAACATCAAGCGATCCAACACCCTGGTGATCTTCATCAACCAGATCCGCATGAAGATCGGGGTGATGTTCGGCAATCCCGAGACCACCACCGGGGGCAATGCCCTCAAGTTCTACGCCTCGGTGCGCCTGGACATCCGCCGTACCGGCGCCATCAAGAAGGGCGATGAGATCATCGGCAACGAGACCCGGGTCAAGGTGGTGAAGAACAAGGTCGCGCCGCCCTTCAAGCAGGCCGAGTTCGACATCCTCTATGGCGAGGGCATTTCCCGCGAGGGCGAGATCATCACCCTGGGCGTGAAGCACGGCATCGTCGCCAAGTCCGGGGCCTGGTACAGCTACGAGGGCGAGCGCATCGGCCAGGGTCGGGACAACGTGCGCGAGTTCCTCAAGGCCAATCCCGACATCGCACAGGCCATCGAGGACCAGATCCGCACCGCGGTACTGGGTGTGCCGGCAGCCAGGGGCGACGCCGAACTCGTTGAGGCCGAAGTCTGAAGCCGAGGGCCACGGCGGCCCGGGGGCGGAACCGGCACTGATCCGGCGCCGGGCGCTCGATCTGCTCGCCCGGCGCGAGCACAGCGTGGCAGAGCTGCGCGCCAAGCTGTTGCGCCGGGGGCACGGGGCTGGGGAGATCGCTGCCGTGCTGTCTGGACTGGAGGCAGAGGGGCTGCTCAGTGACGCCCGCTTCGCCGAAAGCTACGTCGCCGCCCGCCGGGCGCGGGGAGAGGGTCCGCTGCGCATCGCGACGGCCCTGCGTCAGCGCGGCGTGGCAGAAGAACTCATCGCACGATACGTGGATCGGGAAGATGCAGCCTGGCAGCGTGTGATGGAAGCGGCCTGGCGCAAGCGCTTCGGCGGTGTCCGGCCAAGGGATTTCAAGGAACGCGCCCGCCAGGCGCGTTTTTTGCTGCAGCGGGGATTCGCGCAGTCTCAGGTGATGGCTTTGTTGAAGGCAGACGATACTGATTTTGTAGATCCGGCATGAAGACGACGAGCAGCGCGGCCCTGCGCAGCCGCTTTCTCGATTATTTCCGCCGCCATGGCCACGAGATCGTGCCCAGCTCTTCCCTGGTGCCTGCCAATGATCCCACCCTGCTGTTCACCAATGCGGGCATGGTACAGTTCAAGGACGTCTTCCTGGGACTGGAGTCGCGCCCCTACCGCCGTGCCGCCAGCGCCCAGCGTTGCGTGCGCGCCGGCGGCAAGCACAATGACCTGGAGAACGTGGGCTATACGGCGCGCCACCACACCTTCTTCGAGATGCTGGGCAATTTCAGCTTCGGCGACTATTTCAAGCGCGAGGCCATCCACTTCGCCTGGGAGTTTCTGACCGTGGAACTTGCCATTCCGGCGGAGAAGCTCTGGGTCACGGTGTACGAGGAAGACGACGAGGCTGCCGCCATCTGGCTGGACGAGATCGGCGTGGATCCCGCCCGTTTCGGGCGCATCGGTGCCGAGGACAATTTCTGGTCCATGGGCGAGACCGGTCCCTGCGGTCCCTGTTCCGAGATCTTCTACGACCACGGTCCCGAGATCGCCGGCGGCCCCCCGGGGACGCCCGAGGCCGATGGCGACCGCTACGTGGAGATCTGGAATCTGGTGTTCATGCAGTACGACCGCGATGCCAGCGGCGAGCTGACACCCCTGCCCAAGCCCTCGGTGGACACGGGCATGGGGCTGGAACGCCTGGCCGCGGTGATGCAGGGGGTGCACAGCAACTATGACATCGACCTGTTCCGCAATCTCATCGCCGCTGCGGCGCATCTGGCGGGGCGCGACGATCTGGATCATCCTTCCCTGCGTGTCATCGCCGATCACATCCGTTCCAGCGCCTTCCTCGTCGTGGACGGGGTGCTGCCCTCCAACGAGGGGCGGGGCTATGTGCTGCGGCGCATCATCCGCCGTGCCATCCGTCACGGCTACCAGCTGGGGATCCGGGAGGTCTTTTTTCATCGCCTGGTCGCCCCCCTGGTGCAGGAGATGGGCGAGGCCTATCCCGAGCTGGCACGGGCCCGTGCGCAGGTGGAACGTGTCCTGAGCCAGGAAGAGGCACGTTTCGCGGAGACCCTGGAGCAGGGCATGGAAATCCTGGAGACGGCCATCGCCGGCCTGCAGGGCACGGTGATTCCCGGCGAGACCGTGTTCCGGCTCTACGACACCTATGGTTTTCCCGTGGATCTCACGGCGGACATCGCCCGTGAACGGGGGCTTGAGGTGGACATGGCGGGGTTCGAGCGCGAGATGGCGGCGCAGCGGGCGCGGGCCCGCGCGGCGGGCCAGTTCCAGGCGGATTACGCCGCCCGGGTGGCGGTGGCCGGTGGCAGCGAGTTCACCGGCTACGAACACCTGGCGGAGGAAGACAGCCACGTGCTGGCCCTGCTCCGCGACGGCGAGCCGGTGGTGCGGCTCTCGGCAGGCGAGGAAGGTGCGATCGTGCTGGACGTGACACCCTTCTACGCCGAATCCGGCGGACAGGTGGGCGACCGGGGGATCCTGCGCTGCGGTGACAACGTCTTCGAGGTGCAGGACACGCAGAAACAGGGCGAGGTCATACTGCACCTGGGCCGGGTGCGCGAAGGCGCTTTTCGCGAGGGCGATGCCGTTCTGGCCCGGGTGGACGAGGCCGCGCGCCGGGCGACGGCGCTGAATCACACGGCCACGCACCTGCTCCATGCCGCCCTGCGCCGGGTGCTGGGGGAACACGTGGTCCAGAAGGGCTCGCTGGTGGAGCCGGCGCGGCTGCGTTTCGACTATGCCCATTACGAGGCGCCTTCCCCCGACCGGCTGGCGGAGATCGAGCAGCTGGTCAATGACCGGATCCGCGACAACCTTCCCGTGGAGACGGTGGTCACCAGTTTCGAGGCGGCGCGGCGCATGGGTGCCATGGCCCTGTTCGGGGAAAAATATGGTGACGAGGTGCGGGTGCTCAGGATCGACGACTTCTCCATCGAGCTGTGCGGCGGCACACACGCCCGGCGCAGCGGTGACATCGGGCTGTTCAAGATCGTCAGTGAGGGCGGTATCGCCGCGGGCGTGCGGCGCATCGAGGCGGTCACCGGTGCGGCCGCCGTGCGCTGGGTGCAGGACCTGGCGCGTCGCCTCGAAGACATGGCGGCCCTGTTCAAGACGGCGCCGGAGCAGGTGACGGAAAAGGCCGCCCAGCTTCTGGCCCGTAACCGCGAGCTGGAAAAGACGGTTGCAACCCTCAAGGCCAGGCTTGCCAGCAGCGCCGGCAGCGACCTGGCATCCAGGGCAGTGGAGGTGGCGGGCTGCCGGGTGCTTGCAGCGCAACTGGAGGCGGCGGATGCCAGGAGCCTGCGTGAGACCCTGGACCAGCTCAAGAACAAGCTGGGTACCGCGGCAGTGGTGCTGGCCACGGCAGAGGCGGACAAGGTCACGCTGGTCGCGGGCGTCACCAAGGACCTGACCGCCCGTCTCAAGGCGCCGGACCTGGTGAATTTCGTCGCCCGCCAGGTGGGTGGCAAGGGGGGCGGGCGGCCCGACATGGCCCAGGCCGGGGGCAAGGATCCGGCGGCCTTGCCGGCGGCGCTGGCGCAAGTGCCCGCCTGGGTTGAGGAGCGGCTGGGTGAAGCGTAACGGCTGAAGGGCGGTCGGCTCCGTCACCCGCGACTCATCACACATCACTCATAACGATATGGCATTGATCGTCCAAAAATACGGCGGCACCTCCGTGGCCACCCCGGAACACATCGGCCGCGTGGCGGAAAAGGTCATCGCCACCCGCGGCGCGGGATGCGACGTGGTGGTCGTGGTTTCCGCCATGAGCGGGGAGACCAACCGGCTGCTGGCGCTGGCGCATGCCATAACCGACCGGCCGGACCCCCGCGAACTGGACGTGATCCTTGCCACGGGCGAGCAGGTGACCATCGCCCTGCTCAGCATGGCGCTGCAGGCGCGTGGTTGTCCCGCCCATTCCTATACGGGTGCCCAGGTGCACATCCTGACGGACAGTATGCACAACAAGGCGCGCATCATGGACATCGATGCGGCGCGCATCCAGCACGACCTGGCGGCCGGCCGGGTCGTGGTCGTTGCCGGTTTTCAGGGCGTGGACGAACAGGGCAACATCACCACCCTGGGTCGTGGTGGTTCGGATACCACCGCCGTGGCGCTGGCCGCCGCGCTCAAGGCCGACGAATGCCAGATCTATACTGACGTGGACGGCGTCTATACCACGGATCCGCGGGTGGTGCCCGAGGCGCGGCGGCTGGCCCGCCTCACCTATGAAGAGATGCTGGAGATGGCCAGTCTCGGCGCCAAGGTGCTGCAGATCCGCTCCGTCGAGTTTGCCAGCAAGTACAATGTACCGCTGCGCGTGTTATCCTCATTCGAGGAAGGCGCGGGCACGCTGATCACAGCCGAGGAAGAGGGGATGGAACAGGCACAGATATCGGGGATCGCATTCAATCGCGACGAGGCCAAGCTCACGGTGCTGGGCGTGCCCGATCAGCCGGGCGTGGCCAGCCGCATCCTCGGTCCCATTGCCGATGCCGGCATCGAGGTGGACATGATCGTCCAGAACGTCGCCGAGGATGCCACGACGGATTTCACCTTCACCGTGCACCGGCGGGACTACACCCAGGCCCTGGCCATACTCCAGGACGTGGCCCGCGAGCTCCAGGCACGCGAGGTCAGCGGCGACGACCGGATCGTCAAGATCTCCCTGGTGGGAGTGGGCATGCGCTCACATGCCGGCATTGCCAGCCGGATGTTCCGCGCCCTGGCCGAAGAGGGGATCAATATCCGCATGATCTCCACTTCCGAGATCAAGGTCTCCGTGGTGGTGGACGAGAAGTACCTGGAGCTGGGGGTGCGGGCCCTGCATGATGCCTTCGAACTCGGCCGGTCGGGCGGGCAACCGGAGGGGGAGTAAAAATGTATTTAAAATGCTATAATTGGCGGGCTGAAGAATGGACTTGATTTTTTATGTAAATCAGAAGCATAGTTATGCGCTTCAGTTTGGTGGGGACAGGCCGATGGAACTCAAAAGGACTCATGGACGCTGCGTTAATCCCTCGACAGTGATTAAAGAGCGTTACACGAAGGAGAAGTACAATGCTGATTCTGACACGCCGTGTAGGCGAGACATTGATAATCGGGGACGAGATTACCATCACCGTACTGGGGGTGCGGGGTAACCAGGTGCGCATAGGCGTGAATGCGCCGAAACACATCGCCGTCCATCGCGAAGAAATCTACGAACGGATCCAGAAGGAAAATGAACAGAATGCAGGCCATGAAGCAGACCAGGATCCCTCCCTCGGCAGTGCCTGCGACAAATGAGTCTTGCTGTGAAGACCGCGGCCCCTTTGCGTCCCATCCGGTAATTCGTTATCCTTTCGCATTCGTCGGCCGGGACCCGGAATAGCGTCTCGGCATTCCCCGACGCTCAGCAAGCCCAGTGATCTCGATGATGCGCCGCTTGCCCGCGGACCAAGGCCGTGGCGTGGACTGTCCGGGATCGACGCAGGCGCTGCAGCGGGCAGAAGCCGACGAGGCATTATGTGGAGAGATGGCCGAGCGGCTGAAGGCGCTCCCCTGCTAAGGGAGTATGGGGTCAAAAGCTCCATCGAGGGTTCGAATCCCTCTCTCTCCGCCATTCAGATGACAGCAGGCAAAAGACGAAGGGCAGAAGTTGGTTTGGAGGCAGACCGCAGACGCGATTGTGTATAATGCTGTCGCCTCGGCCTATGCAGTAAAAAGCCGTTTTGGTCGATCAGATACGCGCCCGTAGCTCAGTTGGATAGAGTACCTGGCTACGAACCAGGCGGTCGGAGGTTCGAATCCTTCCGGGCGCGCCATTTTTTCCTTTAAGGGCCAGTGACTTACTGGCCTTTTTTGGTTCTGTCATCTTTTCTTCTCCTCTGATTGTCTCAGATTTGTATCAGTAATCACCCGAGGGCGGCTGATGTTGCCGGCATACTCGACCAGATGATCGGCTGACAGGTGGGCATAACGGCGGACCATCTCAACGGATTCCCAGCCGCCAAGCTCCTGAAGGATGTTCAGGGGGGTACCTGCCTGGACATGCCAGGACGCCCAGGTGTGCCGAAGGTCATGCCAACGAAAGTCATCGATGCCGGCACGCTTGAGGGCCTTGCGCCACGCGTGATTGTTGGCGCGGGTGACCGGTTTGCCCTTGTAAGTGAATACCCAGGTGTTGTGCTTGCCAATCTGAGCCCGGAGGATCAGCACGGCCTCGTTGTGCAACGGTGTGGCCATGGCGCGGCCGGGCTTGGTTTGGTCTGCATGGAACCAGGCGACACGGCGTTGAAGGTCCACCTGCTGCCAGGTCAACCCGGTGACGTTGGCCTCTCTGAGGCCCGTGGCGAGCGTAAATGCAGCCATGGCAGCCAGATGGTCAGGAAGCTCGGAAAGAAGCCTGTCGGCTTCCTCGCGGGTGAGCCAGCGGATACGGCGCTTTGGGCTCCGGAAGCATGCGGACGTGGGGAGCACGATCGATCCAATCCCATTGGCGCTCTGCGCGGCGGAGGATGGCCCGCAGAACCTCCAGCATGCGGTTGACGGTAGCGGGCTTGACGCCATCCTGAAGGCGGGATTCGGTGATCTGGTCAATCATCTTGCGGTTGATCTCATCCAAGTGGACACCGCGGAGATGAACATCGAGGCGGCGGAGGTGGTGCTTGTCGTCATCGAGGGATTTCTTCTGGGCCTGTTCGGTGAGCCAGCGGACAACAGCCTGTTGCCAGGTGTAGCGGGGACGCTCGCCGAGCTTCTGCACTCGCCAGTATTCCGCCCGAAGCTGGTCATGGAACTGCTGGGCCTCTACCCGGCTTTCAGTCCGAGCAGAGCGGAATATTCGCTCTCCGCTGGGGGCGGTAAATCGGACCCACCAGATTTTTCCTCGTCTGTAGATGGCCATACTGTCTTTGTTGGTTGTTGTTGCTTACTCCGAATGAAATCAATCAAGTCCGAACGAAGGAAAAGCCAACGCTTTCCAATCTTGCTGGCGGGAACTCGACCTGCCTTGGCCCAGCGCCGGAGGACCTCCGGATTCATCTGAAGGAAGGCAGAAGCTTCAGTGAGATTCATCGTTTCCATTATCAACGTCCAAAGCAAGAAGAAACCCTGTTTCAAGAAACACGGTATTTATCGTTCCGGTAGTGCATGACAGCGTTACCCACCCTTTACCCACCACTCTGGGGTAGACGGAGCACCCCGCGGTGGATAAAGCGTGGATAACGCCTGGTATTGTTTAAAGTGTGGGTAAAACCCCAGTAGTTCATCTTTGCACCATTTGTGTCTTTTGATATTCACTGACGGTTCCCCAGGACTCCATTGGCCAACTGAATGCGATATACCGCTTGCCTTCCTTGAATATTTCAATCCCGTAGCTCAGGCGCTTGATGCGCCAGCCCATCTCCTGGAGATCACGCAAGGTAAAACGTTCCTTGAGGCGGTAAGCCGTCACATCGACGATTTCAATGAATGCCTCAAAGCCTCGGCCTGGACCGTAGTCAATCGTTCCACTCAACCGGACACGATTGCCAACCGCTGAAGCAAATTCGTCGAAATAATCCAACGGAAACGTAAAAGAAGGCGGAGCCACCGGCTTGGGTGGCTCTGCCAAAGATGCAGCTTGCGCTGCTACAGGAGAAGACGATTCCTGATTTGCTTCTGTTTTGACGAATGACGGTTCACTGAAAAATGACGCAAGATAGTAGATTGCGACAAATAGCACCAGGCCAAAGGCCGGCAATCCAAGGCGGAAACCCTTCGATTTGAAGATATTTGTCCGGTCATCCTGATAATTGAAGGTTGGAGTTACCCCGCTTCAGTGGACAGTTCAACATTTGGGGTCTGAGCCCCGCTCTTGTGCTGGACGTACTGTTTCTCGAAGTTGATCGGCGACAGATAGCCCAGTGACGAATGCCGACGATGCGGATTATACCAGCC